>ERZ827520.2959-NODE-2959-length-14729-cov-15.507905_pt1 | contig 14729 bp, 8 predicted proteins | sample MGYA00519581_ERZ827520 | MGnify/ENA primary metagenome ERZ827520 (study PRJEB31778, sample SAMEA3449339) | human gut metagenome | biome: human gut; feature: human-associated habitat; material: faeces | place: United Kingdom | collected 2010/2012 ...
CCCGTTCCTATGTGAAATTCGTGGAGCGGGCGCAGGCGAAAGGCTATTTTGTGACATTGCTATACTTTTGGTTGCCGACACCCGAACAGGCTATCGAGCGTGTTGCAACACGAGTAAGCGAGGGCGGGCACAATATTCCGTCGGATGTGATTCGGCGGCGTTATGCGAACGGCATCAAGAATTTAACGACCCTCTATACCCCGATTTGTGACTATTGGATAATCTATGATAATAGTGTTGCCGATGGTATTCACAAGGTTGCTTGGGGTGTCAAGGATGAAATAAAAGAGATTGTCGATCCGTTATCTTATCAAAAGATCGTAGGCTATGAGCGAGATTGAGATTAAGCAAATGCAGGAGAAAATCGATGCAGGCATTTTGCTTGCCCAAAAGCGTCTGATTGAAAAGACCAAGAAGGAGGACGGAGAACTGGTCGTCGTGCGCGACGGAAAGGTCGTGCGCATCAAGGCCCGTGATCTGAAATAGAAATTTTGGGTCGGTTGTCCGAATGAATAATCCCCGACATCCGCAAATGTCGGGGATTCACTTTTCAATTTTGATTGGGTAGGCGGACGGCGCGTGGAACACAGGTGGAACACGCGAAATCGCAATAACTCTCGATAATGGCAAGTTGCAACTCTTTGAACATGTGTAAAATCCGCTGGAATATAGTTTGTTAAATTTATTAGAAAAAGTAAAATTTAATTCTGGGGGACAAGTGGTCGATGCTGGTGTTGCTGACGTTGAATGCCAACGGCGTGATGCGTTTCAGCGAGATCCACCGCACGCTGGGCGACATTTCGCACCGCATGCTGACCGTCACGCTGCGGATGCTCGAAACCGACGGAATGATCCGCCGCGAAGTCTACGCCGAGGTTCCGCCGCGGGTGGAATACCGTCTTACGGAGCGGGGCGGGAGTCTCCTGCCGCATATTTTCGGACTGGTGGAATGGGCCGAGGCGAACAAGGAGGCTATTCTGGACGGCCGCAGGAGGTCCTGAACGACATCCGCCGGGCGTCCGTGCCGTCGGGGTAGTAGCCGCGCAGCAGTTTCCCGGGGCGGAAGCCGTTGCGGGCGTAAAGCCTTATGGCAGAGTCGTTATCGGTGCGCACTTCGAGCGTCACTTCACGCAGTCCGAGCCGCCGGGCCAGCGCGATAGCGGCGTCCAGCAACGCCTGTCCGGCTCCGCAGCCGCGCGCCGCGGGGTCCACCGCCACGGAGTAGATGCGGAGGTTTTGCGCCGTGCGCCGCATCAGCAATGAAATGTAGCCGACGACCGCACCGTCGCGGGTGGCGGCGTAGGACGCTCCCTGCGCATGCGTCAGCAGGTAGCGCAGCTGTCGCCGCGTGAAGGCCTCCCCTTCCGGGAATGAACGCCGCTCGATGCACTCCACGGCGTCGAGGTCCCCGGCCGTCGCGGGACGTATTCCGACTGCGGGGTTCATTGCGCGTGGAGGCGGTTGAGGCAGTGGACGAAGTGGTTGAGGATGCGGTAGTAAAGTTCGTCGCCCAGCACGGCGTCCTCGACTTCGTGGTCGATCGACGGGTTGTCGTTGATCTCGATCACCACGGCCCTGCCGTTGATGAGTTTCAGGTCCACGCCGTACAATCCCTTGCCGATCAGCGCCGCGGCCTTTACGGCGGTGTCGAGCACTTTCTGCGGCGCCTTGTAGATGGGTACGGTCTCCCATGCGCCGCACAGGTTGCGGCCCGTGTCGTCGTGGGCGTGGTTGTAGATCTGCCAGTGACCCTTGGCCATGTAGTATTTGCAGGCGAACAACGGTTCGCCGTCCAGGAGGCCGATCCGCCAGTCGAACTCCGTGGGGATGAACTCCTGGGCCAGCAGCACGGACGAGTGGCGGAACATCTCGTCGAGCGCCGCGCGCAGCTCTTCGTCGCTGGCCACCTTGTGCATGCCCACCGAGAACGATCCGTCGGGAATCTTGAGGATGAAAGGCGCGCCGAGGCGTTCGCTGATCTCGCCGAAGGAGTATTCGTTGCTGCGGAACAGCAGCTGCGAGGCCGGGGCCGGGATGCGGGCCTTTTCGAAAAGCTCGCAGAGGTAGACCTTGTTCGTGCAGCGGATGATCGACTCGGGATCGTCGATCACGGCGATGTCGTTCATCGCGGCACGCTGCGCGAGGCGGAAGGTGTAGTGGTTGAGCGCTGTGGTGGCGCGGATGAACAGCGCGTCGAACTCCATCAGCCGCGTGGCTTCCTCCTCGGTGATCAGTTCCGTGTGGATGTTCATTTTCCGGGCCACTTCGAGGAACTTGTTGAGGGCGTCCTTGTCGCTGGGCGGGAATTTTTCGTCCGGGTCGTAGAGGATGGCGAGGTTGTAGCGTGCGGGCTTGGCCGAGCGCGGCGAGCGCCATACCTTCTTGTTGAAGCAGTCGAGCGCATTGGCGAAATCGTCCTGCCCGCTCTCCGAGAGCTGGCGCAGCGAAAGGGCCTGCACCGACTCGATCTGGTTGCGGGCGTGGTTGTTCATCGTCACGCGCAGGATCGGGCAGGGGTAGTGGTCGAAGATGAACCGCGCGATCTTCTCCAGACCCTTCTCGCGGCAGGTTCCGAAGTAGATGTTCAGCTGCCAGGTTTCGTCGGTGATGCGGTTGCGTTCGATCCACTGTTGGCAGAGCTGTTGCAGGTTGCGGTTCATGCGGATTCCGGCGCCCGATTCGAGCTTGTTGAGCGTCTCGACGCCCGGCAGCACCCGGTGTCCCCGGGCCTGGGCCAGCAGCGAGCAGTAGTAGCCTTCGGAGTTGTAGCCGTATTCGTCGCTCAAGTTGATGACCAGCTTGGGCGTCCGCTCCCCGTAACGGTGTTCGAGGTAGTCGGTGACGGTCATCAGCGAATCGGTTTCGCAGTAGGGTTTCCAGTCGTTGAGGCTGTTCAGCAGGATGAAGACGCTATTCATGCATGTGTGTTTTCGATGCGCCAAATGTAAGCAAATAAAGCATCCGTTGTACATGCCGCGCGCCGTTTTGCGAAATAAAAAAACGGGCCTCCGCAGAGACCCGTTTTCTGGTTGTCCGTCGGGGCGTCAGGCCCGTTTTTTCGCCGCCTTGGCAGCCACCGCCTTGTCCAGCTCGATGATGAAGTCCGAGAGGACGTTCATGTAGTTGATGAAGGCGTCGTAGGCCGAATCGTAGGGGTTGAAGTAGGAGTGCACGTCGCCGTCCGACAGCCACTTGGTGGCCATGTAGTAGAAATGGTCGGAGGTCTGCATGAAACTCCAGACATAATCGAAATCGGGATTTTTCAGCGCCGCGACCTTCTCCTTCTGGGCATAGAGCTTCGAGAAAGCCTCGTTCTGCAATTCGTTGCCCAGCCAGGCCGTCACGTCGCGCTCCTCGTCGGCCCACGACATCACGTGCGGACAGTGGAGCACGGCGACGGGCTGGTGCTTCTTCGCGGCCTCGGTCACCGTGGCGAACTCCAGGCCGTTCTTCCTGGCGAGGATCGCCTTGGGCAGCGCGCGCATGAATTCGAAGATGCCCGTGTCGGCGTTCTGATGCTCGCCGAAGGTCTCGTAATCCATGAACAGGTTGATGACCTCGCCCGGCGTCTCGTCCGAGGCGAGCCACTGCACGTACTTGTCGGCTGTCAGGGGCCACTGGTCCCAGCTCTTGTTCGAGAAGCGGAAAGCGATGTCGTCCGAGAGTTTGTAGTTGCGCAGCAGCAGGCGCAGTTTCTGGTCGATGGCGTTGGCGTAGACGTAGTTGGGCGATTTCCACCCCAGCACGTGCTTGGCTCCTTCGGCCAGCATCGTGCGGAAGCCCATGCCGGCGACCATCGCGCCGATCTCGTCCGAATAGATCAGCTCCGTGTTGCGGAAAGCGGTGGGTTTCACCCCGAACTCCTTTTTGATAAGGTTCGTGTGCAGTTTGACCTGCTCCGTGAAATCCTCCTTCGATGCCAGCGATGCCAGCGAGTGGGAGTAGGTCTCGGCGAGGAACTCCACGCAGCCCGTCGCGGCAAGCTCCTTGAACGAGTCGAGCACTTCGGGGGCGAAGGCGCGGAACTGTTCGATGGCGATGCCCGTGATCGAGAACGAACAGCGGAACTTGCCCTTGTTCTCCCTGATGAGCTTGAGCAGCAGGGCGTTCATCGGCAGGTAGCACTGGCGGGCGACCTTCTGCATGATCGAACGGTTCATGAGGTCGTCCAGGTAGTTGTGGTCCTTGCCCATGTTGAAGAAGCGGTATTTCTTCAGACGCCAGGGCTGATGCACCTGAAAATAAAGACAGACGGTTTTCATGCGGGTTGCTATTTTAATTGTTTCTTATTCTCTTCGATCACGGCTTCGTACACCGATTTGATCTTCGCCGCGGCGTCGTTCCACTTGAGGTTGGTCACCTCTTCGAGACCCTTCGAGGCGAACATGCCCGACAGGGCGGGGTATTTGATCAGTCCGTAGATGGCGTCGGCCAGGGCGTCCACGTCCCAGTAGTCCACCTTCACGGCGTAGTCCAGCACTTCGGCCACGCCGCTCTGCTTGGAGATGATCACCGGGACGTTCGAGCGCATCGCCTCCAGCGGCGAGATGCCGAAAGGCTCCGAGACGGAGGGCATCACGTAGACGTCCGACAGCTGGAACATCTTGTGCACGTCCTCCCCGCGGAGGAACCCCGTGAAGTGGAAACGGTCGGCGATGCCGAGCCGCGCCACGCGGCGGATGACGTGGTTCATCATGTCGCCCGAGCCGGCCATCACGAACCGCACGTCGGGAACCCGCTTGAGGACCTTGGCGGCCGCCTCGACGAAGTAGTCGGGGCCTTTCTGGTAGGTGATGCGTCCCAGGAAGGTCACGACCTTGTCGGTGACGCCCCGCTCGGGAACCTTGCCGCTGTTCTGGGCGAAGCGCACGGCGTTGTGCACCGTGACGATCTTTTCGGCGGGAACGCCGTAGCGGTTGATGACGATGTTGCGCGTGAGGTTCGAAACGGCGATCACGCGGTCGGCGGCGTGCATGCCGGCCCGCTCGATGGCGTAGACCTGCGTGTTGACGTTCTCGCCCGAGCGGTCGTACTCCGTGGCGTGCATGTGCACCACCAGCGGCTTCCCGGAGACGCGTTTGGCGGCGATGCCCGCGTAGTAGGTGAGCCAGTCGTGGGCGTGGATCACGTCGAACTGTCCTTCGAGGTCCCTGGCCACCTGCGCGGCGACCACGGCGTAGCGCGCCACCTCCTCCATGAGGTTGGCGCCGTACTTGCCCGAGAAGGTGTAGCGCTGTTTCCAGGCATCGGTCGTCGACCAGGTCTTCCGCCCCGACTTGACGTACTGCTCGTGGTAGGACTCGTACTCCTCGGGGGAGATATAGGGGACCATGTTCGAGTCGATGTGGATGAACGACATCTTCTCCAGAATGTCGTCCGCGCCGCTGCCCGTCGAACCGTACAAGGCCTCCACGTCGCTGGCGTTCACGACGTGCGTGAAACGCTGGTCCTCGTCGCCGTAGGCGTGCGGGACGATGAAAGTGACGTCTACGCCGTTGCGCGCCAGTCCGCGGGTCATTCCGTAGCAGGCCGTTCCCAGCCCGCCTGCAATGTGGGGCGGAAACTCCCATCCGAACATTAAAACTCTCATACCTTATCTTTTTGTTGTTTCATTTTGCCGCCTGTGCGCTTTCTCCCCGCATCCCTTCACGGCGCCCGGCCGTGTCCGTAAGTCAGATTCCGCTTCGAACCCCTCCCCTCGGAAGGAGCCTCGCCATCCGGCACAACTCTCTTTCACATTGTGCGCCCGGGCCGTATTCGTTATTTCGTTTTTTCCGTCGTTTTCTTCTTCGTTGTCTTTTGGCCGGCCGTCCTCTTCGCGGCGGCCTTTGCCGCGGGTTTCACGGCCTTCGCGGCAACCTCTTCCTTACCAACGTTTTTTGCAGCCTTCGCAGTCTTCGGATTCGCTTTTTTTATGGGTTTTTCCGACTTTCCGGGTGTCTCTTCCGGTTTGCGTGCGAGGATCATGCCGTAGATGTCCAGCACGGCCGCGACGCTCCACGCCTGCGAAATGGCTCCGCGCGGCGCGAACGGAGGATCGGCGTCGAACAGTTCGCCGATCGAACCGATGCCGTAGGTCTGGATGTCCTCCTCGAATCCGGCGAGAATCTCCTCGGCCTGCGGCAGAAAGGCGTCGCCGTCGATGTCGAAGCAGGCGCTGACGTAGAACGACAGCAGCCACGGCCATACCGACCCGTTCTTGCCCGCAAAGTCGCGTTCGGCGGGCGTACCCTCCTGCGAACCCTTGTAAAGCGGGTTGCGGGGCGAGAGCGAGCGCAGGCCCTTCGGCGTGAGGAGGTGCTGCCGCACCGTGCGGATCACCTCCAGCTGGGTCTGCTCGTCGAGCATCTTGTAGGGCAGCCCGCAGGCGACGATCATGTTCGGCCGGATGTCCGTGTTGGCGCCGTCGCAGCCCACGCAGTCGGCCAGGTAGCCTTCGGGCAGGCGGAAGAGTTCGTTGAACGACGCCGCGGTGCGTTCGGGCAGTTTCTCCCACGCCTTCACGAACTTCGTGTCGCCCGCCTCGCCGGCCAGCCGGAGAGCGTAGCGGACGGCGTTGTACCACAAGGCGTTGACCTCCACCTGATAGCCGTTGCGCGGGGTGACGGAACGGCCGTCGATCACGGAGTTCATCCACGTGAGGGGAACCTCGTCGGACGAGGCCCACACCAGCCCGTTGTCGTTGAGCGCGACACGGCCCGCGACGCCCCGTTTGTACGACTCGAGCACCTGCTTCATGGCCTCGCCGTAGTGTTTCCAGATCTTCTTCGCGCCGATCTGCGCTTCGAGCCGCTGAAGGGTCCAGAAGAACCACAGCGGGGCGTCCGCGGCGGCCGCCGCCGAAGCGTTCCCGGCGAACATGCCGTCCTGCATGCCGCGCACCTGCGTGTCGAGGGCGTCGATGCAGTCCTCCTTGTGGTTCTGCCACAGGGTGATGCCCGGCAGCGAGACGAAGGTCTGGCGGCCCGAAACCCCGTGCCACGGATAGCCCGAGACCACCTCCGTCCGGTTGCCCGGGCGGCGGATCACGAACTGCCGCGCCGAGTGTTCGAGGCAGCTGATGAAGTCGATCTTGTGCGTGCGGCGCGCGATGGAGCCGCCGAAGACCTCCTCGATGGTTTTCGTCGAGCCCATTTCGTCGAGCGACGCCGAGAAGATGATGCTCTCGCCCTTCTTCAGCTCGGTTTCGAAATAGCCCGTGGTCATCAGGTCCTCGTAGCCGTCGTAGCCGCGGGCGATGTCCTGCCGGTATTCGAAATTGTAGTACCAGTCGGGCGCGGGCACGAACTCCGCGCCGGGTTTGCTGGTCTGGAGATACAGCCACGGAAACGAACCGTAGAGGCGGCATTTCACGCCGTTGACGGCCGGATAGGAGTGCCCGTCGGCCTCCATGTTGGCATGCGTCAGTGCATGCTTGTCGCGGAAGGCGAGGAACGGGCGCAGCCGGAGGCGCGTTTCCGAATGGGCGTCGACGAGCGTGTAGCGGATCATCAGTTGCGTGCGCTTGTGAATCCAGAGCATCTCCTTCTTGAGGATCACGCCGCCTACGCGATAGGTGATCGTTGGGGTCGGAGTGTACTCGAAATCGGTGATGTACTTGTGGCCGCGCGGCTCGTAGGTCCCCTGGAAACGGTGCAGCGCCAGGTTGAACGTCTGGTCGTGCTGGATGATCGTTTCGTCGAGCGCCGACAACAGGACGTAGGTCCGGTCGCTGTCGTCGATCGGGGCCACCATCAGGCCGTGGTAACGGCGGGTGTTGCAGCAGACGATGGTCGTGCTCATATAGCCGCCGATACGGTCCGTTGCGAGCATTTCGCGCTGGAGCGAGTACTCCAGATTGCCCAATTCGCTTTTGTCGAAAGTAAGTGCTGACATATCGCTAAAAAATACGGTTCGTCCTTTAAAGATATTGAAATTTTCGAACAGTTACAACTTGTTATTGTTAATTATTCAAATTTAATACCTTCTATTGGCATTAGGCCCACTTCACCAGCGCGAAGTCCATGCGGTGGGGCAGGAGCGGGTTCGAGGGGTAGATGCGCAGTGCCACGTCGAACGTGCCGGCTTCGTCGGGCGTGTAGTCGAGCGAGTAGGTGACCCGGCTTCCGTCGGCCTTCGTGCGTTCCAGCTGGATCGTGCGGGTGACGTTGACGGACTGTCCGCCGACGATCTGCCGCGCGACGACCATCTCCACGCCGATGTCCTCGGGCCGGAGGTTGGCGATGTCGAGCGTCACGGCGAACTGGTACTTCTCGCCGACGCAGACGGCCTCCTTGTCGATCTTCACGCGCTGCACGTCGACGATGCACACCTGGTCCCATGCGGCGGAGACCTTGCGCTTCCAGGCCGCGATCTCGCGGGCCATGCGGTAGGCCTCGGCGCTCATCTCGCGTTTGCGCGCGGCGAGCTTGTCGTAGAACCGGTTCTCGTAGTCGGTCAGCATGCGGTTGGTCGTGAAGTTCGAGGCGATGTCCGCCACGCACCTCTTCACCGACGAAACCCACTCGTGCGGGATGCCGTCCGTGTCGCGGGCGTAGTATTTCGGGGCGATCTGCTCCTCGATGGTGTTGTAGATCATCTCGGCGTCGAGTTCGTCCTGGTAGTGCTGGTCGGCGAAGGTGCGCTCCATCGGAAGCATCCATCCGGCGCCCTCCTTGTAGCCCTCGACCCACCAGCCGTCGAGCACGGAGAATTGCAGCACGCCGTTCATCACGCACTTCTCGCCCGAGGTGCCCGAGGCTTCGAGCGGCCGCGTGGGCGTGTTCAGCCATACGTCGACACCCTGCACCATGCGGCGGGCGAGTTCCATGTCGTAGTTTTGCAGGAAGAGGATCTTGCCCACGAACTGCGGCATGGCGGCCACCTCGACGATGCGCCGGATCAGGTCCTGTCCCGGCTTGTCGTTGGGGTGCGCCTTGCCCGCGAAGATGAACTGCACGGGACGCTCCTTGTTGTTGACGATCGCCGCCAGACGGTCGAGGTTCGTGAACAGCAGGTAGGCGCGCTTGTAGGTGGCGAAGCGGCGTGCGAAACCGATGGTCAGCACGTCTGGCTTGATGCCCTCGATGACCTGAAGCATCTGGCGCGGCGAGTCGAGGCGCACCTGCCGGGGGTCGCTGTAACGCCGGCGGATATGCTTGATGAGCTTGTTCTTGAGCTTCATGCGCTCCTCCCACAGCTCCGCGTCGGGGATGTCGTGGACCTTCTGCCAGGCCGGGATGTCGTAGACGTGGCCTTCGAATCCGTCGCCGAAGTAACGGGCGTAGAGGCGGCGCAGCGACGAGGCGATCCACGTCGGGAAGTGCACGCCGTTGGTGACGTAGCCGATGTGCAGCTCGTTCTTGAAGTAGCCCGGCCACATGTTGCCCAGGATCTCCTTCGAGACCTCGCCGTGGAGCCACGAAACGCCGTTGACCTCCTGCGAGAGGTTGCAGGCCAGCACCGACATCGAGAACTTCTCGTTGGGGTCGTTGGGATTGGTCTTGCCCAGGTTGATATACTGCTCCCAGGTGATGCCCAGCACGTCGGGATAGTGCGACATGTACTGGCGGATCATCGACTCGGGGAATGCGTCGTGGCCTGCGGGCACGGGGGTGTGCGTCGTGAAGAGCGACGACGAGCGCACCACCTCCAGCGCCTCGGAGAACGAGAGCTTGCGGTGGTTCACCAGATCGCGGATGCGCTCGACGCCGATGAATGCGGCGTGGCCCTCGTTGCAGTGGAACACGTCGTGCTTGATGCCCAGCTGACGCAGCGCGCGGATGCCGCCGATGCCCAGTAGGATCTCCTGCTTGAGACGGTTCTCCCAATCGCCTCCGTAGAGGTAGTGGGTGATCTGGCGGTCCTCTTCGAGGTTGTCCTCGATGTCGGCATCGAGCAGGTAGAGGTCCGTGCGGCCCACCTGGCACTTCCAGACGCGCGCCGAGAGCGTGCGGCCCGGGAAGGCGATGGTGACCGTCACCCAGCCTCCGGCCTCGTCGCGCACGGGCGAGATCGGCAGTTTGTAGAAATTCTGCGCCTCATAGGTGGCCTCCTGCGCACCCTGCGCCGAAAGGCGTTGGGTGAAGTAGCCGTAGCGGTAGAGAAGGCCCACGGCGGCCATCGGAACGTTCTTGTCCGAAGCCTCCTTCAGGTAGTCGCCGGCCAGGATGCCCAGGCCGCCCGAGTAGATCTTCAGCGACGAGTGCAGGCCGTATTCCATCGAGAAGTACGAAACCGTCGTCGCCTTCGGATCGGGCTTCTCGTTCATGTAGTCGCGGAACTGCGTGTGCACGGCGTCGAGCTGCGCCAGGAAGTTCGTGTCTTTCTCCAGTTCCTTCATCCGCTCGACGCTCATCTTGTCGAGGAAGGCGATCGGGTTGCGGTCCGATTCGGCCCACAGTGCGGGGTCGATGCCTTCGAACAGGTCGCGGGCGCCGGGGTTCCAGCACCACCAGAGGTTGCGCGAAAGCTCTTCGAGGGCGTGCAGCCGCTTGGGCAGCGTCTTGTCGACCATCATGCGGTTCCAGACGGGTTTCTCGACGAAAAGCTGCTGGCGCACGAAGTTGATCTGCTCGGTTTTCGTGCCGCCGTCGAGCACGGCGCGGTTGGTGCGGACGATCGAACTCTCGACCGCCTCGGAGTAGGCCTGTTCGTAGGCCGCGAAGAGGTGCTCCCAGAGCGCCGTCAGCGAGATTTCATAGGCCGAGGTGTGCTGTTCGTTGACGTGTTTTTCGTCCAGCAGGCTGAAACGCAGCAGCGTATCGGCGATCTTCGCCTCGACCTCCTTGTCGTTGTAGTCGTCGCGGCGGATGACCTCCACGCCGGCGTGCTCGCGCTGCTTGTCGACCCAGATGCCGAACCCGGCCAGCGTCGTGGTGACCGTCGGGATGGAGAAGGCCACCGACTCCAGCGGGGTGTAGCCCCACGGCTCGTAGTAGGAGGGGAAAACCGTGATGTCCATGCCCACGAGCAGTTCGTAGTAATCCTTGTGGAAGATGCCGTCGGCCTTGTTGAGGTACGTGGGGACGAAGATCACCTTCACCTTCGATCCGGGATCGGTGAGGTTGCTGTTCTTCAGTGCGTTCACGATGGGGTCCCACGTCGCGTTTTCAAGGTAGTGGGTCGAATGTCTGTACTGGCCTGCGTCGATGGGCTTCGACGGGTCGGCCAGATGAGCCTGCAAATCGAGGCGCGGGCCGCGGTTGCCGGCCGGCACGGTGATGTAGGCCAGCACCTCGCGCCGGAGACGGTCCGAGGCGGCGAGCTGCTTGAGCGACTCGATGAAGACGTCGATGCCCTTGTTGCGGAATTCGTAGCGGCCGCTGGTCCCGACGATCAGCGGGTCGCCCGTGAATTTTTCGCCCAGGCAGGCCTCGGCCACCGAGATCATCGCCCGGCGGGCTTCGTCGCGTTTGGCGTAGTACTCCTCGCCGGCCCATACGAAGTCGTTCTCGAAGCCGTTGGGCGTCACGCCGTCCGGTTCGCGCCCCAGCAGGTATTTGCATTCGTTGGCCGTGATGTCGCTCACCGTCAGGAATGCGTCGTGGTAGGCGGCGGCCATCTTCTCGATCGAGTGTTTGGCCGTGACGTTGAACTGGCGCGCCAGCTCGTCGGCGTTGAATTTCGGGAGGTCGTTGTAGAGCGGCAGGCGGTTGCCGGCGATGCAGCGGCCCATGACCGTGGCGTGGGTGGTGAACACCGTGGCGATGTAGGGGGCGTGTTTGCGCAGGTACAGCCCGCCCGCGGCGGTCATCCACTCGTGGAAATGCGCGACAGCCTTCTCGGTCGGCGTGCCGAAGGTCTCGACGTAGGAGGCGATCACGACGCCTGCGGCCCATCCGAACAGCACCGGCTCGATGTAGTCCCACTGGCCCGAGATCGAGTCCACGTGGTACGATTCCCAGAGGCTTTTGAGTATTTCGTCCTTGCGGGGGATCAGCGACGAGAAATCGACCAGCACCACCGTCGGCTCGCCCTTGATTTTCCAGCGGCCGACGCGGACGCGGATGCCTTCGTTGTAGAGGCTCTGGCGCCAGGCCTTCAGCAGATTGGGGTCCTCCTCGAACTCCGGGTTGACGCCCTCGTGCGAGAGGTCGGGACCCAGCAGGACGTAGCGGTCTGCGAATTTGCGGGTGACGGTCTGCGCTTTGGTCGAAATGACGGTGTGGATGCCGCCGACCTTGTTGCATACTTCCCAACTTACTTCGAACAGCAAATCGGGGGAGTGTTTGGCATTGCTCATATACTTATGCTAATTTGTAATTTTCGTGACGAACCGAAGAAGAATTCGGCCGCAAAGGTAACACTTATATTTATATTAAACAATCGGGAGTGGATGTTTATAAAAATATTTAATAATAACTTAACATTTCAGTTTCACTTGGTTGCGGTGTCCGGTTCCGTTTCGAAAAACGTTTCGATCACCGCGTCGGAGACCAGCATCCGAGCCGGCGGGACGGCCATCCGTCCCGCTGCGAGAACGAGCGTGCGGCTCTTCAGCCACGGTTCCGCATCGCGCAGGACCCGTGCCGCGCGCTCCTTGCCGAACAGCCTTTCCGCCTCCCGCAGGTCGATGCCTTCGGCCGTGCGCAGCCGGGTCATCACGTATTCGTTGAAGCGGTCGCGGTCGGTGAGGGTTTCCGCTTCGGCGGGCGTGCCGCCGATGTACTCCGTCACCGAGGCGACGTTCCAATGGCGTTCCCGGCCGTCGAACGAATGGGCTGCGGGGCCGATGCCGAGGTACTTCACGCCGTGCCAGTAGGCCGCGTTGTGGCGGGCGCGGAAGCCGGGCAGGGCGAAATTCGAAACCTCGTAGTGCTCGAACCCCGCTCCGGTCAGCGTTTCGTGCACGAGGGTGTATTCCGTTTCGCTGGTGGCTTCGTCCACCGGGGCGAACTGTCCGCGGGCGGCCCGCCGTCCGAAGGCCGTACCGGGTTCGACGGTCAAATGGTATGCCGAAATGTGCTGCACGCCCAGCGCGAGGGCGCTGTCGAGCGAGCGGCGCAGCGTGTCGTCCCCGAAACCCGGGACGCCGAAAATCAGGTCGACGGTGATGTTTTCATAACCTTCGCGCTGCGCGCTCCGCACGGCCTCGACGGCTTGCGCAGCGTTGTGGCGGCGGTTCATCAGCTTGAGACACGCGTCGTCGAACGACTGGATGCCGACCGACAGGCGGTTGACGCCCGCGCGGCGCAGCGCGGCGAGGTAGGCGGGGGTGAGGTCGTCGGGATTGGCTTCGAGCGTGGTCTCCTCCGCCGCAGTGCAATCGAACAGCGTTGCGGCATGGTCCAGCAGCCCCGTGACGGCCTCCGGGGCGCACAGCGAGGGGGTGCCGCCGCCGAAGTAGCGGGTGCGCACCGGTTCGCTGCCCAGATATTCCCGCCGGGCGTCCAGTTCGCGGTGCATGGACTCCAGAAGAGGGTCCATGCGGCGCAGGTCGACGCTTTTGTAGAAGTCGCAGTAGGCGCAGACGCGCTTGCAGAAGGGTATGTGGAAATAAAGTCCGGCCATGTTATCCAAAGATACGAAAAAGACGGATGACTGCAAAACGGAATCGTATCCGGTTCGGAAAATTTTTCCGGCTGCGGCTCCGCCTCCGCCCGCGGGAGGCCGGGAAGTCGGGGCGGCGATTTTTCATTTTCAGCGCGATGCTCCCCGTCTGTCGCCCGGAACGCACGGGGCGGCAGCGGGCAGAGCGTCGGAGTCGTTTCCGGCCGTGTTTTCATGGAGGGCCGGCGGTTGCGGGTCGGCGGGAAACGTGTTCCGGGAGAGGGCTGTTTCCGGGCGGAAAATCCGCGCTCCCCCAAAGGTGATAAAAACCGGCGGAAGAAAACCGGAGCGTCCCGTCCGGCGCGGATAAATTGCGGCAAAATTTTTGCCGGGCGATCCTCGCAAGGGTTTGCGAAGGGCTTTTCGGCGGCGTTGTACGACGCTATCAATGAGGTGTATAGCACTATCGGAAAAAATAATAAATATTTTTTGTAATTTCGGCTGTTATTTTTTTCACAATTATGAAAGTTTTTCTACCTTTGTGCCGTTGAAGTCCGGATCTGCGGACCGAAACGTCAGGTTGAAAAGAGGATTTTAATCAAATAAATTGCAATTATGGACAAAATGGATCTGAAAAAGTACGGGATCACGGGCGTGACCGAGATCGTGTACAATCCCTCCTACGACGAACTGTTCCGTGAGGAGACGAAAAAAGGCCTGCGCGGCTATGAGAAGGGTCAGCTGACCGAGACCGGCGCCGTGAACGTGATGACCGGCGTTTACACCGGCCGTTCGCCCAAGGACAAGTTTTTCGTGATGGACGAGACCACCAAGGACACGATCTGGTGGACTTCCGACGAATATAAGAACGACAACAAGCCGGTTACGAAGAAGGCCTGGAAGGAGCTGAAGAAAATCGCCGTCGAGGAGCTTTCGGGCAAGAAACTCTTCGTTGTGGACACGTTCTGCGGCGCCAACGAGAACTCGCGCCTGAAGATTCGCTTCATCATGGAGGTGGCCTGGCAGGCTCACTTCGTGAAGAACATGTTCATCCGTCCGACGGACGAGGAGCTGGAGAATTACGGCGAGCCCGACTTCGTGGTGCTCAACGCTTCGAAGGCCAAGGTGAAGAACTACAAGGAGCTGGGTCTGAACTCGGAGACGGCCGTTGTCTTCAACCTCACCGAGAAGATGCAGGTGATCATCAACACCTGGTACGGCGGCGAGATGAAGAAGGGCATGTTCTCCTACATGAACTA
>ERZ827520.2970-NODE-2970-length-14707-cov-5.368482_pt1 | contig 14707 bp, 10 predicted proteins | sample MGYA00519581_ERZ827520 | MGnify/ENA primary metagenome ERZ827520 (study PRJEB31778, sample SAMEA3449339) | human gut metagenome | biome: human gut; feature: human-associated habitat; material: faeces | place: United Kingdom | collected 2010/2012 ...
CTTTTGCAGGGTCGCGCTTCACTTTGTTTATATAGGAGTTAAGTTTTTAGTTTGCGCAGGAAAACATAGTTCGGCGAAATAAATTCGCCGAATATATATTGATTTGATGCGCTGATTCAACCCGAACTCTTGACGGTTTTGACGGGCTGATTTTCGTCCTAACTTTCGCAAAAGCCTTGTAAAAAACATCTACTTGACAAATCCTTTTGTTGGTTGTATAATGTTCCGTATAATTTGCAACGTATGTTTTATAAAAGGAGAAGATAATGGAATTTATACGTCTCACTCATGAAAATCTTGATGCCGAGCATATCTGCTGTGCGATTTCGAACAACAAGGACGTTCAGGTATCGTCGAAAAAAGAGTGGCTTGCGGAACGTCTTGACGAGGGACTTGTTTTTCTGAAAGGTAATGTCCGCGGCAAATGTTTTATCGAATATATCCCCGCTGAAAACGCGTGGGCTCCGATAGCAGCCGACGGGTATATGTATATTGACTGTCTTTGGGTCTCGGGACAATTCAAGGGACACGGATATTCCTCCGAACTGCTTGCCGAATGTATTCGGGACAGCCGCGAAAAGGGGAAAAAGGGGCTTTGCGTTCTGTCTTCGAAAAAGAAACACGGTTTTTTGTCCGACCCGAAATATCTTCTTTATAAAGGCTTCAAACTTGCCGATGCGGCAGCTCCGTATTTCGAACTTTGGTATTTGCCGTTTGACGAATCGGCAGAAATTCCGCAATTCCGTCCTTGCGTGAACGCTCCCGCGACAATGTCCGACGGTTTTACTCTTTTCTACACTTCGCAATGTCCGTTTACCGCAAAGTATGTTCCGCTGCTCTGCGCCGCCGCCGAAAAACGCGGCGTAAAACTGACGTCCGTTCATATTGATACACGCGAAGCCGCACAAAACGCCCCCTGCCCGTTTACGACCTTTTCGCTTTGGCACAACGGCAATTTCATCACGCATGAGATTCAGTCCGTCCCCAAATTCGAAAAAATAATCGACGGCATAGTCTGACCCCGCTCAACAAAAGAGCTTTCCGCACCGTCCGCAAAAAAAATCTTTCGGAATGAAATCTCAAAATCCTGCGGAATGAAATCACGAAATCTTGCGGGATAAAATCTCGAAATCTTTCGGAATGGTATTGATATTTCTCAAAAATTGTGGTATACTGTAACCGAAAAGATGAAAGAGGTGATTTTATGAACACTTCCGAAAAAAATAAATACAGACCGCGGGTAATAGATTCCCGTGTTGAAAAATATCTGAAAAACTTCAGCGCTGTCTGCATCGAGGGACCGAAATGGTGCGGCAAAACATGGACTTCTTCCTATCATTGCAAAAGTGAATTTATGATAGGCGACCCTCGGAACGATTTCCAGAACAGACAGCTTGCGGAACTTTCGCCGTCGGTAGTTCTTGACGGAGACACCCCGCGTCTTTTGGACGAGTGGCAGGAAGTTCCTTCTCTTTGGGATGCCGTTCGTTACACCGTTGATGAACGAGCAGAAAAGGGACAGTTCATTTTAACAGGGTCGTCAACTCCGAAACGCAAGGGGATCATGCACAGCGGTGCGGGACGCATAGGAAAACTTCGAATGAGAACGATGTCTTTGTATGAGTCGGGAGATTCTTCGGGAAAGGTTTCTTTGCGTGAACTTTGCAACGGAAAAATAACTCCCGCCGTAACGGGGGAGGTCGATTTGCATTCTCTCATATATTATATAATTCGCGGCGGTTGGCCGGGAAATCTCGGCGTTTCGCCGGAAGATGCGCAACTTCTGCCCGAATCGTATATTGCCGCGATTCTTGACGACGACGCGCAAAGGCTTGACGGCAAAAAATATGACAAACGTAAAATGCGTCTGTTGCTTTGCTCACTTGCAAGAAACGAAAGCACGACCGCTTCCAACACAAAACTTCTGAACGATATAAAGGGCTTTGAGGACTGCTCCGTCGATAAGGATACTGTCAGCGATTATCTTGATGTTTTTGACCGCTTGTTTTTGCTTGACGACCAACCTGCGTTTTCTTCGAATATAAGGTCGTCCGTTCGCTTGAAACAGTCCGTAAAACACCATTTTTGTGACCCCGCGCTTGCCTGCGCATTGCTGAAAGCAACACCCGAAAGACTTCTGAACGATCTTGAAACACTCGGTTTTATGTTTGAAAGTCTCTGTGAAAGGGACTTGAAGATATATGCCGAATCTTTCGGTGCAAATCTTTTTCATTATCAGGATTATCAGGGCAGGGAAGTTGATGCCGTCATTGAACTTGACAACGGCGATTGGTGCGCATTTGAAATAAAACTCGGTGCAAAACAAATCGAAACCGCAGCGCAGAATCTTGTTGCATTGCGGGATTCAGTTGCGGAAAAAGGCGGCAAGGCACCGTCCGTTCTGTGTGTTGTCTGCGGCATGAGCAGCGCGGCATACGTTCGTCCCGACGGCGTTTTTGTCGTTCCGGTAACCGCACTGAAAGATTGAGACCTTACAGGCGGCGCATACTCCGCCTGTGCAAAGTACATTTTTTGAGACGATACTCTTGCTATATCCGCAAATGTATGGTATAATATGCTGTAAATGAAAATTTCGGAGGCTGTATATGCTCAATCTGATAAACGGCGTCAATCACTCGCTTGTATATTATATCGGCGTGATATTTGCGTTCGCTGCAACGCTTTTGTTCACAAAACTGTTCAAAAACAAACTTCCGCGTGACGGCGGCAGAGAGTTTGCCGTTGACGGAAAACTTTCGGCGGGCAAACCCCGCGGCGCGGGAATAATATTTGTTCTCGTGTTTGCGGTCGCGGCGCTGCTGTTCGGCGATGTCAATATCGAGTACGGCATTTACATATTCATCGTCATCGCCACCATGCTTACGGGCTTTTTCGACGATGCGTCGTCCGTGCCGTGGAACGAATACAAAAAAGGCATTCTCGACCTGCTTCTTGCGGTTGCCGTTGCCGTTACGTTCCTGTTTTACAACGACCACACCGCAACGCTCGTTATCGCTGATTTCACGTTCGGCATTCACCCTGTTGTGTTCGGCATACTCACGGTCATTCTCGTTTGGACGTCCATCAACGTCACCAACTGCACCGACGGTGTAGACGGCCTTTCCGCAACGCTTACTTCGATAACGCTGCTGACGCTTGTTGCCGTCGATGTTATCCGCAACGGCGCCGACGGCTTCAACTTCTCAACGCTGATGTTTGTTGCAACGCTGTTCGCCTATCTTTGGTTCAACGCCAACCCCTCGTCGCTTATGATGGGTGACGCAGGTTCGCGCGCCATGGGTATGGTCATCGCGCTTGCCGCACTCAAAACGGGCAGCCCGTTTATTTACATTCCCGCGTCCGTTGTAATGCTCGTTGACGGCGGTCTCGGTCTTGTAAAGGTTTCGATGAAGCGTTTTCTGCACGTCAAACTTTTCTGGAATATCAGAACGCCCGTTCACGACCATATGCGCAAAAACCGCGGCTGGTCAAACACTCAGGTCGATTACCGTTTCGCCATTGTTCAGGCGTTTGTCTCCGCCGTTACCGTTTTTGTCACGCTCTTTTGGGCAAAGTGATTTAACGGAAGAATAAAGGCATATTCATAAATTCAGATATATTCATTCAGAAAACAAATCCCGCAGAGTTTTTTCACTCCGCGGGATTTGTGCGTGTCTTTTTGTATGCTCCTCTCAATTTTTGAAAGTAACTCAAAAATATTCCGTTTCCCTATTGCATTTTATTACAAACTATGATATAATTGGTGCATAACCCAATATTAAATTGTGAAACGCGGCTTTCCTGCGCCGAACAGATGACGGAGGATTGAAATGAAAAAACGAGTATTTTGTATTCTGCTTGCCGTAATGCTGTCGTTCGGACTTTTGGCTCTTGTTGCCAACGCCGATGACGAAAAAAGGGAGATTCAACTGATTTTCGACCTTGACGGCGGCTTTGTCAAAGAGGGGTATACGTTGCCGACAAGTTACATTTTCGGTGAGAATATCCCTTTCCCGACGTCTGCCGACGTTTATAAGCCGGGACACCGTCTCACGGGTTGGACGTATGTGCCGACAGGTCCGGGCATTTCGACTTATAAGGCAAAATGGTCGGCAATAAAGTATTACGTCTCTTTCGACACGCAAGGCGGAACATCTATTCCCGAAAAAACGCTTTATTATTCCGATAAGGTTCTTGAAGGCGTTCCCGACCCCACAAGAGAGGGCTTTGAGTTCAAAGGCTGGCGCTTCAAAGATACTTTTGTGACCGCCGATACCAAATTCGGCGACCTTGAAACAGACGGTTGGCTTCGAATAAAACTTGTCGCCGTTTGGCACGACACGGTTGCGCCCGAGGGCATGATAACGCTCCGCGGCTATAATTGGATTGATTTTACCTCTCCGCTTACCTATGAATGGTACTGTGCAGATACGCAGACCGTCACGGTTACGGCTTACGATAACGGCACCGTCATGATGATAGGCTATATTATTTCATCGCAGGATATGTCCGTTGCCGACATGGAAAACGCGGTGTACGCCTCTTATGAAGAGCCTATTGTGCTTGACAAAAACGGCGAATATATCATTTACGTCATGATAGTTGACGGCGGAATGAATATTCGGTATCTCCGCTCCGACCGCATAATAATAGACAAGAACGCGCCCGTTATAAACGGAATCGAGGACGGCAGAATATACTGCTCCGGGCAAACGTTCACGGTCACTGAGGAATACCTGTACGGCGTATTCGTAAACAACGAGGAGATCAAACCCGAAAACGGCGTTTATACGCTTCCGTTCGGTAAAAACAGCATCGTTGTTTACGACGAGGCGGGAAACAAAACGACCGCCGACGTGACCGTTTACGACGGGCATACTCCGGGTTTGAACCTCGGCGATTGCACGATTCCCGTTTACTGCGTATACTGCTCCGAAGTTGTCACCGCCGCGAAACAGCACGATTTTTCGGGCGACCGGCTCTCCGATGAAAACGGTCATTGGCATAAGTGCAAAAACGCAGGCTGCGATGTGATTGACACCAAAGGAGCGCACGTCGGCACAGACGACGGCGACTGCACCACCGCGATAAACTGCACCGTCTGCGGCTATGAGATAAAAGCCGCGCTCAATCACGATTTTTCGGGAGAGTGGCTCTCCGACGAAAACGGGCATTGGCATAAATGCCAAAACGCAGGCTGCGAAGCGGTTGACACCAAAGAAGCGCACGTCGGCGCGGACGACGGCGACTGCACCACCGCGATAAACTGCACCGTCTGCGGCTATGAGATAAAAGCAGCGCTCAATCACGATTTTTCGGGAGAGTGGCTCTCCGACGAAAACGGTCATTGGCATGAATGCCAAAATGCAGGCTGCGAAATAACCGACGCTGCCGTTGCCCATGCTCCCGATGAAAACGGCATTCGCGCTGACGCCGAAAAACATTGGCACGAGTGCGTTTGCGGCGTTCGCCTTGACGAAGACACACACACCTTTGAATGGATCGTAGACCGTGAAGCGACCGAAGACGAAACGGGCGAAAAGCATGAAGAATGTTCCGTCTGCGGCACAAAGAGAAGCGAGGGGACGGAAATTCCCAAAAAAGAAAAAACGCCCTCGACTTCCGACCCCGCAAACCTCGGCATTTGGGTCGCAGTCGCGATGCTTTCTTCTCTCTGCCTTGCGGGACTTATCGTCCTCAAAAAGAAAAAGGCGTTCTGATATAATCGGGCTTCGAAACGGTTGTCGCTCCGATATTATCAGGCATAGGCAACAAGGCGCGTATATTCTGCCGTTGCCTATGGAACATTTTTAACAGACACCAAATAACTTTGCTCAGAAAAAATTTCTATATAGACGATAAATTGTCTGTCAAAAGCAGATGATTTATTCGTATAACCGGTCCTTCGAGAACCGCCGATTGGAGAGAGGTCGGCGGTTCTCTCTTTTTGCGTTTTGCTGTTTCTTCTTCGTCTGTTGCGCCGAATATTTTCCAACATCGCAAATTTAGTCAGATACGATTTGCCAAATCGTATCTGACTAAATTATGATTTTGCAAATTGTATCTGACTAAACTCCCGATTTTATCCTTTGAGCGCCATATTTTCAATAATAACCAAAACATATAAACTGTATTTATATATTTTTAACGATATTGCACATCGGGGGTATTTTCAATCTTGCATTTATCGGAAATGTATGCTATAATCTTGTAGAAAATGATATAACACATATCATATTAAAGATATAACATAAAAGGAGATATGTCCGAATGAATATCGTTGTGTGCGTCAAGCAGGTTCCGGGCACGACAAACGTTGCCGTTGACCCCGAAACGGGAACGCTCGTCCGCGACGGCGTAGAGAGCAAACTGAACCCTTACGACCTGTTCGCGTTGGAGACCGCATTTGAACTCAAAGACCGTTACGGCGGCACGGTCTCAACCGTGACCATGGGACCCCCGCAGGCGAAGACCGCATTGCTCGAAACCGTTTATATGGGCGCGGATAGGGGAGTTCTGATAAGCGACCGAAAGTTCGCGGGCGCAGACGTGCTGGCAACGTCGTATACGCTTGTCGGCGGCATAAAAAAACTTGATTGCGACCTTATTGTCTGCGGCAAACTCACCACGGACGGCGACACAGCCCAAGTCGGCGCGGAGATAGCCGAACATCTCGGCTGCGCTCACGCGGCAAACGTCACGGAAGTGCTTGCAGTGACGGACACAACAATAACCGTCCGCATGAATCTCGAAACTTCCACACAGGTTCAGCGTATGCGTCTGCCGTGTCTTATCTGCGTTGATAAGGACATAAACTCTCCCCGTCTGCCGTCCTGCAAACGCAAATGGCAGACAGACGAAGAAAAACAGATAAGCGTGCTGACTTTCGAAGATATGGAAGACCGTGACCCCACGCATTACGGGCTTGCGGGCTCACCCACGCAGGTCGATAAAATATTCCCGCCCGAAAAGAACGAAAACAAAGAGATTTTCAACGGTTCGGCTTCCGAACTCTCGGACGGCATCTTCGGGCTTCTCAAAAAAGGCAAATTCATATAAGGAGGACGGCGAAATGATATCTTTGAAAATAAACAAGGCGCTTGTCACGCCTCTTGCGGCGGAAGCGCTGATAAAAGTCTGTCCTTTCTCCGCCATTACATACGAAGACGAAACTCTCGACATCGGCGCGGGTTGCCGCATGTGCAAACTCTGCGTCAAAAAAGGTCCCGAGGGCGTTGTTTCGCTTGTCGAGACCCACGACGAACTTGTTGATAAATCGCTTTGGAACGGCGTTTGCGTTTACGCGGAAGCCGAGGAAGGAACTCTCCACCCCGTCACATTCGAACTCATCGGCAAAGCCCGCGAACTCGCGGCAGTGACAAAACACGAGGTCTACGCGCTGCTTATCGGGCATAACACCGAAAAAAACGTCAAAACGCTGCTTGAATACGGCGTTGACCGCGTTTATGTTTACGACTATCCCGAATTTGCCGATTTCGTAATGCTTCCTTACTCAAACGCGTTTGAAGACTTCATCGAGCGTGTCAAGCCCTCGTCCGTCCTCGTCGGCGCGACCAATGTCGGACGTTCTCTCGCGCCCCGCATCGCCGCGCGTTTCAGAACGGGGCTGACAGCGGACTGTACCGTGCTTGAAATGTACGAAAACACAGACCTTGTTCAGATACGTCCCGCGTTCGGCGGCAACATAATGGCAAAGATACTTTGCCCCAAGACCCGCCCGCAGCTCTGCACGGTGCGTTACAAGATATTTTCCGCTCCCGCAAAGACCGAACCGCACGGAGAAGTTTTTCGCATGGAACTCGCGCCCGAAAAAAGAGAAACGACGACCGAGGTTCTCGAAGTCATAAAAAAAGCGAAAGAAAAGGACATATCCGACGCGGAAATAATCGTCGCCGCCGGCAGGGGAATAAAGAAAGAAGAAGATTTTGAGCTTGTTCGCCGCCTCGCCGACCTGCTCGGCGCTGAAATAGCCGGAACTCGCCCGATAATCGAACTCGGCTGGCTTGACCCCAAGCGTCAGATAGGGCTTTCGGGCAGAACCGTCAAGCCCAAACTTATAATAACCGTCGGTATCAGCGGCGCCGTTCAGTTTGCGGCGGGCATGAAAAACTCCGACCGCATAATCGCGATAAACTCCGATCCCGCCGCTTCCATATTCAATATCGCGCATTACGGCTTTGTAGGCGACCTTTACGAAATCCTGCCCAAACTCATCGAAAAACTTGCGGAGGAAAAACAAAATGTATAACAAAGTCACCGAAAACGACATCGAATTTCTCCGCGCCGCCACCTCGCCCGACCGTGTGCTTGTCGGCGATGAGATAAGCGAAGATTACAGCCACGACGAACTTGCCGGCGTCAAAGCCATGCCCGAAGTGCTTGTCCGCGTGCTTTATACCGAAGAGGTTTCAAAAATAATGAAACACGCGTACGAACGCAATATCCCCGTCGTTGTCCGCGGCTCGGGTACGGGGATTGTCGGCGCGTGCGTCGCGATAAACGGCGGAATCATGATAGAAACCGCCTTTATGAATAAAATTCTCGAACTTGACACTGAGAACCTCGCCGTCACCGTTCAGCCCGGCGTCCTGCTTATGGAGCTTGCCGCATTCGTCGAAGAGCACGACCTGTTCTATCCGCCCGACCCCGGTGAAAAAAGCGCGACGATAGGCGGCAACATCAGCACCAACGCAGGCGGAATGCGCGCCGTAAAATACGGCGTCACACGCGATTACGTCCGCGGACTTACCGTAGTTCTTCCCAACGGCGAAATCGAAACGTTCGGCGGCAAAGTTGTCAAAAACAGCGCCGGTTACAGCCTCAAAGACCTTATCGTCGGCTCGGAAGGCACTCTCGCCGTTGTGACAGAGGCAATTTTGAAGCTCGTTCCTCTCCCAAAAAAGAGCGTGTCGCTTCTCGCTCCGTTCCCGAGCATAGACATGGCGCTTGAAGCCGTGCCCGAAATAATAAAATCAAAAGCGTCGCTTACCGCAATAGAATTTATGGAGCGCGACACGATACTTTTCGCCGAAGAATATCTCGGCAAAAAATTCCCCGACAAAAGCGGCGTCGCGTACCTTCTCCTGACCGTTGACGGCAATATGCCGCTCGCGGTCAACGCCGAGATCGAAAACGTCGCCCGTCTCTGCGTCGATATGGGCGCGCTTGACGCGTTCATCGTCGATACCGACGAACGCAAACATTCTGTTTGGTCAACGCGCGGCGCTTTCCTTGAAGCGATAAAGGCATCCGCGGGCGAAATGGACGAATGTGATGTTGTTGTTCCCCGCAACCGTGTCGCCGATTTCATCAAGTATACGCATAAGATAGCGGAAGAACTTGCTATACGCATCCCGAGCTTCGGGCACGCAGGCGACGGCAACTTCCACGTTTATATCTGCCGCGACGACCTATCCAAGGAAGAGTTTGAGAAAAAACTCGCGATAGCGTTCGAGCGTATGTACCGCAAAAGTTACGAACTCCGAGGCCTCGTCTCGGGCGAACACGGCATAGGCTACGCAAAAAAATCGTTTATGGCGGAACAGTACGGCGCGACGCAGGTCGAAATAATGCGCGGCATCAAACGCGCGTTCGACCCCAAAAATATCCTCAATCCCGATAAGGTTATCTGATTGATCTGACTTTTCAAAACGACGGCGATTTTTAAGGGGCTGTGAAAAACGCAAGTTTTTCACAGCCCCTTTTTTTGAGAAATATCTCAGAAAGAAAATGTCTGCTATTGACATTCAAATGAAGAAATGCTATAATTTTACGTGTGTATTTATCTTTTTTTCGGCAATCCAAAAAAAATATTAAAATCCATAAGCCATATTCGAAAAAGCATCGTATAAAGAAGTGAGACCGAAAACAAAGGAGGAAAAAACATGAGCAGCGAAACAAAAGTCAAAACTCAAAACGGAAATACGCCAAACCCCGTTTCGGCCGGCGATTTGGAAACCGTCACGGGCGGCGCGTGGTCCGATGTGCTTGACAAAGCCGCGGACGCGTATAAAAACAAGAAGAAAAAAAAGTAAGCGAAGAAAAGAGGCAAAATAAAATGAAAAAACATATCACACAGGCAGTTGCTGTTATACTTGCGGCTTTTATGTTGCTCGGACTGATGAGCGGCTGCACTTCGAAAAATTTTGAGGATACCGTTTCGGGCATTTACAGCGATGTGTCCTCTGTCGCGAACGACGCGCAGGGAATAGACACGACCGTGACCCTGAAAGGTATGAAATTCGCGGACACCGTTTCCGCGGAACAGGTAAAACTCGGCGGCGCATTTGCGGATATGACGCTCCGAACCGTTGAACGCAAGAGCGATACCGAGGTCAAAGTAGTTGCCGACGGCGCGCTTGTCTCAAACGAAAAATCAGGTTCTGTCTCATTCTCGGCAGATGCCGTGATTGAAGAAAATGCCCCCGAACAGGAAAATCTGACCGACGAAGAAAAAGCTGCAAAAGCGGAACTTGAAGCCGCCGAAAAGGACGCGTTTCCGTATTCGGTCTCTATCCGCGTCGCACAGCCGAAAGCGGAGACCGTAATTGAAAATGCGGGCAATAATGCCGCCGTTACGGTCAGACTGACGGACGAAACGTTCAAAAACAACATCACCCCCGAATCTTTCACCGTAACGGTAGGAGAAAAAAAGCTCTCCGTCGCTTCCGCTGAAAGAAAAGATGACACTGCCTGCCTTTTAACATTTGCCGAAAGCGCAAACGACGCGTTTGCCGCGCTCGGAGACGGAACTCTTCTCATCGCCGCAGATGCACTTGTCGGCGGCAAAGAGTTGAACGGCTCATTCACCGTTTATGACGCGGTGCTTTCCGCGAAAGTGGACTTTGTCGAAGAACAGGACGACGGATTTGTTGTAACGACCGTTATCCGCGTAGCGAACGGAACGTTTGCGGATATCGACGCCTCCTCGGTAACAGTCGGCGGAGATCTCGGTGAAACGCTTTCTCTCGAAAAAACTTCCGCAAGCGAACTGACGCTGAAAAATACCGTGAAAAAGGACGGCGCGACGCTTGAAAACATCGAGATAGAAGCGACCGTTTCGATAAAGGGCGTATATGCGAAAACGCTCTGGGGCGCGGAAAAATCAGATGCCGAAATCAGCCTTGACTATCACGCGACGGAGGAAAAAAAGGAACTTCTCGCCGTTGAAACAAGCCTTGTTTTCGACCTTATAAAAACCGGAATTAAGGCGCTTGCGACCGAGGCGGGTTCTGTCGGCGCAAAGCGTATATTCTCGTTTATCGACGAAGACTCGTTCAAGGACGAGACCGCAAAAGAGTTGAGCAAACTGAACGAGTATCTCAGGTCCATGGACGCAAAGTGGACGGCTGCTCTCGGCGAACTGAATCTCCAACTCTCCATAATGTCCGACAAACTCGGCAAAAACGATTGCAGCCGCGCGCTTGACGATTTTGACACTCTGGCAGACAGAATTCGTTCTCTTGTTCTGCACCTCGAAAACAAGAAAAAGGCTGTTGACAGCGCGAAAAAAGGCACGCCCGAATACGAAAAGGCGGCGGCTGAATATGTCAAAGCGGTTGAAAAGGAAAGCAGTAAAATATATACGGAAGCGCATCTTCTCGGCAGCAAGATACTTTCGGGCTCGGCGGGACTCACTTCCGGTATTATCGGAACTTATGACGAAATGCTTTCTTACATATACAATTTCGACGTTCAGACATACGATTTGAAAGAGAATTTCCGCGTATTCGTTCTTTCGCTTTATCTTGAAGCGTATGACGAAGCGGTTCTCTATTACGAACTAACCGACCCCGAAAACCAACTGCTCCGCGACCTGAAAAGCCAGATAACCAAACTTAATGCCGCCATGAAGAACATAGAAGTGGTTCGCCGCGCGGATAAGGACGATTACGTTTACTGCTACGCTCTCGGCAAAGAAATGAAACGCTTTGTCGATGCGATGTTCTCCAACGAGGATTACACGCTTGACGAGGCAAAAGCGCTCAATATGGCAAAACGCGCCGAAAGCCGCGGAACAACGCTTCGCGCCGACCTTGAAAAAAGCGGATTTTACTCCGTCAGCAGACGCAAAAACAGAAACGGTATTGAATACGACAAACTTTGCTTCAAAATAGAAAAGCACAAGGAATACTCCAAAACGACGAGAGAATGGTGGACTTTGACGTCAAGAATAAACATCGACACGCACGAGGTTGAGAAAAACGTCAAAACATATTATCAAAAACAGGAACGCAGCGGCTTCAACGCCTTCTTCGGTATCGACCGGTGGAGTCAGACCGAGTGCTGGGGCACATACAACGTTGTAGGCTTTGTTATACGCGGCAAATAAATGACTGAAAAAATCAAAAAACTTTTCGCGCTTGTTCTTGCGCTTGTGTTGTTCGGCGGAACGGTCGCCTGCAAAGGCGGCGAACAAAGCGGCACGGACGGCGCGAAGACCGACGCAAAAATCTCGGATTTCACGCTGCTTGTCTATATCTGCGGCAGCGACCTTGAACAAAAACGCGGCGCGGCAACGGCAAATATTGCCGAAATGCTGTCGGCGGATATTCCCGACGGGGTGAACGTAATTCTCCAGACGGGCGGCTCTTCAAAATGGAGAAATTTCGATATCCCGTCCGACAGGTCGAACCGCTACGCCGTCAAAAACGGGACGCTTGAACTTATAGAGTCGAATCCGCCCGTCAATATGGGCAGCGAGCGCGCCTTTTCGGATTTTTTGAAATTCGGAATTGAAAAATATCCTGCGGAACAGACCGCCGTGATTTTCTGGAATCACGGCGGCGGTTCCGCTGTCGGCGTCTGCTCTGACGCGCTGAACGGCAACGATTTTCTCACTCTTTCGGAAATCTCGTCCGCGCTTGAAAGCGTCGGACTGCAAAAGAAACTCGCATTCGTCGGCTTCGACGCTTGCCTTATGGCAAATTACGAGACCGCACGCATACTTGCTCCGTTTGCCGAAAAAATGATAGCGTCCGAGGAACTCGAGCCCTCCGGCGGCTGGGATTGGAAGAAAACGCTTGAAAATCTTTCCGACCCGACGGAGATTGCGAAAGGCTATGCAGTGAAGAACGCCGATACGGATTATTACACCGTGTCCGTTATCGACCTTGAAAAATTCGGCATTGTTGAAGACCTTTTTTCGCGCGTTGTCGAAAAGATAGGACGCGGAGAGAAAAACCTGATTGCCCGCGCCGCGTATTACGCGCAGGGCTTCGGATCTTCGTCCGGCAAAGGCGATGCGGGAGACCTTTACGATCTCTGCGGTGTTGCGGACTATCTCGACCTTGAATACGACCTTTCGGACTGCGTTACCTGCTTCAACGGCACCGCTCGGGCGGATGCGGGCGGATTGAGTTTTTATTTCCCCGTCGGCAGTCAAAAGTATATGGATGCGTATACGAACGGCATCGCAACTCCCGCTTACGGCGATTTTCTGAAAAAATATTTTTCCTCGGGCAACGCGGCGCAAATCGCTTTTGAAAACCGCGGCGAGGTCAGAAACGGAAAACTGTGGTTCTCCGTCACGCCCGAATCAGAAAACATCGTCTGCCCCGTCTGTTACACCCTTTACCGCGTTGACATGGAAAGTCTTCTGAACGGCAAATACAAACTTTGGGGAATAGGGCATGATACAGACATCGTTGAAAAGGGGAACGAATACGCCGTCAACTTTGTCGGAAATTGGGCGTTTCTGAACGGCTGTCAGTTAAACTGTGACGTTGTTGACGAAACGGAAAGCCATACTTTTTATTCTTCCGTTATCAGGATAAACGGCGCGCTTTCGTATCTGCTGTTTACCTTTGACAAAAATTCCCGTGAAATAAGCCTTTCAGGCTATGTGAACGCCGATTCCGAGACCGACCGCATCGAATCGCTCAAAGACGGCGACGTGATAACGGTGATGTACGATGTTTTTTCGGACGATCTTCAAACAGCCTCGTTCACCGAGGGCGAAACGTTTGAATATTCGTCCGCGAAAATGCCTCTCTCGATAGGCAGACTTGACAACGACGCCTACATTTTTCAGGCGCTCGTGACCGATATCTACGGCAAAACGTATCCCACAAACTTCGCGCTTGCCGTTATGTCCGACGGCGAGTTCGAACTTGTTGACGTCATCGAACACGACACAAACCTTGACGATGAATAAAGAGTCTGTTTACGCTTCGTTTTATGCCCGATCGGCGGCTTTGACCGAAAAGATAAAAAAAGTTCACACACCCCTATTGACAAAGCCGCCGATATGTTGTATAATTATTAAGCCTTGATTGAGAGCAGCGCTCTTTTTCAAAAAAACGGAGCGGCGTTCCGTCAACATAATTTGCGGGTGTAGTTCAATGGTAGAACCCTAGCCTTCCAAGCTAGTCGCGTGGGTTCGATTCCCATCACCCGCTCCATTTATGTGTGCTTGTAGCTCAGCTGGATAGAGCATCTGCCTTCTAAGCAGAGGGTCGGGGGTTCGAGTCCCTTCAAGCACGCCATTCGGTGGGTATAGCTTAGTTGGTTAAAGCGCCAGTTTGTGGCACTGGAGATCGAAGGTTCGAATCCCTTTACCCACCCCAAAAGACAAAAACAGTCCTCGAAAGAGGGCTGTTTTTGCTTTTGGGACGGGTAAAGGGATTAACGAACCTGTTTCGCGCAGCGAAACAAGGTTCGTCGCAGCAGCGATTTTTGCAAAGCA
>ERZ827520.2988-NODE-2988-length-14619-cov-3.904765_pt1 | contig 14619 bp, 16 predicted proteins | sample MGYA00519581_ERZ827520 | MGnify/ENA primary metagenome ERZ827520 (study PRJEB31778, sample SAMEA3449339) | human gut metagenome | biome: human gut; feature: human-associated habitat; material: faeces | place: United Kingdom | collected 2010/2012 ...
CGGGCCATGGCGCAGCTCCTTGCGTTACAGGGTACAGAAGAAAGTCACCCAGAAAGGCACGCTGAAATCCAGGATCATGGCGTGCACGATGGAAACGAACACCCACTGTTTGCCCGCGAAGCGGGTGATGACCGGCAGGGTGGAATCCATGGTGGAGGCGCCGCCGCACGAGATGGCGGCCAGCGGGCTGATCCAGCGTACCATGAGCGGCGTGAAAAGCAATGTGGCCAGCTCGCGCATGATGTTGGCCAGCAGGGCCACGGTGCCCAGCTCCGCGCCCTTGTACTGGGTGATGAAGATGGACGAAAGGGAATAATAGGCAAAGCCGGAACCCACGGCCAGGCATTCGCTGAGGGAATAGGCCAGCGTGATGCTGGCCAGGGCCGCCCCGGCAAAGGTGCCCACGGTGGTGGCCAGGGGCAGCAGCAGCACCCGGGGCCGCAGGGTGCGCAATATCTCTCCCAGACGGCGGTCGTGCCCGATGGAGATGCCCACCAGGAACATCAGCACATAGAGCACGTAGAGCGTGCCGTCGTGCTCCAGAAAATAGTCCGGTATCCAGCCCAGCCAGGCCAGCAGCACGCCCAGCACGAAACAGCCCAGGATCATCAGGCTCCCGCTCATGCCCGGCCCTCCCCGTCTTCCCGGTCACGGCGCACGCTCATGGCCGCGCCCGCGTCCTCGCTGTCGGCCCCAGCGGCCGCATGGCGCCGGGGCCCGGCATCGGGAAAGAAACGGCGCACGGCCACGATGCAGATGAGGCTGCCCGCCACACAGGCCACGGTGAGGATCAGGGCCTTGCCGCCCAGTACGGGCAGGTTGGTCATCAGGATCTCGTTGCCGCCCACGGCCACGCCGAGGGCGAAGAGCATGAGCATGATGGTGGGAGAGATGGCGCGGCCCAGCAGTTCGGGCCACTGGAAAGAGCGCAGGGCAAAGCCCAGAGCGATGCCCGTGAGCATCAGTCCGATAGCAGTGAACATGGCGTTGTTTTCAGCGTCTGGAGATCTGTTGCAGCGCCCGGCGCACAAAGGCCAGCATGGCCGCGTAGCGCTGCGGTTCATCAAGAAGGAATTCCACGTCCCAGAGCACCCAGACCAGCGTGCCGCGATGCCGCAACTGCTGGAGGGGGCGCACCCCGGCGGGCAGCCCCAGGGCGCGGGCCGCCACGGAGCCCATGACCACCACGGCACGGGCATGCAGGGCCTGCACGCCGGACCAGAACACGTCGGCATTGGGCTGGTAGCGGGGCCTGTCCTCCCCCTCGGCCGGGGCTGGGGAGGCGGGCATGGCGTCAGGATCGGGCAGGCAGGCGGGCCAGAAGGTGCTGGTGCCCGCCGGATAGGCCAGATCCTGCATGAGACGGCGGAAAAAGGCGCTGCGCTGCGCCTTGCCCGGGGCCTGTGCTTCGCAAAGGTCCGGGCCGAGGTTCCAGTAGGTCCAGACCACCCGTCCCTGCCGGGTGCGCGAAAGGCGCTCCTGCCAGACGGCGGGCCAGACGTGGGGCGGCAGGGGCCGCCAGCTCCTGACCGGTGCGGCGGCCTCCGGTGCCTGTTCCGCGGCTTGCGGACGGGCCGGACGCCGCTGTTCCGGGGCGGGCGCTGCGGGAGCGGGAGCCGTCCCTGAACGCCTCCACTCTGCTCGTTCCCACCGCCTCGGCAATCCTGACCGAACAGCTCCCGGCCTTTGCGCCGACGCCCGACCAGCAGGCTGCTCTCAAAAAGGCCGCCTCCCTGCTGGCCGGGGACGCGCCGCTCTGTGACATGACGGAGCTGCTGCGGGACAACCTCGATACGCCGCTGTATTACCGCACCGACCATCACTGGACGACGCAGGCCGCCTATCTGGTCTACGCCGACTGGGCGAAGGCTGCCGGGCCCTCGCCCCTCCCCGCCGCCGCTTTTACAACGGAGACGGTGAGCGATTCCTTTTACGGCACCCTTTACTCCAAAGCGAACCTTCCCACCCTGAAGCCGGACAGCGTGACCGCCTATATCCCCGTCCGCCCGGTGGAGGTACGGGTGGACTACGGAGAGGGAACGGCGAGCGATTCCCTCTATCGGGAAGAATTCCTGACCCAAAAGGACAAATACTCCTACTTCCTCGGCGGAAACCACGCAAAGGTGGAGATCGAAACCGGCACAAAAAACGGCCGTACCCTTCTGCTTTTGCAGGATTCCTACGCCCACTGCTTCGTCCCCTTCCTCGTATTCCATTATGAGCGTATCCTGGTGCTCGACCCGCGATATGTGAAGGACGATATCTTCGCCTACGCCGTGGAAAACCACGTCACCGATCTTCTTACGCTGTACAACCTCCCCAATTTCGCAACCGACCGGAATGTCCCCAACATTCTGCCGGAGGTGCAATAAAGCGGCTGTTTCGCTGCGATAAAAAGGGCAGGCCGGCCTGCCCTTTTTATGATCCATCGACGGTTCAATCGTCCAGAACCCGGCCGTCGATGGCGACAGTGTGTACCTGCCAGGGGATAAACTTCCCGCTCCGCCGCAGCGCGGTTTTTGCCGCCTGCTCGATACCGCCGCAGCAGGGAACCTCCATCCGGACGATGGTCAGGCTGCGTATGTCGTTTTCGGCAAGAATGGCCGCCAGCTTCTCGGTATAATCCCCCTCGTCCAGCTTCGGGCAGCCGATCAGCGTCACCCGGTTTTTGATAAAGCGATTATGGAAATCGCCGCAGGCGTACGCCGTGCAGTCAGCGGCGATCAAAAGATCCGCCCCGTCGAACCAGGGGGCGTTCACCGGCGCGAGCTTGATCTGCACCGGCCACTGGGACAGGCGGCTGACCACCGGCGCCGCGGCCGTTCCGGCCGCCGGAACGGCGGACTCTTCCAGGGCGGAACGGCGAATCCGTTTCGACTGGGCGCCGGGGCAACCGCAGGGCAGAGGCCCTTCCGTCTCCTTTTTCCGGGCTTCCTGGGCCGCCTTTACCGCCTCCGGATCGTAGACCGGCGCTTCCCCCTCCTCAAAACGGATCGCCCCCGTCGGGCAGGCGGGAAGGCAGTCGCCCAGACCGTCGCAGTAATCCTCCCGCAGCAGCTTTGCCTTTCCCTCCACCATCCCGATGGCTCCCTCATGGCAGGCGGCGGCGCAAAGTCCGCAGCCGTTGCATTGTTCCGAATCAATGGTGATAATTTTCCGCAGCATGGCGGGTTTCCTCCTTTATCGTAACGTTTGGTGATGCTGTTCTTGACTTTCCGATCCCAGCATACTACAATAAGCCGGAAAGATACGTTGTAATTACAACGTAATTTTATTTTTGATTTTGAAAGGCAGGAAACGTGCATGGCCGTTCCTTCCATCATCCCCGCCCATCCCGCCGCCGGCAGCCCGCTGTTCCGCTCTCTTCAGCCAGAGGAGGTCAGCAAGCTGCTCGCCTGCCTTCAGGCGGCGGAAAAAACGTATGATAAAGGGGAAATCCTGCTGCTTGCCGGCGATGTTGCTCATCACTTGGGACTGGTTCTTTCCGGCAGTGTAAACGTTCGGAAGGAGGATATCGACGGCAGCGCCGCCCTGCTGGCACGGATATTCCCCGGCGAGCTGTTTGCCGAAGCCTTCGCCGCCTCCGGCCTGCCGCTCGCCGTTACGGCGGAAGCGGCGGAGAAAACCGCCGTACTCTGGCTGGATTACCGGCGGCTTCTCGCCCCCTGCCGGAACGCCTGCGCCTTCCATTCGACGGCGATCGGAAACCTGCTGGAAATCCTGGCCCGGAAAAACGTTTTTCTGACCGGCCGGATTGAACACCTGTCCAAGCGCTCCCTGAAGGAAAAGGTACTGTCTTACCTGTCGGATCAGGCCGCCCGGCAGGGCAGCCGCCGCGTCGTCATTCCCTTCGACCGTCAGGGACTGGCCGATTATCTGGCCGCCGACCGCAGCGCCCTGTCGGCCGTCCTCGGCCGCCTGCGCGATGAGGGCGCCCTTTCCTTTCGGAAAAACGAATTCACGCTGCTTTAACCGACATAAAAAATCCCCGCAGGCCGCTTCCGCACGCCCGCAGGGATTTTCGCCGCTTTCGCCTTTGATGCCTCTTCTGCCTCTTCCGCCTCTTCTGTTTTCGCGCCGCCTTATATCCGGATGTTCATCCAGCGGCCGGATCGGAAACGCAGCCAGGTCAGGCTGAACCGCATCAGCTGATCCACCGCCAGGCCGACCCACGCGCCGATCAGCCCCCAGCCCAACGGGTAACAGAACACAAAACCGGCAAGAGGACGGATCAGCGCGACGCTGATCAGGGACACAAACATGGTATATACCGTATCTCCCGCCCCCCGCAGGCAACCGGAATAGATGACCTGCGAAATCTGCAGGAACACCACTACCGCGACCAGCGGCATCAGGGACGCGCCGAAATTCAGGATGGCCTCCTCGTCCGAAAACAGGCGGAATATCCACCGCCCGCCGGTAAGAAACACCACCGCCAGCAGCGCGGCGAAGCCGATCCCCAGCCGCTGGCAGACGCCGCCGTACAGCTTGGCAAGGTCCCGCCGCTGTGATCCAAGGCTCTGGCCGACCAGCGTGACCGCCGCGACCGACAGGCCGTCCCCAAAGGAAAAGGAAATGCTGATAATATTCATCCCGATCTGATGGGCGGCAAAGGCTACCGTCCCCAAATGGGCGACAATAATCGAAAAGGTCAGGAAACCGATCCGCAGAAAAATCTGCTCCGCCAGCGTGCTGGAACCGATTTTGCCGATGGATTTCATGGTCTTCCCGTCAAAACGGGGACGGCCGAAATCCCGGAAACAGAGAAACCGGTCTCTATGGACAAGGGAAAACAGGCTCATTCCGCAGGCGAACACCGAACCCGCCACCGTAGCGATGGCGGCGCCGTCCACCCCGAGCCGGGGAAAGCCGAAATTACCGCCGATCAGCAGATAATTCAGCAGGACGTTCACCCCATTGGAAACCAGATTGGTTCTCATGGCGATTTTGGTGTTCCCCGCCCCCCGCTGCGCAGCGTTGATGACCATCGAGACGGTATTGAACGCCATGCCGCCCATAATAATCCGGAAATAGGAGGACGCAGCGGCGTAGGTATCCTCCTGCGCCCCCGCCAGCTTCATAATCGGTCCGGCAAATACCACGCATAAGGCGCTGATCACCGCCGTCATCCCCAGCGTGATCATCAGCGCCTGGACGAGCACCCGGTTGGCGCTGTCCCGATCCTCCTCCCCCCGTCGGCGGGCCACCAGCGCGGAAACCGCCACGTTCAGGGAAAGAAAAAAGGCCAGTCCGATAAACTTCGGCTGGGTAGTCAGTCCCACTGCCGTGATGGCATAATAACCCAGGGAGCCGACCATCACCGTATCGATCAGCCCGACCAGGCTGATCAGGAAGGATTCCAGCACCGAGGGCCACGCCACCCGGAGCGTATTCTTCACCAGCTCGCCCGTCGGCGGGACGTCCCCGGCCGGCGGAATTCCCCGCAGCATCTTCTCTGCTTGTAAGAATGGCATGGACAATGTCGCCGTTCCTCCCTTTGCCAAAAGGTTTTCGCCAGTTCCATGGGAACCATGGTACTCCCTTTTCCGAAAAAAAGCAAATCCGCTATGCTATAAACCGACATGATCAAAAAATAATTACAAATACTCTTTCCATCCCCTAACGCGAGCCCCCTTTTCCCCGACTATACAAGCGGAACGTTCCTGTTGCATTTTTATTTTCCTGTCTTCGGGGCCCCATCGACTGGGAGAAAGGACATCCTTATGCGGAGCGAAGAAGCCCTTGCCCAACTGAATAATCCGGAATTTCTCGACGCGCTGTACGGCTTTGCCTACCGGCGGTGCCATTCCTCCCATGAGGCGGAGGATCTGTGCTCGGATATCCTGCTGGCTATCCTCCAAAGCATCCGGCGGCAGGCCGATATCCGGGATTTCTATCCGTACGCCTGGTCGGTCGCCCGCCGTACCTACGCCGACTTTTCCCGCCGGCGGAGGGAAAACGCCGACCGCCTTCTGTATACGGAGGGCCCGGCGGCGGAAAACGGCCCAGCACGTACCGACTACAGCGCGGCCGCCGCTTCCAACCCAATTGAGGACTATCTGGACAGGGAAGCCGACAGAGACGACCTGCAACGCGTTTTGCGGGAAATCGCCTTTCTGTCTAAAATCTACCGGGACGTCATGGTTCTGTATTACCTCGATGGAATAAACACCCCGACAATCGCCGGGATGCTTGGTATTCCGGAAACCACTGTCCGGCAGCGGCTGTATATCGCCCGCGGCACAATTCAGAAAGAGGTGGAAAAAATGAAAACAGCAGACAAACCGGCCGCCATGGCCGTCGTCGATCCCTCCCTCAAACCCATGCAAATTGCGTTTATCGGCACCGGCAATCCTGTCGGAAACGATCCACGGGAAAAGGCGGAACGTATATTTTCCCAGAATGTGGTATACCTATGCAAGGATACTCCCCGCAGCGCCGGAGAAATTGCCGAGCGTCTCCATACGCCTATGCCCTTCACCGAAGAAAAACTGGAAATCCAATGCCGGGGGCTGAACGGAGAATACGGCCTGCTTCGCCGACTGGACAATGGGAAATACCGGACCAATTTTCTCCTGCTCGATCTTGCGGACTACCGGGCGGTCACCGCGGCGTATGACGACGAGCTGGACGCGCTGACGGCTGTGCTGTGGCGGATCGTCGAGGACCGTCGGGAGGAGCTGCTTTCCTTCCCCTTCTTAAGCCGGCAGACCGATCCCCGGTTTATTCTATGGGCTATGATCTCTCCGGCCGTCTGGTCGCTGGCTGACGCCGTCCGGGTGCGCTTAAAGGAAAAGCGCTTCGCAGCGGTCGCGCCGCCTGACCGGCCTTTTACCGTAACCGGCGTCGCCATTCCGGAGGGAGAAGAGCTCGGCAGCGGCTTCTACGGCTGCGACGGGATCGGCGGCCGAGACCTCGGCGGATACGCGCGGGTTCATCTGCGGAACATCTATGGCGAACGGATCAAAGAACACTTTCACTGCGGCCACGACATTGCCAACGATCCGCTGCTGCTTCTCACCCTCCGCTCGATCGGCGGGCTTCCGGTCGCCGGGCTTTCGGATGACGAGCAGGAAACCGCCGCCAAAGCGATTGAGGCCGGATATCTCCGCCGGGAGAGCGACATCCTGGAGCCCCGCATCCTCACAATGCGGATAGACGACGAGGAGCGCTTTTCCGCCCTCTCTCCGAATCTGGGCGCAGAGGCGCGGGACTGCGTAGAGCGGATCACCGACCGGCTGGCCGGGCTGGCCGACCGCGTCCTGCCCGCCCATCTGCAGAGCGAGTATCCCGCCTTCACCATGCTGTCCTCCTGCGCGCTGGCCGGCAAAATAATCGAGCGCTGTATTCAGGAAGGGCTTCTCAACCTCCCCGGTCCCCAGCCCGGGCCGGAAGGCGTCTGCCTTTTCGTAAAAAAATAGGGTCACGTCTATTCTCGACAAATTTTCAGAAAATTCACAAAGTTTCGATTCCCAGCACTTGTCATCGCCGGCGGAACGCGGTATACTTTTATTGGAAATCTCTTTGTTCGTTTGGGCAGATATAATTGGAAAGGCGGTACGGCGTTATGAGCTTTGCAGAAAGGCTTAGGGACAGTTCGCCCTATAATTATGAAGACGAGAACCTCTTTGCCCGCCAGGCTGGCCCGGCCGCTAATCCGGACGGCTTTCAGGTGCTGCTGGTAAAACCATCCCAGTTTGAGGAAGCGCAGACCATTGCGGACGCCTTCGGCGCGGGACAGGTGATCGTCCTCAGCCTGGATGAGGCGGCGCGGGACGTCGCCCGGCGGGTGCTGGATTTTCTCAGCGGCGCGGCTTATGCCAAAAACTGCACGGTGGAGCATGTGGCAAGCAACACCTACCTGATCCGGAACGCCGACAGCGTCTCCTTTGACGACGCGGACGACGTTTACGGCACGGGAAATTCCCTGTTTTAATCCCTTCTTGCGTCAAAAACACCCGGCAGATAGCTGCCGGGTGTTTTTTATGCCGTTTATGTTGTTTACGCGGCTACTTATGATATTTCCCGCCGGAGGATATCTGCATCGCACGGTAAAGCTGCTCGCAGAGCATCACCCGGGCCAGCTGATGCGGAAAGGTCATCGGCGACATGGACAGCCGCCGCGCCCCCGCCCGCTTGACCTCCTCCGACAGCCCCCACGAGCCGCCGATCACAAAGGCGACGTCCCCCCTGCCGGCCACCGCCTGCTCGTCCAGCCAGGCCGCCAGTTCGGGCGAGGAGAGCGCCTTTCCTTCGATGCAGAGGGGGACGAGCAGGGTCTGCGGGCCGGCCTTCGCCAGAAGGCGGCGGCCCTCCGCCGCCATGACGGCTTCCAGCTGGGCGGGCGAGGGCTTGTCCGGCGCCCGTTCCTCCTCTACCTCCACGATGGAAAACCGGCAGAACACGCCCAGCCGCTTGGCGTATTCCGCGCAGGCCTCCCGCCAATAGGCTTCCTTCAATTTTCCCACGCAGAGGATGGTAATAGTCCGCATCCGCGCCCCGCCTTTCTCATAATGTCTGCCCTGTCACATTAAAATTTTCAATTAATATGCTTTTTACTCACTGTTAGTCGGCATTATGTTAGCACCTTGTGTGTAGATTATCAAGAACAATTTTGCTAAGATATTGTTAAAAAGAAATCATGGAAAAATGCTTTTTGAATCCCATATCCGATGTTAAATTGAATCCTATTTTCTTTTTCCTTTTCCTGCTAAACTATTTCCCGTGGGGAGGGATTTTCCATGTCTCTGTTTGTTCCTCGTCCTTATACCAAGGAACAGATTTCGATACGGGTTGACGTCGACAAGCTGAAGCGGATCGACGCGTTTACGCGGGAGTATCGCATCAGCCGCAGCGAATTCATCAACCGCTGCATCGACTTTGCCATGGAACATATGTCAAAGGAAATTTCCTCATCCCCGCATGGTAAGAGGAACCCCATAGATGGGCAGGAAAGGCTTCGCTGACGCGGAGCCTTTCCTGTTTGTCTGACATTCCGAAGCCAAAGGGAAAAAGCCTCGGCGAAATGGCCGCACCTCCTCCAAAAATAATTTTGTTCCTGCTGTTCCTGCTGTTCCTGAAAAAATAACAACGCTGTAACCCCGCTTTTCATCCGTGTAACTTGTATTTTGCCGATAATTGGTCTATACTAAACGTTGTGGAAAAAACAGGGGAAACGCCGCCGAACCAAACGGCTTCCCCAGGACAGATAAAGCGGCAAGGGAAAGGGATGGGGAACGATGCTCCGAGTGGGAATTCTCACCAGCGGCGGAGACTGTCAGGGCCTCAACGCGGCGATCCGCGGCGTGGCCCGCGCATTGTACGAATCGTTTGACGACATAGAAATTTACGGAATTTTGGACGGCTACCGCGGCCTAATCGAGGGAAAGGCCCGCGCCATGAAGGCGGAGGATTTTTCCGGTATCCTCACGCTAGGCGGCACGGTGCTCGGCACCTCCCGCCAGCCCTTTAAGCGGATGCGGGTGGTGGAGGAGGACGGCGTGGACAAGGTCGCCGCCATGCTGAAAACCGTTGCCAGGCTCAAGCTGGACTGCCTGGTGATTATGGGCGGCAACGGCACCCATAAAACCGCCAACCTCCTGCGGGAAAACGGCGTAAACGTGGTGACCCTGCCCAAGACCATTGACAACGACCTGTGGGGCACCGACATGACCTTCGGCTTCCAGAGCGCGGTGGACGTGGGAGCAAACGTCATCGACTATATCCATACCACCGCGACCTCCCACGGCCGGGTATTCATCGTGGAACTGATGGGTCATAAGGTCGGCTGGCTGACGCTGTACGCCGGAGTGGCCGCGGGCGCGGACATCATCCTGCTGCCCGAAATTCCGTACGATATCAAAAAGGTCGGCAAGGCGATCGACCAGCGCCGCCGGCAGGGAAAGGCGTTTTCCATTCTCGCCGTAGCGGAGGGCGCGCTTTCCAAGGCGGAGGCGAAGCTTGGCAAAAAGGCGCTGGCCGCCGCCCGCGCCGCCGAGCCCTATCCCTCGATCTCCTACCGTATCGCCAAGGAGCTGGAGCCTTACGTCGGCGCGGAAACCCGCGTCTGCGTCCCCGGCCATTACCAGCGGGGCGGCCCGCCCTGTCCGTATGACCGTGTGCTCGCGACCCGTCTGGGCGCGGCGGCCGCCGGCCTGATCCGGGAAGGGAAATTCGGCTATATGTGCGCGATCATTAACGACGAAATCGTTCCCGTCCCTCTGGAGGAGGTCGCCGGAAAGCTGAAAACCGTCCCCGCGGATTCGGAGGTCATCCGCGCCGCCCGGGACATCGGCGCCTCCTTCGGCGACTGACCGGCCTTTTTCTCGACGTTTTTCCCCTTTTCAACGCGCCGTTTTTCGCATCGTGGCTATCCTTTTGCGTCAAAAATGCGATTGATGAATTTGCATAAAATCATTTTTGTATTCTCAGCGATAGTGAAAAAATTAGGCTTGGTTTTTCCCGAAGTCGGTGGTATAATAGGAATGTTAAAATTCTAGGGGAGTGGGCCGATTTGGATAAAATTCTCGTAACCGGCGGCTGCCGTCTTGTTGGCGAAGTGGAAATCAGCGGCGCCAAGAACGCGGTCGTTGCCATTCTTCCTGCGACGATTCTTGCCGACGGCGTTTGCCGTATTGAAAATATACCCGATATTGCCGATGTAACAACCACCCTGCGTATCCTGGACCTGCTTGGCGCGGTGATCCGCCCTGTGAATAAGCACACGGTGGAAATTGATCCCCGACCGATTAACAAGCGTGAAGTGCCGCATGAACTGGCACGCCTGATGCGCGGGTCGTATTATTTTCTGGGCGCGCTGCTCGGCCGGTTCAACACCGCCCGGGTCTCCATGCCGGGCGGCTGCAACTTCGGCGTGCGGCCGATCGACCAGCACCTGAAGGGCTTTACCGCCCTGGGGGCGGAGGTCATGCCGATGGAAAGCGGCATGATCGAAGTAAACGCCGACCGCCTGGTCGGCAATTCGGTATACCTCGACATGGCTTCGGTCGGCGCAACGGCCAACATTATGCTCGCCGCCGTCAAGGCGCGGGGCACCACGATCATTGAAAATGCGGCGAAGGAGCCGCATATCGTCGACCTGGCAAACTTCCTCAACTCCATGGGGGCGGACATCCGCGGCGCGGGCACCGATGTAATCAAAATCCACGGGGTAGAGGCACTGCACGGCGCGTCGTACGCCATCATCCCCGACCAGATTGAGGCCGGCTCCTATATGGTGGCGGCCGCAGCCACCGGCGGAAACGTGCTGGTGCGGGGCGTGATCCCGAAGCATCTGGAATCCATCTCCGCTAAGCTGGAGGAAATGGGCGTCCTGGTGGAGGAATACGACGACGCCATCCGCGTTTCCCGGACCGGGCCGCTGCTCCACTGCAACGTAAAGACGATGTACCATCCCGGCTTTCCCACCGATATGCAGCCCCAGATTTCGGTGCTGCTCACGGTGGCGGACGGCACCAGTATCCTTACCGAAAGTATCTTCGACAACCGCTTCCGGTATGTGGACGAGCTTCGGCGGATGGGCGCGCAGGCGCAGGTGGACGGCAAGGTCGCCGTCTTCCAGGGGGTGGATCACCTGACCGCCGCCCCGGTGCGCGCCACCGACCTGCGGGCCGGCATCGCGATGGTGATTGCCGGACTGATCGCCCGCGGCACTACCGAAATCGAGGATATTCAATTTATCGAACGCGGGTATGAATGCGTGGTGGAAAAAATGCGCGCCCTTGGGGCGGATATCCGCCGGATAAGCGTCCCCGAAACCGCCGTACGGACCGCGCTGTAACGGATAAAACCCGCGCCGCGCGACTTTACAAAATTCAGAAGAAACAGGAAGAGCCGCCGCCGAAACGCGCCGGTACAGCCAATCGGCCGCGCCGATCCCGGCGCGGCTTTTGATTACCCGTTATATACCGGATGCTTATGGAAAGGCATGGGAAGACAAATGGCGCGTTTTTGTCCGCTGTTCAGCGGCAGCAGCGGAAATTGTACCTATATCGGCTCGGCTTCGGGCGGCGTATTGGTGGACACCGGCGTAAGCGCCCGGCGGATCGAGTGTGCGCTGAACGAACGGGAGATCGATCCCCGGTCCATTCAGGCCGTCTTCGTCACCCATGAGCATACCGACCACGTTTCCGGACTGCGGGTGCTGGCCAAGCGGTACGGCTACAAGGTATATGCCTCCGCCGGCACCCTCGACGCGCTGGTGGAAATGCAGATTCTGGGAGAAGGCAGCGACTTCGAGGTGATATCGGATGACGGCGTGGAGGCGGCGGGGATGTATGTTCTCCCCTTCCACACTTCCCACGACAGCCGGGAAAGCCTCGGCTTCCGTATACATATGGCGGACGGCCGCACTCTTGCCGTCGCCACGGACACCGGCTGTATGACTGACGCCATCCGCGGCGCGCTGGTCGGCTGTGATCTCGTGCTGCTGGAGTCCAATCACGATGTGCGGATGCTGGAAAACGGGCCGTATCCCTATGTGCTCAAACGTCGCATTCTGGGGGAGCGGGGACATCTGAGCAACGATTGCTGCGCGGCGGAGCTTCCGTTTCTGGCGCAGAACGGCTCCACCCGCTTCGTGCTCGGCCATTTGAGCCGGGAGAACAACTTCCCCGACCTTGCCTACGGCACCGCCCGGGCCGCGCTCGATCGGGCAGGGCTTCACGAAGGAAAGGACTATCTTCTCACCGTCGCCCCCCGCAATGCCGACGCGCCGGTGATGGTTTTGTAGCGTTTGCCGGGTCGTGGAAGCAATAAAAACCATAAAACAGCAATCCGAAAGCCTTTTCGGATTGCTGTTTTATTCTACACCGCGCCAACGCTTAGCCTCTTATAAACTGATCCATCTTTTTCCTATCCGCTTCCGAATTCAGCTTTATGATCTGCGCCTTGATTTTTTCATAGCTTTCCGCCGGATCGAAGGCGGGCAGAACAGCCGCACGCTTGCTCCAGAAATCCTCCACCGTGGTAAACACCGTGCTGCTCCAGCCATAACCCTCACCGTATTGGTTTATCTTCTGCGCTCTGCCGCACATGGTGATACACAGGCGCATCTGCAATTCAACGAGCGCCCGATCGAACTTCGAATTATCCTCTTTGGAAAAACCGCCGATCCGCTTGATTTCATGGAATGCCGTTTCGCCATTTTCGGAGATAATGTCATAAATTCGTTTGGCGGTTTGGCTCAATGTCCCGCTTTCATAGGCCTCCTCAACGCTTTCACCTTTTCTGCGTACCGCGTAAAAATAGGGATACCACTCTTTGGTGATATATCCGCTTGTGCGGAAAAAGACCTTGGAATAGGCGATATCCTCCCGTTCTTCCAGTACGCGCATACGCCACTCCCACGGATCGGTTTCCGCATCGCCGGTATGCCATTGAATCGGCGAATCCGGCGGCTCCTGTTCTGGCCGGCTATAGGGAATTACCGCAAAAATCCCCTTCGGATTGCCGCCGCCCATGGAAAAGCCGCAGACGTTCAACGCGGTGCAGAAGTCGGAAAAGTTATGTATTTTCATCGCTCACACCACTTCCTGTATATTGGGGGGATAAATGCCATCCTCCATCTGACTTCCCGACATGGCCAGGAGATTTCTCCTTGGCTCTCTACTTAATCCCCACCCGCATCCGGTAACAGAAGTCGACGGAAAACTCCCGATTCCCCAGAAGCTCCCGGACGGTTTTCTGAAACGTCTCGAGCTCGGGAACGATCCGGTCAGGAGCTTTTTTCAGGATCGTCTGCAGGCTTCCCTGGCTGAGAAGGAGACGGATAAGCCGGTCGGCGGTGCAGGACTCCGTGTTGGAGAACAGGAGCTCCCGGCTGTAACGGAAATCCCCGCTCTCCCGGATATTGCTAAGATGCCGGTCCTTGGGGTACCGCACGAAGGTCTCCTTCACCTCCGGCAGGGCCTCTTCCAGTTCCCTCACTCGGGCATACAGCCGCATGTATTCCTTTTCCGCCCGCCAATCGGCTACCGGCGGCCAGTCGCAGTCGATGGTCGCAAACACGCCGCCCGGCCTCAGAAGCCGATCCACCTCCCGCAGGGTGGAGACCGGCTCCATCCAATGGAAGGACTGGGAACAGATCACTGCGTCCGCACATTCCGCCGGAAGGCCGGTTTCGTTTGCGAAAGCCTGCCGAAAGGCAATTTTTTCATTGCTTTTCCTCTCCGCGACGGCCAGCATGTCGCCGCTCGGCTCCACACCGATCACCCGGTCGCTCACCGCTTCCCAGATCACGGTGGAAAGGCCGGTGCCGCACCCCAGATCCACCACGGTTTCCGGATTTTTGCCCAGATACCGGCAAACGACCTCCACCGGATAGCGCGGCACCGAAGGCCGCGCCTGGTCGTACACGTCTGCAAAGCCTTTAAAGCGGTCCGCGTTCTTCTGCCTGTCCGACTGCATACTAACCCCCTTTTCTGTCGCTCTGGCGGTAGACCTTCTCACGAAAATGCGAGAAACCTAAATCGCAATGAGATCAGCCGCATTCATTATTCCACGCCCTGTTCCTCCTGCGCTTTTTTTGACGCCGCCCGGGCGCGGCGGGAAAGCTCGAGCTGACAGTTCAATTCGTCGTTCTTCCGCATGTCCTTGAAG
>ERZ827520.2990-NODE-2990-length-14608-cov-6.719508_pt1 | contig 14608 bp, 13 predicted proteins | sample MGYA00519581_ERZ827520 | MGnify/ENA primary metagenome ERZ827520 (study PRJEB31778, sample SAMEA3449339) | human gut metagenome | biome: human gut; feature: human-associated habitat; material: faeces | place: United Kingdom | collected 2010/2012 ...
CCGGAGCAGGGCGAGCTCCACTCCAAATTGCATTTTGGAGTGGAAAATACGGTTTCATACTGGTGAAACTACAGTTTCATCGGGAAGAAACTCCAGTTTCATTCGGGGGAAACTATAGTTTCATGTAGAAGGTACTCCAGTTTCATCGGGGTTGACGCATTACGTAGGATGAGTCCCTCTACGGCACTATCAAGGAAATCGGACGATTCCTCGGTGGACATCTTCGAATCTCCAGTGAGGAACGAACAAATTCTTCCGAACTTCGAAATCTTTCTTCCGAAGTTTCATTTCATTCTTTCGAAGTTTGATTTCCCGTCTCCGTGGAGAATATTCGTTTGCTCCCTGAAGATTCCCAATTTCCTCGGGAGAAACCTAGGTTATTCGAGACTTTTTCAAGCTTTAGGGGGTAGACCTTGTCGGAACGCATAGATAGCGGGGTGACTTTATTAGGATCTCTATTGAATGCTTTTCGTATCTTTGGCACAGCAAACCATTATCAACTAGTTTCCTATGGAAGTCAATACTCCTCCTCCCTATGAAAACCGCAATGAAAAGCAACAGGACAAGCCTGTTACAAATGTCTATGTACAGAACGTGGTACAGAGTCCGCAGAAGAACTCGCTAGGTACCGCTGGCTTCGTCTTGTCTCTCGTAGCCCTCCTCGTAGGCTGGGTACCAGTGCTAGGCTGGATCGTATGGATCTTGGGTGCTATCTTTTCTGGTATAGGCATCTTTCGTAAGCCACGAGGTCTAGCTATCGCTGGGGTATGTATCTCTTTCTTTTGGCTTATAATCTTCGCCCTAATCTTCGGGGTCTTTATGACGGCTGTTGTTGCCGACAGTTACGCTAATCTCTAGCGTAGGGAGTTGCCTGAGAGCTGGTCGTGGAGCTGTCGCAAGACGAGGAGCGACTCGGGTCCCATATTGAAGAGCAGGTCGAGGATGCTGAGATTGGCGACGAAGCCGAGCGACCTAGCGAAGACTTGGTAGTACGGGACGGAGGCGATAGTCTTTTGGGTCGCTGTGCTGGCGGTTGTGATGGGCGGCAGGATCTGTGAGCACACGCCAGCGGAGGTGCCGACATATTGCTCGGTCTCTTGCCACTGGTAGGGCAGGTGGATGAGCTGGCAGATGCGCATGATGAGTCGCTGATTGTGCTGGTAGAGCGATGTGGATCGGCGCTCTTTGTCTAGGTAGAGTGGCGCTAGGTCGGGAGCGTAGTACTCGTAGTAAGGTGATGCACCGTAGCAGGTCTCTATGGTGTACCAGTGCTTGTGTCGCCAGTTGTCATGCTCAGCGATCTGCACCGACTGGATAGGACACTGCTGTGAGGAGCCCGCAAGGACGGGAATAGAGAGCTTCATCACTCCCTCGGCACCAACGATGGCGCAGCGATTGCGGTAGGTTTGCTTCTGATAGTACTCGTGCGCCTCTATACGAGTGGAGCTGTCTAGCAGGTAGCTCATATAGGCGACCGAGGGAGCGTATGCCGTGGGTAGCACTACCATATGACTGTTGCTGAGATCTCTGAGCGGTGGATCGGTCCGAGGTGGCGAGAGTCTATCGTCTTTGCGGTGAGCTGTGGCTTGGCTAAGAGCCAATATTCATCGGCAGCCAAGACCACTTCGTAAGAGCTTTGCTGTAAAGGCTGGGGGAGTGGCATGGTAAAGGTTTGCCGACCACGCTTGCCTAGAACTAGGAGTTTGCCCTCGGTAAAGCGTAAGGTGTCGCTCGGCTCGCCTACGACTCGTAATATTAGCTCGCTTCCCGCTAAGCTATCGACGGTTAGCTTGAGGAGTACGTCATCACCTCGCTGTGGCTGTGCGATGCGACTCATCAGGTGGTAGCTGCTCCCGCTAGGTGTGGGCTGGCGATAGACAAAGAAGAAGAGCCGTCCGACGATGATGAGTACTACTATGATCGTCGGAAGTCCCCAGCGTAGCCAGGTGGCTCGTCTCCTCGTCGCTATGTCAGAGTGGCTGACCATGTATCGTGTGCATCATACGTCTCCAGCGTATCTTGCCGTTCCAAAGACCTAGATCCTTGTCCAGCGAGAGCCAGAGGAAAGCGGGGCGCCCTACGATATGATCCTCGGGAACGAAGCCCCAGTAGCGACTATCGGCCGAGTTGTGGCGGTTGTCTCCCATCATATAGTAGTAGTCCATCCCAAAGGTGTAGTGCGTGGCGGGCTGTCCGTCAATGAGGATGGTGCCGTCGGGACGCTGCTCGAGAGCGTGCCCCTCGTAGTTGTGTATACACCTACTGTAGAGCGCTAGGGCTTGGGGCGTTAGTTCGATGGTGAGCCCCTTGCGTGGTATCTGTAGCGGACCGTAGTTGTCACGGGTCCATCCGAAGTCATAGCCTACGGGGTAGAGATTGGTATTGGGGTCTTGCGACACAACGATCTTAGCGACACGGCTATCACTGGCCAATTGCTGGCGCATCTCCTCCGTAAGAGGTAGTAGGTAGAGAGCTTGTACATCGCTCATAGAGACCCCTGTCAAGCCCATCGCCTCTAGGTCGCCAGCAGAGAGCTGTGAGGGGGAGACGACATGCTGATCGTCGAGGCTAATGCCTAGATGCTTGAGCTCCTCGGTGGAGAAGTAGCCTCCACGGGTGCAGACCCAGTAGTTGAGCTGTATATACTCGGGACGCGCTTGTTGCTTGCCATTGATATAGATGTCATTGTTGCGTATCTCGATGAGGTCGCCTGGTAGTCCCACACAGCGCTTCACATAGTGGTCACGACGATCCACGGGGCGGTAGACGATCTTACCAAAGACCTCCGGTTGAGCCTCCAGCGCAGCCCGTCCGCCATACATCTCCTTGAGGTAGTAGTAGTCGGGATTGGTCACCTTGGTCGTGACGGTATCGCCTGTGGGGAAGTTGAAGACGACAAGATCGCCACGCTCTACCTTTCGGATGCCTTTGAGTCGCTTGTAGGAGAGCTGTGGTTTGCTAAGGTAAGACTCATGCCCGAGAAAGCGGTTTTGCGTTAGTGGCACCTGTAGTGGAGTCATCGGCATACGGGGTCCGTAGGTCACTTTGTCCACAAAGAGGTAGTCACCGACGAGGAGCGTCTTCTCCAGCGAAGAGGTGGGGATGGCGAAGTTCTGAACGAAGAAGATGCTGAGCAGATGCACACCGATGACCGCCCAGAGAAGGTCTGCCAGCAGGGAGACGAAGCCTCTCAGCGTCTTGTTCTTGATGTTGCGATACCAAGACCAATTGATGAACTTGGTAAAGTAATAGTCCAGGATAAAGGGTAGGAAGATCAACCAAAAGGGACCAGCCCAAAGGATGCAGAAGAGGAGGTAGAGAATCGGTATGACGATGGCTACAACCTTCTGAAAGATGAACTTGTCTTGCCAATGAAGCTTCATTTTCATAGCGTGAAGGGGGTGTGTGGGATAGGACTATTTGTGCAGGATGAGGTCACGCATAGACCAGACGCCTACGGGGTGCTGCTGGAGATACTCAGCCGCGAGGGTTGCTCCTAGCGCAAAGCCCCGACGGCTATAAGCCTCGTGGCGAAGCGTTATCTCGTCGATGTCGGAGTGATAGATGACGGTGTGGATGCCAGGCACCTCACCTTCACGGATTGCCTCGATGCCGAGAGAGCCGTCGTGCGTCTCAAGTCCCAGATGCCAGTCGTGTAGCGAGGGGGTTTGCTCGATGAACCCCTCGGCCAGTGTGATCGCTGTGCCACTAGGCGCATCAAGCTTGTGTATGTGATGCGTCTCCTGAATGCGTGGCGTGTACTCGGGGTAGGGAGCCATAAGCTGGGCAAGCTGCTCGTTGAGGATCATCATGAGGTTCATTCCGAGGCTAAAGTTGGACGCAGCAAAGAGTCCCCCACGTCCAGAGCTTTGCACCTCAGCCTTGAGCTTCTCAAGCTGTTCATTCCAGCCCGTACTGCCAGTGACCACGGGGAGTCCCGCTTTTAGGGCAGCCTGGCAAAGTTGATAGCCACTCTCAGGGGTGGAGAACTCAATGGCGACGTCGGCCTCTCGCAGAGAACCGTCCTCCAGTAGGGCAGCGTCAGCCTTATCTATGCGAGCGACCACCTGATGTCCGCGCTGGGTGGCGACCTCTTCGATCATATGCCCCATGCGCCCATATCCGAGTATAGCGATTTTCATAGTCAGTAAGTATTTAGCGAGTGTGCGTGGCTTACGGCACACGAGATGTGTGGATTACTTCTTAGGCTTCTTGGTGTCATTGGCTTTAGCCTTGTGGGCAGCGTTGAGGAAGTCGAGGACTTCTTTGGTGATGTCAAAGCCTTCGCCAGCGTACATTACGCCTTCAAGTCCTGTGGAGGTGAGGATCAGGTCATACTTCTTGTCGGCGTTGAAAGCTTTGAGCTGAGCGACCACCTCATCGTGAAGGGCTTTCTGAGCATCAGCCTGAGCTTTCATTGCCTCCTCGGCGTAGCGTTGCTCCAGCTGAGCGCCCTCTTGTTGCATGGCGGTGATGCGCTTCTCCTCGGCATCGACCTGAGCCTGAGTGGTGAAGAGACCTTTCTGAGCCTTCTCCATATAGCTGGCATAGGCTTGCTGAGCCTTCTGCGCCTTGTTGGCAAGAGCCTGCTGGTTGCGCTTGAGTTGAGCCTCGATCTGCTTGTTTGCCTGAGTGTAGTACTCGTAGTTCTTGTAGAGCGAGTCGAGAGATACGACGCCTATCTTGAGCTGGTGCGTAGGATCAGCGGTAGTAGCTGTCAGGCTGTCTGAAGTCGTGGGTTGACCATTCTGTTTTTGATTGCAGCTCCCGAGTAGGAGAGACGCAATGAGTAGAGGGAGTAGGAGGATAAACTTCTTGTTCATATAGATGTTGTGTTGATTTGACTAAAGGTGTGGAGAGAACTACTGCGGATCATCGGCTATGCGGTCGGCTAGGTTTTGTCTCGTAGCCAGCTCCGCCATCTGCTTGTTGGCACATCCTATGCCTCTCTTCTTAAGAGCTTTGCTGTCCTCGATGTGCGAGCTCTGAGGACTCTTGTCTCCCTTGACAATCAGTCGCAAGGCGAGCAGAAGTACGGCGAGTCCGACGAGGAGAACGGATATGATGATGAGTTTCATAGTTTTTCTTAGTATATTTGCAGGAGAGAGTAGCACCGTGCTACAGCTCTCAGATAGACAAAGGTATACCTTTTGTCGGACTTACGCACGCATTTGAGGTGACAAACTGATATCGTGCGGTAGTTAACGCACTTATATTCTAACTTTTCAAAGCAATAAACGATGCAAATAACAGATCTAACTCACATGCCCATCTGGCAGCACTTCTACGAAATCACCAAGATACCTCGTCCCTCCAAGCACGAGGAGCAGATATTGGCCTTCCTCAAGAAGTTTGCCGAGGAGCATAACCTAGACTATGCGCAGGACAAGACGGGCAATATAGTCATCCGCAAGGGTGCTACACCAGGCATGGAGGACAGAGAGACCATCATCCTCCAGGGTCACGTAGATATGGTCTGCGAGAAGAATAGTGACGTAGAGCATGACTTCTACAAGGATCCTATCAAGACGCAGATCACCGACGGATGGATTCACGCTGAGGGTACGACCCTTGGTGCCGACAATGGTATCGGAGTCGCAGCAGGACTCGCTGTCCTGACTGACCCCACCGTAGAGCATGGACCTGTTGAGTGCCTCTTTACAGTAGATGAGGAGACTGGTCTGACCGGTGCCATGGGTATCGAGCCAGGCTTCGTCCAGGGACGCATCCTCATCAACCTCGACAGTGAGGACGAGGGCGAGATGTTCATCGGCTGCGCTGGTGGTATGGGTACGATGGCCTTCTTTGACTATACGACAGAGGCTACACCCGCTGGGCAGATAGCTCTTGAGGTTAAGGTAAGCGGTCTCAAGGGTGGACACAGCGGTGGCGACATCCATGTCGGTCTAGGCAATGCTAATAAGCTCCTCGTGCGCTACCTATATAAAGTACTCAAGGAGGTGCCCGAGATGCGCCTAGCTATGATCGATGGTGGTAATCTACACAACGCTATCGCTCGTGAGGCTAAGGCTATCATCACGATCCCTGCCAATCGCAAGGAGAATCTAGCTATTTGGGCAAATGAGATGGACGCTGAGTTCCGCAATGAGCTCAAGAAGGTTGATCCTAATGTCAACCTCCGTGTGGAGACGACCACGACTCCTAAGGAAGTGGTCGATGCCAAGACGGCTAACACGCTCATCCGCACGCTCTACGCTTGTCCTCACGGTGTGATGGGCATGAGCCACTCGCTAGAGGGGCTCGTAGAGACCTCGACCAATCTAGCTAGTGTCAAGATGAAGGAGGGCAATGTGATCAGCATCGAGACCAGTCAGCGTAGCTCTACTGAGTCGCTCAAGGAGGATGTGGGCAACATGCTCCTCGCTCTCTTCGAGCTAGCTGGTGCACGCACAGAGGTTCGTGACGGCTATCCTGGCTGGGCTCCTAACCCCGACTCTGAGATCCTAAAGGTCGCTGAGAGCACCTATCGTGAGCTCTTTGGCAAGGAGCCAAAGGTCAAGGCTATCCACGCAGGTCTTGAGTGCGGACTCTTCCTAGCGAAGTATCCTTACCTTGACATGGTCTCCTTCGGCCCGACGATGCGTGACGTACACTCACCCGCAGAGCGCATGGAGGTCCAGACGGTGGAGATGTTCTGGCGCCACCTCGTAGCGATCCTCAAGAACGCTCCCAAGCGCAAGTAATCATAGCTAAGACTGCCGACTAACCAGTCCGCAGTCCCACCAACGAGAAGGCTCAGTCGCAGCGATGCGGTTGAGCCTTCTGCGCTCTAGGCATCACTCGCTGAGCATGGTCAAAGTTGCTTCAGCGACCACTCCGTCAAGGTCCCATTGATAAAGCGTGCAAAGGTAATAAGAGCGCCCCTTGCTACTGAACTCTTGTGCCCTCAACGTCGCTTTGTAATCAGCTAGCGTCTCAACAATCCATAAAGAAGAGCTTGTCTGTTTCAAAGATAGTTGCTACCTTTCTGGCAAGAAAGAGCGAGCTCACTCGGTCTGCCTTTAATTCTAGGCTATATACTGTGTTTGCAGTACGAACCTGGGAAGCTTGCTCTTTTCCCTTTGAAATATAATCACTACTTTTGCAGTAAGAAAGGATGTATATCCCAATATCAGTCTCACCTAAACGTCGGGAACGAGGTAAGAGCATTTGGGGGATGCGTCCTTTTTCTACAATGAGGATTAGCTGGGAACCCAGCTATTCTTCGACAGCGGGAGCTAGTTCTTTTTGTGAAGAGCTGGCTTTCCGTTTTTTTTACGCCATTCCTTGCTGAGATAGCGCTGAAAAAGGCGAGAGGGGTGCTACCATCACGGTAACACCCCTCCCTATCACATACACTAAACAAATTAATGTCTCTTCAAGGCGTCGCTAGGTCTTGATATCGTAACCTTTGACACAACGGACGCACAGATCGTGCGTCCCTACAAAGGGCTACTCGTATCGTTTTGACACAACGGACGCCCTCTCGCTAGACACTCATCGAGCGTCCCTACAAAGGGCTACTTGTGATCGTGATCGTGGTCGTGATGATCGCCAGAAGTGTCCTGTACGAGGATGATAGTGCGAGCTACCATGGACTCATTGCCCGAGCGGTCCACGCAGTAGACGAGGAGGTGGTACTCACCTGGCGTTGCGTCAGCTGGGATCTTGATGTCGTGGTGGTGGATGTGGGCATTGCGCTGATTGACAGTGTACTCCTTGTTGAAGCTAAAGGGCTTCGTCTTGTCATCCCCGAGACGCAGGTCGCGGGTGTGCGAGTGTCCGTCGAAGTTGTTGTGGACGTCGATCTTGTACGACTTGACGAGATCGTTGTCCGAGAGGTTCATCTCGAAGTGGACACCGTTGTCATCCCCAGTGAGGTACATGCTATGATCCTCGGGTGCTATGAGATCGATAACCGGTTTGGTAGTATCGGTGGGCTCCTTCTTGCAAGCGGTGAAGGCTGTCGCCAGAGCGAGACAGCTGAGGAGCGTGATTGATGCGAAGATTGTTCTTTTCATCATTGTATTGAAGATTAAAATGATAGATTGATCGTTAGTAGTACATTTCGTCCAGCCTCAGGGAGATTGACTCTCCTGTAGTAACTCATATGGTCATAGTAGCGGCTGTCCAGAAGGTTTTGGATAGCTAGAGAGATGCGGTAGTTGCTCTGTCTGAGCTGTCCGTCGTAGGTCACAGCTAGGTCTAGTAGCGAAGCTGTGCCAGGTGTCGGCTCCTCATTGCGTGCTATGCGATGCTGGGGAGCGATGATGCGGTGCTTGAGCGAGAGTGCCCAGTGCTGAGGGTGCCAAGTCAAGTCGTGGCTCAAGCGTGCTGGTGGCGAATAGGGGAGAGCTAGGCGGTCTGTCATATTATAGGTGTAGACGTAGTCACCCTGCAGGTGATAGTCCCACTGCGGATGCAGATGCCAAGTGCCCTCCAGCTCGACGCCTGTAAAGAGCGCCCGTGTGGACTGGTAGCGGTATATCTGTCCCGAGTGGGGCAGTATGGACCACTCGCCAGAGGGCTGCAGGAAGATGTAGTTGGTAAAGTAGGTTACAAAAGGCGCTACCGTACAGCTCCACACTTCATTATGAAAGCCCACCTCACTATCTAGTAGCCAGCCCTGCTCACTACTCAGCGAAGGGTCGCCCACCTCGTGGCGGAAGGTGCCGTGGTGGATACCATTTGCTGCAAGCTCGTAGATGCCTGGTAGGCGAAAGCTTCTGCCCAGATTGACCTTCCAGAGCCAATTCCTATTGATCTGCCAAGCTAAACCGACACTCCCTGAGAGGTCGTGCCAATGACGCTCGCCCTCCTGACTGCTGTAGTAGTACTGCGCCAAGGTTGCTGAGGACTCGCCACGCTCCTTGAGGTAGTCAGCTAGATAGGAATCGTGGTAGGGGCTCATCGAGATGTATCCTAGATCGTAGCGCAGACCACTGGTGAGGTGTAGTCCCTGAGCTATGCGCCCTTGATAGGTCAGACTCATGCCACTCGTTGCTCGCTGGTAGTCTGGTAGGAGGAAGCCGTAGCCTCTCCGCTTATGCCACTGGTACTGTCCATCAGTGGCTAAGGTCCACTTACCACCCCAGGGCGCGTAGTAGCTAGCCTGCAAGCGTGCGGAGATGGTCTTGAGGTCAAACTCAAACTCCAAGTCTGCGTCCTGCTCGGGTCGCTGCATCGTCCCATAGTGCGTGTGGAAGGCGCTAAGCTCACGGCGCAGGTTCTGCTGCCAGCCTAGCTCACCGACCAATTGCCACTGCGGAGAGATCCGCCATTGCAGAGAGCCCTGCGTAGAGAGCTGACGCACGGTGCTGTAGGGTAGCTCGATGTTGTAGCGACTCTTGTCTGGTAGCACACGCTTTAGGTCTGGTACGCCGTGAGCTCCAGGGAAGAAGCCACTGCGCTCGCCATTGACGGATGCTTGTAGCGAAGCTTTGATCTGCTCTCCCAGCCACTCGTAGCGTAGTTGCGAAGCATAGGTCTGTGTGGCACTATTCTTTAGCCTACGACCATATATAGGTATCCAGCGGGTGAGGTAAGTGATGCTGTCAGCTGTCACATTGCGGTCGCCGTGATACTGACCACTCACACGGAGACGGATGTGATGCGCTCCATGCAGGTAGCCCATCATGAGACTACCGCCACCACCCATCGTACTGCTCTGTCCTAGCAAGGTGCAGGAGCCGTAGAGTCCCTGCTTGTGCGGAGGCGTAGCTGGCTGTCTGACGATGACTCCGCCTAGGGCATCGCTGCCGTAGAGGAGCGAGCCTGCACCCTTGATCACCTGGACAGGGTCTTGGTCGAAGGCATCTACCTCCAGCCCATGGTCGGCGCCCCACTGCTGTCCCTCTTGCTTGAGCCCGCCATCGACATAGGCGATGCGGTTGAAGCCTAGACCACGGATCACAGGCTTGCCGTAGCCAGAGCCGATCGTGATCACATTGACCCCAGGCAGCGTGCTGAGGGTCGCTGCAAAGTTGCCCGTAAAGTGTTTCGTCAGATAAGTGCTGTCGAGCCACTCGATGGTCTGACCGAGACGCGCCGTCTGGAGCCGCTGACTATTGGCTCTGACGACCACCGTCTGGAGTGTCTCGTCAAAGGGGTGAGGCTTCAGCGCTATGCTGTCTGGTCTCGATAAGGATGACTCGGCTAGAGCAACTATCGGGACGAGATATAGTAATAGATGGCAAATGTATCTACAGTACATTGCAAAAATGATTTGAACCAGTGAAATGTAAGGAGAGACAGTGCCACTACGCCGATAGCTTCGCTCGCACACCACGGAGGAGCAGGCGTACGTAAGTGGTTGTGTCACATAGATATGGTCTAGCTACGCTAGAGCGGGGTAGGGGAGCGATACGGTGGTCACTCACACTATGGCAAGAAGCCAAAGTAAGCGCATACGGCGGAGCATCAGCATAGAGCTAATCCGCCTATAGCCACGTAGTAGATAGGTGTGGCTAGCAGTATCTCACTGGTGGGGCTCGTAGAGCTATGCCCTCTCTCAGGGCTAGGTGTACAGCTTCGGGCTGTAGCTCTGGAGCGGGGGTGTCCCACTCATCCACCGCAAAGGATGGCGCTACGGCACACTGGTCTGTGATACCGAGATGAAACTCGCAGACGGGGCAGGTTACCTTATTAACTAGGTATACCTCGGAGCTTGCTTCACTCTTCTTATTATTGTCACTCTGGTCAACGTTGGCATCAGAGATCAGACCATAGTAAGTCGACGAAAAGATCTCCGCATCGTGCTGGTGCATAGCTTGTCCCATCAGAGCCAGTATGTACACTAGCCCCAATAGCAAAGCCGTCATTCGCGTCGGCATATCGATATGCGTGAGTCTCTTCATATGTTGTATCGCTGGCAAAGATAGTGAAAAGTTTTCTCCTCGCAATAGATGCCTGTTCAAATTTAATGTAGCGAAGTGGAATTTGAGGAGTCAAGATGACCGACGAAACACCCGAAAAACCAATTCCTCCGAAGAAATTCTCAGATTGCTCGGTGGAAAATCGCTATTTCTTCCGAAGTTTGAAATAAAAGTTCGGAAGAATGAAATGAAACTTCGGAAGAAAGATTTCAAAGTTCGGAAGAATTTTTTCGTTCCCCCGTGGCGAATATTCGTTTCCTCGGTAGCTATTGGGGATTTCCTCCGATACACACCTAGACGCTCGGAGGAGTGAATGCTATAAGTGGCAGGAATGAAGAGCTTTGAGGTGTTTTTGTGCGAAAAACGTGGAGCCGTGTATTTCTATTTTGTACCTTTGCGACTAGATTATCTGAATCATTCTAGTATAGACATGAAGAAACTCTTACTTATATCCAACTCTGCATCTCAGGGTCAGCCTTATCTAGGCTATGCGGCTGAGGAGATCGGTCGCTTCCTAGGTCCAGTGGCTCAGGATGTACTCTTCGTCCCGTATGCAGCTATCACCTATAGCTGGGATGAGTATGTAGCTAAGGTCAATAATGCGCTGGGTGGCGTTGGCGTCAATGTCACGGGTCTGCATACTTACGACAAGCCACTACAGGCGCTCGCCTCGGCTCAGGCTATTATGGTGGGCGGTGGCAATACATGGGCACTCCTCAAGCAGCTACAAGATATGGGCGCTATGAAGCTAATCCGTGAGCGTGTCCTCGAGGATGGCATCCCCTACGTGGGCTGGAGCGCTGGGTCAAACCTCGCCTGCCCGACGATCATGACGACAAACGATATGCCTATCTGCAATCCCGATACGACGCAGGCACTGGGGCTTATCTCCTTCCAGATCAACCCGCACTACCTCGATGCGCATCCTGAGGGTCATGGCGGCGAGACGCGCGAGCAGCGTATCCGTGAGTTTGTCAAGTACAATCCTAACTGCGATGTACTCGGCCTGCGAGAGGGTAGCATGCTCCATATAACGGGTGACAAGATCACGCTGTGGGGCGAGCGTACGGCTAGACTCTTTAACTATCCCACCTTCTACGACAATCCGCTAGAGATAGAGCCTGGAGTCCTCTCATACAGCGAGAAGAAGTAACTTACGTAAGCTGAAGAGATGAAGGATATCCCAAGCTTTACCATAGATCACGAGCGTCTCAAGCGTGGTGTCTATGTCTCTCGTCGTGACCTCGTGGGCGATCAGGTGGTGACCACCTTTGACATACGTATGAAAGCGCCAAATCGTGAGCCTGTGCTTGACCTGAGCGCTCTGCATACGATAGAGCATCTCGTGGCGACCTATCTGCGCAATGATCCCGAGTGGGGAAGTCGTATCATCTACTGGGGACCGATGGGTTGCTTGACAGGCAACTACCTTATTATAGTAGGTGACCTTAATCCGCTAGATATAGCCGATCTGCTCCGTCGTGCCTTTGCCTTTGTGGCACACTACGAGGGCGCTGTGCCTGGTGTGGCTCCTCGTGACTGTGGCAACTACAAGCTACACAACCTCGAGCTGGCACGTGAGGAGTCTAGACGCTATCTAGAGGAGGTGCTAGAGCATCTGGATGATACGAACACGCACTACCCAGAATAACCTAACGAGACAAAACATAGAGGGGCACACTCTGCAGGAAAGAGAGAGTGCCCCCACACACTTAACGAACGATCGAATGAAACCTACACTAGTCATCATGGCTGCTGGTATGGGTAGTCGCTATGGCGGCCTCAAGCAGCTAGACAAACTGGGACCTTCGGGTGAGAGTATCATGGACTACTCCGTCTTTGATGCGATCCGAGCTGGCTTTGGCAAGGTGGTCTTTGTCATACGCCACGCCTTTGCAGAGCAATTCAAAGAGCAGGTGCTACAGAAGTATCAGAAGGCCATTGACACGGCTGTCGTCTACCAAGAGATAGACTCACTGCCCGAGGGCTTTACGGCTCCTGCCGAGCGCACCAAGCCGTGGGGCACTAATCATGCGCTGATGATGGCGGCTCCTGAGATTGACGGTCCCTTTGCAGTGATCAATGCAGACGACTTCTACGGTCGTGAGGCCTTTCAGACGATGAGTGACTACCTCTCTCAGTTGCCCTCAGACAGCCGAGGCGCCTACTGTATGGTCGCTTACGACATCGAGAGCACGCTCACCGCTGAGGGGAGTGTGAGTCGTGGTGTGTGCAAGGCTTCGCCCGAGGGATACCTCATGCACATCACCGAGCACAAGAACATCCACGAAAACGAGAGCCATGAGATAGTTAGCATGCACGATGGCAAGAAGCTCTCCATAGCGCGGGGTACACTTGTATCAATGAATCTATGGGGCTTTACGCCTGACTACTTGGAGCACTCGGAGAGACTCTTCGCAGACTTCCTCAAGGAGCATGGTAGCGAGCCTACGTCGGAGTTCTTTATCCCGACGGTCGTTGACACGCTGATCCGTCAGGGACTGGCGCAGGTACAGGTCTTGAGTACCGATGCCCGTTGGTTCGGTGCGACCTATGCCTCTGATCGTGATATGGTTATAGCGCATTTGGCCAAGCTAACCGAGGCGGGTGAGTATCCCTCTCCGCTCCTCTAAGTAGACTCTCTCCTTCAACCTATGAATCATTTTGAAATCGAACAATCGAATATGAACAATCGCAAACTACTAGTTGCTGCTCTCTGCGCAGCTTCTATTACGTTCTCTGCTTGCAATAAGAAGCAGGGGGCGCAGACCAACGAGGAGATCGTCCCAGCTATCAATCTAGCTGATATGGACACGCTCGTGCGTCCGCAGGATGACTTCTACCACTATGTCAATGGTGGCTGGATTAAGGCTAATCCTCTGAAGCCTGCCTACAGTCGCTTCGGAACCTTTGACGTGTTACGTGACCGCTCGATCGAGCAGATCCACGGGATCGTTGATGAGCTCGCTCAGGGTAGCTACAAGGCTGGTACCAATGAGTATCGTGTCTCTGTACTATACAAGCAGGCTATCGACAGTGTCAAGCGCAACGAGCTAGGCACTCAGCCGATCCTTGACGAGTTAAAGTCTATTGAGGCGATCAACTCTAAGAAGGCGCTCGTAGACTTCGCAGCTCAGCAGGACAATAAGGGTGATGATACATTCTTTGGCACCTATGTCATGGCCGATGCTGAGAATAGTGACATGAACATCTTTAACCTGAAACAGACAAGTCTAGCTCTGGGCAACAAGGAGTACTACACAGATCCAAAGAATGGCGAGATCATCAAGTCATACAATCAGTACATCGAGCGCATCGCTCAGCTAGCTGGTTACTCTGCCGAGGAGGCTCAGCGCATTGCGAAAAACAATATCGCCGTCAGCACTCAGCTCGCCAAGATGTGCTACTCACAGACGGAGCTGCGTGATGCTCAGCGCAACTTCAACAAGGTTCAGATCAAGAAGTTTGTCGCTGACAACCCTGGCTTTGACTGGGCTCGCTACATTAAGGGACGTAACCTGCAGACTCTAGAGTCATGGAACGCTGGTCAGCTAGACTTCTTCAAGGCCTTTAGCAAGTGGTTCCCCACGGCAGACATACAGGCACTTAAGGACTATGTCCTCGCTCAGACCATCGATGGTTATGCTAGCTACCTCTCTGACGACTTTGTACAGGCTAGCTTTGACTTCTACTCCAAGACACTCTCTGGTATCAAGGAGATGCACCCACGCTGG
>ERZ827520.3004-NODE-3004-length-14561-cov-2.574935_pt1 | contig 14561 bp, 14 predicted proteins | sample MGYA00519581_ERZ827520 | MGnify/ENA primary metagenome ERZ827520 (study PRJEB31778, sample SAMEA3449339) | human gut metagenome | biome: human gut; feature: human-associated habitat; material: faeces | place: United Kingdom | collected 2010/2012 ...
TTTTTCTAAAGAATATTGGCTTTATGCCATTAGGTTCAACATTCCATTAATACCGCATTATCTTTCTCAGACTGTATTGAATAGCTCAGATAGGATTATGATTACAAACCTCGTAAGTGATGATGCAGCAGGAATATATAGTTTGGCATATTCACTGTCATTAGTTATGGCACTTTTTAACACGGCATTGATGCAAACGATAAGTCCATGGATTTATCAGAAAATAAAAGCAAGAAGAACACAAGATATTGCTTCAGTAGCATATATATGTTTAGCAATAATATGTTTTGTAAACTTATTATTGATGGCATTTGCACCGGAAGCTTTAGCTATTTTTGCTCCTGATACTTATTATGATGCGATTTATATTATTCCCCCTGTTGCAATGAGCGTATTTTTCACTTTTTGCTATGACCTATTTGCTAAATTTGAATTTTATTTTGAAAAAACACATTATATTATGTTAGCGAGTATATTTGGTGCGGTGTTAAATATTATTTTAAATTATATCTTTATAAACATATTCGGCTATTTTGCAGCCGGTTATACTACTTTATTCTGTTACATTATTTATGCAATTATGCATTATATGTTTATGAAGAAGATATGTAGAGAAAATTTGGAAAATGCTAAAATATATGAAGGAAAAATCATTTTTGGCATGGCAATTGTGTTTTGTTTAGTAGGAATTTTATTTTTAATATCGTACAGAAATATTATTTTAAGAGCCATGTTGATAGTCATTGTGTTTGTTGTAATTTTTGTTAAAAGAAAGTATATTCAGAAGAAAGTAATGGCAATTATGAGTATAAGAAAAGAGGAGGAAAAGAATGAGGAGTGATATTTCTGTAAAAATGAAAATTAGATTTTTATTAGGTCGGATTAGACATTCCCGTGCTCGCCATAAAGAAATTGATTCCTATATAGAAAAATATATTGGGGGGAAAAACGAATGTTTGTGGAGTAACAGAAAATTATATAAAGATACCTTGCAAGCTAAAATGAGATATGGTATTAGGGAAGATGAGTATTTTGAGGCTGAATTTTATAGAAAAAGTGAATTCGCAAGGAAAGAATCTTTGATGACTTTTTCGAGAGTACCTTTTCGTAGGAATCTTCAATATATAGAAGGAATTGAAATTTTTAATGACAAAGGGAAAATGTACAGAAAATATAATAAATTTCTAGGAAGAGATTGGAGAATCATAGACAGTAAAGATAGTAGTGAAGTTCAAAAGTTCGCAGAAAACATATTTGTTTTTTTACAAAACCGATAGATGGATTTGGAGGACGAGATATCGCTAAATACGATACTTGTTCGAAAGAAGAATTACATCAGATACAATCTTTATATTGCGGAAAGGTGCTCTTAGAAGAGGGAATTACTCAAACATACTCGCTTGCAAAATTGAATCCTTCTTCTGTAAATACACTTAGAATTATTACATTAATAACAGAGGATGGAACTGTAAAAATTGCATATGCGATTCTTAGAATTGGAAAAGGCAACAATTGTGTGGATAATTTTTCTAGTGGAGGGATTAGTTGTAGAGTAAATTTAGAATATGGAATTATAGAATCAGCAATTGATAAAAATAATTTTAGATATGTTCTACATCCAGAAACAGAGGAACAGTTGATTGGTTTTCGGATTCCTGAGTGGGAAAGATACAAAGAATTTGCTATACAATTAGCAAAAGAGGATTTAAATATGCGTTATATGGGATGGGATATAGTTATGAGAGAAAATGGGACAATGTGTATGATAGAAGGGAATGAGGCAGCTGGATTTGATCTTCAAGAAATGTCTTGTGAGAATAAAGGAATGAAATGTTATTACGAGGCACTACTTCATAACGACAAAACATTTAATTATAATAGATTTTCATAAACCTTAAGTTCCTATGGGAAAGAAACAGATAGAGAGACAATGGTGCAAATTCAGAATGCAAAACTAAAACAGGAGACGTTTTGTGTGGTTTTTAAATAGAATACGTATAATGCATTCTATTTGGAGGATTTTTAGAGAGTAATACGAAGAATATAAAAGAGAGGAAGGAAGTTATGTATAAAAATGTTAGATTAAAAAGAATGCTGAAAAGTACGATATTTCCATTTTTTACCGGAATTAATAAATTAATTAAGAAAGATGATAATATTATACTTCTTTATTCAGCAAATCATGGAATAGAGCATAATCTTACACCCTTAAAAAAGTATTTATTAGAACATGGATATCATAAAAAATATCGTATTATATGTGGGATAGAAAATATAGAATTTAGTGAAGAAGATGGACTAGAATATATTACAACAGTTAAAGCGATTAAATATTTTTTTAGAGCAAAGCACGTTTTTTATACAACAGGACAAATTCCAATCAAGCCATCTAAAGATCAAATAGTTATCCATATGGATCATGGGACAACAGCAGTTAAAACAGGGAACTTGTTATCTAACATTAATAATGGAGATGACTTTTTTTTCACATATTATTGTGCACCCTCAGAGGCATATATACCAATAGTTAAGGCAGAATTTAATTGCAATGAAGATAATATAATAATTAATAGTGAGCCTGTAACAGACATATTTTTTCAAGAAACAGATCAGTATGATATGGGGAACAATTATACAAAGTTAGGATTATGGGTACCGACCTTTAGACAATCAGACTATTTAGGGTACGATGATTCCGCACAAGAAGAACTATTACCTACTTTACAGATAGCAGATTATGAAGAATTGAATGAGTTATTGAAAAAGTATCAAATTAAATTGGTTGTTAAATTGCATGATATGCAAGACCTGTCTAAATATAATAATATACAATACAGTAATTTAATAATACTGTCTGGAAATGATTTTACTAGTTTAAACTATGATTTATACAAGTTATTGAAGCAGACAGATTTTATTTTGGCAGATTATTCTTCCGTTTTTTTACAATATTTATTGTTGGATAAACCAATTGGGTTTGTGATTCCTGACTTTGAAGAGTATAAAGAAAAAAGAGGATTTGTATTTGAAAATGTAAAAGAATATATGCCAGGAGTTAAGATTACGACAAAAAAGGAACTCTATAATTTTCTAGAAACAATAGCCAATAATGAAGATAATTATGCTGATGCGAGGAGACAAATCAATAATATTGTTAATCAGTATCAAGATGGAAAAAGTTGTGAAAGATTAATCCAATATAGTAAGTTAAATAATATTTGTACAAAAGCTATCTAGATTGATATGAATGTAAAATTATTAATATAAAGTGTTGGAAATGAGGTTTTATTAATGAAGGTGGAGAGAAAAATATATGTTGATTTTATGAAGTGTTGTGCGCTGATGGGGGTTTTTTGTGTACACTTTATAGGAGTGTGGGGGGGTGGCTAAACATTCCTACAAAATCACATTGGAGAATTTTAGCACTAATTTTTTATTTTATTTCTTTTTGTTGTGTGCCAATTTTTTTTATGGCTACGGGAATATTATTAAACAATAGACTTTTTTCTTGGAAAAATCACTATATTAAGGTAATTCCTATTATAGTGATGTATATATTGGCATCTGCCACATGTGCTATTTATAAGTTTTTTTTCGAGGAGAAAGTATTGAATATTTGATAAAAGGGGTATTTTCGTTTCGCACAGCGAGTTATAGCTGGTATATAAAGTATTATTTGATTTTGTTTTTAGTAATACCGTTGATCAACATGATTTTGTATAAAATAAATAGAAAGCATATTTTGGGTTTGACATTTATATTGGTCATACTGTCCTCTATTGGAAGCTATGGGCGTTATAATAGTTTTATTGAAGCAAATCAATATTTGACTTTTCTTTTTAAAGTTCTGAAAAATATATTTCCGTTATTGTATTATATGATTGGATATTTACTAGAAGAATACCGAGAAAGAATAAAGAAATGGAAGAATAATGAATTACTTATTATTACAACATTGTTTTTGGTTGGAAATGCACTTTATTATCATATGTCAAACTATGGGGAAGGGGTAGATTTAATTCCGAATGGGTATGGAACTTGGAATATAATTGTTATCTCTATACTTGTGGCAATTTTGACAATACGTTTTGAAAAAGAATTAACACTCAAGTCAAGGAAAATATTAATCATAGTATCTAACTCTACTTTAATTGCATATCTTGTTTCAGAAATTTTTGATAATATTGCATCAGCAGTTTTTCGTATTCGATTACCGTTTAACTTGCTATTTATTTTTCCATGGGTTTTGTTTGTCGCAGTGTTATCAATTTCAATTAGTATTATAGAAACCTATATATCTAAAAAGATAAGTAATAAAATAGCATCAGTATTTAAGTAGTTGGCAAAGCAGAAAGGATGCACTTTTGGGTTGGGATATCTAGTCTTAAATTACGATACCATTATACGTTTTTATAACAGATCATATTGAATGAGGTCTTGAGATTAAAAAAGTTTCTTGAATAAATATAAGAGATATGTTACTATACCACTGTGTTCACAAAAGTAAAAAGGAGAATAAACATGAACGTTCAAGAGTATGATTTGCTGAACTGCATAATGGAGCAGACATATATAAATCAAAGAATTTTATCGGAAATCACAGGGTATTCTTTGGGAAAAGTAAATAGTTCGTTAAAAAAACTTACAGAGTTAGGATATATAGATGAAAAAATGCAATGTACTTCAAAGGCGTATAACGAGTTAGAAGAGAAAAAGCCAGAAAATGCAATTATCCTTGCTGCTGGATTCGGAATGAGAATGGTACCAATTAATGTAGAAGTACCAAAAGGGATTTTGGAAATTAAGGGGGAACCATTGATTGAAAGACTTATTAAGCAGTTGCACGAGGTGGGGATTTTTAAAATTGACATTGTAGTCGGATTTATGAAAGAGCAGTATGAATATTTAATCGATAAGTATGATGTGACTTTGGTGTATAACAGGGATTATATGACAAAAAATAACCTTCATTCACTAAAAAAAGTGATTGATAAGATTGGAAACACATACATTCTTCCTTGTGATTTGTGGTGTTTTCAGAATCCATTCTCGAATAAGGAATGGTATTCCTGGTATATGGTCAGTGATAAAGAGACCGAAGAAAGCAATGTTCGGATTAATCGCAAAAAAGAGATTGTAGAAACGAAACGAAACGAAATGGGAAATCAGATGCTTGGGATTTCTTATGTTTTAAAAGAAGATGCAGCTTTTCTAAGACAGAATCTATTACATCTTTCAAATGTGAGAGAGTACATACATGCTTTTTGGGAAGAGGCAGTTATGAAAGATGGCAAGATGATATTAAAACCAAGGAAAGTTTCTCAAAATTTGGTATATGAAATTAATACATTAGAGGAATTGAGAGAACTTGATGAAGAGTCTAACCAATTAAATTCGGAGATTATATCGCTGATTTCAGAAGTACTTTTATGTGAGGCGAAAGAGATCATAGAGATAAAAGCACTGAAAAAGGGGATGACGAATCGATCATTTGAGTTTACCTGTCGAGGAGAGCATTATATTATGCGGGTTCCGGGAGAAGGGACAGATAAAATGATTAATCGTAAAAATGAATACAGTGTTTATAAAGCATTAAACGGAACCGATATTTCAGATCCTGTTTGTTATATTTCTCCTGAAACAGGATACAAAATTACAAAATTTTTAGATGAAGCAAGAGTATGTGATCCATATGTGGAAGAGGATGTAAAAAAATGTATGCAGAAGCTGCGACAGTTTCATGAATATAATCTTCAGGTGGAACATGAATTTAATCTTTTTCATCAGATAGAATATTACGAATCTTTGAGAAATGAAACAAAGTCGGTCTATAGAGATTATGAAGAGACAAAGCGAAAAATGTATGAATTAAAGGAATACATTGACAAATCACCAAAAAAAATTGCGCTTACTCATATTGATGCAGTGCCTGACAATTTTCTATTTACAGGAGATGAAATTCGCTTGATTGATTGGGAATATGCAGGAATGCAGGATGTACATGTAGATATTGCTATGTTTGCAATATATGCCATGTATGACAGAGAACATGTAGAAAAATTGATTGATTATTATTTTGATGGTGCTTGTGACAGAACGATTCGAATAAAGATTTATGCTTATATTGCTGTTTGTGGATTTTTGTGGAGTAACTGGTGTGAATATAAAAGTATTTGCGGAGTGGAATTTGGAGAATATTCTTTGAGACAGTATCGATATGCAAAAGATTATTATAAGATTGTTAAGGAACAACTTAACGGAGGAGAAAAGAATGTATAAAGTAAAGCGTGCGATTATTATGGCAGCAGGGATCGGGAAAAGAATGCAGCCAGTGACATTAAGCACACCGAAACCTTTAGTAAAGGTTAATGGGGTGCGAATGATTGACACCGTGATTCATGGACTTTTGAAAAATGGAATATCAGAAATTTATGTTGTCGTGGGATATTTAAAAGAACAATTCGTTATTTTGGAGCAAGAGTATCCACAGGTTAAGTTGATTGAAAATCCATATTATGCTACGTATAATAATATTTCGTCACTTTATATGGCGAGAGAACATTTAGCAGATGTAATTATTTTAGACGGCGATCAGATTATTTATAATCCTTCTATTCTAGCGCCAGAATTTACACGTTCTGGATACAATGTGATTTGGACAGATGACGAGACAGACGAATGGCTGATGAATGTGGAGGATGGAATTGTAAAATCTTGTAGTCGAGATGGAGGAAAATCTGGATGGCAGCTTTATAGTATTTCTCGATGGAATGCTGAAGACGGGGAAAAATTAAAAAAGCATTTGGAAATAGAATTTGAACGGAAAGAAAATCGACAGATATACTGGGACGATGTGGCAATGTTCTGCTATCCAAAGGAGTATGAACTTGGTATTCGAGAAATGCAAGCAGGAGATATTATAGAAGTAGATAATTTATCAGAACTTGCAGAATTAGATAATAGTTATGAGAAATATTTAGGAGGACACAAAAATGAATAAAAAACAAATTGACTGGACAATTACGTTACTCCCATTAGGAATTGTAGTTGCGTTGAGCATCTTATTCTTTTTTATGCCAGAGCAATCCAATGCAGTGCTGCGTCAAATCCGTTTCTTTTTTGGTGATACGTTTGGCACCTATTATTTACTCATAGGACTAGGGATTTTCCTTCTTTCTCTTTATATTGCAATGTCTAAATATGGAAACATTGTATTAGGAAAAAAAGATGAAAAACCGAAATATTCTTTCTTTGTATGGGGAAGTATGATGTTTACATGTGGTCTTGCGGCAGATATTCTGTTTTATTCTTTTTCCGAATGGGTAATGTATGCATCTGATCCACATATAGCTGAGTTGGGAAGTATGGAAGAATGGGCTGGTGTATTTCCGATGTTTCATTGGAGCTTTATTCCATGGGGGTTTTATCTTGTTTTGGCAGCAGCATTTGGATTTATGCTACATGTAAGAAAAAGAGAACGCCAAAAATATTCAGAGGCGTGTCGCCCTCTTCTTGGAAAGCATACGGATGGTGTTGCAGGAAAGATCATAGATCTTTTGGCTGTGTTTGCACTTCTTGCGGGAACAGCAACTACATTTAGTGTTGCGACTCCTTTGATGGCAACTGTTGTAGGAGAATTGTTTTATATTGAAATCAGTCGTACAGTCGTTACAATTATTATTTTGCTTTTAACTTGCTTTGTTTATACATATTCTCTTCTACATGGATTTAAGGGGATTAGCTTTCTGGCAAAAGCTTGTATTTACCTGTTTTTTGGCTTGCTGGCATTCGTACTTTTGTTTGGCGGAGAGACGAAATATATTATTGAATCTGGATTTTCCTCCTTTGGAAAAATGGTTGGAAACTTTGTAGAATTGTCTACTTTTACGGATCCTCAAAGAACGACGTCCTTTCCGCAGAACTGGACAATATACTATTGGGCATATTGGATGGTTTGGTGTGTTGCAGCTCCATTTTTCATTGGAAGTATTTCGCGTGGAAGAACAATTCGTCAGACTATTTTAGGCGGATATGGATTTGGCGTTGGATCGACATTGGTCAGTTTTGTGATTCTTGGAAACTATTCTATGGGATTACAGACATCCGGTGTAGCAGATTTTATTGCGCAGTATAATGCAGACGGAGACGTGTATGGAATGATTATTTCTGTCATCAAAACACTCCCTTGTGCACCGCTGGTTTTAATTTTGTTATTGATCACAATGATTGCATTTTATGCTACTTCCTTTGATTCGATTGCGCTGACTGCATCTTGCTATAGTTATAAGCGCTTGGGAGAAAATGAAAAACCGAGCTGGATGGTTCAATTAATGTGGTGTATTTTGTTGATCGTGCTTCCGATAGGGCTGGTGTTTTCGGAAACTTCAATGAGTAACTTACAGTCTGTGAGCATTATTGCAGCCTTTCCAATAGGAATTGTTATTGTAATGATTGCAGTTAGTTTTATAAAAGATGCAGGAAAATATTTAAAAGAATAATGAAAAATTAGTAGTTTTTCAACATAAAAAATAACATTAGTCATATGGGTGTCAATCTGTTATTATTCTATAGAATTCCTCTGCATATGGAGAAGTCAAATGCGAAGAAAACAACGTTTAAAGGAACTCACAATTAGAAACAATTTTATGTTTGGTGGAGTGATGATAGATTAAGGTTGCTGTAAGGGATTTTTACAAAGAGTTTTGGAAATACCGATTGAGTGGAGAGCGTTGTACAGAACTTTCAATATTTCTGAAGTGTATGAAGGAATACTTTATGATTTTTGAAGAGATGTGGAAAGAAGAACATGTGGCTGAACATGAAGAAAGGCTTGCAGAGAAAATAAAAATCTAATTACCCACAGTTTCAGCTATTCTTGCTGAGATTGTGGGTAAATTGAAACAAATCAATGCCGCTTCAGGCAAATATTCAGAAAAGAATATAGGAATTCTTGATTATCAAAAGTAGATTTTAGAGTTGGAAATTAGGAAGGGTGGTAGCGTATGTCACTAAAAGATGAGTTTGCAGGATTAAATATGGGAAGTTTGCTTGGTGGACCACTGTCGGCAGCCACAGATGCAAGTTCACAGCTTGCTAATTCCGTAGTAGAATTTATTAATAAAGTTGGGTTTGGTGAGAATGGAAAAACGCAGGTGATGGATTTTGGGGCAACAGCAAACAGCAGGTGGAATCTTAGGATTATCAAAGTGAATGTAACTAGAAATGTAAGTGATTATAGCTTGAATACGAAAAGTGCAGACAATTCTGCGAAATACCATGTGAATGTTCGACTAAGCGACAATGAGACACTGGAGGCACTTGCTCGTGTTTTGGATACTCTGGAGGTGAATATTACTCCTTTGCTAGTGGAGAGCGCGTTAAAAGAGGGAAACGAATGAAGAAAGTACGATATTTACAATGTTTAATATAAATAGTAAGCGCTTACAAACAAACAGTTGATAGTTAATGAAAAATTATATATAATCGTACTAGAGGGGGAAATAAGGGATTTTGGAAGGAAGAAGATGATTTGCCGGATATTATAAAGATGATTGTAACTAATGTGTTGACGGCGTTGTATCAACCGTTTGGATTTTCTATAATTTTAGCCATTTTATTTATGTTTTTTTATCTTTTTACAACAGAACATGGATGGAAGGCGGCGTGGCGCAAATGGATAGACGCGTTTAAATCAAAAAGTGAATTTCGAAGAGTGTTTTTATTGGCGTTTTATACAGCCTTGATTTTATTTCGTACCCTTTTAAATCGGAATTTATGGCTAAATCCATTGGTGAATGTTATGGGAGGATGGAGCCTGTATGATGCAAATGGTCAATTGACGACAGAGTCGATTGAGAATGTAATTTTGTTTGTTCCGTTTTCTATGCTTTTGTTTTGGATATTTGGGGAAATATTATGTGGAAGCAAGATTTATTTTTATAAAGTAATTAGAAACTCGTGTAAAATAGTATTTTTATGTTCTCTCAGTATCGAAGTTTCACAGGTAATCTTTAGAGTCGGAACATTTCAGATTGCGGATTTATTCTATAACACATTGGGAGGAATCGTTGGTGGAATAATATACTATATTGTTTACAAATTGGTACATAGAAGAAAAAAGTAGAGAAACATAGAGAATATTGATAAAAATATTGATGAGAAATAACGAAAATTGTAGAATATATGTATTCCATTTTGTTTGGATTTATGTTATAGTATCACGAGGGTTAAACTACGTGAATACTTTTGTTTACCTTTCGGAGAAGGAATTTATGAAATATAGATAGTATGATAGAGGAGACGGACCATGGATAATCAAGTACGTGAAGAAGAAGTAGAGATTGATTTGCCAGAATTGTTTCAAGTATTACTTGGAAAGATAGGGATTATTATTTTGTCGTTAGTAATAGGGGCTGCCCTTCTTTTTGGTGCAACAAAATTTTTGGTCACACCAAAATATTCTTCGACTTCAATGATATATATCTTGACAAAGACAACAAGTGTAACTTCTCTTGCGGATATCCAGATGGGAAGTCAATTGACAAAAGATTTTGCGATTTTAGCGACAAGTCGCCCGGTTGTGAATAATGTGATTGATGGGTTGGAGTTAGAATATAGCTATGAAGAGATGGTCGGAAAGGTTACAGTTGAAAACCCAGCAGATACACGTTATCTGAAGATAACAGTAGAAGATTCAGATCTGGAGCTGGCGGCAGAGATGGCGAATGAATTTGCAGATGCTACGGCTGATGGTGTTGCGGAGATTATGAGTACAGATCGTCCTAGTATTGTAGAACGTGCAGTTGTGTCAAAGGCGCCTTCTAGTCCAAGTTTGGGAAAGAATACAGTTATTGGCGGTGTGGTTGCGGCATTACTTGCGATGGCGGTCATTGTAATTCGTTATCTGCTTGATGACACAATTAAGACGGAAGAAGATGTAACGAAGTATTTGGGATTGAATACACTTGCAGCCTTACCGCTGGATAGTGATGTAGAAGTGAAAAAGAGTACACGTTCAAAGAGTACGTCAAAGACAAAGAAACAGCAAAAGAAACCGAAAAATACACATAGATAGGTAAAAGATAGGGTTGATTAGATGAAGGGAAAAGGAAGAAAGATACTGTTTGCGGTTTGTGTTATTGTAGCCGGGATAGCAATTGGGTATTTGATTCTTTATTACACAAGATTAGCTAAAAATGAGAAGAAATATGAAGAAGTAAAAAAAGAAGTAGTAAAAGAAGAAGTGAAGGAAGAACAGCAGCAGGGAGATACATATACTAGTCCGATTGACTTTGCGAAACTTCAGGAACAGAATCCAGATGTATATGCATGGATTGAGATTCCTGGAACGAATGTAAATTATCCAATTCTACAGCATCCGACGGATGATGTCTATTATTTGGATCATACAATTGATGGGACGGCAGGACTTCCTGGATCAATATATACTGAAAGCTGTAATTATAAAGATTTTTCAGATTTTAATACTGTTATTTATGGACATGATATGCGCGATGGAACGATGTTCAAAGATTTGCATAAGTACGAGGATGCAGAGTTTTTAAAAGAACATCCGGAAGTTATTATTTATACTCCAGAGAAAAAGTTTGTATACCGTATATTTGCTGCGGTTGTTTATAGCGACATGCATATTATGGAAGGCTATAATTTTCTTTTAGAAAGTGAAAGACAGGCATTTTTAGATTCGATATACGAGTCGCGAGATATGAGAAACTCAATTGATGAAAGTGTGGAGGTTACGCCAGAAAATAGAATCATCACACTTAGTACATGTATTGGAAACGAAGCAGACCACAGATTCCTTGTAGGGGCGGTTTTAGTAGATGAATAAATTGCAAAAGGGAGTGTGTGTCATTCTTGCGATTATAGTGATTGCAGTAATTGTAGTTATAGCAGGGATGCGCATACAGGATTTAAAAGCGAAGGAAGAAGAGAAAAAGGTTGCGAAAGAGTTGGGGAAAGAGGAACCGGAAACTCAGGATTACATTACAGTAGATGGAAAGAAATACGAATATAATCGTGATATTACTACAATATTATTTATGGGTGTAGACAAGAAACAAGAAGTACAAATTCAGGAGTATGCTGGATATGGCGGTCAGTCAGACAGTATTATACTTTTTATCATGGATAAGTCTACGAAGAAGACACAGATGTTAGAAATATCCAGAAATTCTATGATTGAACTTCAAATCTACGACATGAATGGTGAGAAACTTGGAAAAGAAAAAGGGCAGATTGCTTTGCAGTATGCATATGGAGATGGTGGCAGAAAAAGCTGCTGGCTCACAAAGAATGCAGTGTCAGAACTGCTCTATGGTGTAAAGATTGATGCTTATCTTGCCATGACCATAGAGGGAATTGCGAGGGCAACAGACCTAATTGGTGGTGTTACTTTAACAGTGCCAGAAGATTATACAGATATAGATCCTTCGTTTCAGAAAGGAGCAACGGTTACTTTAAAAGGAGATTTGGCAGAGAAATATGTCCGAACAAGAGATATTAAAGAGACCGGAAGCAATCAGGAACGTATGCAAAGACAGACGCAGTTTCTGGAGGCTTTAGCAAGTCAGATGAAGTCTTACGCAAGCGGGGGTTCATCGGGATATGCTATGATGCTGAACAGCTTGCAGGATTATCTGATTACAGATATTACTGCAGATGATATAGAAACATTATCGACATATGAGTTAGACAAGACGATTATTGTTCCGGGCGAGGAAGTCGCGGGGGAAAAGCACGATGAGTTCTATGTGGATGATGACGCATTGTACAAAATAATTGTGGAATTATTTTACAAGCCAGTGAAAGAATGATAAATTCTTTTATTGGGGAGTAAAATGATTTAATAAAAAAAGGAGGAGATACCAATGAGAAGAGCAAAGAAGTGGTTAGGAGTTGTTTCTGCTTTCGCTTTGACATTAGCACTTGGTTTTAACACTTTAGCTGCGCCTAGTCCGTCAGCTGATGGTGCAATCAAGAGTGAGGCAGTATCTGCTGTAGATGCTAATGGTAACAAAATTACTGCTGAAATCAGCGACAACGTTGATGCAACTGTAAAAGCAGATGTGCAGAAAAAAGAAACTCTCAAAGCAGCACTTGGAAGCGCTTATGCAGAAGGAATGGAAGTTGTGGCAGTTAAAGAAGTCAAAGCAGAGAAACTTCCAGCTACTATTACATTCGCGGTATCAGGTGTGACAGCTAACACAAAAGTTGCAGTTCTTCACTACAACGGAGCAAAGTGGGAAGCAGATACTGTAAAAGGTGTGAAAGCCGGAAACGGAACTATCACAGCTACATTTACAGAGCTTTCTCCAGTTGCATTCGTAGTAGATAAAAGTACTGTATCAGGAAACACAGGAAAAACTTCTCCAAAAACTGGAGAAGCTTCTATGGCAACTGTAGCAGTGGTAGCACTTGTAGCAGTTGTAGCAGCTGTTGGCTTGAGAAAAAAAGAATACGTTAAATAATTCATTTGAATTATGATAGTGTTGTTCCCTCCCCGAGCCTTTGCTTGGGGAGGTCTTGTGAAAGGAGTGAGGGTTTTGACTCTGACTGATATACATTGCCATCTTATGCCAAAGGTGGATGATGGTCCGTCTACGGTTAGTGAGGCAAAACAGCTGCTTCAGATGGAATATGAAGATGGCGTGAGAAACATTATATTGACTCCGCATTATCGGGAAAAGATGTTTGAGCCAGATATGAAGGAGATTTTACATTATTATAAAGGGATGCGAGGAGCTGCGGCAAAGATAGCACCCGATTTTAAAATTTATCTTGGATGTGAATATCATACGAATTCAAATATGATAGAAGATATGCAGAGGAGGAGAAGACCAACATTGGCAGGCAGTCGGTATGTGCTTGTAGAGTTTTCTTCCACTCATTCATTTCAGCGGATTCGTAATCAAATATATGAATTAGTGGTAGCCGGATATAAGCCGGTAATTGCCCATATTGAGCGTTATCCGGCGCTGACAGAGGACATGGATAATGTGTGGGAATTGATTGAACTTGGAGCTTATATGCAGTTGAACGCTTCGTCTGTGCTTGGCGAGTATGGTAAGAAAACAAAGCAGTTTTGTAAGAGGGCGATGAAGGAAGACTGTATACATTTTATTGCGAGTGATGCACATGGAACCAAGTATCGTAAACCCAATTTAGGGAAATGTGCAAAATATGTAACTAAAAAAATGGGGAAAGAGTATGCGGAGCGTATTTTTGTTAAAAATCCGGAGAAAATATTGAGGAAAGAATAGGAGAAGTCTATGAAGCGGGTTGATATTTTACAAAAAGAATTGAATTATGAGATGAGAGAAGAGATGAAAAATTTGCGTACAAATATTCAGTTCTGCGGTGACGATAAGCGTGTAATCGTGTTTACTAGTTCTCTTGCGAGTGAAGGAAAAAGTACCACCTCGCTGAATTTGGCGATTTCGCTTTCTGAATTAAATAAGAATGTACTGTTTATTGATGCGGATATTCGAAAATCTTTATTAGTGTCCAGAGTTGGAACAGGAAAAATTGATAGAGGACTT
>ERZ827520.3010-NODE-3010-length-14535-cov-3.878660_pt1 | contig 14535 bp, 11 predicted proteins | sample MGYA00519581_ERZ827520 | MGnify/ENA primary metagenome ERZ827520 (study PRJEB31778, sample SAMEA3449339) | human gut metagenome | biome: human gut; feature: human-associated habitat; material: faeces | place: United Kingdom | collected 2010/2012 ...
CCGATGTTGAGTTGCGCCTGGTCCAAACCCAATTCGGCCGCCCGAAGATACCAACCCGCCGCTTGGACAGAATCCTGGGACACCCCTTGACCTTGGTCATAACAACAGCCCAAAGCAAACTGCGCCCGGACATAATCCTGATTGGCCGCCAAGAAAAACCACCGAACCGCTTGAGAGCGATCTTGATCTACACCTTTTCCGTAATAATAACACAACCCCAAATTGTACTGCGCATGAGGCACACCCTGTTCGGCGGCCAGACGATACCAACGAACGGCCTGGACAGAATCCTTTTCCACTCCATAACCGTTTTCATAGCAAAAACCAAGGACATATTGCGCATCGGCAAGCCCCTGTTCGGCCGCCTCGAGAAACGATTCGAATGCCCGCTTGTAATCTCGATCCCCCATTTTACCCAAAAAATAATCCGCCCCCAGATCGAACTGGGCAAGCACCGAAGTATCGAGTTCGCTGGCGAGCATCGGCGCGGCAAATTTTCGGTCATAGCGTTTCCATTCCGCCTCGACAAAGGCCTCCGAAACGACTATCCTCTCCTGCTCTGCGGAATACATCACCTCCGGACTTTCGGAAAGACTGGCTTCAATTCCCCCATTATTTCCATGAGGATTCACTCCTGCTGCGCAGATTAACAGCCCTACAGAAAAAAACATTTGCCCGATCGCTCCCATAAACCAAGTGTTTTGCAACAAATATAATCTTTATACACAAGATATGGTATCTTGACCTGTTAATTGGTTATTGCAACAAGCGCCATACAGCCCCATCGCTTCCAAACCTGTTGAAATGCCAGTCGCGGTCTTCTAACAAACAGCCTCCCTTCGCTGCAAAAAAAAATCTCCGGCCGAGCAAAATGCTCGGCCGGAGATAAAAAGATCGGCGGAGAGAGAGGGATTCGAACCCCCGGAGGTGTGACCCTCAACGGTTTTCAAGACCGCCGCAATCGACCACTCTGCCATCTCTCCGGAAAGACAACGGCTTATCCGCCCGCAAATGTACAAGGGTTTTTCCGAAACCGCAACAAAAATCCCACCGGGTGATACTGAATGCTTTAACGATATGCAAAAAGCCTTCCGGCGATGTTAATTATTCATAAATATCGACCGGGAAAAGCTATCTTTGCGTACTTTTATTCTGAAAATCATACCAAACCTCAAAATAAAAATGAGTATCAAAAAGGTTTATCTGAAAAGCAAACCGGAATGCAAGGTTACATTTACCGTCTCGGCCGGAAATGTTCCGGAGAAATCCGTCGTATACCTCTGCGGCGATTTCAACCAATGGGAGGAAAAATCCCTTCGCTTGAAGAAAAACAAAGCCGGAGACTATTCCGTATCCCTTACGCTACCCCTGGGCAAATACCAGTTCAAGTACAACGTCGACGGACAATATTGGATCAACGACGATGCCGCCGATGCCTATCCCTCGAATGTCTTCGGCAGCGACAATTCGCTGATCGAATTATAAACTCACCTCAACTCCTCTTTTTCATCGCCCCGGAGCTTCCGGGGCGATGTTTTTATTTCCAAACATCGCCCGTAACCAACAACACCGTCAACACCCCCCCGCAGTTCCTCGCCGCAATTCTTGCATCTTTTGCCCAGATCCGAATGTGTCTTGCTCGCCCCCCTGGCGGATTTGCGACGCAGAGGTAACATTTTGCCGCCGAACCAGGAAATGCGATCCCGAGGCATAAAACACGTCTATCCCGCCATAAAAAGATCTTATCGGCACCCCGTATCAAACCCGGTATCCGAAGCGTATTTTTGCTCCGGAATCAAAACGGAATACTCAACCTAAAAACTCAAAAATATCATGTCTCTGGTAGGAAAAAAAGCACCCCGATTTGAACAAGCTGCCGTAGTAAACGGCCACGAAATCGTAAACGGATACTCCCTGGATCAGTTCCTGGGAAAAAAAGACGTTCTGTTCTTCTTTTATCCGATGGACTTCACCTTCGTCTGCCCCACGGAGCTCTTCGCCTTTCAGGAAAAACTCGCCGAATTCGAAGTGCGCGGAGTGCAAGTCGTCGCCGCCTCGACCGATACCGAGCAAAGCCACTGGGCTTGGCTGCAGACTCCCCGCGAGCAAGGCGGTATCCGAGGAGTTACCTATCCCATCGTTGCCGACAAGAACAAAACCATCGCAGCGGCCTTTGGCGTGCTGACCGGAGAATACCAATACGATGCCCAGGGACACCTGCAAGCCACCCATCCCTCGATGGTTGCCTACCGGGGGCTGTTCCTGATCGACAAAGACGGCCTCGTACGCCACGAACTGATCAACGACCTGCCGATCGGGCGTTCGGTAGACGAAGCCTTGCGCGTAGTGGATGCCATGCAGTTCGTACGCGAACACGGCGAGGTATGCCCGGCCAACTGGCAAAAAGGACAACAGGCACTCAATCCTTCGCACGAAGGAGTGGCCGAGTTCCTTTCCCGACACTGAAGACTTCACAATCATTTTCCCCTTTTTATTCGGTTCCTTCCCGGCGAGGTTTTCGCTTGGAAGGAACTTTTGCTTTTAAGAGTTTTTTACGATCCGTTCGCTTTAATAATCCGCTTCCATTAACTAACTTTGTATGTCCCTTCCGAATGCGTGTGGGACTTCATCCCGTTCTTCGAGAGCCGAAGGGGTTTGAAACGGGAGAGGGGGAGGAAAGTGAGCGAGAAGGGAAGGGCAGAAGAGACGGGAAGGAAAGAGCCGAAGAGAGGGGCAGAAAAGAGGGAGTCGAAAAGAGGGAAGGAAAGACCTTTGAACGGCGGCCTCCTTGCGATAGGCAGGAAATAAGAAACGTTCGGAAAGAACAGACAACATAAAAACATATTTACCATGAAAGTAACCGTAGTAGGAGCAGGAAACGTAGGTGCTACATGCGCCGATGTATTGGCCTGCCGCAATTTCATCGATGAGATCGTCCTGCTGGACGTCAAAGAAGGTGTTGCCGAGGGCAAAGCGCTCGACATTTGGCAAACAGCCCCCATCCGCGGATTCAACACCCGTCTGACGGGTTCGACCAACGACTACTCCAAAACCGAAGGTTCGGACGTCGTAGTGATCACCTCGGGCGTGCCCCGCAAACCGGGCATGAGCCGTGACGACTTGATCGGCATCAATGCTGGAATCGTAAAATCCGTTACCGAGCAGGTAGTAAAGCACTCGCCCGATGCAAAGATCATCATCGTATCCAACCCGCTGGACGTAATGACCTACTGCGCATATCTGGCTGCCAAACTGCCTTCCAACCGCGTTATGGGTATGGCCGGCGTACTGGACACGGCACGCTACCGCGCTTTCCTGGCCGACGAAATCGGCTGCTCCCCGCTGGACATCCAGGCTCTGCTGCTGGGCGGCCACGGCGACACGATGGTTCCCCTGCCCAAATACACCACGGTACAGGGCATCCCTGTAACCCACTTCGTGAAGGAAGAGCGCCTGCACGAGATCATCGAACGCGCTAAAGTGGGCGGTGGCGAACTGGTCAAACTGCTGGGCACCTCCGCATGGTATGCTCCGGGTGCTGCTGCTGCCTCGATGGTAGAAGCCATCCTGCTGGATCAGAAGAAGATCGTTCCGGTATGCGCATGGCTCACCGGCGAATACGGCCTGAAAGACCTCTACCTCGGCGTTCCGGTCGTTCTGGGGCGCAACGGTATCGAGAAAGTGGTCGAGCTCAACCTGGACGAAAAGGAGAAAGCCGATCTCTATACATCGGCCGAAGCCGTACGCAAGGTGCTCAAAGCACTGGACGACATGAAATTGTTCTAATAGAGATATTCTCTCTGCGCAAAAAAGCGCCGTCCCTTTCGGGACGGCGCTTTTTTTGTCCGCTTCAGACCTCACAGAGTCCTTCTACAATGCTTGTAGAGGGGCTTTTCTTTTTTTACGCCGTTTTCTACGCCTGATTTCTACTCCAATGAACCTTTACAAAGGTACTAAATTCAGGAGTAATCCTCAAACTTCACGCTCGGTTCCGTTGCATAAATTTCTCAATATCGCTTTTCTTAAACCATACTTGCCTGCCGCGTTGTGAATAGGCGATTTCTTTTTTGTTTTTCAGTTCTTGGGCGAGTGTTAATCCTACTCCAAGGTATTTTGCTAATCCGTCTATACCATTCACATAGGGGCTCCCGATGGATTCTTGCATCTTTTCCAATTTCGTGTCCAACAGTTTGGCAAGTTCTTCTTTCATGGTAATCATCCAATTAACATTTTCAATTTTATCGTTTAGCATCATCTTTTTTATAAAACATAGCGGGGTCGCGCCAAAAATCAAGAGTTAGTTTTGAAAAATGACACCTGTCCAATGTAGATAATTTAGATGCTAAATCTATAATTATGATTTTATCTTATTGATTGTTAGTAGTTAACGCATAAGCCTCCTCTCGTTGACAGGGAGGAGGGGGTAATCGATATGCTTTATAGGCTGTTTGCCAAACATTGTGGAGGACCGGATATTGAAAAAATATCGCCTACTATACTTGACTTTCTTACCTATCTTACTATTTATTATAAAAAGAGAATTATGGAATGTAAAAAACGCGTATTCAGAGAATTATCTGATGAAACGAAAACTAAAATTAGCAGCTCAAGTAAGGGTAAGCCCAAAAGCGCATTGCACAAAATTCATATCAGCCAATCTATGAAGCGTTATTGGCAAACGATTCCGCATAAATCCGAGACGAAGCAAACGATGGATGATTTATTAAGAACCGAAAGCGATGATTGATTACTTATCAAGGTGAAGCTGTCATCATTTTGGGTAGAAAATAAGAGCAAAATGAAGACCTGACGTGTTAAAATTTGATAAATTTAAAATAGTTTCTGATTTGAAAAATATAAAAATATATGATGAAAACAGATTTAATAAAATTATAAAGAATAATATTGTTACTGAATTGATTTTCAATATTAGTAATCCATATTCATTATGTATAAAACTCGATTATGTAGCGAATGAATTAGTTATAGAGTTCTCAGGTAAGATTTTGAAAGATGATTATCCTAAATTGATTTCAACAGATACTATCGATACTTGTTTTGAGAATATCAATGCAATGGGATTTTGTTGGATTGATCTTGAAGAAATCAAAAACGCGAATGTGGTTAAATGCGATGTGACAAAAGATATTATCTGTTCGGATATTCCATCTATGACTACCTATATTCGCAACAACCTATCTAATTATCAAAAGTATATCTGCCGTCTTCTGCGCAATGGCAATTTTATTATAGAAAAGAATGTGACGACTCGCCAAGCCAAAAAACGACTGACTATTTATGATAAAGGCAAAGAGATGTCAAAGGTTGAGAATTTGCGGTACATGGCAGAATGTGGCATTGCAAAGGAAAGTTTTGATGGAATCTGTCGATTTGAGCTGAATCTAAACAGTATAACACAGATTAAATCATCCTTGGAGGTTGTGGACACAAGATTGAGGACGGTTTTGAATGCAACAACCAATCCGATTCAAGTTTTTATGAATGACGTGTTAAGCGATGAGCAACCCTTACCAATGACCAATGCAAAAAGTTATTTTGTCGGGTTGGTTCTCAAGGACTGCAATTTTGATATAGCCCAGGTTGAAAGCAGGATGCGTCAGCTTTATTGCTCTAAAGGAACCAATATAAGCAAGGTGATGAAACCCTACCGTACGATGCTGTCTCAACTTCGACAGGAGAATGCCGGTTTCAGGACGAGATTGCTTGAACAACTGGCATGATGTGGGCGATATCTCTGTTTTGAGAGAAGGAAAAAGGGGAGTCTTACAACTCCCCGTTCGTCACATATACAGACTTTTCTGGAAATTCACAAAGGTGTTTTTGGCAATATTGACGCCACCGAGCCGGGACATTCCGTCTGGGATGGAGCCATATTTCATCTGTACGATGGTCGGCAGTTTATCCATTCCGAGTTCCTCGACCCCCTCTTTGAGATAGAGGTTGATGATGTAATCGACGAACTCTTGTTGCTCGGAAGTCAGTGAAGCCACAAAGTCAGTCGTCTTCTTCACCCGTTCGGACCGCTCCATGGGCTCGATGTTGTAGGCGATGTACTCCAACACATCCAGCAGATCGCTTCCTTCGGCATCTATCAACGTGCGGATCTGCTTGAGTACCTCTTTGCCATAGCCAGCTTCGTCGAGCTGACTCAACAATGCATCCCGGGTCGATGGGGTTGCCCACTTTTCCTGCAACTCGTGAATATCCGCAAAGAAGTGGGGCAACTCACCGAACATCCCCTTCAGAAAGTCTTCGGCACTGATCGGTTTGCCATCCGCATCCCAGAACATGTCGGACTTGATGTAACGGATTCTGCGGGTTCTGCCATCCGAGAGACGTATCTCCAGCTTCTCGGGCTTTTCGCAGACGCACGGATATTGTCCGCATTTCTCGCAGGGTTTGCCCTGCTTCCCGGGCTCCGGCTTGCGGTCTTTGACCTTGCTGTCTCCCTCGGGAATCTCTTCGTCCCCGGGTTCTTCGGGTTCACCACAGGTGCAGGGCGTATTGCCGCAGTGAGGACATACGGGTTCGCCGTCCCAGGTCGGATCCTGGAAATTCTCATACGCCTTGACGAAGTCATAAATCGTGAAGTAGTATTTGCCTTCGAAAAGACGTGTTCCCCGACCGATGATCTGCTTGAACTCGATCATCGACCGGATGGGGCGCAGCAGCACAATGTTGCGGATATTCAGTGCATCGACTCCCGTTGACAGTTTCTGCGAGGTGGTCAACACGGTGGGGATGGTCTTCTCGTTGTCCTGAAACTCTTTCAGATACTGTTCTCCCAGCGCACCGTCGTTGGCTGTTACCCGGACCGCATAGTGGGGATTGCCTCCGTGAACCTGGTTGATCATGTCACGGATCTGTGCGGCATGACTCTGCGTAGCGCAGAACACGAGTGTTTTTTCGTTGTCGCCGATATACTTCATGAACTCCCGCACACGGCTCATGTCGCGCGCCTTGATGGTAATGTTGCCGCGGTAGAAATCCTCCTCCGTATAGACTTTACCCTCCTCGACCTCTCCCGAGATCACCTCGTCTTCGGGGCTGTAGATGTAGTCGTCGATGGTGCCCTGCATCTTGCAGTGGCGGAACGGCGTGAGGAAACCGTCGGCGATTCCCTGCTTGAGCGAGTACTGATAGACCGGTTCGCCGAAATAGCGGTACGTGTCGGCATTCACGTCGCGCCGGGGCGTAGCCGTCAGACCGATCTGGACCGCCGAACTGAAGTAGTTCATGATTTCACGCCACGAACTCTCGTCGTTGGCGCCTCCGCGGTGGCACTCGTCGATGATTACCAGGTCGAAGAAATCCTTCGGGTACTGTCCGAAGGTGTATTGCTTGCCGTCGTCGGTCATGAAGGTCTGGAAGATGGAGAAGAAGATCGACCCGTTGGTCGGCACCTTTCCGTCTTTCCGCACGTCTTTGGGCGTGATACGCACCAGGGCATCCTGCTGAAATCCGAAGAATCCGTTGAAAGCCTGGTCAGCCAGTATGTTCCGGTCGGCGAGGAAGAGGATGCGCGGGCGGTTGCCCGTCTTGCGCACGTTCCATCTGGACTGGAAGAGCTTGTAGCAGATCTGGAATGCGATGAAGGTCTTTCCGGTGCCCGTTGCGAGGGTCAGCAGAATCCGGTTCTGCCCCCTGGCTATGGCTTCGAGCGCCTTGTTGATGGCAATCTCCTGGTAATATCGTGCCTGCTTGGTGCCGTTCGAGAAGAGGGGCTGTTCGTAGAAACGGTCCCGCCATTCGTTCGTCTCGCCAAAGGTCCAAGCCCACAACTGCTCGGGCGACGGGTAGTCCGTCACTTCGCCCTCCTTGCCCTGCGCCATGTCGATGGCATAGATCCGGTCGCCGTTGGTGGCATAGGCGTAGCGGATGTCGAGCATCGAGGCGTATTGTTTGGCTTGAGCCACCCCTTCCGCGACATCCTTTTCGTCGCTTTTAGCCTCCACGACGGCAAGCTTCACCCCTTTGTAGACCAGGACATAATCCGCCTTGAGGGGTTTGGGTTTCGAGGATCGGGAGATGCGACCGTTCGTAATCCGGAATTCGGTCAAGATGCGGCTCTGCTCGACGTTGCTCCACCCGGCAGCACGCAGCTTGGGGTCAATCTTGTCCAGACGGGTCTGACTTTCGTTCATGGCAGTTCGTATTTTAGAGTTCGCCGTTAAACGCCTTTCGGAGGAGGGCTTGTTTCAGGTCCTCGCACAGGGCGATGGTTTTACGGTAGTTTTCCTGGAGGGCTTTGCAGCGCTCGTTCATTTCATCAAGACGAATAGCAATTGCATTCTGTTCTTGAAGACTCTCGGGAAAGGTTATGGTTAGATTTTCCCATTTCGTTTTGTTGATAATTGGAAGCGTCGCTTTTGCACTTTCTCCCTCTTTAATTACTTTGAATTGAAAAGATGGAGAAGACATATAGTAATACAAGTATTTATAATCATAGTCTTTTGTGGGTGATAACACATTGATTTGTTGATTACATGATACTGCTCTCAACGAATAACCGACTTTACCAATGGTCGCACCAATACATACCATCAATATTGAGTAAGAATCAAATAATCTTCCTTGTGCAACACCTTGTTCACTTAATCCTTCATTATCATAATTCAGTCCGCCTAATCCATCAATATTTATATCTGCAGGCTTGATGAAAGGCATGAAAGAGCCATAATTATGCTTGTCGGAAGTTTTAGGGGTTGTTCCGGTTTGGGTTTTCCCAATTTCTTTTAGAGACTTTGTTTTCCAATTCTCCTTTGGTTTGAGTTCGTATGTGAGAACTGATTGAAAGAGGTCTTTGGCGGCTTGAAGGCTCTTTTCGGCATTGGCTTTGAGTGCGTCGATCTTCGCAAACTCCGCATCCAGAATCTCTACAATACGCTGTTGCTCGGAAAGAGAGGTTGGATATGAAATAATACTCTCTTTTAAGTATCTGTAATGCCGTGCATACCCATGACTCGCTATCTTAATGGAGGAAACGCAATAAAAAAAGTATTTAGGGTGGAGAAATGATTTAGGAAGTAATATCTTGACACCATCCGCCCCAATAATAAAATTAAAATCAATATATTTAACAACTGTTGTGTGGTCTCCGAAGATTGTTACAGGAATATTATGAGTAAATAGATCTTCAGCATTATCCCAATAGCCGCTAATGAATTCTTTTTCTTGAGAGACAATGGGATATTTACCATCTTTCTGATATAGAGAAGATGGAATTTTAGATGTGGGTTGTATTTTCTCAATACAAGCACTTAATGTTAGTGATTTCCACCCCTCTTTCATAGCATCCCAAGAATCTCGTCCAACAATTTCCGGCTGTCGTCGGCAAGGGCTTGGATGGTGCCGACAATCTCCTGCGGGGTGCGCTCGTCAACCGTCTCAACCCGATGGGGATTCTTGACCGACAGATCGTAGCTCTCGTCAAGCTCCGAGACCGCCACACTCCACGAATTCTCGCTCTCCGCCTTGCTCTTCTGCAAGGTGACAAACTCCTCGAGATCTGCCTCGGTGAGGGGATTGGTCTTGCCGAGCGTACGGTCGAGATTCAACTGGTAGAACCACACCTTGCGGGTCGGTTCGCCCTTCCGGAAGAAGAGAACCACGGTCTTGACGCCCGCCTGGAAGACACCCGCCGGCAGATCGAGCACCGTATGCAGGTTGCACTCTTCGAGCAGCTTGCGCCGCAGGGATATCGACGCATTGTCGGTGTTGCTCAGGAAGGTGTTCTTGATGACGATGCCCGCTTCGCCGCCCGCCCGCAGATACTTGATGAAGTGTTCCAGAAAGAGATAGGCGGTCTCGCTCGTCTTGATGGTGAAGTTCTGCTGCACCTCGCGTCGCTCCCTGCCTCCGAAGGGAGGATTGGCAAGGATGTAGTCGAACCGGTCCTTCTCCTGGACATCGGCAAGATTCTCGGTGAGCGTATTGGTGTTGATGATGTTGGGCGACTCCACGCCGTGCAGAATCATGTTCATCGTGGCGATGACGAAAGGCAGCGCCTTGTCATCCTTGCCGGTGAAAGTTGCCTCCTGCAGGATGCGTTCGTCCTCGGTGCGCCGGACCTGCTGGTGCATGTAGGTATACGCTTCGCACAGAAAGCCTGCCGAGCCGCAAGCACCGTCGTAGACCGTCTTGCCGATCTGGGGATTGACGACCCGGATGATGGTGCGAATCAACGGACGCGGCGTGTAGTATTCGCCGCCGTTGCGTCCCGCATTGCCCATCCGGTTGAGGCGGCTTTCGTACCAGTAGGTCATCTCGTGGCGCTCCTCGGAGGTCTGGAAGTGCAGTTTATCCACCTGCTCCAGTACGTCGCGAAGGTTGTAGCCGCTCTGGATGCGGTTGCGGATCTCGGAGAAGATGACGCCGATCTTGATTTCGATGGATTTTGGGGCTCCCGTCTCCTTGAATTTCCGCAGATAGGGGAAGAGCTTGTTGTTGACGAACTCGATGAGGTCGTCGCCCACCAGCGCGTTGGAGATGTCGTAGTTCCCTTGGGCATCGAGTGGGATTGCCCAGTCGTTCCAGCGGTACCCCGTGGTGATAATGGGTGTATAGGGTTTGTCCTGCAGCTCGGCAGCGATCTGCCGAGTCTTCTCGAGATCGTCGAGGTACTTGAGGAAGAGGATCCACGAGGTTTGCTCGACGTAATCCAGTTCGCTCGTGCACCCCTTGTCGGTGCGCAGGCAGTTGTCGAGGTTTTTGACGGTTTGTTCGAAAGCCATGTCGTGTTGGTTATTTTAGGACGGAGGTGGATTGGGGAAGAAATCCTTCTTTATCCAAAACCTCAAGAATACTTCGCAGCAGATAATTGTTGTTGAATGCAAGATGATATTTTCTGGCATTCTCTTTGACCGGCATCAACATCTTTTTTTGGACCAATAACCGGATCTGTCGGGAGATGTCCGATGCTGTCTTTTTAGGAAACAGGGGTTTGATATCGGCAGCCTGGATGATCTGGTTTTTGTTGAGAATGACGGTTTCCAGAATCTTGTACTCGTCATTTGTGATGTATTGGTGGCTCAAGGCATCCTGGATCATCGGTTTCAGCACGTTCTTTGAAAGATAATCGTAATCTCCGATCTTGTCGATCTTCTCGATCTCGGATTTCAATCCGTTGAGCATGTATTCCGTCCACTCGATATAACCCTCGTCTGTTCCCGTGTCGGCACGAGCCAGTTTGTCGTAGTAGCGGTCCCGGTTGGAGCAGAATACGGCAACCGGGTTGATGATTCGGTTGTTGCTAGTAAAAACAAATTTCAAAAGCAGGGCGTAGGTGAACAGCCTGACCACTCGTCCGTTTCCATTGCTGAACGGGTGGATCCAGACAAAACGATGGTGCGCCAGAGCAATCTTCAGAAGGTCGTATTTCGGTGAAACGGGCTCATTGACAAACGCCAGCAATTCATCCATCAATTCGGGAACCTTGATGTATTCGGGCGGTGTGTGTTGTGATTTGTGGATGCGCACGTTGCAGGTTCTGTACTGACCGGGGGTGGGTGATCCTTCGCGGTTGGAACTCAAGCCCTCTACCGTCAAAGCGTGCAGCTCCCTGATGAACATGTGATTGATGGTGATGGAGTTGATATTGTCTTCGATATAACTCATCGCCTTTTCAATATTCTGAATCTCAAGAAGAGACTCCTTGTCCTCAAACAGACTTCTTTCGGAGGATTGTTCTATCCTGGTGGATTCCACATAATCCATCACGGTTGTGTTGTTCCCTTCTATTCGGGATGAACCAATACTCTCCAGCATCTGAAAGATATGTTTTATCTGATAGAATACGGAGGGAATTGTATAGCCTTGTAATACCTTGTATCGAAGTTTCTCCATTTCCATGATGGAATCCATGATGGGCATGGCAAAATCGATTTTCGGATATCTGAGTTCAATATACTGGGGGTTCATGTCAGGAAGGAACCGATATTTAGTGGTATAATGTGGATTATTTGCAGATAGGATGAATGATATTTGTATGTCAAGTTATGTAAATTGGTGATTCATAAATTGAAATATATTACATCAATACTGAAAACATTTGCAATTTACAACAAAAATAATTGTGAACAAAATGAAAGATATTTGAAAATTTATCTGGGGTGCTAATCCAGAAGCATCACGGCTTGATTCTGTTGTTCCTGTTTCATCGAGTTGTGGTAGCGGTGAAAGGCTTTCGAGCCTGCTGCGTGCCCGCTCATGGTGGCGATGATTGAATCCGTGACCCCTTTCCCAAACAGGACGTCAATAAAGCATGATCGGGCAAATTTGCTTTTCGCAAGTTCGTAAAGCGGTTTATATTCCGCTTCTCCATAGGCGTTGTATGTAGTGACGATGCGGTTCAAACCTGCCGTTTTGAATAGTCTCTTGAGTTGGGTGTTGTATGTTTGCTTGTTCTTGGGGAAGAGAAACAGCGGTGTGTATGGGGTTGGCTCTTCAACCCTATGTCGATTGAGAATATCAAGTGCTTTGGGGGATAGCGGGATGCGGCATTCCACGGCTGTAACCTCCTTGGTCTTTTGCGGACAGTAATGGATGCAGGTTACTCCGTTCTCTTCGATGAGGTTTTGGTACTTCAGGTTGAAGAAGTCCGATACGCGACAGCCTATGGAGCATTGAAAATAGAAGAGGTCGCGGATATAAGACAGATCTGTATCTTCCAATTCGCATTCAAGCAACTGTCGCTTTTCTTCCTGCGTGAGTGTAACGGGGTCTCCGTACATGGCTGTGGGTACCGTATAATCGGCAATATTCCCATATTCGGTAACTCCATATTGCTTCCTGCACCACTTGAAGAAGTGTTTGGCTACGGTCATAATCTTCGATATGGAGTTCCGATTCTTTTTACGGGTTCGATGCATGGGATTTCTGCAGGTTCCGATTTGCTCTTCATCATTCTGCAGGTAGCATTGAAAGTCTGTCAGCAACTTGGCATCGCAGGTTGCAAAGGATATCTCCTTTTTTCGCCATCTTTCGAAGTTTTTCAGATGATTCATGGCATTGATGCGGGTATTGTTTCTTCCTTGAGAGACGGTGGCATCTTTGCAAAACAATGCAGCCAAAGTCCAAAAGGAATTTTGTTCATGAGTGGATTCCTCAACGTGCGGTGTATCTTGGCTTTCCTTTTTGGGCGTCTTCCCAATCTCCTTATCCAACACCTTGACCAGATCTTCTTTGGATATGTTCTCGACTTTTTGAGAGAGACTCAACAGTTTTGCTCCAATCAAATCCAGCGTACGATTGACCTCTGCGTATTGCACGATGCGTGTGCGCTTTTTAGCAGTACAATTCTTGTGAATGCCGAATGAGCGATTCCCGTCGCCGCGAGATGCCTCATTTCGATTCCCAAACCACGCACTTTTTTGTGCGGAATATCCTGTGAAGTAATGAATCTCCTGTTGTCGATTCACCCGTATTATTGCGCTGATTTGATAATACGGTTCCGTGTTGACCGCCTTTTTAGATACATAGACATTCTTCTTGATGTCTAACCGAAAACGAATGCTGTACTCCATCTTTTTTATAAAATATGTGGAGTAGACCTCAAAAGTCAAGAGCAAGGCGTAAAATTTTTTTACGCCTGATTTCCTGCCATATCAAACGGTGTCTCTCGAAGCTCGACGATGTCCAAATGGTCTTCACATAATGTAGAGGACACATTTCCGGTGTTAGATGGGGTTTGTCGAATCCTATTTGACCATGCGCTTCAGACCTCACGAAAACAGCATTGTAGATATCTACAACGCTGTTTTCGTTTGAATTTGTACGGCAGAGGGCCGGTTTGCCGTTTGGCTCAACTGTTTTCCGACCACATTTCGCACTGCTCCATGATGATGTTCAGTGCGTCCTCCTGCCCTTCGGGCGGATATTTGTACTTCTTGAGCAGTCGTTTGACCAGCCGGCGCATGCCGGCCCGGGCGCTCTCCTTCAGATTCCAGTCGATCGTCTTGTTTTTGCGCAGCGCATCGGTCAGCTCGTGTGTGATGGCCAGCAGTTGGTCGTTCGTGTAGAAGTCCCGCACGGCCTCGGGCTTGGTCAGTGCATCGTAGAAGGCCAGCTCCTCGGTCGTGAGGTGCAGCGCCTGCCCCGCCTTCTCGCCGTCGATGATCTCGCGGGCCGTCTTCAACAGCTCCTCAATGACCTCCTCGTTGGTCAGCATCCCCTTCAGGTAGTTGCTCATTGCCTGGGCAAGAATCTCCGAGAACTTTGCGGCCCGCACCGTGTTGGTCCGACGGTAGAGCTGCACCTGTTCGGCAATCAACTTGCGCAGCAGCTCCACGGCCAGATTCTTTTCCTTCATGCGGCCGATCTCCTCGAGGAACTTCGGGTCGAACAGAGAAAACTCCTCCTGTACATCCGAAAAGAGGTTGATAACCCCTTCGCTCTGAATGCTCTGCCGGAGCAGCTCGTTGATGCGTTCGTTGATCTCACGGAACGAAATCTTTCCCTTGCCCTCGACGCGCGTCAACAAGGTGCGCACGGCCTCGAAATAGGCCGCTTCGAGCC
>ERZ827520.3012-NODE-3012-length-14528-cov-4.821944_pt1 | contig 14528 bp, 15 predicted proteins | sample MGYA00519581_ERZ827520 | MGnify/ENA primary metagenome ERZ827520 (study PRJEB31778, sample SAMEA3449339) | human gut metagenome | biome: human gut; feature: human-associated habitat; material: faeces | place: United Kingdom | collected 2010/2012 ...
GGGTAAGTCGAAAGATGGCTTCATCCCGCAGGGTTAAAAAATGAGTGCATAAGCTTTTTATCTCTGATGGCGTATACCATTTTATGTACGAACGGCTGCTTTTCGTATGGGGAAGCAGCCGTTTGATAATATATTGATAATCGTATCGGTAAATTTGGCCGTATAAATACGTATGAGTTGCCGGGCGGCCGCCTTGTTGCGTATGAAATTTCATCTTTGTTTCTTCGTTTTGCTCCAGCCATTTGTAGAACTCAGTTATGACGGTAAGATATCCTTGCAGGGTACTGAAGCAGAGGTTTTGAGAAGGATCGGTTATTTTCAGGTCGTTTAAATCGCCGTAAATCAGAAAGTCGAGAAACCGCTGTACATGCCGGTTGGTGGCATGGGTATACTCTATTGCCTCGTATTCATGCAGGAAGTTGAAGAAGACGGATAGTTTTACTGCACTGTTTCGGCCGCTGCCCAGTTTATTAACGCTTTTCATTTCAATAAACCGGTTTGGCGTCAGCATGGGAAGTAGATTGTCGGTCAGCATAAACCGGAGGACAGGTGCTCCATCCTTTGTTTCCAGCAAAAAGCGCTTGACTTGAAAACGCCGTTCATTCTTGTTCACCATGCCGATCCTCTCCTTGCTCATCTTGCGTACCTCGATTATATCTGGTTTTCTTATTGGATGCAATATCGTATAAACTTATATCATATATAATCTATTAAGAAAACACGGCGGATTACATACAGATTATTGATGGAAAGCCTTTGATCGAACACAGCGATTCCCTGGAAAATGGAGTGATTCACCTATATCATCGAATTATGCAGGAAATCAATAGCAGAATGGATATGCTGCTCAAAGAATCCGATATAGATTTGATTATACGGGGAGCGGCCAATTACCCGGAGCAGATCGTAAAAATTGTAGATGCACAGATCAGACAATACCTAGACGATTTCATCGGGCAGCTGAGAGAGCGGAAAATTGATTTGTGCGTAGGGCAGACGGTCATCATCGGCGGGGGCGGCATACTGTTACGCAAATATATCGAACAGAATCCCCGTATTCAGAACTTGGTATTTATCGATGACATCCGCGCGAATGCGCGAGGGTATAAACTGATGTATGAAACACTAAAGCGAAAAGGGGGGTAATATGGCTGCCAATAAAAAACACGGCGCTCGTTTCTGCCTTCAATTTGACCCTGATGATCCTCAACAGGAGCCAGTGATCCGCATTCTGAACAACTTAGGCAGGGGCGAAAAATCGGCCTTTATCGTAAAAGCTGTTTTACATTATGTAAGTTGTGAGGAAACTCCGATGCCAGAGACTCTTTTTCCGCTGCCGGATGATACTACATATGTTATAACGCAAAGCCAGTTAGAGGCCGTTGTTAGGGCCGTTATAAGCCGTATAGAGCCTATAGAGGATATACCGTCAATTCACCGGATACCACACCAGTAGAGAGTATTTCTGACGCCGATAGAGACACGGCCATTCTGAACGCTGCCAGTATTTTTAATTTTTAAGGCTTAGACGATTGGGATATAAAACCCGAAAATTCAAGATCAAAAGGGAAGGGCCTATCCAAATGCCAACGCCACATAGGGAAGTAATTTGAAAACAACAATCAAACATCAACTTAATGAGCGTCACAAAGACAAAAGACAGCGTGAAAGGCAAAAATGCTTTCCACGCTGTCTTTCTTTATACAGAATTTCAAATTGCACATTCGTCAAACAGAACTCTCTTTGTTACAATGTAGACATATCAATTTGCTGACAAGCGGTAAACGGAACCGTTATCTCGCCACCATAAATAAACAAGCTGAAAAATGATTCTGAAAACAGTTTGCCGAAACGGTATAGGATACTCATACCGCTTCTTTTGTCTGTGTGTGAAGCAGAGATTCATAACTGCAAAGAAAAGGCGCTTCGGTTCTTGCTTGCAGAAGCGTCAATTGATTCGCACTGATTGTTTTTTCATAGGCAGAGTCAATACGACTTCGGTTCCCGTTTCAGAGCTCTGGGCTATCCGTACGCTTCCTCCGTGCTGCCCCGCGATGTCCCGCACCAAAGCCAGCCCCAAACCGGCGCCTCCCATGGCACGGCTGCGGGACTTGTCCTCACGCACAAAGGGAGCAAAAATATTCTCCCAGTTTTCCGGCTGAATTCCTGTACCGGTATCCTTCACATACAATACGGCGCTGTCATTTTCCGTTTTTATCCCTACTGTCACCGTTCCATTCGGACGGTTATATTTGATGGCGTTTTCTACTAAATTGTATACGGCCCGATAGATCAGCGGATCGCTTCCGACAATTGTTGCTTCTCCATTCTCCTGAATCAACTTTACGCCTTTGCTGTCGGCAATCTGCGTCAGATCGCATAGTACTTCCTCGACCAGTGCGGGAAGAGCAATCTCATCCGTTTTCTGAACGGTCTGTAATTCGGTCATCTCCAGCAATATACTCACCAAATCGGAAAGCCGTCCTGTCTGCTCCGACAGCATCGCTACCGTTTCCTTATACTCCTCCAGCGTGGGCTCCTTTCGCTTTTGCAGTACATCCAGCTTGGTCTGCATCACGGCCAGGGGGGTACGCAATTCATGGGCGGCATTGGCGGAAAACTGACGCTGCACTTCAAACGCCTGATGCAGCCGATTTAGCATTTTATTAAAGGAACAGGTCAAGCGGGCAATCTCATCTCCGGACTTGGAAATCTCCAGCTGCTCTGATAAATTCTCTGTCTGGAGTTTCTCCATATAGGAACTGAACGCTCGCAAGGGAGCCAAAGCACGCCCTGCTAAAAAGTATGTGAAAGCACCGCCGAGAAGGATAACGATAACCGTAGCAGCAATGCTTTGAATCCGAAATGTATTTTTGGCTTGGCGTATTTGTGCCAGCAGTTCGGAATCGTCTACATCAATCACAAAAGAATTCTGGCTAGCAGGCTCGATTTCCATAATGTAATTCTCTACCTCATCAATCCGCATTACCGCAGAGCGGCTGATAAGCAGGTTCAAAAGCAAGCAGGAGACCGTCATAAGAGCCGCCAGCATCATGGTCAGCCGCCACTGCAAAGAAATCTTCTTCATCGGTTTGCTCCTCCGATTATATATCCCTGTCCAATCTTATTTTGAATCGGGTCATATCCAAGCGCTGCCCGCAGCTTTCTGCGCAGCGAGGAGATGTGGACGCGAATAGAATTGCTGAAGCTGTTTACGCTGCAGTCCCAGAGATGCTCCAGCATTTCCTCCTGACTGATAACCTGCCCCTGATGAAGCAAAAGGTATTCCAAAAGTCCGGCCTCTTTTCTTGTCAGCGAAAGGGTTTGTTCCTTAGCTATGGCTGTCCGAGTTTTTGTATCAAAGGAGATTTCTCCGCACTGAAGACATACATCCTCCTGGATAAACTTCCGTCGGGTAAGACTCCGCACCCTTGCCTCCAATTCTTCAAAATGGAAGGGTTTTGTCAGATAATCGTTGGCTCCGGCATCTAATCCTTCCACCTTATCCTGAATCTGTCCTCTGGCAGACAGGATCAGCACAGGGGTTTCTCCATCCTCTTCCCGCAGTCTGCGAAGCACTTCCATTCCATCCATCCCGGGAAGATTCAAGTCTAATAAAATGAGATCGTAATGTTCCACTTCACATAGTTCCAACGCCTCCAGACCATCCTGACAACTATCGACCTCATAGCCATCCATACGAAGTCCCTCTGCTATAGAATTGCAAAGAGAGGCCTCGTCCTCTATGATAAGTATGCGCATTTTGATATCCTCCTGATATACAAACACAATAATCTGATTTTATAATATAGCACATCTTTATAAAATTGCTGTTAAGCGGCAGGAAAATTTGCGGTTTCCCATTAAAACGTTTCCGGCTTAACAAAGATTTTAACTCCCTTGTGCTATGATAAATTTATCAAACGAAAAGGAGTTACGCAACCTATGAAACACACAGGTAAAAAAATTTTTATGGGTTTTCTGGCAGCAGCTTTAAGCCTCTCGCTTCTGACCGCCTGTACATCCACAAAAAATTCTGACAAAACAGGGGATTCCGCTAATCAGAATGATTCTGTGGGACAGAACTCGCCCGGCACATCGGACTCTTCCAATACAGGCAGTATGTCCGGAGCGGGAATGGAAGTAAAATCGGTGGGCAATTTTACCACACAGGATGTAAACAAAAATACTGTTACCCAAGATATTTTTAAGGAGCACGAGTTAACGATGGTAAATGTATTTGCCACCTGGTGCTCGCCCTGTGTTGCAGAAATGCCCGACCTAGAAAAGCTTCATCAGCAAATGAAAGATAAGAATGTCGGTGTTGTCGGCGTTGTTCTAGACGTGCTCAATGAGAAGGGCGAGATTGTGGACGAGGATATGGAAAGAGCACAGCTTTTGGTAAAGAAGACCGGTGTTACCTATCCTGTTCTGTTGCCGGACAGTACCTATTTCAACGGCCGTCTGACAGGCATTGAAGCACTCCCCGAAACCTTCTTCGTCGATAAAAACGGCAAAATTGTGGGTGAGAGCTACAGCGGAAGCGGCGGCCTGGAAGACTGGATAGAGGTAGTTGAAAGAGAACTTGCAAACCTGAAGGAGGGAGCGTGATGCATCGGCTGCTTTCCTCGCGCTGGTGCGGAGTCGGCGTAGCTGTTCTGGGCCTCATGATGATGGGCTTTGGCCTTTACAGAGGCGAGATGGCGGTGGTCTTTAAAAAGGCTGTCAATATCTGTTTGGAGTGTATCGGAATTGGCTAAAATAAAGAAAAAAACAAGCGAATGGCCCCGCCACAGGTTTCAGGCTCTTTGGGCCCTTCTTACGAACAGCTATTTGATCGGCTTTGTGCAGGGAAAGATTTATAAGGGCAAGCTTAAGAACCTGTGTGTCCCCGGCTTGAATTGCTATTCCTGTCCCGGAGCCGTCGGTTCCTGTCCCATAGGCTCCCTGCAGGCGGTCATCGGAAATTGGAATTTCAAATTTGCTTTTTATGTAGCGGGGTTTTTGGTATTTATAGGAGCCTTGACCGGACGGTTTGTCTGCGGCTGGCTGTGTCCGTTTGGATTGATTCAGGATCTTTTACATAAAATCCCGTTTCCGAAAAAGATAAAAACTTTCCGGGGGGATAAGCTGCTGAGAAAACTGAAATATGTGATTCTTGTCCTCTTTGTTATCCTGCTGCCGTTGTTGTTGGTAGACATCATGGGTCAGGGTTCCCCCTATTTCTGTAAACTGATCTGCCCTGCGGGCACGCTGGAGGGCGGGCTCCCGCTTGTCCTGCTGAACAAGTCCATGCGAGGCGCCATTGGATGGCTGTATGCTTGGAAAAACGTTCTGCTGGCAGTTACTGTTTTTCTGTCCATCCTGATTTATCGTCCGTTTTGCAAATACATCTGTCCGCTGGGCGCTGTCTATTCGGTTTTTAATCCTATTTCCGTTTTGAAATACCGGGTAGATGAAAACAAATGCACACACTGCGGCGCCTGTGCAAAGGTCTGCAAAATGCAGATTGATCCGTCAAAAAGCCCCAACCATCCGGAATGTATCCGCTGCGGTCAGTGTAAAAAAATATGTCCCACAGGCGCGCTCTCTTCCGGCTTTCTGAGAAAAACAACTCCGAAGCCGGAAGAAGCTTCCGAATCCCCGACGGAATAGTGCCGATTTTGTTCTGCTTAAATCTGCGCATAGAACAGTATCGGTGAGCTATGAGAATGATTTACTGCATAGGCACTTTAAGAATCCATACAGCTATGCGAGTTCACTGCATTAGAAACACTTTCCATTTGATAAGCTTTCCTGCTGCAATATGTTAAGGAGCAATCTCGTCCCTGCCGTTTCCCTATGTGAATGACACGAATTTGGGGTTAATGTACAGAACAAAAGAAGTGTTATTGATAGAGGGCCGATGAGCAATTGAAGTTCATCGGCTCTTTCTTTATATCCAATCTAAATAGTATTCCCATCTTTCCGATTTCCGAGAAATATTCAAAAACTTCGGAAAAAGTATTGACAAACACCTATCCTGCGATATATATCGAAATAATTTTTTCGGAGAGTTACAACTGAATACATAACATCAATCACATTTTATCAGAAGGACGACTGCAAGTCTGACACGCCTATAAGTGTATGCAAAACCAATAGGCTTAGCGAAACGCCGCCTGAGACGGGGCAGAAACTGCATTCATGGCAGAAGGGCAAAAACGGCAGACGATGCGGCAGGACTGCTGTCGCATACCGTAACGAGCAGGGAAACTGTATTGACAGTTTCCACCGAAATCAGCGGCTGCGCCAATTTCACTTTCGTGAGAACCCTCATACCTCTATTAAACTTATCGAAAGGGCTGAGATGTTATGAATGAAGTTCGTGTAACAAATGAATACGGCACAGCCCCTTAATCGGAACTGCACCGTATCTCCTACATGGATATTTCCTTATCTGGCTTGCTATGGTTACTTTATTATATGTGCACATTATAACTGGAAAAGGAGGAGGCGTCCTATTTGTTTGAGAAGCAGTGCCTATAAGCATGAAAGGAGGGGTAGAAAGTGCCTGATGAGATAGAAAAAGTGCCAATTCATTTGAAAATGACATTGACGATAAAAGAAGCAGCTTTGTACAGCAATATTGGAATCAATAAGATCGAAGGTATGCTGCGCAAGCCAAACTGTCCCTTTGTCCTCTATGTCGGATCAAAGAAGCTGGTAAAGCGCAAGAAATTCGAACAATATATCCGTAAAAATCTGATTATTTGAAAGCACTTCACTATTGAGAAAATGAATCCGCCATGATACAATATCTATGTTGCATAGGGCTCTTTTCTCATAGTGGAAAGGAGTTCAGTATGGGTAAAAACTTAAAAAGAAAAGAATGTGGTAAAGGTATTTGTCAAAGAAAGGATGGTTTATACTGCGCAAGATTTGTAGATAAGGGTGGCAAGCGTCACGAAAAATATTTTTCCACTTTGCCGGAAGCACGCAACTGGCTGGAAGATGCACGGTATGCCGATAGGCATGAAAATGTGTTTGTTCCGTCGGATATGACCGTGGACGCATGGTTTACATACTGGATTGAGCATATTGTTGGCGACTTAGCTTACAATACCCAACGGAATTACAAAGAGCGATATATCCAAAATATTCAACCGGTTATGGGTGATATGCTATTATCAGATGTAAAACCCATGCACTGCAAAATGGTCTTGAATCGTATGGAAGACTTATATGCAGGTTCTACGATCCGACAGGCATACATAGCGATGGGAACCATGTTTAAATCTGCTTTAATGAATGACCTTATTGCTAAACATCCCATGAATGGTGTGAGATATACTAAGCCTGTTCGTGCAGTGGATGATATCAAATTCCTTACTGTAGAAGAACAGAAAAAATTTTTGGAAGTTGCAGAAAGGTCTCACAATTATTTTCAATATGCACTCATTTTAGAAACCGGTTTGCGCACAGGCGAGTTGATCGGACTAACTTGGGACGCTATAAATTTTAAGAACCAGACACTTACTGTGAACAAAACTATGGAGTATCGCTACGATCAACAATTTTGGAGAGCGGGTCCCCCTAAAACAAAGCAGAGCTATCGCACCATTCCCTTAACCAAACGTGCTGTTGAGATTCTTAAAGCGGTAGAAGCAACCAGGTACACGCGAAAGCAATCTCCGCTACTTGATCAGATACTGTATTATATTGATCGACGTTCCGGCAAAACGGAAAGTCTTGTTATGCGTGATCTCGTTTTCATTAACTGGAGGACGGGAGAACCGACAAAGAATAGTTCCTATGATACCCACCTATACAAATTGTGTGATGAGGGCGGAATCAAACGCTTCTGTATGCACGTTCTTAGACACACATACGCCACTAGAGCGATTGAATGTGGGATATCGCCGAAGGTTTTGCAAAAGCTGCTGGGACACGCGAGCATTAAAACGACTATGGATCGATATGTTCATGTAACAGACGATTCTTTGTCGAAAGGTGTGCAGCAATTCGAGACTAATCGAAGCGCTTAAAACAAATGGTGTAAGAATGGTGTAAACGCTGCTGTTCAAACACCGGGAACCCTTGAAAAACAAGGAGATGTGGGAATATATGAAATTAGGAATCGTGGGGCTCCCGAATGTGGGGAAATCCACTTTGTTTAACGCCATTACCAACGCCGGCGCGCAGAGCGCCAATTATCCCTTCTGCACCATCGACCCCAACGTGGGGGTGGTCAGCGTCCCGGACGAGCGGCTGGACCGGCTGGCGGAGATGTATCATCCCGAAAAGGTGACCCACGCGGTGATCGAGTTCGTGGACATCGCCGGGCTGGTCAAGGGCGCGAGCAAGGGCGAAGGGTTGGGAAACAAATTCCTTGCCAACATCCGCGAGGTGGACGCGATCATCCATGTCGTGCGTTGTTTTGAGGACGACGACATCATCCATGTGGAGGGGAGTATCGATCCCCTGCGGGATATCGAGACCATCAACCTTGAACTGATCTTTTCGGATATGGAGATGCTGGAGCGGCGTATCGACAAAACGTCGAAGATGCTCAAGGGGGACAAGTCCCTTCAGCCGGAGGTGGATTTCCTGAAGCGGGTTTATGCCGCGCTGGAGCAGGGGCGGCCTGCCCGGTCGGTGGAATGTACGCCGGAGGAGGAGGCCATCCTCGCCAACGTCGCCCTGCTGACCAAAAAGCCGGTCATCTACGCCACCAATATGAGCGAAGCGGACTTTACCGGCGATATTGAGAAGAACCATCACTATTTAAAGGTGAAGGAGTTGGCGGCGAGGGAAAAAGCCGAGGTGCTGCCTATCTGCGCGCAGATTGAAGCGGAAATCGCCGGGATGGACGAGGAGGAAAAGGGCCTGTTCCTTGCGGAGCTGGGTCTGGATCATTCCGGGCTGGATCGGCTGATCCAGGCGAGCTACCGGCTTCTGGGACTGATCTCCTACCTCACCGCCGGCACACCGGAGGTGCGCGCCTGGACGATCACCGAGGGCACCCGCGCCCCGCAGGCCGCCGGAAAAATCCACACGGATTTTGAACGCGGCTTCATCCGGGCCGAGGTCGTGGCCTACGACGACCTGATAGCCTGCGGCTCCATGGTCGCCGCGAAGGAAAAGGGCCTCGTCCGATCGGAAGGCAAGGAGTATGTGATGAAAGATGGCGATATCGTCCTGTTCCGGTTCAACGTATAATATTTCCAAGGCGCAGGCGCCATACAGAAAGGATGAAGAATCATGAAGGTAATTCTGACGCAGGACGTGAAGGGCCAGGGCAAAAAGGGCGAGTTGGTTAATGTGTCCGACGGCTATGCGCGCAATTTCCTTTTTCCGCGCGGACTGGCGACCGAGGCGAACGCCGCGGCGATGAACGAACTGAAAAACCGCGAGGAAGCGGCGGCGTTCCATAAGGAGCAGGAGAAAAAACAGGCGCAGGAAACCGCCGCCGCCATCGACGGTAAGACGGTGAAGCTGACCGCCCGCGCCGGGCAGGGCGGCCGCTTGTTTGGTTCTGTTACCTCCAAGGAGGTGGCGGAGGCCCTGACCCGCGATTATGGCGTGAAGTTCGATAAGCGGAAGATCGAGATGGGGGATATCAAGGCGTTCGGCTCTTATCCGGCGGAGGTCAAGCTGAATTTCGGTGTGACAGCCAAAATCACCGTGATGGTGACGGAATAACGGCAGGAGAAAAGCGCGATAACAGGATAGTTATCGTGATAAAGGGTTATCGTGGTAACCGGATAGCGGCCGGGCGGCCTGCCGCCCGGCGGGACAAAGGGCGGCCCCGGTCTGCGCTTCTGCGCGCCCGGCCGCCGTTTGACGCTTCATTGCTGTTTTACGGCGAATTTTCATGACGAGGATGAAAGGCGGGGCTTCCTTATGGCGGAATATACCGGTCGAAACCGGGAAAGCGGCGGATACGACGAGCTGAACCTTCCTTACAGTCTGGAGGCGGAGCAGGCCGTCCTTGGGGCGATCCTGATCGATCCGCAGTGTATCAACCAGGTGGCGGACGCGCTGCGCCCGGAATATTTTTACCTGCCGGAGCATCAGGCGGTATACCGTGTGATGAGCCTGAAAATGATGGAATCCCAGGTGATTGATTTCGTCACCGTCCTCGAATCCCTGAAGGCGGAGGGCTTTTTCGCCGGGGAGGAGGGAAAAGCGTACCTGCTCAAGCTGGCGCAGATGGTGCCTTCCATCTCCAACATTGGGAATTACGCGCGGATCGTGCGGGAAAAATACGATGTGCGGATGCTCATCAAGGCGGCGCGGGAAATCGTGGACGACGCGATGGACCCTGGCATCGAGCCGTCGATGCTGCTGGACTCGGCGGAACAGAAAATATACGATATCCGTCAGGGACGGCAGGCCGGCGGACTGGTCCCGATCCAGGAGGTGCTGGCCAGCAACTACGAGATGTTCAACAAGCTTGCCTCCGACGACCGGGGAGAGTTCGTGGGCATCCCGAGCGGCATCTCTGCGCTGGACGATATCACCACCGGGCTGAACCGCTCCGATCTGATTATTGTCGGCGCCCGTCCTGGTATGGGCAAAACCAGTTTTGCCCTGAACCTGGCCCGGAACGTCGCGGTGAAGCAGAACAAGACGGTCGCCTTTTTCGCGCTGGAAATGTCCCGCGAGCAGCTGGTCAACCGTCTGCTTTCCAGCGAAGCGAAGGTGTCCAGCAAGAAGCTCCGGGTGGGGAACCTTACTCCCGAGGAATGGGGGCGGATCGCCGCCGCGTCCAGCATCCTGTGCAAAGCGCCGATGTATTTCGACGACACCTCCAACATCACTGTCCCCGAAATGAAGGCCCGGCTTCGGCGGCTGAAAAAGGTGGACTTCGTGGTCATCGACTACCTGCAGCTGATGCAGTCCGCCCGGCGGATCGACAACCGCGTGCAGGAGGTTACCGAGATCACCCGGAGCCTGAAGATTATGGCGAAGGAACTGCATATCCCGCTGATGGTGTGCGCTCAGTTATCCCGCGGAACCGAGAAGCAGGCCAACCACCGTCCGGCGCTGGCCGACCTGCGGGAATCCGGCTCCATCGAACAGGACGCCGACCAGGTGCTGTTCCTGTACCGCGACGAGTATTATAAAAATGAAAAAGAGGATCCCACCCAGGTGGAGGCGGGAACCTCCGAGGTCATTGTGGCGAAGAACCGCCACGGTGAGCTGGGAACCGTCAAGCTGGCCTGGTTCGGGGAGTTCACCCAGTTCACCAGTTTGGAGATGCACCGCAGCGAATAGCGGGAACTGACGCTGTGCGTCAGTTCCTTAAAAACCTCCTTGTGTGCCGTAAAGTGCGGCGCGCATTTTGCGGATAGCATCCGCAAAACCGGCTTTTTCGCCGTGGAGCGCTGTGCGTCGGTTCCGGGGATGACGCTCCTGGAAAAATCCTCTTGTGTGCCATAAAGTGCGGCGCGGCTGCGCTGATTTTGTTCTTGTCATTTATCGAGATGTTGAGGAGAGCGTCTTATGCAAAGCGGAAAATCCGGCCGGCCGGGCGGGCTTTTGGAGAAGGCGGCGGCGTTGATTCGGCGGGAGTCTCTTCTCCGGCCGGGGGACGGGGTGCTGGTCGCCCTTTCGGGCGGCGCGGATTCCATGGCTCTGCTCCATGCTTTGCTTCTACTGAGGGAGCCGTTCAGCCTTTCCACCGTAGAGGCCGCCCATGTAAATCATGGCCTGCGGGGAGAGGAAGCCGAACGGGACGAGGCGTTCGTCCGGGAAGCCTGCCGCCGGCTGAATGTTCCGCTCTCAGCGCTTCGCGCCGATGTGCGGGCGGAGGCTGCCGCGCGGGGCGAGGGACTGGAAGAAGCCGGGCGGCGGATTCGATATGCGTATTTTGCCGAGTTGGCCGCCGAACGGGGAGCAGTCGTGGCGACTGCCCACACCCTCAGCGACAGCATGGAGACGATATTGCTTCATCTGGCGCGGGGCTGTGGTCTGCGCGGCCTGCGCGGTATCCCGGCGTCCCGTCCGTTGGCGGATGGAGGACGGCTGATCCGCCCGTTGCTTGACTGCACTCGGGCGGAGGTGGAAGTCTTTTGCGCCGAACGAGGCATTGCTTATGTGACCGACAGCACCAACGCAGAGGAGATGTATGCCCGCAACCGCATCCGGCGGCAGGCGGTCCCCGCGCTGGAGGCTGTCAACCCGGGAGCGGCGGACGCCTTCGCCCGGCTGATGAAGCGGGCCCGGCAGGATGAAGACTGCCTGGCGGCGCAGGCCGCGGCGGCGTTGGCGGAGGCAGCTTTTCCAAAGCGCCGGCCGGGGGATGCTGCGGAGTTTGATGCGGCTCGGCTGCAGGCGCTTCCACCGGCGCTGAAAGCCCGGGCGCTCGCGGCGATTGCGGAGAAAACGGGAATCGTTCCTACGGAGACGCAGGTGGAGCAAATGGAGCAACTGCTGGAAACCGGCGGCGCGCTCTTCCTGTCAAAAAATCAGAAAATCGTCGTTTCGCAGAAGCGAATTACGATCCTCCCCGCGGCAGACAGCGAGGCGGCCGGGGAGATTTTCGGTGAAATTCCGATAGAACCGGGAATTTCCTTTGTGTTTTCTGGCAGAATAACCATGCCGAGAGTCCTGCCTTTGACGGAATATGAAAAGGAATTGAAAATTCACAAAAACTTATTAAAAAATGCTCTGAACTATGATAAGATATCAGGGAGCGTATTCGTGCGTCCCCGCCGTCCGGGGGATTGCTACCATCCGGCGGGCCGGGGCGTGGGGAAAACGCTGAAAAAGCTGCTGAACGAGGCCGGGCTTCCGGCCTGGCGGCGGGATGCAGTTCCGGTGTTCTGCGACCGGGAAGGGATCGTGCTGGTCGGCGGCTTCGGCTGCGACGAGCGGGTCCGGATCGATGCGGAGACCCGGCGGGTCCTGATATTGGAACCGGCGGAGGAGTCGGATAAACCGGAGAAAACAATGCGGCGGCAGACCGATGGACCGCCGGAAAGGGCAGGGTAGGATAATGGCGACGATGGCAAGGAGCATGAAGGACGATATCGCCGAGGTGCTGTTTACCGAGCGGCAGCTGGCGGACATTGTAAAAGAGATGGGCGCGCGCATCAGCCGGGATTATGAGGGGAAAAACCTGGTAATGGTCAGCGTGCTGAAGGGTTCGCTGATTTTTATGGCGGATCTGATGCGGGAGATCACGATCCCCTGTTCGATCGACTTTTTGTCGGTTTCCAGCTATGGGTCGGGCACGACGACGACCGGCGAGGTGCGGATACTGAAGGACCTCGACGCAACGCTGGAGGGAAAGGACCTGCTGGTGGTGGAGGATATCCTCGACTCTGGCGTGACCCTTTCCTTTCTCCTCAAGAACCTGTCGGCCCGCCATCCGCAGAGTATCCGGCTGTGTACGCTGCTGGATAAGCCGGAGCGGCGGCGGGTGGATATCCATCCGGATTATGTCGGCGCGCAGGTGCCGGACAAGTTCATCGTTGGCTACGGGCTGGATTATGCGGAAAAGTACCGCAATCTTCCCTATATTGGGGTGCTGAAGCCGGAGATTTACGCTGACTGACCGACGGGGAAGGCCTGCCCCGAACAGCTGAGTTTACCCGCGGCGGCCCCGCGGTATGAAGGAGTGGATAAGTTTGGAGTCCAACAATAACGACTACGGCAAGATTATACGGAACGTGCTGCTGATCCTGGGGGTTCCGTTGCTGATAATGATCGCGCTGTGGCTGGTTTTTGACGCCCGCACGGCGGACGCCAAAATACAGTATTCGGATATTCTGGCCTATTTTCAGGACGATAAGGTGGAAAAATTCGACCTCGATCTCGGCAACGGCACCCTGCTGCTCACTTTACGGCAGGAGTACCGCGAGGATCTGAACAAGGACGGCGCGATCGACGACAAGGATATCCTGAAATACACCGTGCCAAACACCAATGTTTTCCTGGAGGATATCCGGGAGATGGTGAACGAATACAACGCGACGCATCCTGATACCCGGATCACCTTTAATTACCAGCCGGTCAGCGAGATGCCGTGGATCGTGAACCTGCTGCCCTCCCTACTGATCATCGTGGTGGTCATTGTGATGTTCGTCATGATGCGGCGTTCCATCAATTCGATTGACGGCGGCAAGGCGATGGGCTTCGGTAAGGCGCGGGTCAAGCAGCCGGCGGACGAAAAACGGAAAACCACCTTCGCCGACGTAGCCGGCGCGGATGAGGAAAAGGAAGAGCTGCGGGAAATCGTGGACTTCCTGAAATCCCCGAAGAAGTTCAAGGAGCTTGGCGCACGGGTTCCGAAGGGCGTGCTGCTGGTTGGCCCTCCCGGTACCGGTAAAACGCTGCTGGCCCGGGCGGTCGCCGGCGAGGCCGGGGTGCCTTTCTTCTCCATCTCCGGTTCGGATTTCGTGGAAATGTACGTCGGCGTGGGCGCGTCCCGCGTGCGCGACCTGTTCGACCAGGCGAAGAAAAATTCCCCCTGCATTATCTTTATTGACGAGATCGACGCCGTCGGCCGCCAGCGCGGCGCCGGTCTCGGCGGCGGG
>ERZ827520.3015-NODE-3015-length-14518-cov-3.834612_pt1 | contig 14518 bp, 11 predicted proteins | sample MGYA00519581_ERZ827520 | MGnify/ENA primary metagenome ERZ827520 (study PRJEB31778, sample SAMEA3449339) | human gut metagenome | biome: human gut; feature: human-associated habitat; material: faeces | place: United Kingdom | collected 2010/2012 ...
ATCTATGAAAAAGTTACTCGCAATGGTGCTGGCTCTGGTCATGACTCTGTCTCTGGCCGTCAGCGCCAACGCAGCTTTTAAGGATGTCAAGGACATCGACGAGACCTACGCCGAGTCTGCTGCCGTTCTCAACGGTCTTGGCGTCTTCAAGGGCTACGAAGAGAAAGATGGCACCTTCAGCTTCCAGCCGAAGAACGCCATCACTCGTGCCGAGGTGGCTGCGATCGTCTATCGCATCTACACCCAGGACGTGAAGGACGCCTATGTCAAGAACTATGAGACCTACAACAAGTTCGGTGACATGGCCGGCGCCGGTTGGGCCAAGGGCTACATCGGCTACTGCGCCAACGCCGCTCTCGTCAAGGGCTATCCCAACGGCACCTTCGTCCCCTCCGGCAAGGTCACCGGTTATGAAGTTCTTGCCATGATCCTCCGCGCTGTCGGTTACGATCAGAAGAACGAGTTCACTGGCGCTGACTGGGCGCTCCACGTTGCTGAGATCGCTGAGCGTCAGGGCATCCTTGACAACGTCAAGGGCGTGGACCTCAACGCTCCCGCTACCCGTGAAGTGGTTGCCGAGCTGCTGTTCCAGGCTATCCAGGTCCCGATGGTCACCTACACCGCTGCGTTCGGCTATCAGAACGTCAGCCTGAACGAGAAGGCTGACAACAAGATCTTCGCCAAGAACAAGACTCTGGGCGATGCGTTCAATCTCGCTTCCTACGAGGGCTACATCACCTATAACGCCAAGAAGGAAGCCATGGTCCTCACCGAGAAGGGTGAGAAGACTGCTGACGATGTCATCATCACGGTTGCTGATCAGGACGTGTTCGATGCCGGCCGTTACGGTCACGTCTGGGCCACCAAGACCACTGCTATCACCGACGTGTTCTATGATGACAGCCTGCTCGCCACCAAGTATGAGAGCTGGAACACCGATTGGACCACCAAGAACAAGACTGACTTCATCGCCGAGAAAGGCGACATGAACTACTTCCTGAACGGCAATGAGGACGCGAAGGCTTCCGATATCGAGAAGGCTCTTGCTGTCAAGGGCGCTGAAAAGGCTCTGTATGATATCGACGCCGATGGTGACATCGACACCGTTATCGTGATCAACCCCATCGTTGATGTTATGACGGCTGATTACCTTGCCAAGAATGACAAGGTCAAGATCCAGGGCAAGACCTTCGACAAGGACGAGGTTTCCGGTTACGAGGAGCTCGCCAAGGACGATGTCTTCACCTATGTTGACATGGTTGACGGCGTCCGTTACTTCGAGGAGCTCACGGCTATCGCCGGCCAGAAGTCCGCTTTCACCGAGCCCAAGAAGGGTGAGTCTCACAACTACATCACCTTTGCTGGCAAGGACTATGAGCAGTCCGGCCTGACGGGCACGAGCGATGAGGCCAGCCTCTTCACCAAGATCAAGAGCACCTTCGACAAGGACGGCTACATCTATGTGGATCGCGGCGGCTTCGTCGTTTACACCAGCTGGGACAAGGCTGCGGCTGCGTATGCCATGGTCATCGACGCCTACAGCGTGCTGAGCGATAAGCACGATGACATCGAGTACTATGTCAACCTTCTCCTGACCGACGGCACCGAGACCGGTTACGTTCAGGTCGACCACGACAAGTACGATGGCGCCGTCCGCTTTACCAATGTTGCTCTCGTCAACTACAACAAGAACTATACCGGCTCCCCCAAGGCCACCGGTAACTACATTGACCTCGGCGTTCTCGTGAAGTACACCGTCAAGGACGGCGTCTACACGCTGACCGACGCCGCTGAGACCGATGGCGCTGATCTTACTGTGGCTTACGTTCAGGGCGCCGCTACCATGAAGATCGCCAACAAGAATTACGCCGTTACCGACGGTTCCATCGTCTTCTATCAGTACAAGGAAGAGACCGCTGCTGATAAGTTCACCGCCCACTACGGCGTGAACGTCGGCAAGTATGACGCCAAGAACAACGAGACCGGTATCCCGGGCTACTATAAGGACGTTGATGTTGATTATCTCGAGACCGACAAGGACGACGACGAGGTTCTCGAGGCAGCTGTTCTCGGTTACCTGCCCGCCGTCTGGTATGATGATTACGCCTATATCTATGATTACACCAAGACCACCACGACCGGCTCCAAGCTCGACATTTACACCTACTACGGTGTGAACCTCAACGGCGAGGTCATCGAGTTCTCCGCTTACAAGCAGCTTGGTCAGGGCGCCATCAACGGCAAGGACGTCGTTGGCAATGTCGTCTGGTACGCGAAGGACCACAACGACCTGTACGACTTTGGCAAGTATGACAGCACTCTCTCCTCCCTGAAGCAGATGGGTAACACCAATACTGTGAAGGCCCGCGAGGAAGGCAAGGAAACCGATTGGAATACTTTCATGAACGCCAACGTCGTTTATGACCTGACCGATACCGATGCCCTCAAGGTCGGTGAGTCTGCTCCCGTCTACACGTTCTACTGGGATAAGACCGCTCAGGCCGCAGTCGTCTACAAGGATCACAACGACGACAACAACGATGTTAAGATCGTTGAGTGCGCGTTCGTTGTCGACGATACCGTGAAGTATGGCGAGTTCAAGGTCGATGGTGCGAAGTATTGGTATCCTGTTGAGACCGAGACTGGCGATGCCATCAAGTACACCCTCAAGGATCTGGACGATGCGTTCAACGCAGCCAAGTATCACATCACTGATAAGGCTGGCAAGACTGAGCTGATCGCTAACGATGCTAAGTTCGCGTTTGCTGCTAACGGTGAGTATCGCACCGTCAAGCACACTGATGCGGTTGTCGGCACGATCACCGCTGTTACGGGCACACTGAGCGCCGATGGCAAGACCCTGACCGTTCCTTACGGCACTGAGATTGCTACGACTCTCATCAACGCCCCCGGCGCTGATGTCAAGGTCGACGGCAGCAAGCTCGTTCTCACCTACACGAGCGCCACTTGCGACTGCACCACTGTTGTGGAGATCAACGTTGTTGTGACGGCTGCTGTTTACAGCGTTACGCTGGAGCAGAGCTACAATGCCACTGATGCTGAGACCGAGCTGACTGTCCAGCTTAGCACGGACGCGCAGTTCGATGTGGACAATGGCGGTAAGATCATCGTCTACAAGAGCAGCACGAGTGACGGCGCTGGCGCTGTTTATTGGGATTCCTCCATCGGCGGCGGCGAAATCACCACGAAGACCAGCGGTTACTACTATGCTGTTGCATTTAACAGCGCTAACGAGGTAATCGGCCAGTCCGCGCACCTGTTCGTTCCCAACGACGGCACGATCGGTTAATTTAATCTGCGACGTCCGGAACGACGGCTAATCTTTAAAACATTGCCTTAAAACCGCATCGTTTTACAGCCCCGAGGCCTTTGCCTCGGGGCTGTTTTTTCATTACTTCGTCTTTAGCTTTCCGCGTTCTCACTGAACCCAAGCAGCAAATAGTGGTACACCTCACCGGCCGTGTTGGCCTGTCCCTCTGCGGCGGCAGCCGCAGGGGTTGCCGTACTGTACCAGCTGACCTTGGTATCTGCCCATGTGATGTAAAATCTGCTGCTGCCACCGGTACCGGTGAATTCCTGCTCTTTGTATTTACCCTCGCCGCGGCGAATGCGGAAAAAGCTGAGATCACCGTGAACAAGCATCAGCAGCATGGGCTTGAAGCCGCTGACCAACTCCACAGGCGCGTCGCTCCCGCTTGTCCCCGTTCCGGTATAGCTGCCGGTGAAGATGCGGCAGGTCTTGCCGCCGCTGCCGATGGCGGCGGCGAGCGACGCCTGCAGCGCCGCGAGCGCAGCGCTGCGGTTCTCCGCTTCGACGGCAACGGCTTCGCCGCGCGCGGCGATCTCCGCGTTCAGCCCGGTCGCAGTCGCGTCGGCGTTCGCCTTGAGCGCCGCGTCGGTCTTGCCGAAAGCGTCGTTGAAGTCCTCCATCTTGATGAAGTCCTGCTTCTCCCACTGCGGGAGGGAATAGTTGTCGGTTTTTTTCATGCTGCCCCCCTCTCAGCGTGTGCGGCGCACGACGCTCAGCACCGCGACCGCCTCGTCAATACCCGCAAAGCGGTAGACGCGCTCGTCCACCGCGCGTTGGGCTTTTTCGATGGGGTTGTCGAATTTCATCTGCGCCAGATGCTTGCAGATCTCGATTTGCGTTCTTGGATTTTGGTCATAATTGTGCATGCTGCTCCTCCTTTTTTGTGCAGCCCGCGGCCTTGCCGCGAACCGTTTACAGCTTTATCGCTGTAAACCCGTTTGTGAGACGTTCGGGTGCAACAGGAGGCAAAAAAATTTTTATCCCAGCGCAACATCAAGCACCATCATAAAAAGAAAGCCCACGAGGAAGCCGCACGTCCCCCGTCGGCTTTCCGCGCGCGGCAGCAGCTCTTCCGCCACAACGTAGAGCATCGCCCCCGCCGCAAAGCTCAAAAGCCACGGCATCAGCGCATGCACACGCGCCGCCGCCAGCACGACCAGCACGCCGAACAGCGGCTCCACCGCGCCGGAGAGCACACCGGTTACAAAGGCGCGCAGCTTTGACTGCCCGGACTGATACAGCGGCAGCGCCACCGCCGCGCCCTCGGGAAAGTTCTGCACGCCGATGCCGAGCGCCAGCGCCGCCGCGCCCGCAAGCCCCTCCCCGTCCGCCGCCAGCGCGAACGCAAGGCCGACGGCCATGCCCTCGGGGATATTGTGCAGCGTGATGGCGGACAGGAGCAGAAAATCGCTGTGCGTGACCCGCTCGCCGCCCCGCTGCCGCGTGAATTCGTCAAGCAGCGCCAGCAGCAGCGCACCCAGCACGATGCCCGCCGCCGCAGGCAGAAACGGCGGTAGCCGCCCCTCCGCCGCCGTCTGCTCGATGGCAGGCAGAATGAGGCTCCACACGCTCGCCGCCGTCATCACGCCCGCCGCAAAGCCCAGCAGCGCGCCCTGCGCTCGTTCGCAGACCGCACGGGCAAAAAAGAATACCGTCGCGGCGCCCAGCGCCGTCATCAGGAAGGTAAAGGACGTGCCGAGCCATGCCAGCATCAGAGGTCGGAGCATATCAGTTCATCGCCTTTACGGTTTGTCAGGCGGAAGCGCGCCTGTATGCCAGTATAGGCGCGGGACAGGCAGCGCGTGAAAAAAAAGAGCGCGGAGATACTCTCCGCGCTCTTTCCCTATTTATTTTACTGCATCAGCTGCGCCACCATGTCGGTGTATGCGCCGGGATCTTCAAGCGGCAGTCCCGCGATGAGGTTCGCCTGCTCATAGAGGATCTTGGCGTAGAGCGCCGCCTTGTCGCGGTCGCTCGCCATCGCCGCGGCCATCGCCTTGACCGCCGGGTGTGCGACGTTCAGCTCGAGGATCCGCTCCGCCTTGATCGGCTCGGGCATTTCAAAGTTCTTGAAATACTTTTCCATCTCGAAGCTGAAGCCTTCGCCCGCCGTCAGGCAGACAGGGTGGGTCTTCAAGCGGTGCGAAACTCTGGCTTCCTTGATCTTGTCGCCGAGCGTTTCCTTGACAAACTGCATCAGCTCCGCGCTCTCGCCGTCGTCCTTGTGCTCCTCTTCGTCGCCAAGCTCAAGGTCGCCGTCGACGATGGAACGGAAGGGCTTTTCGTCGTAGTTCATCAGCGCTTGCAGGGTAAATTCGTCTGTCTCGCCCGTGAGATAGAGGATCTCGTAGTCCTTATCCTTCAAAAGCTCGGTCTGCGGCAGCTTATCCACCGCCGCGACGCTCTCGCCGGCGGCATAGTAGATGCACTTCTGGTCTTCCTTCATGCGCGAAACGTATTCCTTGAGCGTTGTGAGCTTCTTCTCCGTGGAGGAGTAGAACATCAGCAGCTCCTTGAGCGAATCCCTGCGCGCTTCGCCGCCGTCGCTCACGATGCCATAGCCGAGCTGGCGGCCAAAGTTCGCGTAGAACTTCTCGTAGCCCTCGCGGTCGTCCTTGAGGAACTTTTCCAGGTCGGCGCGCACCTTCTTTTCAAGGTTCTGGCCGATGACCTTGAGCTGGCGGTCGTGCTGCAAGAGCTCGCGGGAGATGTTCAGGCTCAGATCCGGCGAATCGACCACGCCGCGCACGAAGCGCAGATAGTCGGGCAGGAGTGAGTCGCACTTATCCATGATGAGAACGCCCGCACTGTAGAGCTGCAAGCCCTTCTCGTAGCCTTCCGTGTAGAAGTTGAACGGGCGCGCGGAAGGAATGAACAGCAGCGCCTTATAGGTGACGCTGCCCTCGGCGGAGACGGTGATCGTGCGCTGGGGCTTGTCAAATTCGCGCGTCAGCTCGGAATAGAACTTGTTGTACTCCTCGTCCGTCACCTCGCTGCGCTTGCGCTGCCAGAGCGGCACCATGGAGTTGACAGTCTTGAGTTCCTCGACGGTCTCAAACTCAGGCTTCTCCGGGTCGCTGCCCTCCTTGACCTTCTGCTCGGGCATCATCATGCGGATGGGATAGCGAATATAGTCGGAATACTTCTTAATGAGCGCGTGCAGGCGGTAGGGCTCGAGATACTCGCTGTAGTTCTCCTCGTCCGTGTCGGGCTTGATGTGCATGATGACCTCGGTGCCGACCGTTTCCTTGTCGCACTCGGTCACGGTGTAGCCGTCCGCGCCGGAGGACTTCCACTCATAGGCCTGCTCCGAACCGTACTTCTTCGTGCGGACGGTGATCTCATCGGCCACCATGAACGCGGAGTAGAAGCCCACGCCGAACTGACCGATGATGTCGATGTCGGCCTCCTTCTTGTCCTTTTCCTCCGTCTCCTGGCGGAACTTATAGGAACCCGAGGAGGCGATCACACCAAGATTGTTTTCGAGTTCTTCGCGGCTCATGCCGATGCCGTTATCGGAAACGGTCAGCATGCGGTTTTCGCGGTCGAGCGACACGGTGATGGCGAAATCGCTGCGATTCATGCCCACCTTGTCGTCCGTCAGCGCGACATAGCAGAGCTTGTCAATGGCGTCGCTCGCGTTGGAAATGATCTCGCGCAGGAAGATCTCCTTGTGCGTGTAAATGGAGTTGATCATCAGATCCAGCAAACGCTTGGATTCTGCTTTAAACTGTTTTTTTGCCATAAAAGCATCCCTCTCTGAATGATATTTGAACCCAAGTATAGCAGATATTCCCCGCCATTTGTTACCGTTCCGTGAACTTTTAGCACTCTCGTGTTTCAAGTGCTAACGCCGAATCATCGTCGTTTCCCGGCATTTTCCTCATTTCTTTTCCCCGCTCTCCGCAAGGTAGAACGGCATGCAGAGGGAAGAATTTCCCCTCCGGGCTGTATATCTTGTCAATATCGTAGAAACGACCGCTTTTTCCGGTTTTTCTATTTGGGTAATATGCGATATTGACATATTCCGCTTCGCGCGCTAAAATTAGCCCATCAAATATGAGAGATACATGAAAGGACGTCATGCTATGTTCCGTTTTGCTTATGCAAATCAGAATACCGCTTCCGCTTCTGCCGCCTGCGCAGAGGCCGCTTCCTGCTGCACCTCTCGCTCCTCCGCTTACAGCTGCATCGTTATGGGCGCCATTATGATGGCGTCCATTATTATTTTCCGCCAGATTACCATCATTGCCATTTCCATTCTGGTACTGGTTCTTCTGGCCATTCTTTCGTGCGTCACCCCGACAAGATGCGATTGCTGAGCACTTTTTCCAAGCGATACAGCAAAGCGGTTCTGCCGGGATTGGCGGAACCGCTTTTTTGTATAAACAAACCTGTCAATTCTTGAATCAAAGGAGATACAAAACGATGAAAAAGAAGTTTATGTGCATGTTCATGGCAGCAGCCATGACGCTCTCGATGGCCGCCTGCGGCTCCAAGGGCGACGACAGCAGCAACAATGATGCCAGCACCGACGGCACCGAGACCGGCGAGGTCCAGACCTTTACGGTCGGCACCTCCGGCCCGCTGACTGGTGACAACGCGATCTACGGCGTGGCCGTCAAGCAGGGCGTGGAGCTGGCCGTCAACGAGATCAACGCGAGCGACAGCACCATCAAGTTTAAGTTCCTCTCTCAGGACGATGAGGCCGACGGCGAAAAGGCTGTCAACGCCTACAACAACATGATGGATAACGGCATGCAGGTCCTCGTCGGCCCCACGACCACCGGCGCTTCCATCGCCGTTGCCGATGCCTGCTACACCGACCGCACCTTCATGCTGACCCCCTCCGCCTCCTCCACTGACGTGACCGCGGGCAAGGACAATGTCTTCCAGGTCTGCTTCACCGACCCCAACCAGGGCGTTTGCGCTGCCGACTACATGGCTGAGCACTACGGCGATGCCAAGATCGCCGTCATCTACCGCAACGACGACGCTTACTCTCAGGGCATCCGCGATGCTTTCGTGAAGGAAGCGGGCGACAAGGGCCTCTCCATCGTCTATCAGGGCACCTTTACCCTCGATACCTCCTCCAACTTCTCCGTCCAGCTCGCCGCCGCGCAGACTGCCGGCGCCGACCTCGTTTTCCTCCCCATCTACTATCAGCCCGCTTCCGTGATCTTCGCGCAGGCCAAGGCCATGGGCTATGCCCCCACCTTCTTTGGTGTGGACGGCATGGACGGCATCCTCAATATGCCCGGCTTTGACACCACCCTCGCTGAGGGTCTCGTGCTGATGACCCCGTTCTGCGCCACCGTTGAATCCAGCAAGGGCTTTGTCGACGCTTACGTCGCCGCCTACGGCACCACGCCCAACCAGTTCGCCGCCGACGCCTACGACGGTGTGTACATCGTCAAGGCCGCGCTCGAAAAGGCCAGCTGCACCGCCGACATGAGCAACGAAGAGATCTGCGACGCGCTCGTTTCCGCCATGACCTCCCTCAAGTTCACCGGTCTCACCGGTACCGACATGACCTGGAACGCCGAGGGTCAGGTCTCCAAGGCCCCGACCGCCTACGTCGTCAAGGACGGCCAGTACGTTGAGGGCTGATCCCCGCAAAGATACCAAATAGACCGTTTATCTTCTCTCTCACGGAGCGAAGGGTCACCGGGAGGAAAAAACCTCCCGGCGGCCTGCGCCCTGCTTCTATGGCGGAAACGAAGGCAGCGCCCTTCCTCTCTGCCCTTGTTTCTGCCACAGACGTTTCCCCACAACTCCAACGAGAAAAAAAGAGGTGCCATCCTATGGAATTCTTATCCTATCTCATCAGCGGCATCAGCCTCGGCAGTGTGTACGCCATCATCGCCCTCGGCTATACGATGGTCTACGGCATTGCCAAGATGCTGAACTTCGCCCACGGCGACGTCATCATGATCGGCGGCTACGTTTCCTTCTGCGCGATGTTCTATCTGGGTCTTCCCAACATCGTGGCGGTGCTGATGGCCGTTGTCGTCTGCACCGTCCTCGGTATCGTCATCGAGCGCCTTGCCTACAAGCCCCTGCGCTCCGCGCCGAGCCTCGCGGTGCTCATCACCGCCATCGGCGTGAGCTATTTCCTCCAGAACTCCGCGCTGCTCATCTGGAAGGCCGCCGCGCGCTCCTATCCCCCCGTGGTCACGGGCGCTGTGAAGATCTTCGGCGGCAAGCTGACCGTTTCCTACATCTCCCTTCTCACGATCTCCGCCTGCATCGTCATCATGATCGCGCTGACGCTTTTCGTCAGCAAGAGCAAGATGGGCAAGGCTATGCGTGCCTGCTCGGAGGATAAGGCGGCGGCACAGCTGATGGGCATCAACGTCAACGCGACCATTTCCGCGACGTTTGCCATCGGCTCGGCGCTCGCGGCCATCGCGGGCGTGCTGCTCTGCTCGTTCAACACCTCCCTCATGCCCACCACCGGCTCCATGCCCGGCATCAAGGCCTTTACCGCGGCGGTGTTCGGCGGCATCGGCTCCATTCCCGGCGCATTCCTCGGCGGGCTCCTGCTCGGCATCATCGAGGCCATGGCCCAGGCCTATATCTCGACGAACCTTGCAAACTCCATCGTCTTTGCCGTGCTGATCGTCGTGCTGCTCGTCAAGCCCGCAGGACTGCTCGGCAAGTACGTGCCGGAGAAAGTGTGAGGTGGCCGGAATGACAAAGAAAATGAAACAGTTCAACTCCCTCAAGAAAACCACCAGGGTCGACTTTGCGACCTATTTCGGCGTGATCGCCGCCTTCGTCATCGTGACGGTGCTGCAAAGCAACGGCTCTCTCAAGCGCTCGGTCATCGGTCTTCTCGTGCCGATCTGCTGCTATATGTCCATGGCCGTTTCGCTGAACCTCACGGTCGGCATTCTCGGCGAGCTGAGCCTTGGCCACGCGGGCTTTATGAGCGTAGGCGCGTTCTCCGGTATCGTCGTCTCGCAGAGCCTTGCGGGACTCATTCCGAATGGCCCCGTGCGCCTCGCGCTCTCGATGTTCATCGGCGCGCTTCTCGCCGCGCTCGTCGGCCTTCTCATCGGCACGCCCGTGCTCCGCTTGCAGGGCGACTATCTCGCCATCGTGACGCTCGCCTTTGGCGAGATCATCAAGGAGCTTATCAACTGCCTCATCATTGGCTGCGATGAAAAGGGCCTGCACTTCGTTTTCAATCTCTCCGGCAACAAAACGGTCGATGACCTCGGCCTGAGTGCGACCGGCACGGCCATCATCAAGGGCGCGCAGGGCGCGACCGGCACCGCCACCATCGCAAGCTTCACCGCAGGCTTCATCCTCGTGATGCTCACGCTCTTCTTCGTGCTGAACCTGACCCGCTCTCGCGCGGGCCGCGCGATCATGGCGATCCGCGACAACCACATCGCCGCGCAGGCCATCGGCCTCAACCTGACGAAGTACAAGCTTCTGGCATTCGTCACCTCCGCCGCCCTCGCGGGCGCGGCAGGCGCGCTCTTCGGCCTGAACTACTCTTCTCTCCAGGCCACGAAGTTCAACTTCAACCTCTCCATTCTCGTGCTGGTGTTCGTGGTGCTCGGCGGGCTTGGCAACATCTGGGGCTCGCTTATTGCCGCCGCCGCGCTCACCATTCTGCCCGAGGCACTGCGCCCGCTCCACGACTACCGTATGCTCATCTATGCGATCGTACTGATCTTCGTCATGCTCGCGACCAATAATCCGCAGGCCAAGGCGTTCTTCGGCAAGCTCTTGCCCCACCGCCGCGCCGCCGCTGAAAAGGAGGACTGACCATGACTCAGAATATGCCGCAAAAGCAGAAAACCAAGCTCGTCCCCGTTTTGCGTGAACCGGCGCTGCTGACCGAGCGCGACGCGGACAAATCCCCCGTGCTCGAGTGCATCGACCTCGGCATCACCTTCGGCGGACTCAAGGCGGTCGACAACTTCAACGTGACCATCGGCCGCACGGAGATCTCCGGTCTCATCGGCCCGAACGGCGCGGGCAAGACCACGGTCTTCAACCTGCTCACCAAGGTCTATCAGCCCACCCACGGCACGATCCTCTTAAACGGCAAGGATATCCATGACCTCAGCACCGCGCAGGTCAACCGCGCAGGCATCGCCCGTACCTTCCAGAACATTCGCCTCTTCGGTGAACTGAGCGTGGAGGACAACATCACCGTTGCGATGGACAACCAGATGCACTACACGATGCCCGAGGGCATTTTCCGCCTGCCCCGCTTCTGGAAGGAAGAGCGCGTCATGCACGAGCGTGCAATGGAGCTTCTCTCCATCTTCCACATGGAGCACCTCGCCGGCGCCAAAGCAAGCTCGCTGCCCTACGGTGCGCAGCGCCGCCTTGAGATCCTGCGCGCGCTGGCGACCAACCCGAGCCTTCTGCTGCTCGACGAACCCGCCGCCGGCATGAATCCGAGCGAAACGGCCGAGCTGATGGAAAATATTCTCTCCATTCGCGACACCTTCCATATCGCGGTGCTGCTCATCGAACACGACATGAACCTCGTCATGAACATCTGCGAGGGCATCGCCGTGCTGAACTTCGGCCGGATCATCGCCAAGGGTACACCAGAGGATATTCAGAACAATCCCGAGGTCATTGAAGCCTACCTCGGCAGAAAGAAGGAGGCCTGACGATGAGTCTGATCTTACAGGTGAACGATCTTCACGTCTACTATGGCAGCATTCACGCCGTCAAGGGTGTTTCCTTTGAAGTCAATCAGGGCGAGGTCGTCACGCTCATCGGCGCGAACGGTGCGGGCAAATCGACCGTGCTGAACACGGTTTCCGGCCTTCTGCATCCCAAGTCCGGCAGCGTCGTCTTTGAGGACAAGGACTTAAAGGGCGTGAGCGCGCACAAGATCGTCGAGCGCGGTCTTGCGCAGGTTCCCGAAGGCCGCCATGTCTTTTTGCAGATGACCGTGGAGGACAACCTCGAAATGGGCGCCTATACCCAGCCGAATGCCAGCATTGCCGCGGGCATTGCCGATGTGTACGAGCGCTTTCCGCGCCTGAAGGAGCGCCGCCGCCAGATCGCCGGCACGCTCTCCGGCGGCGAGCAGCAGATGCTCGCCATGGGCCGCGCGCTCATGTCGCACCCCAAGCTTTTGATGCTCGACGAGCCGTCCATGGGTCTTGCGCCCATTCTCGTCGAGCAGATCTTCGACATTATTCGTGAACTGCACGCCGCAGGCACAACGATCCTGCTCGTCGAGCAGAACGCGCAGGCTGCGCTCTCCGTCGCTGACCGCGCTTATGTGCTCGAAACAGGGCGCATCACCCTCTCCGGCACCGGCAAGGAGCTGATGGAAAGCGACGCGGTGCGCAAGGCCTACCTCGGCGGCTGAGTCCGTTTTTCAAAAAAGAGTCGTTCGGCAGAACGGCTCTTTTTTTGCACAATTTCCGCTTCCTGCAAAAAATGCGCCGCTTTTCGTGCAATTTTCGCTTGCTTATGCTATACTGTGCGCATCAAATACGCTGACCCTGCCGCGCACGGCGGGAAACGATCGGAGGAGCGCCATGTTCAAAATACTCATCGCCGAGGACGACCGCGAGCTGCGCCAGCTTTTCGCCCATGTGCTCACCAAAAACGGCTATACGGTGCTCGGCGTTTCCAACGGCGAGGAGGCGCTTGCCGCGCTGGAGCAGAGCTATTACGACCTCATCATCTCCGACATTATGATGCCGAAGATGGACGGCTATGAGCTGGTGCGCTCCGTCCGCGAGAGCGGCTCGTCCATTCCCATCATGATGATCACCGCCAAGGACGCCTTTGACGATATGCGTCTTGGCTTTCTCTCCGGCAGCGACGATTATATGGTCAAGCCCATCAACATCGGCGAAATGGTGCTGCGCGTGAGCGCGCTGCTGCGCCGCGCGCAGATGGCGAGCGAGCGCCGGCAGGTCATCGGCGGCACGGTCATGGAATGCGACTCGCTCAGCGTCACCGTCGGCGGCGAGAGCATGGTGCTGCCGCAGAAGGAATTCATGCTGCTCTACAAGATGGTCTCCTTCCCCGGCCGCATCTTCACGCGCCAGCAGCTCATGGACGACATCTGGGGCTACGATTCCAGCACCGATACCCACACCGTTGATGTGCACATCGCGCGCCTGCGCGAGCGCTTCCGCGACAATTCCGACTTCAAGATCGTTACGATGCGCGGCGTCGGCTATAAGGTGGTGCGCTCATGAAACAGCGCCGCAACAGATTTCTTGATATCCGCGTGCAGTTTTTCTTCATCTGCATGGCGGGCTTTGTCGTCGTGGCGCTTCTGGCCGCGCTCGCAGGCTGGGGGCTGGAGCATCTCGGCGTCGATGTGCCGATGTTCGTCTGGGTGCTTATTTTCACGCTGCTGCTCGGCAGCGCCACGGCAGCGGGCTTCTCCATTGCGTTCTTCGCGCCCATCTCCCGTCTTTCGCACAGCATGAAGGAGGTCGCCGGCGGCAACTTCCACGTTCACGTGGAGACCAAGAGCATCTTTCGTGACATTCGCGACATTTACGACAACTTCAATCTCATGGTCAGCGAGCTGAACGCCACCGAAACGCTGCAAACCGACTTCATCTCCAACGTTTCGCACGAATTCAAAACGCCCATCAGCGCCATCGAGGGCTATGCCTCGCTCTTGCAGGAGCATCAGCAGTCGAGCGAGGAGCAGGCGGAGTATATCGACAAGATCCTCTTCAATACGCGCCGCCTCTCCACCCTTGCGGGCAATATTCTGCTGCTGAGCAAGCTCGACAGCCAGTCCATTCGTCCCCGGCGTTCGCGCTTCCGCCTCGACGAGCAGGTGCGCCAGTGCATTCTGGCGCTCGAGCGCAGATGGACGGAAAAAGAGGTCGACTTCGACGTAGACCTCGACTCCGTGGACTTTACCGGCTACGAGGGTCTTTTGCAGCACGTGTGGACAAACCTCATCGACAACGCCGTAAAATTCGGCCCGCGCGGCGGGCTCGTTCAAATACGCCTCGTGCAGGAAACGGGCAGCGTACTTTTCACCATCGACAACGAAGGCCCTGTCATCTCCGAGAAGGATAAGGCCCGCATTTTCAACAAATTCTATCAGGGCGACAGCTCGCACAAGTCCGAGGGCAATGGTCTCGGACTTGCGCTCGTGCGCAAGATCATTGCCATTCACGGCGGCGAAGTCTGGCTCGAGGATCCGGCGAGCGGCGG
>ERZ827520.3017-NODE-3017-length-14514-cov-4.601978_pt1 | contig 14514 bp, 15 predicted proteins | sample MGYA00519581_ERZ827520 | MGnify/ENA primary metagenome ERZ827520 (study PRJEB31778, sample SAMEA3449339) | human gut metagenome | biome: human gut; feature: human-associated habitat; material: faeces | place: United Kingdom | collected 2010/2012 ...
CGCCGGCGCGCCGCCGATGCCGTAGGTGTTGAAGGCGCGGGCGACCTGGTTGATGTTGTTGCCGCAACGCCGGAGCTCCGCGTAGATCGGGCGGAGCTCGCGGGCGTCCGCGGCCGGGGTGGGCGCGCCGCCGGCGAGCGCACACTGGCGGACATAGGCCGACAACCCGAGTCCGGCCGCCTGGGCGCGCTCGCGCATGAGCGCGGCGTCTCGCTCGCTGATCCGAAGGTGGATCTGGGTCTCTTTCTTCTCTTTGGCCACAGGGGTCTCCTTCCGTGGACTTCGGCAAGGGGCCGGCGGGAGCGCCAACGGGCGCGGTTCGCCGTCCCCGCGCAGGGCGCAGGAGAGTGCCGCCAGGCACGGTTCCGGCCGCCCGGAGCTCCGGCGCGTTCGCGCCGGCAAGATGGAATGTGTACACATTCCCACATCTTGCATGCCCATGGTAGGGAACTCACGCGTTTTCCCGGATATGGGCAGGTGAGCGGAGGCGCAGTGATGGCGACCTAGGGGAGCCATCGAACGGAGCCGGAGCGAGAGCCGGCGGGGCGTGACACGACGGGGCGATCGCGAGTTGAAGCCGAGTGATTGGCCCGCCGTTCACGGCCCGCCGGCGGCCGCTCCGGGGTTCCAAGGGGCCTCGGCCCTTTGGCGCGCAGGGGTCCGGGGATGGCGCGGTCCATCCCCGGGAAACGCCGCGAGGGGCACGCCGTCGCCGGTATGCCCGTGCGGGTGGCGGCCGGGGCTATTCCGCCCCTGCCGCGTAGACCGTCCGCCCCGTCTCGCAGTCGATGGTCTCGGCGTCCCCGAAACCGATTCGGACGGCCGCCCATCCGCCGATGCGCGCCAACTCGTCCGCCTCGGACCTCGCGGCGGCGATGAGGCGCTCGAGCTCGGCCGAGCCCGCCGGCGCGGTCCCCACCTCGAACGCGCCGCCGTCGCCGCCCGACTCGTACTCGACGACGACCGTCGAGCCGAACGCCTCCTCGAGGGTCTCGGTCAGGCCGCCCATATTCTCGAGGGCGCGCCCTGCGACCGTGGCCAGCGGGTAGCGGGCCATCCCGGACGCCGCCGAGCGGGCGGCCATGCGGAGCATGCCGGCGGCCTCGAGCGCCGCGGGGAGCGCCGCGGGCACGGCGGCGTCGATGGCGATGTTGCCGTGCCCGCGGCACCACTCGGCCGCCGCCGGCACGTTCGCCGTGAGCACGCCCCACTCGGCCATGTAGCCATCGGAGCGCGGGTCCGTGGCATCGAGGAGGAGGACGGCAAGGGCGCCGTCCACGTACTCCTCGGCCACGAGGGCGAGGCGGACCGCCTCGCCCATAAAGTCGAACTCGACCGTGACCATGCGGCTACCTCCCCTCGAACCTGCTGGCGGGCGCGGGCTCGAAGTGCTCGTCGCGCTCGACGACCCCGAACCCCTTCTCGCGGTTCACCCTCTCCATCTCGCGGACGCTGAAGTAGCCCCACTCGGTCTCGAAACCGCGCACGAGGCCGAACGCCTCGCCGGTCCTCGGGTCGTACTCGGTGAGGTACCAGTCCCATCCGTTCACGCACGAGAAGTAGTGGACGTGGACGATGGGGTCGTCTGCCCCGTCCTGCTCGTAGAGGCTCGGTACCGTCTTGGCGATTTCCTCGGTCATCAGCTGCTGCATGTCTTCCTCCGTTCCGGGCACCCTGCCCTCAACATCTCGCCCCTGCGGGCAAAGCCGAATGGCGACGCCGCGCGTCGTCGTCGGCTTTGCTCCCTGCAAAGCCGCACCGGAGCGAAGGCGGGTCAAGGGAGGTCCATGACGACCTCCACCAACCGGAGCGGAGCGGAGGTTTGTGCGGGGTCTCATGGGCCCCCTTGACGCGGCGTAGTGGAGGTGCCACCCGGCCGCGGAGCCGTGGCCATACGCCGGCGCACGCCGTGTCGCGGCAGCAAAAAGGCCCGTTGCCGGCGGGCCCGAAGAAAAGGAGTTGTTTTTCAGGTGCGCCGGAAACACCGGGCACGAACCGAGTGCCGTTTATCCGACCGGATTCTTAATCTCCATCGAGTCGAAGGCCCAGACCCACCAGCGGACCGTATCCGCCCGGTCTCTCCCAACCGATCTTTCGAGATATATGGCAGTCTTCCACCGACCGAACCTCACCGTGTACGACTGGCTGCTGCTTCCGTTCAGCACCGGACCGGGAGGCGCGACCTCAAGGATCTCGTCGACGAGGAACTTCCTGCCGTCGGGCCAGAGGACCGCGAACGGGCGAACCTCGCCCGAACTCGATGTCCTCACCATGACGTCGACGTACTGTTTGTGGGCGCGACGGCTGTGATCGGGCCCAACCGACCGGGCGGTGCACTCGCCGGTGAAGACGTCCCTCATATGGCCGTCGCCGCCATGCCGGAACCCTTGGCAACGAACCATCTGCCGTTTTCCCACCAGACCGTCTTTCGCTGCTTGGCGATACAGACGTCTATCTCGACGCAAAGGTTGCCAAATATCGCGCGGCCGTACTCTCGGCGGGCGTAAATGCTCTCCACCGTCCACGATCGCCCGTCGGCCCAATGGATAACCCAGGGGTCGGCCGGTCCATGGTTGGGGCCGACGGCACCCTTGGCATCGACATCAACGTAGATTCGCCGCTCCTCGACCGGTATTCCGCATGTGCCTGCCAGGCTGTGCTTATGGAACAAGGCCGCTCCTCCCCATTAGTACGAACGTTTGTTCCATTATGACATACTGAAGGGACACTCTAATGATGGGAGACACACCATGACCGATGAAGAACAGGGACAGTTCTACGATGTCGCATACGAGATGCGCGGGCTTGCCGCCACGCTCCTCGCGGCATCGCGCGGTGACCTTCAGGAGCCCGACAAAATCATCGAGTACGCCGCGTCGCAAATCGAGCATCTCGCTGATCGCCTCATCGTCGGCATCACGGGACAAACGGATAGAGACCGAAATGAGAGCGACTAACGCCATGTAATTCAATTACTGGAAACTGACTGGGAGATCACCCGCGGTCAATCCGTAGGAAAGCCGCGGGATATACTCCACGAGTGACCGGCCGCGCCGGCCCTCTTACCCAACCGTTACTCGACGTCCGCCAAAGACGGAACGCCGCGATAGGGCCTAAAAGGGGCTATCAATCGAGCCCGATTTACTCGCAACAGCCGTTGCTGCCAGCTGTTATACCCGAACAATCGAGCAAACACGACCTTGCTTTCATGAACACATGTTCAACATAGCTTACCAACCGGCGACGATGAGAAAATCAATCCCGCAGATGTCAGTCGTCGCCCTTCTTGAGATTGCAGTCGCGGCAAAGCATCTGGCAGTTATCGGCGGTCGTCGTGCCGCCCTTGCTCCAGGGCACGATATGATCGGCATGCATTTCAGAGAGCTCAAAATGCTCCCCGCAATACGGACAGACTCCGCCCTGCCGTTCATAGGCCGCACGCTTCATGCGGTCGTCGAACGCTCGGATGGAGAGACAGCGCTCCTTCCCGGTGAGTAGGTACTCGTAGACACCGGCCTTCTTGGTCACGTCCTCGTCGGCCATGAGGCGGGATACCTCGGCTTCAAGCGTCGCGGGATCGAGATCCGTGCGGTCCTTGTTATCGTTGTAGAAAAGACCCCACGGAAGGCCCTTCATTTCCTTGCGGTATCTAGGGAAGATCGCCTGGGTCCAATCGATCACGGAACGGAAATAATTCCAGAGCGACACCGCATTCGAATCGTGCTGGTGCTTGGCCATGTAGGCCTCGATGGTCTGTCCCTCGGCAGATGCGGCCCACAAAATGGCCGTCTCAAGATACTCCTGTCTGATCGAAGCGCCCTTGAGGTAGTCGCCCGCGAGAGACGATGCGGCACAGCCTGTTTTCGAAAAATAGCGTTTAGCATCCGAGGTCCATGAACCGGCATAGACCGCATTCCTCAGTTCCTGATCAGACAGCTGCTCACCGGCGATGTTGATGATGCGAAACCAGTCCAGTTTCTCCGAGTCCGTGCCATCGCAGACGTAAACGAACAACTGATAGTCGAGTATCTTTTCCTTCTGATCATCAGGAAGGTTGTAGAAGTACTTATCGTCTACTGAAAAGGACCCATCGACGTACTCACACAACGAGATGGTACGCTGCTGCCCATCAAGGACCTCGTAGGAGTCCTCCCCGGTCTTGCACCAATAGATGACATTGAGAGGCAAGCCCTTCATGACGGTGCGTATCACCTCGTCGCGCTGCTTATCCTTGTAGACGAACTCGCGCTGATATTTTGGCCGTATATCCAACCGCTCGTCATAGCCAACGACGCCCTCCTCGGCGTCATTGAAATACCCATCGCAAACCTCGCCGACGGTGACTTTGCGCTCATCAATCTGCATGACTAGGACTCCTTCGGCTGTTCGGGATGAAGGTTGCGAATCACGATGCGGGCGTAGGGCCGCTTAAAAGAGCCGTCAGGCGTTTGCACCTCAAGGTCGCTTCTTCCCCTGTGATTTTTCGTAACGCCCATCTCTTTTGCAAGGTCGCCCTCGCCAAGGCCAACGATTTCGAACTGCTCAGGGTTGTGTTGGTTTACGAAAGTGATGGGAACACCCATGTTGCCGGGATAATCGCACGGTATGTCGGCAACTTTCGCGACGTCAATACCATTGAAGTTCGTGTACGACGGATAGTCTTCCAGCTTGTACCTGCGAAAGAGAATCTGTTCCTCATGGCGCTTTCGAATGTCTAGGTTCGTAACCCATACGCAGTTGCGAAAATGGACAAGCCCGGTCTTTTCGCTATATACGCCTTGGGCAAAGTTTCTAGCATTCTCCTTCGGGATACTGAAATAAGCGTCACCTTTGTCGAAGCCGTAGCCGAGCCACATCTTCCCGTCCCTGATGAGGGGGAACGTCTCTTTGTACTTGGTAACGCTTTGGGGACCGATAAGGATAAACTTTTTCCCACGGTCAATAAGAGTCAGGATATAGTCGCGTATCTGGGAAAACGGCGGGTTCGTCACCACAATGTCGGCCTCGTCCAGAAGCTCAAGGCACTCGGGACTGTCGTAACTCCCGTTGCCTTCAAGCCGCTCGATTGTGTTCTCACCGTTTTTGAACAGCTCGGCGACATCCTCCATCTCAACCCCGCCATTACCGGTTGCATCGTGAACAGACGTAACGACAGCTTTGTAGGGCGTACGCCGCTCCTCCTCGGTATCATCACCGAAGAGCGATAGCTGCGTGCCCGTGATGGGAGAACCTGAATAGCAGGTCGCCATAAGCTTCTTGAGGCCAAGACGATTGAAATTGAGCGCGAAATACTTAAAGAAATTCGACTCGAACGGGTCATCGCAATTACACAGGACAATCTTGCCCTGAAAGTGCCTACGGTAGTGCCGAAGCTCTTTTTCAATATCACTTAAACGCGTATAGAACTCGTCCTGCCTTGCATCCTTCGCCTTGGCAAGATTCCTGTTTCCAGCCACTACTTCCCCCTACTGTATATACACTCTATATAGAGTGTATATACTTTCTATATAGCTATTCCTGTTTCATTCGCAACTCAAGCCCCTCGACAATAAGGCGGGACACGGTCGTGTTGTGTTCGGCCGCATAGGCGGATATCTCCGCCTTCTGCTCATCCGTCACCCAGAACGTGATGCACTTCCCCTTCTTGCGCGAGGAGGTCGAATCTCCCTTATGCCGTGTGTCCTGATTACCCATGAGAGTCGGGGCAGCCTCCTCCGGCACGGTCATGCGACGGACTGGTCTTTTAGCCGGCATAGTGAATCTCCTCATCGTTGCGCAGGATTTCCTTTAGCTCTTCCCAAATCTCCTCGTAGCCGAAAAGGTCGTCGCCGAATGAGTTGCCGAAGAAGTTTCGCAGACCCTCGCGGCGACGGACCTGATGGTCGAAATAGCTCAAGTCGTTGTCTTCGATTTCGCTTTGCGCCTTCGCGAACGAAAGGGTATTGGCAGCGACCTGCGTGAGGAGCACGCCGTAGAAAACGCCGCGCGTGGTGAGCGTGCGAGCGGTCTCGATCGTCTTCACGACGTCGGCCGCCCCGGGACCCGTCGGAATCACGACAAAATCCGATGCCTCGGCCGCCTCGTCCATGATGTTGCCGTTCGGCGGGCAATCGATAAAGATCCACTTGTCTGGGTCCTTGCGGTACTTAATGCCAGCGCGCCGCACCGTCGCCAGGTTCGCCGACAACACGGGAAACGGCAGGGCGTCATCGTTCTGGTCAGCAAGAAGCGCCCAGAAGCTGGCGCTCGATTGCGGATCGCAATCGTACACCTCGACGTCTTTGCCATCGCGCTCGGCGGCCGTCGCCAAAGACATCGCGGTCGTTGTTTTGCCGACGCCTCCCTTTAGATTCATCGCAGAGATAATCATGGGCATCTCCTCAAGAACGCTGTTGTATCTAACAGTTATGTTATATAGATAGTATATACAGTCTATATAGACTGTATATACTTTTCTTTCAATTCAGCAAGATCGTCGGCAGAAAGTGCCCGGCCCGCACTCCTCGCGGCGCGCAATTCCGCGAACAGGTCGGGCGCCTCATGCCTCGCCCACTCAATTGCGGCGTGGACGCCGAGCGCGCGGGCTTTCATCAGGTCGGAGCGCCTCCCCATGAGATCGGCAGCCGTCAAAGCGTCGAAGTAATCATCGGTCTCGGCATCCCACGATCGACGCTTTTCGTCGATGCCGAGCTTGATTTGGTTAAGCAGCTCGCCATTCTCGCGAACTATCCTCTCGACCTCGGCAGCGCCGGACAAACCGAAAAAGACGGACGTCTGCTCGGCCGGCTCCCACGGATGCGATGCGACGTGCCGGAGGACATGTTGCACGAGTCCTGAACGGTCGTTTTCGTATTTCTTCCTGAGCAGATCGGCCTGTTCCAGAATGGCCCGTCTCGGCTTGCGTTGTCCGATATCGGCGACACGTTCACGATTCTTGGCCGCTTTGTATTCGTCTTGCCATCCGGGCCTGAGCCACTTGTACACGGTTGGCCGTGACACCCCCGCTTTGCGGGACAGGGCGGTAACGCTCAGTCCCGGATTCTCGTCGGCTGCCTTCCAAACCTGCATGGCCTTCTTCGGTGCCCCTTCTTCGTTCCACCAGTTGGTGCCGGCCGCCTTTTGGTTCAAGTCCCGCGTCATTCGGGCCTTCGCAAGTGAGAGGTCCTTCGGAAGTCTTTTCTCCGGCGGGTTATTCCCATGTCCCATCTTCTCGCCATACGAGACCGCGGCCTTACGCTCGCAGAAGGCCTGCGAATACCGGCGGGACCTTCCGGAGGCCGAGCCGCCATCGAAAGCCTCGAGGGCTGCAGCAACGTCGTTTGCCGTGAACCTGTTATCAGGTTCCACGGACAGGGCGTCGAATCGCTCCAGGAGGCCGTAAGCGTCATCTTCGAGCTCGTCATAGGGTACCCCGCATTTGTTGGCCATGACGGCCAGGTAGAAAATGCACCAGTAGCGATGGTTGACCGACACCTGCTCCCTGATGACACTGAGGATCCGGTCGTAAGCGGCGCGCCCGTACGTCCACCCGCCTCGCGGCCTGCCCTCGACGACGTGCTTCTCATACCAGTCGGGCCACAGCTCTTTGGCCTCGGACAAAGGGGTCTTCCTGCGGACCTCCTGCGTGAGTTCTTGCAGCGCGTCTAGGCCTGCCAGATCCTCCTTGTCACTGAGGGATGGGATGAAGGAGAGAAGGTACGAGATGGTCGCCGGCGGAGTCGCGTCGTGGGAAAAGCACTCGGCGACATAAGGCTGTTTGTACTTCGGGTTGCCGATGTCACCGTTGAGCTTCGTGGCGCTTCCGACCATGCGAAATCCCTGAAAGATACCTTGGCTCTGCTTCTTGTCGGGGTCGCTGGCGCTCGTGTTGGCGTTCCAGACGCGGTCGGTGAGCTCGCGCTTGAGAACCTGCAGGCCGGCCACGTAGCGCGTCATGAGCGGGACAGGCTTATCGAGTTTGTATACGACGTGGAGGCCGGTGCCGGAGCTGACGAGATAGTTCGCATAGGGGATAACACCCCGGTCCATCTGATGGAGGAGATTTGTAAGCTCCCTCTCGCCGACATAGTCGAGGTCGATCATGATCGCGTGCAGATAGCGGGCGTTACGACTGTTGCGGCTCTTACCGTAGTAGCTCACAGGCGCAAGGAACATGAACGTGTTCTGTTCGATTGACTGCCTTCGCAGACCCTCAAGCTCCTCAAGCCCGTCATGCACGGTGTAACGATGCATAATCCTCTTGACGAGCTTGTTGCCCTTGGAATCGGTCCCCTGGTCGATTTCCTTTCCCGTATCCTCAAGGACAATCAGATTCGGCATACCATCTGAATCGCTTCCTTTTTTCTGGAGAGTTCCCTCAGGGAACAGCGAGAGATAGAAGTCGTCGGGAAAACAGTAGAACCACCCGGGGGTATCGAACAACGTCTGATTCCTGACCTGGTTGGCATGCCTCTCGTCTTCGTACCACCGTCCGTCATGCGAACCTGACTGCCCGTCGCCAGACTTTTTTCGCTTCCTTGAAACTGGCAAGATGACCTCTCTAACGAATGATGAAAGCCCGGAGTAACACATACTAGAAAGTACTATCGAGCAGGTCCCCGAGGGGCTGCCCTACCGGGCATACAGGACGTATTTGAAGGGTAAAGTTATTTTACACCCTATAAATCCAGTCGTGTATATAGAAAGTATATACACGACTGGATAGTCCCTAGCCTCTATGGATGACCTCGTCGGGCTCCCCGTCTCCGTTCACGTGGGTCGGCGGGACCCATTTGAGGATAAGCTCGTCGCCGAACCTGCCGTCGTCGCGGCCCTTGCGCTTGCCGGTCCAGAAATGCTGCCAGTGGGCGCAGCGAACATGGGGGCGAACCGTCCCCGGCGCTTCAGCCTTTGACGGTGCGCCCGATACGTACCGTCTTCTCTGGGCACCGAGGGCTCTGCCGATCTTTGCGCCGACCGTCCGGACGGTCTCGCTGTTCCGCTTCCTCCCATAGCCCCTGCCTCCGTTCACGGGAGCGTAGATGACCTCGACGTCCTCTTCCTCTGAGATTACGTACATGAGCGAATTCAGGATCGTCGACAGGGCGGTCTTCATCTCATCGAAGCCGTCGGTTTCCTCGACCTCGGCATCGCTGGGGTTCTCGGCCGGCGTCACCGAGCCCGGAAGGACCGTGACGTCCTTAATCAGGCTGCGCACCGTGACGCCGCGCTTGATGGGGACGGCGAAGAACACGCGGCCCCCGCTCTCGTCGATGGCGTCGATGGCAAGGATCCTGTAGTCCCTATCCGGGTAGGGATTTTCCTCTATATGGGCCAGGTAGCCGTCGCCGCGGAACAGCTCGCCTCCCGTGAGCACCATCGTGAACTTGATGTTCACGTAGACGATTGGATACGGCAGCCTTTCGAAGATCTCGGTCGGTATCTCGTCGTCGATGTCGGTCTCGGGCATCTCGTCGGCGACGGCGCGGTCGAGCCTGTACACCTGGCGGCACGTCCTCCACCGCGACGCCCAGACGAGGTCGTCCGGCGCGAACTGGTCCGGAAACCTCGATGCGGCGAGGTAGATGGCCGGTCCGAGCTTGGCCGGGTCCGATACGCCGATCTCCGCCATGTCGTCCATTAGGTCAGCTGTGAACTCGTGGACGATCTCGTCCCTGAACCCGACGGTGCCGAGCTCGGCGACGTCCGCCATGTACTCCGGTTCTTCATCGCAGATGGCGTTGAAGGCTTTTGTTGCCCTTGAAATCGGATATCCCTTGCCCATTGTTCTCCTCCTTGGTCTGAACGGCGATTACATGCCGTTGTCGTTCCCGTCGTCCATGGCGCGCTCGGCCATGCGGTACATGGCCATGCCAACGCCAAGGGCATGCTGGATGCCGCCGATGCTGAACCCGCGCCCGAGTCTGTGCCCGCGGATGGCGGCGACCCTTATCCGCTCGCCGCGCCCGTCCCTGCGGTCGTAGGTCGGACGGTACTCGAAGACGACGTCCTTCTTCTTCGCCTTGGTATCCCGGCTCAGCCGCATGTGGACGCCCCTCTTCTCAAGGGTCTCGTTGAGGGCGCGCATCTTGTTCTTGGCGTCGGACGCCGCGACCTCGCGGACGCTTTCGCGGACGATCCGCCGTACATGGTCCTGATCGGTCTCGAATCCGGCGGATCTCGCGAAGCCCGCCTCGCGGGCCATCTGCTCCCCGCGCGACTCCTGGCGAGCATGGGATCTGCTGTTGCGCTGTCCGCGCTCAAGCTGCGAGAGTCCCCAGCGGGCGTCCATCTCGCGCATCCTCGACGCATGAAGGGTCTTCTGGCGGCTCGCGCGGCCCTCGTCGAGCCTGCGGCCGTTCTCGAGGTCGGTGCGGTTGATGGCGATATGCACGGCGTAGCGGTCCGTTCCATCCTTCGAATGCTCGAGATGGAGCGCCCAGGCGGCCTCCTGGTTGGGGTAGTAGCGCTCCACCCACTCCCGGGCGAACCCCATGCATCCGGCCTTGGTGAGCTTGCCGCCATTGACGTCGCACTCGTCCGGGTTGAACGCGATTATCTGGTGGTAGCAGTAGGTCGTCTTGCAGCCGGCGCGGCCCGGGTCGTTGTGCCCGTAGGCCTCGCGCGTGCGGTCCATCTCCCGGGCCCAGCCGTCGGGGTCGTTGAGGTTCTGCGAGTCGAGGTCGAGCGCATCATGCTTCGCGCTCGACCTGTCGAGGTACCCGGCCAAGCTCTTCATATGCTGGGCCGACGTGACGGCGACCTGCTTTATGGCCGTCATCGCCCGTCGCCCTCCCGGGCGTCGAGCTGAGCGCGCAGGCGCCCGTTCTCGCGACGGGCCTCGTCGAGCTGGCGTCGCAGGTCGTCGGCCTGTGAACTCAGGAACGCCACGTTTCCGCGCCCGTGCTCGGCATCAGCCCGGGCGGCTTCGAGCTGCGTTGCCAAATTCTCAGCCCGCGCGGCGAACTCGACCTCGGCGATCTTCGCGGAGTTCTCGGCATCGGCGAGACGCGCCCTGAGGCCGGAGGCCTCCTCCTCTGCCGCGGCCCGCGCCTCGACGGCGGCCGTCAGCCTCTCCTGCAACTCGGCGGTCTTCGCCTTCGCTGCGCTCTCCCCGGCCCTGGCGGCCTCCGACGTCGACACCGCCTTCCTGACGTCAGATTCCGCTTCGTCGAGCCTGGATTGGAGGCGGTCGCGCTCGCCCTCGACACCCTCCAGGCGCTTGGCGTCGGCGACGGCTTTGGCGAGCGCGTCGCGGAGGTCGGAGACGTCGGCCGAGTGCGCCGCACGCTCCCGGTCGAGGAGGTCGGCGGCCTCTGCGACCCTTTCGTCGGCCGCGTCGCGGGCGGCCGAGAGCTCGCCGGCGGCAACGTCGGCCACACCCTCAACCATCTCGCAAAGCTTTGCCGCCTGCGCCTCGATGAGGCGCACGGCAGCCTCGGCCGCGCCCTGGCCGGCGGTCTGGCCCCGACGCCGTCTGTAGTCAGCGACGATCTCGGCGAGGGCGTCCGCCTGCTTGCGCCCGTCGCCCTTGATCGAGTTCACGAACTCGACGTCCTCGGCGTACGCACCGACAGTCGTCGCCTTCTTCGTATTGGTGTCCTCCATGATGTTCTCCTCACTCTGGATATCGTCTATTTGTGCTTATATCGCCTTATACGGACATATATCTGCATATAGCCCGGATATTGCCTATGAGCTGCCGTTTCACTCGTCCCATGCGGCCCACTCGTCCTCGAACGTCGCGTTTTCCTCGTCGGCCTTGAACACGTCGTCGGGCGCAACCTCGTCGTCATCGTCCGTCTCGTCATCGACGTCGAACTCGGGGCACCACGGTCCCGGGACCTCATATGATTCGTCCTGCGCGGAGACCTTGGCGCGGGCGTAGTAGGCGGAGCGCTTCTGGCGCTCCGCCTCCTCGTCGCCGAGCCCGAAGAAGGAACCCGCCGGGGTACGGCTGGCATAGTCGAGTGGGAACTCGAACACGCCCTCGCGGCCCGGTTTCGAGTTCTCGCCGCCTTTTATCGCGATGATGCCGTCTCGGATGGGAATGCGCTGCTGCCACTCCCATTCGTTTATCAGTGGGACGGCGGTCTCGCTGTAGCTCGTGCCGGAAGACGACCGTCCTGAGCCGTTCTGGCTCGATGTGCCCATGGAGCGCACAGTCCGCTTTCCGGCAAGCGCCGTGAAGAACTTGAAGTCATCCGGTTCCGAGAGCGATAGAGCGACCTTGGTTCCGATGGAACCGACCAACTTGTCTCGACCGGCACCGCCGTCGCCGGGCTCGTTGTAGGCGTTGAGCTGCTTGAGGTTCTGAACGAACAGGTACTCGTGCACCTTCATCGACCTGCCGAGCGTGGCGATGGCCGGCAAGCACGCGACCTTGACGTTGAGGTTCCCGATCTCATCGAGCACGAGCGCCGTCTCGTGTGGAACGCGACCGCCGTTCTCCTTGCAAGCCTGCTGCGCCACCTGCCACCACTGGTTGAGGAAGCAGGTGTAGACGACCCCGTACGGGTCGCCCTCGTCGAGCATCTCGATGTACAGGACCGTCTTTCTCTCGATGAGATCTCGGATGGAGACGGTGCTCTCGGACGTAACCGCGCGAAGAGCGCCGTCCGAGAAGATGCCCAGGGCCTCCTTGAGCGTGGAGACGACGTTCTTGCCAGCGGTCGTCGCGCCGCCGTCCCCGAGGAGGTCGGATGCCGGCGAGAATGCCGGGTGCGTCGGCCCGAGACCGCGGATGTAGTCCTTGAGAGGGGCCGACGGGTCCTTCGGGTCCTCGCCGGCGGTCCCGCGCTCGACGAGCGCGGCGACGCTCGCAAGGTTCTTCTGTCTGCGGGGGATATCGGCCGTGCAGACGACGAGTATGCAGGCGGCGAGCATGTTGCGGGCGGCCTTGGGGAAGTAGGTGTTCTTCTCGCCGCCGAGCGGGATGAGGTCGACGGCGACCTGCCGGGCTACCTTCACAGCTCCATCGGTATCGCCCGCCTCGACGGCATCGACGACGAGCCCGATGGGGTTGTATCGGCTCGCACCGGGATAACCTGTCAAATCGAGCACGACGGCTTCATAGCCCATCCCGCGGGCCTTGTCGGCGGTGAGCTCCAGGACTTCCGGCTTTCCGGTCGAGACGATGTTCCAGCCGGCAGCCATGAGCAGGTGCATAGTCTCTAGAACCTGTAGCTGCGTCTTGCCTGATCCTGTCTTTCCGCAGGTCATTGCATGTGGGACGGATGAATCGAACCAGTACCCTCTCTCAGTCGCACCGAGGACAAGGCCCGCCCTCTCCGGAACCCCGGACCCGCTCCAGAAATCATTCCTGCGGTTGAGCTCCGTCGCGCCGCTGACGACACGGGCATCCCCGTAGATGCCGCGATCGACCTCGCGCGTGCGCTCTCCCTCCTTGGCAACCGAATATCCGAACAGGGCCAGGAACGTCAGGGCGAATCCGGCGAGCATGAGCGGGACGTGCCCGAGCCATTCCCCTGACGTCCAGAACGCTGCCCAGAGGTCGAAGCCGATGGCGTCGAGCCAGCCCAACCAGTCGAAAGCGGCCCCTGCGACCGCGCACGCGATCGCAGGAGCCACAACGGGATAGCAGGCTAAATCAATGACGGCGGCGAAGGCCGCCGCGAGGATCGCGGTGCCGCGGTAGCGCTCCATGGTCACTCGCCGCCCCGGCCGTCGGAGATGGCCCAGAGGCAAGCCTTCAGGTCCTCGCGGGACCGCGCCGTCTCGGGCCACTCGTCGGCGAGTTCGACGACGTCCATGAGAGCGCGGTAGGTGTAGGTGAAACCGCCGAGCGCGCACCAGTTGCGCAGGACGATATCGAAGAACGCCCTGGCCTCGACACCCCTGTTCCCTCCCTCGAGAGCGCGGGACAGGTCGCGGGCAACCCCCTCGTCGACGGCGGCGGACAAGGCCTCGCGACTACCCGGGTCGTCCTCACATACATGATGCAATCGGCTGCATACGGAGTCCCAGCACGTTTTGAGGTGATAGACGGGACGAGATCCGTCGTCTTCCTCCTTGGATGCGTCGATTAGCGACCCGAGTGACTGCCGTGCGGCGAGCTCGACAAGGGGCCTGAGATCGGATGCCCCGTTATCCCAATCGTAAACGGCGGCTGCGTCGCTGAAAGCAGTCGACACCTCGTCGCGCACGCCCGTCTGCCCATAATAGATGCGAGTCATGGCCAATTCAGCCAGGCCGCCGTCGTGCGGCACGAGGGCGTCGATGAGGATGCCCTCGATCTCCTGCGACATGTTAGTCCGGTTGACCTCGCAACGGTCGGTGAGGGCGGCCTCGAGGGCGCGGCGGGCGTTGTCTGAAGAATAGACGAAAGTGCGTTTTGGCTTGAGGGTGGGCATCGGTGCTCCAATCCACGGTATGTGTGCTTGATTACATTCTACCCCGGTTCTACCCCTATTACACCCCTACACCAACCCTCCACGGCGGCAGGTTACGGCCTTGCGGCCTCGAGGGCCGCGGAAACTGCCTCGGCGGCGCGCTCGAGCTCCGCCACGGCGCGGG
>ERZ827520.3020-NODE-3020-length-14510-cov-3.178208_pt1 | contig 14510 bp, 9 predicted proteins | sample MGYA00519581_ERZ827520 | MGnify/ENA primary metagenome ERZ827520 (study PRJEB31778, sample SAMEA3449339) | human gut metagenome | biome: human gut; feature: human-associated habitat; material: faeces | place: United Kingdom | collected 2010/2012 ...
GTGTGTCAGCTTTCACTTCAATACCGATTTCTGCCGTCTTGCCTGCATATGTTACATCAACTTTGTTCATACCTTCTGTAAGTGCTGTATCAAGTGTTGGGTTAAATACAAAATCTTTTGCTGTTTCGTCTCCGTATGCAACTTCTTTTGTTGTCTTGTCTGACATCGTTACTGTAAGAACAAGTCCGCTCGGATCGAATGTCTCTCCTGCTTTATAAGTTGTCTTAGCTGGCACTTTTTTAACGGCAATTTTGTCTACCGTCGGTTTTTCCGGCTCTACCGGTGTGTCAGCTTTCACTTCAATACCGATTTCTGCCGTCTTGCCTGCATATGTTACTGTTACTTTCTCATCACTTGTTTTCAGTGCTGTGTCAAGGCTTGGGCTGAATGTGAAGTCTGCTTTTGTTGCATCGCCGTAAGCTACTTCTTTATCTTCGCCTTTGTCATATTTCACTGTAAGCACAAGTCCTGTCGGATCGAATTTATCGCCTTCTGTATATTTTGTCTTCGGTAATGTCTTAACTTCAATTCCTGTTACTTTCGGCTCTTCCTCTTTTGGATTAACCTGAATGATAATGTCTGCTGTTTTACCTTTATATGTAACAGTTACCTTCGTATTATTTGTAGTAAGCGCTGTATTCAATGCCGGATCAAATGTGAACTGTCCTGCTGTTTCAGCGTTATATTCTGCTACATCTTTCACTTCACCATTATCATATTTAACTCCGACTTTAAGTCCTGTCGGATCGAATTTTTCACCTTCTGTATAAGTTGTCTTCGTCGGCTGATTCTGGATTACAAGTTCTGTCGGCTTTGGCTCCGGTACTACCGGTTCGTCCTCTGCTAATTTCACACGAATCTCAGCCGCGCTCATAAACTTGTTCTCCTGACCTCCGTCACCATAAGTTTCAACACCTGTAAAGCGGATAAACTTCGCCTCAACCGGCTGTACAAACAGAGCGATTTTCCAATCTGTTCCGTTTGCCCACTCTTGTGTTGAAGGAGTAATCTCTACCTTTGTCCATGAATCATCAGCACCTGTCATGCTTACTTCTACAGTATATGTCTTCACACGACCGTTCTGATCTCCTCCTGTAAGATTACCACCCTTCGGCAAATAACGGATTGCATCAATCTTCTGTGCCTCTGCAAGTTCCATAGTTACATAAAGGTTTTCGTTTGTTGTTGACGGATTCCAACTTGAATGCCAGAACGTATCATTCTTTTTATCAAATGCTTTGTCAATATCAGTTCCGTTATTAGGCTGAGTGCTTCCCGCCGACGGAGTGATAACTCCTGTGTAATCCTTGCTGTCATCTGCCGGATCTGCCACGCCGAGGTTGATCACAAATGTATTCTGTGTTTTATGATCTTCTGATTCGATCAATATTTTTACAGCATTATTCTTTGCCGGAAGTATTGTTACAGCCGCATTGTCTTTTCCTACTGCTGCGATTTCTTTCACTTCTTTTGCCGAAACATTCCATGATCCTGCTGTAAGCGCTTCTGCCGGAGCCGCTTTACCATCTACAGTCAGGCTCTGCAGTTCCGCTGTTGTGTTTGTTGCAAAATCTGCGGTTTCTGCTTTATACAATTCCGCCTCAGCAATCGCTGTACATGTAAATCCTGCCGGTTTACCGGTTGCATTAGAATTCACCACACGAATCTTAACAAACACACCGCTTGTCGGCGCAAAATCATATTTATACTCTTTTACTCCGTTATTATCTTGTTGTGCAATAGTCTCTGTAGTATCAACTAATGTCCACGTATCTGCTGCACCTGTATCTGATACGAAAATCTGTGTTGTCTTCGCATCCGGATATGTTGCTGAGTAACTATCCTGTCTAAAGAAAATCTTGATCTGATTAAAGTTCATCTTTGTTGCATATTCAAACGTAATCTCTGCATCTTTATCATCTCTGTTTTGATTAGAATTATCATAATTACTCCAAAGCGTCGTATTTGCTCCACCGCTTGTATTGCTGGAAACTTCTCGGCTGCCGTCGCGGATTGCTTCAAGTGTATCTGAAGTAACTGTGAGGTCCTGTTTCAAAGTCAGTGCATCTTTTGCGATATTAGCACCAACTGTAACTTCCGCTTCCTGAACTCTCACAGATGCCGTAACATCCATTGATTCCCCGAACACATCAGCCGTTCCTTTTACTTGTACAATTCCGGCTGTATTATAACCGTCTTTTGGTTTTTCCCATGTCACCGGGAATGATGCCGTAAGTATTGTTCCATCTTCCATGACAGCAGGTCTTGATGTCGGAAGAATCGGTTCTACTCCAACACTTGTTGTTGTTGAATAATTTAACAACGCTGCTACTGTATCAATCATATTTACATTAACGGAAACCGTTTCTGCTTTATCGACACCTTCAACTGTAATTGTTCCTGTCACGCTGAATGTACCTGACTGATTGACCTGATCTTCTGCAACGTCCTCCCATGTTACCTTTCCTTTTGCTTCTGACTTATCATTAAGAATAACATCCAGTTCTGCCGGAAGCTGTGGACGATTACCCACTTTTACATAGTAGTTTTTGGACATCTCAACGCTGCTGATTGCTTTTTCTTCAGTTGTTCCATCTGATGATGCCTCTGTTTTAATCTGCACCGTCTGATCTTCCATTCCATCCGCTTTGACTTTCACAGTGATTGTTCCTGCCGATTTTGTGGAACGAACGATACCTACAAGCTGTCCGCTGAATGCTTTTCTATTGTCATCTCTGTAGGACTGATGATCTATAGGTCTTCCGTTATCTATACCTGCAAGCACACCATCGCCGCTCACTTCAAATGTCACCTTATTTTCCGCATTCGGCACAATATTTCCGTTTTCATCTGTAACATTCACTGTAAGATAAGAAAGATCTTCACCGTTTGCTTTAATCGTTTCTCTGTCGGCTTTTACTTGAAGTTTCGCCGCCGCTCCTGTCGTAGTTACCGATGTGCGTCCTTGGATATTTTCTGTTATTTCTTGACCGTCTTTATCCCACGCTTTTGCAGTAATTGTTCCGGCTTCATATGGAACCATCCATGTCATGTACAAATTCTCATGTTCTTTACTGCTCTTTCCTTCGCCTTCATACATCTGATATGTATATCCTGCAGTCGTCGTTTTTTGTGCAAATTCCTTTTCGCCAAGCGATCTCTTCTCACCGCCATTTGCCGGAGTGAAGAACAATTCTACTTTTTTTGCATCGCTGTATACAACTACCGGAACTTTATTTCCTTCTTTTTTGTACACAACATCTTCATTCCATGCCGGAAGAATATGCAGTGTATTCACACTGTCATTCCACTGACTCTGGTAGAAGTAATAGCTGTCCTTCGGAAGTCCTGCCGTATCAACAATTCCAAAATAAGAATTTTTCGGAAGCGGCCATGTGCCACCTTGTCCTAAACTTCCATATGGATCATTCCACGGAGTCGGTTCTCCGATATAGTCAAATCCTGTCCATACATATTCACCGGCAAGGAAATCTCTTTTAATTACTTCATACCAAGCGCTGCTTGCCGTAGCTCCCCAGCCTACTGCCGATGTATCATAAGACGTCAAATCATGATTTCCATAATTATGCTGACTATTCATGCCTTTATAAATTCCTCGGCTGTTAACTGCTGATGCCGTTTCCGAACCATATAACGGCCATTCTGAATATTTTTTGTGAATTTTGTCATACTCCGCGCCGCTTGCATAATTCATTCCATGGATTCCCGACGCTTCCTGTAAGCCATTAGCGAGAGTAATTGAGCCTTCCTCTTCGCCTTTTAGCTTATTATCTCCGGTTGTTACCGGTCGTGTAGTATCCGCCGCCTGTGCCCATTTCACAAGATTGTCCTGAGCAGTCTTATAAGCAGCACTATATCCGCCTGTTCCTTCCCACATCTCGTTACCGAGCGACCACATAATAATCGCCGGATCATTCTGTCCACGCTCGATCATTGCTGTAAGATCAAACTGCGCCCATGTCATATTGTCCGCAGCGCCCATGATTTCATTATCAGATTCAATTTCTTTATTAAACCATTTTGCATAATCGTTTGAATTGCCGTTTTTCGGAGCTACCCATCCGTCAAATGCCTCGTCGATCACTAAGATTCCATGCTTATTACATGCATCGATCAATTCGTCTGACGCCGGATTATGTGTCACACGGATAGAGTTACATCCCATCATTTTCAGGATCTCTACCTGACGCTCTGTAGAGCGGTCATTTGCAACCGAACCAAGCGCGCCCTGATCATGATGCATACATACTCCCTGAAGTTTCATCTTCTGACCATTCAGAGTGAATCCATTGTTTTTATCAAATGCAAAGTAGCGGAAACCATAATCTGTCTCGTATGTATCAACTGTAGCACCGTCCATAAGGACTTCTGTTTTCACAGTATAGAGATTTGGAGTTGTTGTACTCCAAAGCTGTACGCCTGATGCTGTAAAATCTGCAGATACGTCTTTTGACTTACCTTTTTCTACAGCAACTGCCTCTTGTGACTCAAACGTAGCAACTGCCTGCTCTGCCGTTCCGTTTTTCGGATAGATCGTATGTTTTACTTTTACAGATGCATCCCTCTCGGATTCATTTACAACAGTTGTTTTTACTTTCACCGCAACATTGTTTCCATCTACATGCTCTTTCAGATCCGGTGTCTCAATCTTTGTTCCGTTCTTATCTACATGAACTGTATCGGTTACAACAAAGTCTACGTCTCTGTAAATACCGCTTCCTGAGTAAAAACGGCTTGACGGTGTCTGGTGATCTACTTTAACGGCAATCACGTTTTCTTTTCCGAACTTCACATTATCTGTAATATCGAAAGAGAATGGTGTGTATCCATACGGATGTGTACCGAGCTTTTTACCGTTTACATAAATAGTTGCATTCATGTACACGCCGCCGAAGTCGATACTGATACGTTTGCCCTCAAGGCTCTTATCTACAGTAAAGCTTTTCCTGTACCATCCTGTACCGCCCGGAAGATATCCACTCTCTCCATCCATTGAACGGTTATATTTCTGGTCGATACTGTAATCATGCGGCAGGTTCACCTGATCCCATGAGGAGTCGTCAAATGCCGGAGTCTGCGCTCCGCTTGCGTCTCCTAAATAGAACTTCCAGTTATCGTTGAAGTTCTGCGTTCTGACCGTTCCGCTGTATTTGTTAAGGAACACCTGCTCCGGCGCTGTGTTTGTCTGCGTCGAAGTTCCCCCTTCCAGTTGAACGATCTCACCCTGTGCGTAGGCTGTTGCCGGCAACACCATGCTTCCTGCCAAAGCTGTAGCAAGAACTGCCGAACCTACTTTCTTCCACTTGAGATTTTTCATAAACTTTTTCGCCCCTATAGTTCCGGAGCACTCCTTCGTTCTGAATTTTCACGCATATTCCATGAAACGAAATAAAGAAAAACGACCTTTTTCTCCATGTTACTATGCGTAATATATAAATTATACAAAACTTTGTTTATTTTGTATAGATTACCGTAACATTTTTGTAAGGTCGTTTTTGCTTTTTAGCATTTTTACTATTTTTATCTTGCCGCTTCACATATTAAAGGATATTTTTTGTGCAGATTTTCATAGTTCTTCCAATAACATCATCAGTTCATCTAATGTCTCTGTCTCATTTACTCTGCGCCGGAGATCTGCCGCTCCTGTCAGTCCTTTCGTGTACCAGGCTACATGTTTGCGCATCTCCCGCATTCCCGCAAATTCTCCGCGATACTGAATCTGAAGCTTTGAATGCCTGAGGATCATATTCCGTATTGCCTCTTTATCAGGTCTGGGCGGAGTTACTCCGTTTTTTTCCTTGCCGATCATTTCCGAAAAGATCCACGGGTTTCCCTGTGCGCCTCTTGCGATCATAATTCCGTCGCATCCTGTCGTTTGAACAAGTTCTTCTGCTTTTTCCGGTGTAGTGACATCGCCGTTTCCGATTACAGGAATGGAAACCGCCTCTTTCACCTGCCTGATAATGTCCCAGTCCGCCTCCCCGCTATAATACTGCTCTCTCGTCCTTCCGTGAACCGCAACCGCCGACGCTCCCGCTTCTTCCGCCGCTCTTGCGACTTCGACTGCATTTACATGCGCATCGTCGAACCCTTTTCGGATTTTTACCGTAACGGGCTTCTCTATTGCTTTAACGATCGCGTTTACAATCTCATAAACAAGAGAGGGGTTTTTCATCAAAGCAGACCCCTCCCCGTTTTTTACAACTTTCGGTACCGGACACCCCATATTGATATCGAGAATCGCAAAAGGACGTTCTTCAATTCTTTTCGCCATCTCGCTCATAATCTTCGGATCAGAACCAAACAACTGCAAAGATACCGGCTGCTCTTCTGGATGTATTTCCATGAGTTTCTCTGTATTTTTATTTTGATACAAAATTGCTTTTGCACTAACCATTTCCATCCCTAAAAGACCCGCTCCCTGTTCCTTGCACAGCAAACGAAAAGGCAGGTCTGTCACCCCTGCCATAGGTCCTAATAGGTATCGGTTTTCCAATTCTACATTTCCTATTTTCAGCTTCTTCATCTTTTTTTCTGCACTTTCTCATGAATCATTCGCAAGCCGTTCAGTGTAAGCTGTGGATCATACAGATCTATGCATTCTGTTTCATCGGCGATAATTTTACCCAGCCCGCCTGTGGCAATCACATAGGCATTTTTATATCCCGACTCTTCTTTCATTTTTTTTACTATATATTCCGTCTGTCCGATCGCTCCGTATACAAGTCCTGCCTGCATTCCGCTAATCGTCTCCGATGCAAGCACGGATTCCGGTCTTCGGATCTGAATCGCCGGAAGCATCGCCGCTCCGTCCCACAGAGAACGTCCTGCCGTTTCAATGCCCGGGGCGATCACACATGCTTCAAGCGTACATTCAGGACCTATCAAATCATACGTCGTAGCCGTTCCGAAATCAACCACGATCGCAGGTCCTCCTGCAATAGCATACCCCGCTGCCGCATTGACGATTCTGTCCGGTCCTGTCCGCGTCGGATTTTCAGTCACAACACGAACTCCTGTATCTGTCTGAGAAGATACGATCATCGGTTCCGTTCCTAAATATTTGATAATACCGCTTGTAAAAGAGTGCATAATGTCGGGGACAACCGACGCAACGATCACCGAATCGATCTGCTTTGAGTCGATTCCTCTGTGCTCCAGTATTCCGCATATGGTGAATCCGTATTCGTCTGATGTCCTCGCCCGTTTTGTCGTCATACGGAACATACCGAGCAGGAACTCTTCCTCGAACACACCCATTGTAATATTTGTATTTCCTATATCAATCGTAAGAAGCATTGTCTTCTTCCTCCCGCTGTACCGAATCTTTTCATCGGTATTTTCCAAAAATATATTCAATATATATTTTCGATTTTATCTGATCGGCCGATCAACATTCTGCCGTCAATATTTCATAACTTTGTTCAAAGCTCTCTCCCGGCTTCACTTTATTGATATATGGTTTTTCCGAAAGTTCTTTGTCAAAGCCGACATCGTCGCACCGTCCCATCCACGGTTCAAGACAGACGAAAGGAGCGTCTTTCACAGACCAAATGCCGAAATTCGGAAATCCTTTACATTTCATGCCTACATATGGTTCTCCACCTTTGTGACAGAGCCATACTTCGTCAAACTGACCGCCGTCAAAAATCAGTGCGTCGTGTTCAAACATTTCCTCATTCAAAGCGCAGAATCCATCTTCCAGCTCCAGCTTGTACACTGTGCCGGGATCGGCTACACATTCGGAGAGATCTACCAGAATATATTCAAGTGCCTTTTTATCCGGAAATCTCAACTTATAATCCGTCTTTTTCTCATCCGCTTTTTGAAAACGGAAAGCCGGATGCCCACCGATCGTAAAATACATATCGTCGTCTCCGGTATTGTGCACTTCCCATTTCACGATCAGGCTGTTTTCTTTGAGAATATATGTAACGATCAGTTCAAAATCAAAGGGATATACTTCTTTTGTTTCTTCCCCTGATGAGAACAAAAACGCTGCCTTATCGGGCTTTGTACAGATGCATTTAAAATCGTTATCCCTTGCGAATCCGTGTCCTGACGTCGGATAAGATATTCCGTTAATCTTTACTTTATTTTTATAGGTTTTTCCTACGTTCGGGAAAAGGATCGGGGAATGTCTTTTCCAATACGTGGGATTTCCCTCCCACAGAAGTTCCGTCTCTTTCTTTTTATCATATATACGGGTAACCTCAGCCCCATGCTCTGAAATCTCAATACAGAGCCGTTCGTTTTCCATTTTCATTGCCTCTGTCTCCTTTTCCCTGAATACTTTCTTTTGCTTTTACACTGCCCGATCCACATCCGGTTCAGGCAGCGCATGTCCTGCCTTCACATATCTCATTTACCGGCATCCGGCACAGATCTTATTTACTGCTGTCTTCCTTGTTATTTGAATTACTGTCGGCATCACTGTCTGAATTTTCTACCTGAACACAATTATCCACAAGGTAATCAAGCACAGCGTCTCTTAAAATCGCAGCTTTCAGCACATCTTCTCCAACCTGTTCTACATAAGCATCCACATCGGCTCCCGCCTGCTCTGCATATTCTTTGAATTTTTCTTTGTATTCTTTTTCTGACGGCTCAAGTTTCTGCTTTTCCGCGATCAGTTTAATTGCCTCGTCAAACGCCGCTGTCTGCTGTGCGCTTTCTTTTACTTTTGAATTAAACTCATCTTCTGTCATCTGCAGATATGTCGTGATGAACTCAGACAATTCAATTCCGTATAATCCTGCCATCTGTGTATAGTAATCTGTCATCTGCTTTTTCTGTTCTTCCACAGCGTCTTTCGGATATTTTTTCACATCGATCTCTTCGAGAAGCGCTTCCTGGATCTCTGATTTTAATGTTGTCTCATTTGCTGTCTCCGCGCTGCTTTCAATCTGTTTACGGACTTCTTTGCGGTATTCGTCCGCTGTTTTTGCCGTCTTGCTGTTGCTTGCCACCCACTCGTCTGTCAATTCCGGAATGTTTTGTTTGTAAATTTCATTCAATACGATGTGGAAACGTGCAACTTTTCCTGCCACATCTGTTCCCGGATAAGAATCCGAAAACTTCACTTCTATATCGAATTCTTCTCCTGTACTGTGTCCGATGATCTGATCTTCAAATCCGGCATAACCGCCCTCTGCTCCGATAAAGCTTCCGCTTCCGAGCTCCAGATCGGATCCCGTCGCTGTTCCCCCTTCAAATGCCACATCATCGATATATCCTGTATAGTCAATGTTTACCCAATCGCCTTTTTCCGCCGCACGATCTTTGATCGGCTCTTTTTCTGCCGCCGCATTTAAGTTTGCCTGAACAGACTGCTCAACCTGCTCATCTGTCACTTCAACCTTTTCTACCTGTGCAACTTCAAGACCTTTATACTGCTTTACCGTTACATAGTCGTTTGACAATGTTTTACTTCCGCATCCTACAACGGAAAGAGCCACCATTGCCGCAAGCATCATTGATACAATTCTTTTTTTCATAATAATCTCCTTTTTTGTCCGCGTTTTATACGCGTCTTTTATTTATATTTATTTTTACTGCATGCATATTTGCCGTACGTTTTTTTTGATTTTCACGTACGAGTTCCATCTATATACGCCTGATCTTTCCTTTATCATCCTTTTACAAAAGCGGGGAAAGCAAGCGCGAAAACTGTTCTTTCGCTTTTATGACAAGTCCTCTTTCATCATATACTTTCCTTGTCACCTGCGTACACAGCGTCATATCGTTTTCAAACGCACGTTCCAATCTTTGTACTGTACGCTCGCTGTAAATCACTGCGTTCACCTCAAAATTCAACCCAAAACTCCGAAAGTCCATATTTGCCGTTCCGACACATGCGACCATGCCGTCGATACTCAATGTCTTAGCGTGAAGAAATCCGTTGTTGTACACATAGCATTTTGCTCCGGCGGCAACCATCTCTCCGATATAAGAGTAAGTCGCCCAGTAAACAAACGGATGATCCGGCTTGCACGGTATCATGATCCGCACATCAACGCCTGATTTTGCGGCGATTTTCAAAGCGTCCAAGATCGAATCGTCCGGTATAAAGTACGGCGTCTGGATATAGACATGATCCTGTGCCCTATGAATAAGTCGTAAGTAATTGTCGTGGATCATCTTCGTTTTCGAGTCCGGTCCGCTTGATATGATCTGCACCGGATCTCTTCCGTTTCTCGTATATTGCGGAATTTCAAACAATGAATCTTCTAAAAACAAGTTTTCTTTCGCCGCATAATTCCAATCGAGAACAAACCGGACTGCCAGCGACGTTACCGCCGCGCCTTCGATACACAGATGGGTATCCCGCCAATAACCGAATTTCTTATCCCGTCCGAGATACTCTCTTCCGACGTTAAATCCTCCTACAAAACCGACTCTTCCGTCAATAACAACGATTTTTCTGTGATTCCGGTAATTCACACGAAGCTGCAGCTGCCCAAGCAGCGCCGGGAAGAATTCCGCAACTTGAATTCCTTCTTTTTCGAGGCGCTCCCAGTCACGGTTTTTCATCGTTCTGCATCCCATACTGTCAAAAAGGACACGAACTTCCACGCCTTCTCTCGCTTTTTGAATAAGTACCTTCTCTACTTCCTGCCACAATTCATCGTTGCGGATAATGTAATACTGCATGTGGATATATCTCTTCGCCTGCTTCATCTCTTCTATAAGCGCACGGAACTTCTCTTTTCCGTCCGTATAAACGCGAATATCGTTATTATCTGTCAGAACCGCTTCCCCGGCTTCCAGATTATAAAGAATCAGATCTTTAAACCTTGACATCTCCGGATTCGCCATGCGAAGCCGTTTATAATAAATCGTCTCCTCCTGCCGCCGGACTGCATATTTTAGTTCACCTTCGATCTCTTTTGCTTTAAACATCCTGCTCTTGTGGAAATCCTGTCCGATGATCAAATACATAACAAATCCGAGGATCGGTATAAAATAAAGCAAAAGCAGCCATGTCCAAACAGTCTGCGGGGATCTGCGCTGAAAAAAGACGATGACCAGCGCAAGGAAAATATTGATCAGAACAATATTATCCATAATAAAATTATAGACACTCACCGCTGCGTTCCAAATCATTTCTGCCATAAATAATATAACTCCTTTTTATGTACTTTCATGTACTATAACAGTATACTCGTTCACCTACTCAAAAGTAAACCCCTTTTTACTTGCACTACACAAAAAACAATGTTACAATGATATCTGCGTAAATGCGGAAAATAACATTATACAGTAGGATTTAGGAGGAGTTGTCATGAGTACATTCACCATTGTGATGATCGTCATTCTCGTGATATTGATCGGGGTGCTCGTCGGTCTTTACATTTTCGGAAAGAAGGCCGAGAAAAAACAGGCGGAACAGCAGGAGCAGATGGCAGCGGCGGCACAAGTTGTCAGCATGCTCATCATCGATAAAAAGAAACTAAGATTAAAAGAAGCGGGACTTCCGCAGATGGTCGTAGACAATACGCCGAAGTATCTTCGCCGTACAAAAGTTCCGGTCGTAAAAGCAAAGATCGGCGCAAAGATCATGACTCTTATGTGCGAGAACAAAGTGTTTGAAGTTCTTCCGGTGAAAAAAGAAGTCAAAGCGGTTGTAAGCGGACTCTACATAACAGAGATCAAAAGCGTACGCGGCGGTTCTATCGAACAGCCTGAAAAGAAAAAAGGATTTTTCAAAAAATAATTAAAAAGCAAAAAAACAGACGTCACGAAGGAATATTCCTTTTCTGCTGCGTCTGTTTTTTTATTTTTCTTTCCTACCGGATATCCAGCTGCATGGAGACCCCTTTACTGTTTCGCGGCACAATGCTCATATTAATGCGACAGTCTGCCATAGGTTCGTGATTTACATCTAATTCATAAGCGACTTTAACGCCGATCTGATCTTCGTCTACGCTGATCTCCATATTTTTTGTATTTACGCCTACCAGCATCTGACCATAAGGCGTCTTATAATATGTCAGATTTTTTTTATTTTTTTCAAATACCATATGAGAGGAAGTAACTCCGCTTTTCATAATTTCAAGACAGTCCGTTCCCGTGATCTTGATCTTATTTTTAATCGTGCCTGCCATTCCTTCAAGAACTTCATCATAGAGAATATAATGTTTTCCATTCCGGCAGTAATAATTTGCCGGAGTCACAACTTCAATCCCATCTTCTCCGACTTCATATCCCCTTGCAGGATCGTCCATAATATCGATATGTTTCCCCGAAATGCTGACTAATACATCTTTTGTCATCAATCTAATACTCCTCAATATTCACTACATTCGTTGTCGGCACGTCAAACGGCATTACTGTATTTGCGAATCTGCGGAATTTTTCCGCCGCATCACTTACATAAAAGGAGTATACACTGTGCTGTGCATCTGTCCCGTCATTTGCCATTTCTTTTTCATACAAAAGCTTTTTCAGATCCATAGCCGTTTCATATGCCGGATTCACAATCTTGATCTCCTCTCCGAGATAATCGCGGATCTTAGATCTAAGAAGAGGGTAGTGGGTGCACCCCAAAATCATAGCGTCAATCTGTGTGTGCCGCATTGACTCCAAATAATATTCGATCACTTCTTCTGTAACAACATGTTCCTTAAACCCTTCTTCCACCAGCGGAACAAACAGCGGACATGCCTTTTCGATCACTTCAATATCCGGAGCCATGCTTTGGATGACTTTCGTGTACATTCCGCTCTGTACAGTCGCATCCGTTCCTATAACTCCGACTTTCTGATTCCGGGTTGTCTCTACAGCCGCTCTTGCGCCCGGGATCACAACACCCATGATAGGGATATCAAATTCATCTCTCACGGCATCCAGCGCCAAAGCGCTCGCCGTATTACAGGCAATAACGATCGCTTTTACCTGCTTTGTTTTCAAAAAGCGTATAATCTGCTCTGAAAAACGGATGATTGTATTCTGCGACTTACTTCCGTACGGAACTCTTGCCGTGTCTCCAAAGTATACGATATTTTCATTCGGAAGCTGCCGGGAAATCTCCCTCGCAACCGTAAGTCCGCCCACTCCGGAATCAAAAACTCCGACAGGCGCGGTCTTTTTGCAGTCCATTTGCATGATTCCCTCCATCGTGCAAACAGCCGGTATAAATTTATACCGGCATGTTTTTAGAAATATATGTCTGTTTTTTCTTACAGTGCAAGTGTTTTTGCCACTTCGTACTGATACTCGGATACTGTTTTTTTCATAGCCAGAGCTTCTTCGATATCATAGTCTACATACTCGCCGTTCTTATATCCTACTACACGGTTTGTTTTTCCCTGACAAAGAAGATCAACTGCCATAGATCCCATGATCGAAGCATATACTCTGTCTTTACATGTCGGGCTTCCTCCACGCTGCATATGTCCGAGAATAGTCGCTCTCGTCTCAATACCCGTCGCCGCCTCGATTCTCTTTGCCATGTTGATCGAATCGCCGATACCTTCCGCATTGATGATAATGTAATTTTTCTTACCGCGTTTTTTATTTTTCAAAATATCATCAATGATCTCCTGCTCGTCAAAGTCATGCTCTTCCGGCATAAGGATACGTTCTGCTCCATTGGCAATACCGCACCACAAAGCAAGATATCCCGCGTCACGCCCCATAACTTCGATGATGCTGCATCTTTCATGAGACGAAGTATCACGTACTTTATCGATCGCTTCCATCGCCGTATTTACAGCAGTATCAAATCCGATCGTGTAATCTGTGCAGGCAATATCAAGATCGATCGTTCCCGGAATGCCGATCGTATTTACGCCGAGGTTCGCAAGTTTCTGAGCTCCGGCAAAAGAACCGTCTCCTCCGATAACTACAAGTCCGTCGATACCGTATTTTTTACAGATTGCAGCCGCTTTCTGCTGTCCTTCTTCCGTACGCATAGATTTACAACGCGCTGTCTGAAGGAACGTACCTCCGCGCTGGATCTTCTCAGACACATCGCGCGCTGAAAGATCAATGATCTCCTCCTTCAAAAGTCCGTGAAATCCTCTTCTGATACCACGCACTTTCAGTCCTCTTGAAAGCGCCGTTCTTACGACTGCACGAATAGCCGCGTTCATACCCGGCGCATCACCGCCGCTTGTAAGAACTCCGATTGTACGGATCTGATCTTCAATCTCCTCTAAGTACTTTTCTTTTTGATTCTCTGCCATGATTTTTCCACCTTTCTGCAAAGTGTCGCTATTAATAATATTTATTCATTGTAAATATACTATTATCCAATATTGCAGATAACGAATTTTCTACTCCATCCCAAACATTTTGTGGCATTATATTATTAATAAAACTACGTACATATCCTATTATTATATTTATTAGAAAGAAAGCTATAACTCCTATACCACTTCTATGTTTATTAAATTTTGGAATTTGGCCTACTGATATTGATAAATATACAGATAATACAAAATTTGTATATACTATTATTAAACCTAGTATTAAAACTAATATAG
>ERZ827520.3022-NODE-3022-length-14502-cov-7.027480_pt1 | contig 14502 bp, 10 predicted proteins | sample MGYA00519581_ERZ827520 | MGnify/ENA primary metagenome ERZ827520 (study PRJEB31778, sample SAMEA3449339) | human gut metagenome | biome: human gut; feature: human-associated habitat; material: faeces | place: United Kingdom | collected 2010/2012 ...
CCTTTGACGACAGCGGACGCCATCTCGCCTCTAACCTCTAATTTCTAACCTCTAATCTCTAAATTCACTATCTTTGCAGTGACGACAGAAGTACTCCTTAAGACGACACAGCTTCTCTCGGCAAAACACTTATACTTAACCTTTTCATTTACTAACTATGTCTCAGACTAAGCAAGATGAGTCGTGCCTATTCTTGGTACGAAGCTATGGCGTGCAGGAGCTCGCCATGCGTTACTTCCCCGATGTTTTACCCTCTAGTGCGACACGCCACCTAAGGCACCTCATACGAGGTGATGGCGAACTCCTCGAGAAGCTCTCGAAGATCGGCTACCGATCTGGCTGTCGTAGCTACACCCCCGCCATGGTGCACCTGATCGTCCGCTACCTGGGCCATCCACAGCACTACATCTACGCCGACGACTGACCCGAAGACGAGTAGCAAAGTGTAGGGACGAACCATCTGACGAGTAACCCATTGTAGGGACGCACGATCTGTGCGTCCGTTGTCGTTAAAACCACGGACACTGGAATCTTTGACACAACGGATGCCGTAACCTTTAATACAACGGACGCACAGATCGTGCGTCCCTACAAAGGGTTACTCGTCCCGCATTGACACAACGGATGCCCTCCGACTGGACACGCCCCGTGCGTCCCTACATTTTGCTACACGTCTCGTGCGTCCGTTCCCATTACGACGGGGCTGCACGTCATTATGGCTCCCGACTGTAATAGTCGTCGCTGTCCCAGCGTGCCACATTGTTTTCAATGTAGTTCGCTATACTGTTTCCCTCTTTACGGTTCCTGATGATACGGTCATAAAACCTTGACTGCCAGTCGAACACCATCTTATGCTGGCGTGCAAACATGGTGACCTCACGCTTGATACCTCCTACAACAATTGCTAAAGTTTCTCGAGTCGTTTTCTGGATAGCACGTTCCGTTTCTTGATTGATCGACACGATAGCATGAACATGGTTCGGCATGACGACGAATAGCGGAACGGTCGCATAGGGGTTATGGTCGGAGACCTTCTCCCATTGTTCCTGACAAAACTCCCCTATGGGACTAAGATGCATGATGCCATCTTGGATTTTACCGAAGTAATGTTGCTTATCTTTAGTGCAGATAGTTATGAAGTAGACACCAGCTTTGTAATCGTGAAAGGACGCACGGGGAGATTTACGATCATTGTAGCAAGGGGGGTACATATAAGATGCGTGCTTGAGATACAGCGCAAAAGTAACAATAATTGAGATAGTCTACAAATCAGACGAACGTATATCTCGCTGACGTGTAGCCCGCTGTAGGGATGCACGGGAGTGTCTAGCGGGAGGGCGTCCGTTGTGTCAATGCGAGACGAGTAACCCTCATTGACGTGTAGCCCTTTGTAGGGACGCACGATCTGTGCGTCCGTTTCAGTTAAAACCACGGACACTGGAATCTTTGACACAACGAAACACCGTAACCTTTGATTCAACGGACGCACAGATCGTGCGTCCCTACAACCGTTACTCGTCAAAACCGTTACTCGTCCAGGGCTACTCGTCTCGGGGAGGACGAGCGAGGGGGCGCTGCCTGCAAATGTGCAGGCGGCGCCCCCTCGGGTCGTTTGTGGGTCACGGCAGAGCCACGCTCTTGGGCGACTCAGCCGTGACGGTCGGTGCGGTTAGCGAGAAGTGCTGACTGAGTGATAGAAGCCCTCCTCGGTGTACCTCTTGTAGTCAGTCTCACGCTCATTCTCTATCGAACGAACGGGTAGTCCAGTAGAGCGAGCATTTGGATGGGTAGCATCCACATTAAACGTCTCCTCCCAAGAGGAATTAGAGCTATTCCACTTCAAGCCAATCACACCATTGTTAAAGATATCATTATTTCCCTTGCTACCAATATCTGGTGTGGCGGTGTGGAGATACACGACGTTGTCCGGTTGATATGTAAAATAGTTTATGACTCTTTCAGGACCGAGCCCAGCTTGTATAATTCCATTGTTGGTGAGATACTTGCTAGGTATATTGAGGAGCTTTCTGATCTCCAAGACTCCTGCCGAGGGGACCTTCCATCCATAAGGTGAGGGATCAAAGGGAGTCTTCTTAGTACGTGCCTCTAGCAGAGTCCTAGCTCTCTGATCATGGCGAGTATAGAGTGCCTCCCCCTGCCATAAGACCGTACCATTGAGGAAGAACCTATTAGGACCTCCACACTCGAGGATATACGCGCTATTTCTATCCCTCATAGCTATCTGGTAGGGGTAGCGTATGAGGTCTCTCATCGTATAGTATCTTGTATTAGTACCCCAGCCATAGCACACATCCATCTCTTTCATCTTGTAGGCAGGGTCTCCCATAATAAAGCCCTCTGGACGTATCCAGCCAGAGTTATTTTTCGCCGACTTGACATAAGCATCTAGATAGAATGGGTCCTTACGGCCGAACTGATAGACTAGACCCGAGTAGAGAAGGCTTGCCTTCCCATCCTGTAGTCCACCTCCGAACTCCAAAGCTCCGAGATTTCTATTCATAAAGGGCCTGGCAGACTCCCTGCCATCGGGGGTCCAGGGATATTCCTTGACGACCCAAATATGCCAGCTCCAGAGGAACTTCTTGTTATCGCCTTTGTAATGCACGCCGACGACGGCATTGCCTTGATCACGTTCGTATTTGCCTGCTAGTGAGATCATCAAGTAGCTCTTACCATCTACCACGATAACCTTGGGCGCTGGTGAGAAGCCTGTCTCTGTAGTAGGGTTCGTTCTGTTGGGACCACATATGGTACTCCAGATGACAGATGCCTCGATATTGGGATCTCCTTCTGTAAAGTGAGGTAGCTTAAAACCTCCGTTATCTTCGAACCTCTTATACTCAGCATTAGAGAGTCCGAGCTCGTTGGATCCTCCAATCTTTCGTCTCTCTTCTACGACCTTGTTGCACTCATCTTCGTACTGTGCATACCAGTCAGCCGCAGTATTGATACGAGAGAGAGGAATGAGGATGGGGAGCTTTTGCTGGGCTTTCATTATGTAGCAGTTTGCCTCAGGCTGGATGATACCAGCAGCAAGATTGATCGTGAAAGTCTTTGGCTTGAAGGGTCGCTCGGTATCTGTCGAGACGAGCTTGAACGTGACAGAGGCTGAGACGAGGTCGCCAGGTGTAGCTGTCTTGTTGTCGTAAGTCTCTCCGTGTACCCAGTCAAAGGGCTGGAAGGTAATCTTATCTCCACTCATACGACCAGACTCAGACTTGTTGACTAGCGTGCCCTCAGTCCAGTCATGAACGACCTTGGCTGTATTGGTCTCTACGGCACCCTGACCAATATTGATAGACTCAACGGTTAGTTCGTAGGGAGCATTTGCCTTGATGTAGAAGTTGCCTGGGACATTGATGAGTACGTACTTACCATTTTCCCGCGTCATATTAATCGTAAGCTTACTATCACTATATGGGATAGCATCGTAGCGCATGAAGTTGATCGCGAGGTTGGCTTGAGCCTCAGCACCCTGCTTAGTCACTCTAAAGCGTGACATCTCCGTAATGTTGAAGTCGTCGGGGAGTGCCGTGCCAGATGCCATCTCAACTCGATAAAGAGCCTTGCCTGGCTCGTTACGACCATCTATTCTAATCCATCTGTACTTCTCAGGAGTGGCCAGAGGTATGCGCTCTAGATCAGCACCCGGAGTATATCGTACAGCTACGAGCTTAGCCGTTTCTACGCCCTCTGTCAGCTGCAAACTGCTGATGGGTTCGTCAGAGAGCTTGGCTGTCGTCTTGTCCTGCTCGTAGAGCTTGATGTCGAGCTCAATCTTGTTGGACTGAGTGACCTTGAGTGGCCACTTGATACGACCAGCCTGGACGAAAAGCTGCTTATAGGTTATCTCACGGTCAGCTCCAGTCTTATTGTCGAGGACATTGAGGGTGGTAGTCATATCTTCGTCGACCAGCTCCTGACTGCTCGTTGCGGTGAAGTAGGCCCATTTGTTGGTACCCGTTGCTTCTTGTTCGCTCTTTGCCCATACAGTGCCCTTTTCGTCAACAATCTTGTAGCCCTTAGGCCAGTTGGTGCGGATGGTGATGTTTTCGCTGGAGGCATCCTTGCCGAAGTGAAACTTGTCCTTGGAGACGGAGAGGTAGTACTGACCGTCGTAGACGATCTTATCGATCTTACCCTCGTCCCAGACGATGACGTCGTAAGCGATGTTGACCGGCTCGGTCGTGAGTGCTTCTCCTGGGGTGTCTGTACCAGGGCCTTCGATCTTGGTGATGTTGAAGCGGTAGCGGTGGTTACGCAGTACGTCTAGATACTTGGTTGTCTCATGCTTGGAAGCGTCTTGCTCCGTACGCATGAAGTCGACACGGTAGTAGGTCTCTGTCTTGCTACCGTCGTAGTATCCACCGATGACGAGGCAGATGCGCTGGTCCTTGTTCTTGTCTTTACCATTATCAAGCCGGTTGCTAATCTCGGGGATGTAGATGTTGCGTACGTAGCTATTGACACCAGCATTTGCCTCAAACTTAAGATGATCAGCATCTGTCGCAGCGGTCATATTCTTTGGCGTGTGAGGCAGTGGCTCACGACCGTTAGTCGTCTGATAGTAGGTGGTGCTCTGCGTACCAGTCACAAACATAGACTGTGCGTAGCGGTAGACACGTACGGACTTGATTTGGAACTTAGCCCCACCCTGAGCATTCTGGTCCTGATCAAAGTTGATCCCTACGTCGACACGTGCTAAGGCACGGACGAGGTGGATGACACCATTAGCGTTGGCTGTGCAATCGTTGAACTTGGTCTTACGGCTGACGGGTTGCGCATCGCTCTCACCCCACATAGGGATGAGTTGCGAGCCGTCAGTCTTCCAGCCAGATTTCGTAAAGGACTTGACCATGAGGGCGTCCTCAAGAATGGCTTCCTTGGTCTTACCCTCAACGAGTATTGAAGTGTCGAACTCATGATTGGCGATGCAGACGATGCGCATGGGCTTGTTGGAAGCCTTGAGTTGACAACGTATGAGCGTGGTACCATTGGCCTGAGAGATGTTCTTGTACTTAGCTTCGTAGGCGAAGGTCTCGGCCGACTCGGGGAGAGTTTGACCACTATCGTCTTGTGTGTTGAAGACGAGGATTTTCATCTTGTCAACCTGCTTCTCCTGAGCTTCGCTAAGCCCGCGCAGGGAAGTCTCGAGAGCTGGTACCTGGAAGGCGAACTCGAGCTCGACCTCCTCACCCTCGGTGATGCAGTCGCTCACGTTGCGGTCTGCGACGCACCCTGCGGTGAGCAGAGCGAGTAGCAAGCTACTGATGAGCTGAATGGTATACTTAGTCAGACGTTTCATATAGTTATTGTGTTTTTTCTTTTTTGGGGCAGATTGGAGCTTGTGGCTCTAGTGAAGCTTGTGGGGCTTCCTAGCAGCTAGTGACTGCTACCAGGACTAGCAAATAATACTATGTTATTGTAAATGCGTGACCGCATAGTCATATGCTTGCATTATATATTCAATTGCAAAGGTACAACGCATTTGTGGTAACGTGTTTGTCCAAATCGGTATTTCTTTTTGCATTTTCGGTATTTTGATTGGAGAGGGGGGAGGGAGTGACGTGTAACGGCTGTAGGGACGCACGGTCGTGCGTCCGTTGTGTCAAAGGTTACATTGTCAGGACTTTAACGGGGACGAACGCTCGACCGTGCGTCCCTACAGCCGTTACTCGTCTCGATTGGACACAACGGACGCACGGGCGTGGGGAGGGGCGGGCATTGCCCTGCGACGGGCGACGCCTTTTACGGCTCTTCGTAGAGCCCGATGGTGAGTGACTCGCCGTCCCAGCGGGCGTAGGAGTTGTAGTGGATCCAGTCGCCGAGGATGATGCAGCGACGGTCGTTGGGGAGCGAGAGGTTGAGCAGCAGATGACGGTGACCATATATATAATAGTCTATCTCGGGGTGCTGCGGGATTAGTTCTTTGGTGTACTGCACGAGCCATTCGTCCCGCTCCACATTCATCTGCGGGTTGTAGCCTGGTCGTGAGGGATCATTGGCAGCTCGCATTTGTCTCAGGCGATTGCGGTAAGCCCACCGCTGAGCGAAGCCGACGGTCCAGCGTGGATGGATGGCGGCGTAGAGACGTCGTGCGAGTCGGCTTTCGAAAGTGCCAAAGAGCCAGCGCTCTTTCTTATAGCGCAGGGCGTACTCCCGATGTCCGTGTGACAGGCGGAAGGTGCGTCCTTTGAGCTGGCAGACGATGGTGTCGCGATGCACGATGACGCCGAGCTCTTGGGTAAAGTAATCGGTGAGCCAGAGGTCATGATTGCCCATGATGTAGTGCACCTCGACCCCTTGCTCCACGAGGTCTGCCAGAGTGGCGAGGAAGCGTACCGACCCCCTCGGCACGACATACTTGTAGTCAAACCAGTAGTCGAACATATCGCCTAGCAGGTAGACTGCCTCGGCATCGTCCGCTATGGAGCGGAGCCAGGCGACGAGTCGTAGTTCAGCACGCCTAGGGTCGTCGTGGTAGGGCGACCCTAGGTGTGCATCGGATAGGAAGTATATAGCTCCCATAGTTTAGGGTATGCGCTAGGCTTTGCTCTAGAGGAATCCCAGCTCCAGCTGTGCCTCCTCAGACATCATGGAGCTATCCCACGGCGGGTCGAAGGTGAGCTCGATGTCACAGCGCTTGACGCCCTTGATGCTCTCGACCTTGATCTGTACATCCTGCAGGATGAAGTCTGCGGCTGGGCAATTGGGCGCCGTGAGCGTCATCGTGATCACCACCTTGGCCCCTTCGTCCTGTATATCCACGTTGTAGATGAGTCCTAGGTCGTAGATATTGACAGGGATCTCAGGGTCGTAGACGGTGCGGAGCATCTTGACGATCTGCTCCTCTAGTTGTAGTGTCTCCATAGGCAGATTACTTAACAAGGTTCATCTCGTCGAGCAGACGCTGGCAGTGACCGTACTTGTCGACGAGCATGAGGAGGTAACGGATGTCTAGGATAATGCTTCGCTGGTAGTTGGGCAGGTACTCTATGTCGCCACCGACACCCTCCCAGTTGCGGTCGAAGTTGAGCCCGATAAGGCGTCCCTTGCCATCGAAGACAGGGCTACCTGAGTTACCACCCGTTGTGTGGGTCGTAGCGCAGAAGTTGACCGGCATCTCGCCATTCGGTAGTGCATAGACGCCGTAGTCCTTTTGCTTGTAGATCTCTTTGATTCGATCAGGCAGGGCAAACTCCCAGCTCTTGGGGTCTTCCTTTTCCATCACACCCGTGAGGGTCGTCTGATGACCGTAGTAGACGTTGTCGCGAGGAGCGTAGCCACGCACATTGCCGTAGGTAAAGCGGAGCGTCAGGTTGGCATCGGGCCACACCTTGCGGGCGCCCTGCATATCCATCATACCACGTACGTAGTCTCTGTGAGCCAGCTTGATCGGATCGTCGTAGGCAGCCTGTTGCTCACGCATCTGGACGAAGAGATTGATGGTCGAGACGGCAAACTGCGTCATCGGATCGTTCATGAGTTGCTCACGTGACGGAGTCTTGAGGAAAGCGTCAAAGCGTGCTGGATCGGCAAAGATTGAGCTGTCAAAGAGATGAGTCACGTAAGCCTGCACAGAACCATACTGAGCCACGCCCTCACGAAGAGCTACTGGCCAGTGCGCCTCATCGATGCGCTCGGTGTAGCGCTGCAAGAGTACCGTCGCAACCTCTTTGTCGACCGCTGGATCGTAGTCCTTATTATAGAAGGCAGTGTAGCCTCTACGCAAGTCGCTGATGATCTCCTCGCGCACCTTCGGATCGCTCCACTGCTGGAGTTTCTTGCCGTCGGCTAGCGGTATCTGGAGAAACTCGATCGGCGTCAAGATACCCTCCATCAGGTACCACTGCACACGACGAGCCTCACGGCGCGCAGCGACACAGTCGGCAATCGTTTGGATAGCCTTCGTCACCTCGGGGCGTTTGTTTGCCTTAGCCCATTGCGCCAGTTCATCTTGCTGCGCACGCTTGGTCGCCTGTAGGTTGCGAGTGCGGATCGCCCAGTTAGCGCCTTGAGCGCGCTTGTAGCCGTTTTGCGAGTAAGCGTACTTAGCTGCGTACTGGATATTGACCTTCTCGTCAGCGAGCATACGACGCAGCATCACCTCCTGACGCAGACCACGCATCTCGATACGTATGTTGTTGTCTATCTCAGACCACTCGTCCACCTGCGCCTCGGTGAAGAAGTGATTGGTCGTACCAGGGAAGCCCATGATCAGCGCAAAGTCATCACGCTGTACGCCCGAAGTAGAGACCGCTGCGAAGCGCTCTGGCTTGTAAGGCACGTTGTCGGCGCTGTAGTCGGCGGGGTTATTGTTCTTGTCCACATAGACACGGAAGATAGAGAAGTCTCCCGTGTGGCGAGGCCACATCCAGTTGTCCGTGTCGGAGCCATACTTACCGATAGCACTGGGCGGAGCTGCTACGAGACGCACGTCGGTGAAGACCTTCTTGGTAAAAAGGTAGTAGCGGTTGCCCCCGTAGAAAGGCTTTAGCTCGTAACGAATGCCAGGTTGCCGCATCGCTGCCTCGCCTACGATGGCGGGGATCATCTTGGTGAGCGTCGCAATGGAGAAAGCCGCCATCGGATCCTTCTTATAGGGAGACTGCTTCAATAGTTTGTTCACCTGGTCGGTCACGTTGGTGATCTTGTCAATGGAGATCACCTCTAGTCCAGGACAGGGCAGCTCCTCACGCATGGACTGTGTCCAGATGCCGTCGCGTAGATAGTTATGCTCTACGGCCGAGTGGCTCTGTATCTGGTCGTAGCCGCAGTGGTGGTTGGTTAGAACCAACCCTTGGTTTGAGACGAAGACGCCTGAGCAGCCTCCGTCAAACATCACGACTGCCCGCTGTAAGCAGGGTCCATCAGGATTGTATATCTCCTCCACGGGGATCTGTAGCCCCTTAGCTCGGAGCTCGTCAGCGTGGTCTGCCATCTGCTCCAGGAGCCACATACCGCCATCGGCTAGTGCGACAGCCGAGAGGGTGAGACTGGTTAACAGGAGCAGGAGTACTCTTCTTAGGTGAGTTGTCATAGGTAGTTCTCTTTATATAGTGTATTACGTTGATTCTCTTAAGTAGAGACTGTTGCATAAAGGCGAATCGCTGTGTTGCTTTCGGGATTCGGCTTCGGTCACATACGGAGGTATGCTCCCTTCAGACCTCACCCTCAGCGCCTTGCGCTTCATCCTTTCTGCAAAGTCTGGACAATCTTGCTTGCAAGATTGTGAGACTGTTGACTTTTGCAACAGTCTCAAGTAGTAGGTGGTGGCGCTGGCCCTTGCGCTAGCATAGCGTTGTAGTAGCGGATGTCGCCCGTCACCTCACGCCCCAGCCAAGAGGGCAATGCTGGGCAATCCGTCGGGCTCGTCAGCTCCACCTCTGCCATGACTAAGCCTTCTAACCTTCCGCCGAAGCGATCCACCTCCCATACGAAGCCCTCGTAAGGCACGTAGTAACGCACCTTCTCTAGGCAATGGCTAGCGCACTGGCTCAGCATCTCCTCCGCATCTGTGACAGGGATCGGGTACTCCCACTCGGAGCGAACCAGCCCGTCGGCGGTGGAGCTCCCCTTGATAGTGAGTCGCGCCTCCTCGTCGATGATGCGCACCCGCACGGTCACCCGCTCATCTACCGTCAGGTAGCCCTGGCGGATATGGCGGTGGTGAGACGCCTCTCGGAGGTAGTCGTCACGACAGACAAGGTACTTACGCTCGATCTCTAGCATGGGGTCCAAAAGCTACGATATCGTCACCTCAATAGCGCCCATCGGGAAGCCATCAAACGTGACATCTCGATACTGTACCATCGGGTAGTCCTGCTCGATGCGGTTGATGATGAGCTGATGCAGGACTCCCTGCCCAGCGCCATGGATGAAGATCACCTTGCTGCCACGACGCTCCAGACGCTTGTCCAGTTCACGGCGAAAGTTCTTCAGCTGATAGAGCAGCACCTCGTGCGGTGTCATCCCCGTAGCATTTGGGAGGATACGCTCCGCCTCCAGTCCCACCTTTTCGATGGTTTGCTCGGGAGCTGCGGAAGTTTCAGGCTGCTTACGCTCAGGCTGAGGCTGAGGAGCGCTCTGCTTAGTCGGCTTTTGGGAAGATTTCTGAGCCCCCTTCTGAGGCCCCTTTTGCGGTGCTGTTGTAGCCTTCTTCTGCTCGATCGCACGCTGTGGCAAAGCTCCCGAACGACTGGGCGCTGGTTGTGGCTCCTCTGCGGGAGCTTGCTGAGAGCCATCGTACGCCTCCAAGACAGGAATGACCAGCGCATCCTCATCAAAGAAAGGGTTCTCACGAAATGCGTGACGCTTCGCCAGCTTGACCACATCCATCCGCACCTGACGCTCTACGGGGGGCATGGAGCGATAGGTACGCTCAGGCTTGTAGGCGATAAACTGGAAGTGTGAGACGGCGTGATCGTTGATCTCCGACGCGTCAAACTCCTCGACCAGCACCCGCATATCTGGCTCTAGGACACCCGCCGAGCGGAGCTTGTAGCCACCCGCTGAGGTTGTCGTGCTGTAGGTGAAGAGGAGATGATAGTTGCTCTCGTTGATTAGATAGGTCTCGTAGGGCGACTGTCCGAAGTGCTCGTACGATACGGGCAAATAGGCGACATGCACCTGCAGTTGCTCGCCTCCCGAGCGGTCAAACCAGGGCCCCTTGGAGAGAGGTGCCACGAAGCTCAAGTCCTGCTCGGCATCCTCGACTATCTCAGGGGTAGCGGGCGCATTGCTCTTCGTCAGTTGCGTTGCTGGCTCTTGTCGCTTCACTACGGGAGGTTTGTATGCTGGTACGAAAGTGTCTCGGCTGTCCACCACCACACACTCATGTATCGGTGTGGGTAGCTCAAAGCCGTCGGGGCCCTCAACCCACGCCACGCCACGCTCTATGCGCTTGACGACACCACCGCCTGATGCGTTGAGGTAGCGGATGGTGTCTCCTACTTTTATATTCTGTGCCATTGCTGATTTCTATTTCTATGCGAAGATACCAAAAATAGTACAATCGCCCAGAGATTAGACTTTAGAAATTAGAGGTTAGACTTTAGAGGTTAGAGGTTAGAGGGACGCACGGAGTATCTAACGGGAGGGTGGCCATCCCCGTTAAAGCGTGACGAGTAACGGCTGTAGGGACGCACGGTCGTGCGTCCGTCCCCGTTAAAACCACGACGCTGTAACCTTTGACACAACGGACGCTCGACCGAGCGTCCCTACAGCCGTTACTCGTCCCGATGCTCTTCGACGCACTTCGAGGACTCTGACACCACACCTCCGAGGAAATCGAAAATCTCTCGCTGGAGATTTCTGATCCTCCACGGAGGCATAAAAAAATTCTTCCGAACTTTGATTTGCTTCTTCCGAAGTTTCATTTCATTCTTCCGAACTTTTATTTCGGCCCTCCGTGAAGAATAAAAAATAGCTCCCTGGGAATCTAGGATTCTCCACGGAGATACTCATATTAGGACGGACGGGTCAACTGGTTCGACTTGTTTTTTTCAACAAGAACAGTTACATTTGTGGTACTCAATACTACAAAACTTAAAGTTGTAGCAATCACCCCCAGCAAAACGACATCTAGACGACACTATCGGTGGTACAATGTGACCTCGCTACAGCCAATCCCCGATGCCAATGAAGCAAAGCTCATCTATGCGGTGAGGCAATCTACCCCAAAACAGGAGTTACGTCTCAGTAGGCGTAGCTCCTGTTTTCACTTCTAGAGCTAGAGATTCTTCTGGTGAAACTTGAGCTGCTCCTTTGCTCCACAGCTATTTTATTAGTAGCTTTGTAGCAACAAACTAACTCATCGCAGATTTACATGGAGCATTACTATTGTGTCATCATGAGTGGCGGGGTGGGAAGTCGCTTCTGGCCTATCTCACGGCAGTCACGACCCAAGCAATTCCTAGACTTCTTCGGGACTGGCAGATCGCTGCTACAGGACACCTACAGGCGGTTCCTGCGTATCGTCCCGGAGGACCATATATACATCGTCACGCATGCGGACTATGTCGACCTGACCCTCGAGCAGCTCCCAGGACTCACGCGTGACCAGATCCTCACGGAGCCTCTGCGACGTAACACGGCTCCATGTATCGCTTACGCTTGCTACCATATCCAGCAGCGAGACCCGAAGGCATCGATCGTCGTGGCGGCGTCGGATCATATTATCATGAACGAGGACAACTTCGTTCAGACGGTCAGCCAGTCGCTCCACTTTGCTGCCCTCCACCCCTACCTCCTGACGCTGGGCATCAAGCCTACAGCTCCTGAGACGGGCTATGGCTACATACAGGTGGACTCTAGCGAAAGCCCTCTCGACGGACAGTACCACAAGGTGAAGGTCTTTACCGAAAAGCCTAACCGTGAGATGGCCGAGATATTTGTCTCTTGTGGAGAGTTTCTCTGGAATAGCGGTATGTTCGTTTGGAGTGTCAAGACGATCCTAGATGCTTTTGCCAAGTATATGCCTGAGGTGAGTAGACTCTTTACCGAGCGCGCCAGTGACTTCGGCACCGACCGTGAGCGGGCGGCGATCGAGGAGATCTATCCTTACTGCCCTAGTATATCAATCGACTACGGGGTTTTGGAAAAAGCGGACAACGTGCTTGTCACGCCCGCCACTTTCGGCTGGGCTGACCTAGGTACCTGGGGAGCGCTCTACGACCAGAGCTCGAAAGATCAGACGGGCAATGTGACGAACCACCAGAAGACCCGATTCTACGAGTCGATGAATAATATCCTCTACATCGACGATCCCGACTTGCTGGCAGTCGTGCAGGGGGTTGATGACTGTATCATCGCTAAGCATGGTAACGTGCTACTTATCTGCAAGCGGGAGGCGGAGCAGAGTATCAAGAACTATGTGACCGACGTGGAGATAGAGTCTGGAGAGGACTACATCTGACCTATTCGCACGAACTATGCAGGAGATGTGGCTACACCAGGTCTGGGGCAATAGACTCTACGAGTCGCTCACCTTCGAGCCACACCCCTGTATCCCTGAGGGGGTCACGCCAATCGTCATTGACCCAGGGCGGTACAACACGAATGGCGGACCCGACTTTAGCAATCTCAAGCTACGCATAGGGCCTCTGACTTGGGCGGGCAATGGGGAGATTCATTGCCAGGCGACGGACTGGCTACGCCATGGGCACCAGCTGAACCCTGCCTACAATAGTGTGCTCCTACATATCGTGCTGCAGGACGATGGCCCCATCTCTCTACAAGCTGGCACGCCACCTATTACCTGCCGTATGCAGATCAATCCTGATCTGCTAGCCATAGCACAGCAACTCACGGAGGCTCCGCAGATCCCTCGCTGTGGGGAGGCTTGTAGCCAGCTACCAGAGCGCCTGCAGACCGATTGGTTTGCACAGCTGACTCGTGAGCGACTGGAGAGGAAGTGTCAGCAGATTGAGACGGCGATGAGCTTTTTCAAAGGCGACCTGGCTGCGGTGACGCACCTTTTCCTGATGCGTTACCTAGGGGGCAAAGTGAATAATGATGCTTTCGAGCAAATAGCTCGCCAACTCTCCCCATCGATCCTACTGAAGCACAAGACTTCGCCACTAGCCCTCGAAGCGTTGCTCCTCGGCGTGGGCGGACTACTGGAGAGTGCGCCAATATCTCCCGAGATAGACCAGTACCGAGAGCGACTAAAGGAGGAATTTACCTTCCTATCGCACAAGTACCACCTCTCTCCCCTATCGCCTGGCACAATACGCATGCTGCGGCTCCGTCCGAGCGCCTTCCCCCATCGTCGGCTCGCCTATCTCGCAGCGCTCTACTATCGTAGTGACAATCTGCCAGGAGAGCTCCTCCGCACATCGTCTCTGACTCATCTGGAGCAGCTGCTCACCGTCACCCCGACCGACTACTGGCAGCGACACTACCACTGGGGCAGCGAGACGGATGCTCAGCTCGGCACCATAGGACGGGCGACTGTCGAGAGCATTGCGATCAATGTGGTCATACCGCTTCAGTACTACCTCACACAGGAACGCGACCTGCTCGGGCTCTCCCTAGCGAATGACTCGCTGATGAGTGCGCACGACCTACCCGCTGAGCGCAACAGTGTCGTGAAGCGCTTTGTCAACGAGGGGCTACGTCCCCGCAGTGCCTACGACTCGCAAGCTCTCCTACAGCTCTACGGGAGCTACTGCGAGCCTCGTCGCTGCTGGCTATGCCCCGTAGGGCGTACGCTACTGCAGAGCTACGGTGCGATGAGCCTGCCCCCCTCCATTGGTGAACAGCAAGACTTATAAGAAAAGCCCCTAGTGACCGTACATTGATCGCTAGGGGCTTCGTTTATATGTCGGAAAAGGGAGCTCTTACTCCGTAAAGCTGCGGTAAAAGTCTACATAAGCCTCAGCATGGTCTACCGCTGGACCGGGGTACTCCAGTACTTTCTGGTTAGGCTCCGAGCGAAGGTACTCGATGAGCTCAGGAGATACCGACTCCTGCCCCAGG
>ERZ827520.3027-NODE-3027-length-14457-cov-3.102277_pt1 | contig 14457 bp, 12 predicted proteins | sample MGYA00519581_ERZ827520 | MGnify/ENA primary metagenome ERZ827520 (study PRJEB31778, sample SAMEA3449339) | human gut metagenome | biome: human gut; feature: human-associated habitat; material: faeces | place: United Kingdom | collected 2010/2012 ...
ATTTGGAACAAAATCCCTCGCTGACCGCTCTTGCAATTGAATCAGAGGTTCCCTAAATGTCGTAAATGCCCAGAATGACGATGCCCGCAACAACGAGCCCGATCATAAGATAATGCTTCCATGAGAGCTTTTCCTTCAGGAACAGGCGGCTCCACAGCACGGAGGCCACACAGTAGGCCGAGATGATCGGTGCAGACATCATAACGTGCTCCTCATCGGCCAGCGCATAGATGTAGAACAGCTGGCCGACGGTCTCGCAGGCAGCGCCGACATACTTGGGCAGCTCCGCCTTGAACGTGAACTTCTCGCGGCGGGCCAGCAGGTAGACAAGGCAACCGATGCCGGCGGCCAGGAACGTCAGCTCATAGGCGACGTTCGCGGAGTCCTCGTTCAGGCGTTCGAGCACGAGACTGTCGGCAAACGTCCCGGCGGCGTCGAGCAGGCAGTAGGCCACGGGCAGGCAGATGGCGAGCCAGCTCTTGGCATACTTGCGGTTTGCATGCTCCTGACGGCGGCGGCGCAGGTCATCGTCCTCGCGCGCCTCCACGACGCCGAGGCCGACGACGCCGAGGCACACCAGACCGACGGCGCACAGAATGACCGCCTTCTGCGGGCCGTTATAATCGGACAGCGCACCGGTGCACAGGCACAGCACGGCGACGAGCGCGCCGGAGCTGTTGCAGATCGGAGACGAGATGGAAAGCTCGATGTAGCGCAGGCCGACATAGCCGAGCGTCATGGAGAGGATATAGAGCAGGGAGACGGGCAGGTATGTCCAGACAACGTCCCAGGTGACGGAGACGTGATGGAACACGATCATATAGGCCGCATGCAGGCCCATAACGAGGCCGACGGCGACGACCATTTTCAGATGGGCCGTCTTATCCTTTTCGCCGCAGCAGCCGATCTTGGAAAACAGATCGGAGCCGCTCCAGCAGATGAGCGCGATGAGTGCAAACCAGAACCAGTTCAAGGGATGATACCTCCAGATTATTTATTGTACTTCCGGCAGCGTGGCCAGACTGGCGTCTGCCATGTTCTGCAGGGACAGCAGGATGCCGAGCTTGGCATGATACCATGTCAGGCCGCCCTGAAAATAGACGGCATAGGGCGGGCGGATCGGGCCGTCGGCCGAGAGCTCAATGGACGAGCCCTGCACGAACGCGCCTGCCGCCATGATGACCTCGTCCTCATAGCCGGGCATATCCGACGGGATAGGGTCGGCAAAGCTGTCGACCGGCGCGGCGGACTGGATGCCCTTGCAGAAGGCGATCATACCCTCGCGTGAGCCGAGCTCTACGGCCTGAATGATGTCGTGGCGGGACTCCGAGCCGTTCGGAACGACGCGGAAGCCAAGGCGCTCATAGAGATTGGCCGCGAAGATCGCGCCCTTGAGCGCAGATGCGACAACGGTCGGGGCAAGGAAGAAGCCCTGGTACAGCGACGGCAGCAGGCCGAGGTTTGCGCCGACCTCCTGCCCGAGGCCGGGCGCGGAGAGGCGGAAAGCACAGCGCTCGACAAGGTCCGTCCGGCCGCAGATGTAGCCGCCGATGGGAGCAAGGCCGCCGCCGGGGTTCTTGATGAGGCTGCCGACGATCATGTCCGCACCGACGTCGCTCGGCTCGATCGGCTCGACGAATTCGCCGTAGCAGTTGTCCACCATGCAGATGATATCCGGCTTCAGGGACTTCAGGAAGGCGATGAGCTCGCCGATCTGCTGCACGGAGAACGTCGGGCGGGTCGCATAGCCCTTGCTGCGCTGGATGGTGGCCAGCTTTGTCTTTTCGTTCACACAGGCACGGATGGCCTCATAGTCGAACGTGCCGTCCGGCTTCAGGTCCGCCTGCCGGTAGCTCACGCCGTATTCCCGCAGCGAACAGGGCGACGGGCGGATGCCGATGACCTCCTCGAGCGTGTCATACGGCGCGCCGACCGGCGAAAGCAGCTCGTCGCCCGGCAGCAGGTTCGCAGACAGGGCCACAGTCAAGGCATGCGTGCCGCAGGTGATCTGCGGCCGCACGAGCGCAGCCTCGGTGTGGAACGTGTCGGCATAGACGCGCTCGAGCTTGTCGCGGCCGACGTCGTCATAGCCATAGCCCGTCGTGGCGGCAAAGCAGGCCGCGCTGACGCGATTTTTCTGCATGGCGGCAAGCACCTTGGCCTGATTGGCCTCTGCGATGCGGTCTACGGCCGCAAAGCGCTCCCGCAGTCCGTCCAGCACCCGCTCGCCGAAGGCACACACCTGCGGCGAGACACCGAGCGGACGATAGATCTCTTCTGCGTTCATTTCTGATTCTCCTCTTCCTCCAGATTTTGAAAGATCTGCCGCGCCACGTCGTGCATTACGTCCGGCGGCGTCACAAGCAGTCCGTTTTTCTCATCGCCGAGCACGAGCAGCGTGTCGCCCGGCCGAATGCCGAACAGCTCGCGGGCCTCCTTGGGGATCACGATCTGGCCGCGTTCGCCGACCTTGACCGTTCCGAAAACGTGCCGCCCGCGCGGCATGCCGAGCAAATGCTTGCCTCCTGCCATCGAATCCCTCCAAAATCATATTTTTCATACTTGTACGAACGCTATTGTAGCGGCTGCTTTGCCGTTTGTCAATGGGAAATCGGCGCAGACCACCGGATTTGTCATTTCAGTAAGGCACTGCCAGTTCGTACAGGGCAGCGATAAAACGTACAAACCAATTGCGTCTGTAGCGGCGCTCAGTGAGCGCCATACAGGCTGGCAGTATACGCTGCATTGCTTCTATGGCGCGAGGTCACCTGATTTGTCATTGCGAGGCCCCATCGGGGCCGTGGCAATCTCCTGCAACAGCCTGCGATTTCGCCGATGGCTTTCCTGCGCTCCGGATGGGTACTGCGAGATTGCCACGTCGGGCTTTCGCCCTCCTCGCAATGACAAACCTGTTTGTCTTACGCCGCCGAATCACCGTCCCAATACCTGCTACTGCCAATGGCGCTCCCAACCCGCAAGGGGCACGCCGCATCCGTAAGGCGGCAAAGCCGCCAACGGCTGCGCAGTGAGCGCCGCTACAGACGCAATCGGTGCCTGCCGTTTTATCGGCAGCCTGTTCGTATCGGCAGCATTGCGCCGGGCCCGGCTGTCCGCTCCCCTACAATTGCCAACGCATAAAACGGCCGGCCGGGGGAGCTTCCCGCCGGCCGGCCGAACCATATTCCGTTTATTCCGTTTCGTTCTGCATCTGCTCCGTCGCAATCTCGGATGGGCTTTCGCCCTTTCCGGTCAGCGTGACATCCGTGTAATACTGCCGCCCATCACGATAGATATATACGCGCAGCTCTTCGCCGACATGGCAGGCGCTGAGAATGCTACGGTAGTCGTTGAGGTTCGTGACGGCGCTGTCGCCCAGCTGGCAGATCACGTCGCCCGCGTGCAGGCCCGCATAGTAGGCGTTGCTGCCCGCCGTGACCGACTCGGTGACGACGCCGCTCGGCAGGCCCCAGAAGCGCCGGTAGGTCTCCGGGATCTCCGAGACCGTCAGTCCGAGCGAAACGCGCCCGCTGACATAGCCGTTGACGATCAGATCGTCGAGAATGGTCTTCGCCTCGCTGATCGGGATGGCAAAGCCCAACTCCGGCACAGTCTGGTAGGACACATACGAGCCGACATGGTCGATGCAGATGCCGATGACCTGCCCGGCCTCGTTCACGAGCGGTCCGCCTGCGCTGCCGCTGTCCGGCGCGGCATCCGTCTGGAACACGTTGAGCGTCTCCGCGCCGATGCGCACGCCGCTCTGCACGGCGGCAATGCTGCCGTCCGTCATGGTGGCGTTGTCAAACGCCGCACCGAACGGATGGGAGAACATATAGACGGTGTCGCCCGCTGCAGCCCCGGCAGAATCGCCGAACTCCGCGGGCTGCAGTGCCGTCTCCGGCTCGATCTTCAGAACGGCCAGATCACTGCTCTCGTCCATACCGGACAGGGCCGCCGCATATTCCGTGCCGTCGCTGAGCTGCACTGTGATGCTCTCCGCGCCGGAAACGGTGTGCGCGTTCGTGATAAGGTAGCCGTCCGCCGTCATGACGATGGCCGTACCGCCGTTTCCGTCCGCATCCACCAGCGCAAGGCTCGGCCGCAGTGCCGTGTAGATCTCTCCGGCGGAGCGCGTCTGCGTGTCCTCGGCGCTGATCTGCAGCGTGCCCGTGCCGTTCGTGCGCGGCTCCGTCGGCTCGACGCTGTGGTCCGACGGGGCGGTCAGCGTCGGCGTGACGCCGGTCTCCGTCTCCGCGCCGACGGTCGTGTTCTTCTGCACGGCACGCATGCGCAGCGTCAGCAGCATCAGCACCGTGATGACGTTCGCCACGATCATCACGCACAGCAGCACGACGATCAGGCCGGTATGCGAGCGCGGCGGCTTTGGCAGGCGGCCCGTTCCGTAATACCCCGGCGTGCCGGGCTGCCATTCCGGCGGGGTCTCCTGATACTCCGGATCCATGGGAGTCATTTTATCCACAACACGCCCTCCTTTCGGGGTTTCGTCTCGCCGGTCAGAGGACCAGCGGCAGGGTAAACGTAAATTCCGTCTTGCCGTCGCGGCTCGTCACATAGATATCCTCTCCGTGTGCCAGCACGATGGTCTTGACGATGTACAGGCCGAGGCCGACGCCGTCGCGGTCGGTCGAGCGGCTCTTGTCCGTCTTATGGAAGCGATCGAAGATGAGCGGCAGCTCCTCCGGCGCGATGGTCGGGCCGGTATTGCCGACCGTGGTGACGGCCTTATTCCCGCTGCGCTCCACGCGGATGGAGAGCGTGCCGCCGTCATCGATGAACTTCACGGCATTGTCGATGAGGTTATAGAGCACCTGCGTCACGGCGTCCGGCATGGCCCGCACAGTCACGCCGAGCTCCGGCATATCTACATCGACATTCAGGTGCTTGCGGTTGATGCGCTGCTCAAAGCTCAAAAGCGCCTGCCCCGCCGCCTCGCAGAGGTCGAAGTCCGCCAGCTTGTCGGCCGGGATGCCCTGATCCTTCAGGCGGGAAATCTCCAGCATGTTGCGCACGAGGCGTGACAGCCGCCGCACCTCCGTGGAGACCAGCTCCATATAGTGCCGCTGCTCCGGCTGCGGGATCGTGCCGTCGAGCATGCCGTCCAGATAGCCCGCGATGGTTGTCATCGGCGTTTTCAGCTCATGGCTGACATTGGCCACGAATTCCTGACGCGCGGTGTCGGCATTCTGCATGGCGGCCGCCATATTGTTGAAGGCGACAGCCAGCTCCTCCATCTCCTCGGTCTGGCAGTTCGTCGAAACGCGGACATTCAGATTGCCGTGGGCGATCTGTCGCGCCGCGGCGGCCATGTCCTGAATCGGCTTCGTCTCGCGGTTTGTGAGGAACGGCGTTGCGAGCAGAGCCACGGCAAACACGGCCAGCGCCGTGAGCATGAAGATCTTCAGTGCGCCGGACGTCACCTCGGAGATCGTCTCGCGCTCCACGGACACGAGCACGATGCCCTGCTGTTCGCCGTCGGCGGTCGAACCGGCCAGCGCCACGGCCACGCGCCTCTGCCCGTAAATTTCGGTGGCCTCGTCGTTGAGGTCAGGACTTTCCCCGTTGAACAGCGCCTCGACCTTATCGGCCGGGAGCCGGTAGCCGATGTGCGAACAGCCCTGAATGTCCTGCGCGCACAGCTTGACCTCGCCGTTTACATCGCAAAGCAGGATGTCGTTGCCGGAGGCAGACGAGGTGACGGAAAGTGTCCGCAGGAAGTCCCAGCTCGTCGTCACGTCGTCCGAGACGGCGCTCGTCTGCATAAGCCACACGACGGACTGCGCCGTGCCGCGCAGGGAGCTTTCGCGCTCCCGGATGACATAGTGCGTGAACAGGCCCCAGAAGGACACGCCCAGCAGAATGGTCGCCGCCAGCAGCAGACTGACGATCAGCGTGACCTGACGGCGGAATGTCGTGCGCATGGCTTACTTCACCTCGAACTTATAGCCGACGCTCCAGACCGTTTTCAGGTCCCACTGATCCGAGACGCCCTCGAGCTTCTCACGCAGGCGCTTGATGTGCACGTCGACCGTGCGCGTATCGCCGAAGTAGTCAAAGCCCCAGACCTCGTCGAGCAGCTGATTGCGCGTATAGACACGGTTCGGCGTCGAAGCAAGGTGATACAGCAGCTCCATCTCCTTCGGCGGCGTCGGGACCTTTTTCCCGTCGACCGTCAGCTCAAAGGCGTCCATGTCGATGACGAGCTTGTCGAATTCCAGACGGCGGCGGCTCTTCTCCGGCTCGATGCCGCTGCGGCGCAGCACGGCCTCGATGCGGGCGAGCACTTCCTTCATTTCAAAGGGCTTCGTGATGTAGTCGTCCGCGCCCTGCTTCAGGCCGTTGACCTTATCCTCCGTCTCGCTCTTTGCGGTGAGCATGATGATCGGCGTCTGCGACTCGGCGCGGATGGCGCGGCAGACGCCCCAGCCGTCCAGCCCCGGCAGCATAACGTCTAATAGAATTAAATCATAATCCTGATGCAGCGCCTTTTGAAGCCCTAATTCGCCATTTGACACAATCTCAGATGTAATTTCATTGGCTTCCAGATAATCTCTTTCCAATTCTGCAATGCTGGTGTCATCTTCAATAATCAGAATATGTTTCATGTTTTATCCTCCTTATGTGCCTTTTGAAATTCAAGATGCATTTCCATGCCTTCATTGATTGCACTTTTTGCCCAGATACTGCCATTCATGTTTTCTACAATCTGTTTGGTAATGGACAATCCAAGTCCACTGCCTTTTGCTGCATTGGTTCGTGCAGGGTCAGTACGATAAAAACTATCAAATAATTTTTCACATTCATGGGGACTTACTCCTATTCCATTATCTTTTACGATAATTTGTACCGTCTCACGCTCTTCCTGAATGATAATTTTTAATATACCAAGTCCAACACGCTTATATTTCACACTGTTATCTACCAAATTAGATACTACTCTGCCAAATTGTAAGCGATCCATACGAACATAACACGGGGAGTGGGTGTGTATTTCCAACGATAACTTCATATCTTTTTCCAGCAGCCTCGGTTTTGTTTCTTCTATATAATCCGTAAAGTAATCTACAACCGACACAATTTCCCAATGAAAAGGAACTTTCCCCAAATCGAGTTTGGAAAACAAAAATAAACTGTCTACAAGGTGCTCCATATCGCACGCGGTGTGATAAATCGTTTTTAAATAGTGCTCCTGTTTCTCAGGCGTATTGGCAATACCGTCTAACAATCCGCTGACATATCCCTTAATCGAGGTAAGCGGCGTTGACAAATCATGAGAGATACCTGCAATTAATTCTTTTCTGCCTTGTTCATATGCTTGCTGTGCCTGGACAGATTCTTGCAGCCTGCGGCGCATTTGATCAAAATCTTGGCAGGCCAATCCCAGTTCGTCTTGTGCATAGATGGTAATTTCACCGTTCAAATCGCCGTTTTGTATTCGTCTGGAGGCTCTTCGCAATTCATTAAGTGGTACTAAAATGGTTTTGGAAAGTTTGTTGGAAATCAGAACGCCTATAATAATGATAATGACAACTGCCAATACACAAGTAACAGCAAACACAATTTTTATCATTGTTTTCACCCAGCGTACTTGCTGATAGCTGTTAACCGGAAAATCCACATGATTGCCCACAATTAATATTTCGATGGTTTCCCCTAATGGATTTTGCTGAGAAAGATGGTATACAAAGCCCTGGTTCGTCCAATAAAAAATAGGAGAAATTATCTCTTGATTTCCTATGATGGTTTGTGCCTGAAGCCACAACTCCCCAATAGATTCCGAGCCAACCTGACAGTATACGGTGTCTCCACGGTATATCACCGCATTTGCTCCCATTTCCTGCAAACTTTCACAAGCATCTTGTACTTCATCATTTTGAAGCAATGATTCCGGATTGGTATGCGCCACCTGTTCTGTTAAAGAATCTACCGTCAGCTGCAGCACATATCCCGAAACGGACGCGTTATCGTCTCCAGGTAAAACCGTTGGCTTTTGAGACCCTGTTGCCAACAAAAAAGAGAATAAAATTCCTAATATGACAACCATAACAATTAACACAGGAATTCCTATCATAAGAAAATGAGAAAGTAATAACTTTTTCTTTATCGACCAATCATGAATATGCATCGGTATCTCCTTTCGGTTGTCAGTCACAAAAAAAGGGTTATGCCATTTGCTGCATAACCCTTTTGGTCTATTGCAGACCATACATTTATTGTGTCAATTTGGGAGTATCCTCTTCATAAATAAACTGAACCAACGCATCACTGTTTGCTTCCAAATCCGGACGCAATACAGAGGCCTCCATACCGCCAATCATAACCATAGCGTCAGAGTATGCGCCGTCTTCGGGCAAACGAAGCTGCTCAATTGGATAGTTGAGGTATGTCAATGCATTTGATGCCAAATTCAGCACCTCTGTCTTACTTAAATTAGTCGTAATCATAGGTAATACAGTAGACAGTACATGATTAATAGTACCAATATCAGAAGATTTCAGCTGGTCAATTGCCGCTGACATTACCTCACGCTGGCGCGCCGTACGCTCAAAGTCATCTCCTATTTTACGTATCCTTGCATAGGAACGAGCCAAATCACCATTTAATAATTGATAACCGCCAACAATATCTGTACGGAAAGAATATTCATTGATGTACGCAGCCTCAGCATCGGATACATCAATATAAACGCCTCCCACACTATCAATAATTGTTTCGAAGGCATCATAATCAATAATAACATAACGGTCAATATCCACGCCAAAGTTATTCTCAATGGTTTTTACCGTTAAAGATGCACCACCATAAGAAAATGCTGTGTTGAGACGGTTAGAACCAACACCCGGAATTTGCACAAACATATCTCTCATAAAAGAGGTCATTTTAATCTTTTTATGACGGGTATCTATAGACAGCATAATCATACTGTCTGAACGACCGACATCGCCTTCCTGATAATCATCCAAACTCAAAATTAAAATATTTGTAATGGCGTCATCATGATATAATCCGTTTACAAACATAGGGTCAGGCAAGCTTGTGGTTTCTCCCGTTTCACTGACTGTGATACTTGGGGTTGCTTCCGATTCCGTGTTCTCAACAAAATTTAATTTATTCAGCATTCCGTCTACATAGAAACATCCGGCACCGGCTACAATTAAAATAACGCTGAGTATTGCCACTATAATATTTACAGCAATACGCCCTTTGGTCAGCTTTCTTTTTTGAGGCTCCTGAGAAGGTGCTTGATAAGATTGTTTTAATTCTTCCAAACTTGTATCATTTTGTTGCTGCATGTTTGGAGTTTTGCTATATAATTCATTTTGTTCCAAATCCGGAATCTTTTTTGTATCTTGTATCTTTTCTTTGTCAAAATCTTGATGATTGTTATCCAAATTTATCCCTCTGTTTTTCTTATTCTTACGTAAATTCCACTAATTTTTAAGTATACAAGATATCTTACTTTATAATATTCTTAAAAAGAATATATATTGGATTTATACAAAAAATTACATTATTTTTGCAAGCGTTATTCCTGTTCGTCCAATGTTAATTCATAGGAAGGTAAAAACTCTTTGATAAAGCAATCTGCTTCCGGAATGTTCATAGCACCTATGGATTCTCGAATGGTTTGCTCCGCTTTTGTAAATTCAGCATTGCCCATTTTTCGTTCCTCCACGCATTTGATAAGAGCAGAAAGTTTATCTGCTGCTTTGACAAATGGTAATAATCGCTTATCTTCTTCCTGCTCTTGAAATAATAAAGAGGTATAGTCTTGCTTTAAATCCTGCGGCAACATGGAAAGTAATTTTTCCTGAGCAACTTTTTCCACTTCTTGATAAGCTTTATGAATAGAAGGGTTATAATACTTCACAGGTGTAGGCAAATCGCCTGTAATAATTTCAGGTGCATCATGGAAAATCGCCAGTGTCGCTGCACGTTCCGGATTGACATTGCCATGAAATCTGCGATTATGGATAACTGCCAACGCATGCGCTAAAATAGCAACTTCTAAACTATGTTCGCAAATAGACTCCTGCTGCGTATTTCGCATTAATCCCCATCGATTGATATATTTCATGCGGGACAGCATGGCATAAAAATGTGACATAATAAACTTCCTTTATCAATTTTCTTTTATTATACCAAGTTTGTTGCACAGGAACAATGGTTTTCCAATCGTAATCGCAATCCTTCAATATTCGCTAAATTCAGACATCAAAAATATGTTATAACAACCTTACGACAAACAGCAAATTTCACTTGCTGCAAAAATCGTCAAAATCATGTTAGTATGTATTTGGCAAAAATTGCACAGCAATTTCTTTTATGCTATAATAAAAAATCAACAAAGAAAAGGAGGTTTCACATGCAGTTAACAGCTCTACAACCAAAAGTCTGGTGGAAAAACTACTATTTTAAAGCATTTGTTTACGGTATTGGAATTTCTTTCCTTTTCTTTATCCCTTTTATTATATATGACAAAGGATATTTTCTTTTTTATGGTGATTTTAACGTTCAGCAAGTCCCCTTCTATCAAATGGCGCATGACGCTGTAAGAAGCGGTAGTTTTGGCTGGAGCTGGACGACAGACCTTGGTGCTAATTTTATTGGTTCCTATTCATTTTATTTATTAGGCAGTCCATTTTTTTGGCTGACAATTCCATTTCCCAGTGCAGCTGTTCCCTATCTTATGGGTCCTTTGCTCATTCTAAAATTTGGATGTGCCTCCTTAACCGGCTATGTGTATTTAAAACGATACGTACAAAATCAAAACTTTGCTGTTATCGGCGGTATGTTATATGCCTTTTCCGGATTTTCCGTTTACAATATCTTTTTTAACCATTTCCATGAGGCAATCGTATTTTTCCCTCTTATGCTGGCAGCACTGGATGAATACATGTATCAGCGCCGCAGAGGAATTTTTGCATTGACCGTATTTGCATGCTGTTTTGTAAATTACTATTTCTTTGTAGGACAAGTTGTATTTTGCCTCATTTATTTTGCCATCCGCCTGATTATGAAAAGCTGGAAAATTTCTGTCAGAGATTTTTTCTTGTTGCTTCTGGAAGGCGTTCTGGGCGTTGCCATATCGTGTGTTTTATTGATACCAACCATACTTACGATTATACAAAACCCACGTGTGGATAATCCCCCAAATGGATGGAACGCATTACTTTACAGTTATAATCAACGATATGTACATATTCTGCAAAGCCTGTTCTTCCCTCCTGATATTCCGGCAAGACCAAACTTTACACCAAATTCGGAATCAAAGTGGGCTTCACTGGGCGCATGGTTACCGCTGTTCAGTATGACAGGCGTCATCGGCTTTATGCAGAGAAAGAAAAAACATTGGCTGAAGGTAACATTGGGTGTACTATTTTTAATGGCAATGGTTCCAATTTTAAATAGTGCTTTCCAATTATTTAACTCTTCCTACTATGCTCGTTGGTTCTATATATTAACGCTGATGATGTCACTGGCTACCATTTCCTGCCTGGAGTTTAGTGATATTAATTGGAAACGCGCCATACGTTGGACTGTATTGATTACTCTTGGCATTGCGATTCCAATTGGATTAATGCCGAACACGACAACCAAGGATGGTGTTACTACCACAACTTACGGACTGGAAAGTTATCCCACCAGATTTTGGACTTATGTTGCCATTGCTGTCGTCAGCTTATTATTGCTGACTATTATTCTAAAATACCGCAACAAAAGCCGCGTGTGGTTTGCTCGTTTGTTGAACATCGGCGTTTGCGTTATTACTGTGGTATACGCAACTTATTTTATTGCACTTGGTAAAACACAATCCTATGATACACACAATCAAATTATTCCTACCTCATTAAATGGCGGTAAAGATTTAAATTTACCGGAATCTGATTTTGCACGTTCTGACTTCTATAAAAGTATGGATAACCAGGCAATGTTCTGGCAAGTTCCCAGTATACAGGCGTTTCACAGCATTGTACCGGGTTCTATTATGGAATTTTACCCAACCATTGGCGTCACAAGAGATGTCGGTTCAAGACCTGATGTAAAATATTATGGATTGCGTGCTCTTACTTCCTGCCGCTGGTTATTTGACTATACAGGAGACAATGATAATTTTGTAAAAGAAGATGGAACAACTCGTATGCCGGGATGGACCTATTATGATACTCAAAACGGCTATGACGTCTGGGAAAATCAATATTACATTCCAATGGGTTTTAGTTACGATTACTATTACACTGAAGAGCAGTATAATCAGCTATATGAAGACAATCGTAACCTATTACTGTTAAAAGCAATTGTATTGGATGAGGAGCAAGCAGCAAAATATCAGGATATTCTGGAACCTGCCGTTGGAAATACCTCTTTCTCCTACACCGAAGAAGCTTATTACAAGGACTGTCTCGAACGCCAATCAATGGCTTGCTCAGATTTTACTTATGATAGTTACGGGTTTACCGCACACTATACCTCCGATAAGGAGCGTTTGGTTTTCTTTAGCGTTCCATACGAAAGCGGCTGGACTGCCACCGTAAACGGGGAACCTGTAGATATAGAAAAAGTAAATATTGGCTTTATGGCTGTAAAAGTACCCGCAGGAACATCCGAAATACAGTTTCATTATCAAACACCCGGTCTGAAGTTGGGAGCAATTGTGACAGGATGCGCTGTTCCTCTCTTAGTTGCATATGTACTGATTATGAAAAAAGTGGACAGCTCCAAAACCACTGATACCAAACACCGTATTACCTATAAAACAAAGGAACCTCTGCCGGAAAAAACAACGTTCAAACGGACCAATCGTCTACGTAGAAAAAAGAAAACAGAAGAATAAAAAAAGGAGGGTAAATGACCCTCCTTTTTTTAATTGTGGCTATGGAATAATTTTAATAATTGGCGCTGACTATTGTCACTGTCACATACAGATACAATTTCATCTCCTGTATGAATTACAGTAAAACCGTTTGGAATGGTCATATCGTCATCTCTTAAAACAGAAATAACAAGACATCCTTGCGGCAATGTAATATCTTTTAGCATTTTTCCATCCAAACTGGAAAACTCGGGCAAGGTTATTGTACAGATACTTGCTTTTCCCTTATTTAAAGTTGCCAGCAAATGCATTCCCGCTAAATCCACCTCTTGCTCAATCAATCTGGTGATAATCTCAGTACTGCTAACGACAATATCTGTTCCCAAGGTACGTAAAGCTTCCACATTTCTCGGATTATTGGCACGAACAATAACCTTACGGGCATTAAACTCATTTTTAGCAAGCTGTGTTGCTACCAAATTATCCTGGTCACTGCCTGTAACGGAAATAAAGCAATCTGCATTTTTTGTCCCTGCTTCCTCCAGGACTTCCAATTCTGTACCATCTCCGCAAATAATTTCTACATCTAAATCATTTGCCAGTTCAATACATTTTGCTCTGTTTTTTTCAATTAATCTTACATCATATTTGCGTTCCAGCATATTATCGGCAATATCTTTACCTAACTTGCCGCCGCCAACAATAATAATTTTCATAATCCTTTTCTCCTATGAAACCATCTTAGTCACACATATTTGCGTAAATAATCATATCATTCTGTTGTAAAATTAATTTTTTATGGGCTAAATGCAAATCCATAGAGCCGTCGGGATGCACTACACCAAACACACTGTGGTCACTGCCTTCTCCCAAATTTCTAATATCTTTGCCCACAAATTGCTCTTCTACCGGTACGCATGTAAACGATACAGTAGACACCCCAAATGTCATATTTTTATTATCAAATGGTTGTGTCAGAGCCACAAACATCGCGTCTCCTGCCAGATTGGTCGGACATACTGTTTTCAGTCCGAACTTTTTAAACACTTTTTCACGTGCAGGATCAGAAATACGTGCTAACACATTTTCTACGCCAAAAAATTTTTTTACTACCTGTGAAACGGTAATATTTAAATTATCATCCGGCGTCACTACTGCAACCGCATCACAATTTTCTATACCTGCATTTTGCATCACCTGCATGTCCATAGGCATACCGCAAACTGTAATACCTGTAAACTCATCGCTTAAAGCTCTGAAATTATCTACATCTGAATCTACAATTGCAACATCGTGTCCATGTGCATCTAAACGTTCTGCTAAACTAATCCCAACGCGTCCGCAGCCTATAATTAAAATATTCACTACAACCGCCTCTTTTCTGTCCCTATAAAATGGAATACTGCTCTTAACGATTTAAGAGCAGCAATGTTCCTTGTCTGGTTGTTGCTTATTGTACATCTCATATATGACAGTGTCAATAGATTTTTCCATTATTTAAATAAAATTTAATTGTGAAATTATCAATATCGTCTATCTGATTTTTGATTATAACGGAAGTGCAGATAAAGTAATACTTCCACTGCTGGTATTAAACTCAAACACACCGTTTTTATCTCCATAAA
>ERZ827520.3032-NODE-3032-length-14430-cov-26.650643_pt1 | contig 14430 bp, 10 predicted proteins | sample MGYA00519581_ERZ827520 | MGnify/ENA primary metagenome ERZ827520 (study PRJEB31778, sample SAMEA3449339) | human gut metagenome | biome: human gut; feature: human-associated habitat; material: faeces | place: United Kingdom | collected 2010/2012 ...
ATAAAAGCGTCCGCAGCCTTATGCAATCCCATTTGAAGCCCCTGCTGGAAAGCGGCCGGCTCCGCATGACCATTCCCGATAAGCCCAACAGCCGCAATCAAAAATATATTGCGGTCAAAACGGAGGACTGATGTGTTCACCTATATTTCCATTGAAGAATTTGCGGACGGCGTGGTAAAAAAACAACAAGGACGCCGACCGCAGGGAGCTGATCGCGGCACTGCGGGAATCCCTTGCCGCCAAGAAAAACGGCGCAAGGTGCATGATCTGCGGCGCACCCATCTGGGCAGCCAGCAGCGCCATCACGGGGACGAATAAAACGAAAAGGTGCTGTCTCACTAAGAGGCAGCCCCTTCCCGAAAACAATATTCTGTCTTATTGGACCGCTCCCGATGGCGGTTTTTGCTTTATCATTTGTCTCACAGAAGAAATCAAATTTCGATCTGGTGAATGACTTCCTTGAGCTTGTCTGCGCTGTGGTGGAGCTTTGCGACCTCGTCATCCGTCAGAGTGTTGAGGATCTTGCCGCGGACGCCGTTGCGATCGACCAGCGCGAGCGTGGACAGGCAGACATCCTCCACACCGTACTCGCCGTGCATCATGGTCGAGATCGTGAGCGCCGTGCCCGCCGTATTCAGGCAGCACTTGCAGAGGTGGCAGACCGACATGGCGACGGCATAGAACGTCGCGCCCTTGGCCTTGATGACCTGACCGCCGGAGGTGCGGACAAATTCCTCCATCGCGGCGTATTCGTTCTCATTGTCCCACTTGATGCGGTCGTGGTCGGGCGAGCTTTCCCGATAGACATTGACATGGTTGTTCGCAATGTGCACCAGAGACCAGGGCACGAACGAGGAATCGCCGTGCTCGCCGTAGACGTGCGCATGGACATTCTTCGGGCTGATGCGGAAGCGCTTTGCCAGCGCGGACTGAAGACGGCTTGTATCCAGAATGGTGCCGGAGCCGATGATCTGACGCTCAGGCAGGCCGGAGATCTTTGTGAACACATAGGTCAGCACGTCGACCGGGTTGGAGACGATGATATAGATCGCATTCGGCGCAGCCTTGACGATCTGCGGCGTGATGTCCTTGATGATATTGACGTTGGCCTGCGCCAGATCCAGACGGCTCTGACCGGCCTTTCTCGGCATACCGGAGGTGATGATCACAATGTCCGAGCCCTCGGCGTCCTCATAGTCGCCGGAACGCACGATCGCCGGCGAACAGAACGGCGCGCCCTGATAAATATCCAGTGCCTCGCCGAATGCCTTCTGCTTGTTGATATCGATCAGCAGGATCTCCGATGCGATTCCCTGGATCATCAGATCGTTGGCAATGGTCGCGCCGACGCTGCCCGCGCCAATAACAGTGATTTTGCTCATGAAGACTACCATCCTTTCAAGATCGCTCCCGCGGCGGCTTTGGCTGCGTGCCTGCCCTGCCGTGGGCGCTGTTGGATTTTCATCCATATTTCTTTACCGATAAAATTATATCGAATTATCCATGGAAACGGAAATGCTTTTCCCTCATGTCCCATATAATTTCTGATATGCTTCACTTGCAGTGTTCCAGGATGTGCTGAACGTAGCCGGACTCGATCTCCGTCATGACGTAGCGCGGATGGAGGATGATGGCGTTGTGATAGACCGTCTGATTGTCAAGACATGTCCTCTGAACAAGGCCACACCGCTCCACAAGCGCCTCCGGCATTTCCGGCCCCCACATATACGCTCCCGGCAGTCTTTGCAGCAGCGTCAGCTGCGCCATGCGGTCAACGGTGTAGATTTTGCGGCAGGCGACATTCTGCTGCCTGCCGTGTGCGCGCAGGTTGTCTCCGTGGACGATCTCGGCAAAGCCCTCCAGCTCGCTCATACGGATGGCCGGTCTTTCCGCCAAAGGATGGCTCTGCGGCAGGATGAGCACATAGCGGTATTTGCTCAGAATTTGCAGACTCAGCTCGCGCTGCACCGTCTGCTCCTCAAAATAGTCGCGGTATTCGGCGCGGAAGCGGATGACACCGATCTCCGCCTCACCCGAGGAGAGTATCTCCAGCGCACGGCGCGCGTGGCATTCCAGAATCCGCGCGTCCAGATCGCGTTCCGGATTCAGGGACGCAATATACTCCGATGTTGCCTCAAACAGCCTGGTTGAGCGCGGGATGCACACGCGCAGCCGATTCGGCACCGCGTTGCGCGGCCCGAGGGCCTCGATATAGTCCATCTCGCGCAGCATGTTGCGCGCATGCTTGAGAAATTTCGCGCCGCGCTCGGTCGGGCGGACGCCGCGGCTCGTGCGCTCAAAAATGCGGAAGCCGAGCGACTGCTCCATGTCGTGCAGAATGCGGCTCAGATTCGGCTGCCCCAGAAACAGGTTTTCCGCCGCCTGCGAGATGGAGCGCGTGCGCTCGATCTCGATGATATACTGCAAATGCTGTGTGTTCATACCGGTACCTCATTCTTCCTCATAAAAGCACGCCTGTATCATATTAAAAATAGTATAGCACCTTTCCGCCCATTTGAACAGGGTGAAAAGTGCACAGTGCGTCCGCCTCCGGGCATGAAAAAATTCAGATTTCTAATGATTGCTTTCCTGTCGGAAACCGGTATAATAGGAAGTAATATGGGGAAAGTTGGGGGATACCGTATGAAAAGAGTATGGATCGCCGTGATATCCGTTCTGGCTGCGGCACTGATCGGCGTTGGCGCGTGGTTTTTCCTATCCGAAAGCCGCCAGCAGGCGCAGATCGAGGCCGAGCACGACGCTGTTTTCACCGAATACGAACGTCTTCTCCGCAGCGCCGAGGGAAGCACCCTCTCCGTGCTCGAAGGCGGCAAAGAGATCGGCACATTCACGCTGCATGAGCTCGGCCTGCTTCGCGGAACACAGGCAGCGGCGGAGCAGGTCTACAGCGTCCGTGACCGCATGCCTCACGACGCATTTCACGCGCTTCCGCGCGCCGACAAGCTGACCTGGTCGCAGGAGCGTCACCCGCAAAACGTCTCGCTTCCCGTTGTGATGGACGGTTTTGATCCGTCGATGGTGTTGACGGCGCTCCGCGCCATTCCGCGCAAGGCTGCCGAAAACGCCTTTGTCCGGTTCGAGGACGGCGCATTCGTGATCCACGACGCCGTTCCCGGCACGATTCTCCGGGAGGATGCGGTCACCGGCGCACTGCATGACGCCGCTGCCGCCTTTGTCCTCACTCCCGGTGCGCCCGCGTCTGCCACTGTGGAGATCACCGACTTTGACTGCTACGTTCCGCCGGAGATCACGGCGGAAACCGGCGATTTTGATCTTGAGGCGATCTTCCGTGCAAAGCTCGTTGATATGGAGCTGACCGTCAACTTCCGGGGCGTGTCCATTGACCTCAACAGCGTTGCACTTCGGAACTTTGTCACGCTCGGCAAGGACGGCCGCGTGCAGGTCCAGAAAAAGACGCTCGCGCAGCAGATCTCCGCGTGGAGCGAGACCTATGACGAGCACAACACGGAGTTTATTTTTGACTCGTTTGTTGACGGGCCTGTCCCGATCGCCTTTTTGAAAGTCGATTACACACTCGATCAGGCCGCGCTGGCCGCGCTTCTGGAGCCGCAGCTGCGCCTGCTTGAGAGCTTCCGCGTCGATGCGCCCTTCCTGTGCACGAAACCTGACGGCGAGCCGTTCTCGCTCGGAGACTCCTACATCGAGGTCGACATCACGAACCAGCACATGACCTATTATCAGGATGGGCGGCTTGTCGTCGATACCGACATTGTGAGCGGACAGCCCGGCGGGCACGCCACACCGAGCGGCCTGTATCATTCCTATTACAAATGTGAGGATATCTGGCTCACCGGTGAAGATTACTTCGTCTTTGTCGACTACTGGATCACCGTCACGCCCGACACGACCATCGGCCTGCATGACGCCGACTGGCGTACAAACTTCGGCGGCGAGGTCTATCTCTACGGCGGCTCACACGGCTGTGTCAACACGCCGAAGGAAGCCATGAAAAAGATCTATGACACCATCAACGTTGACGATCACATCCCCATCCTCGTCTACACACATCAGAAACCGCAGACAACAAACTGATGTCCAGATTTTTTCGGAAATGCTGCCGCTCAGGCAGCATTTCCTTTTGAGAATTCACACATTTTTCTTTTTTTACGCCATCTGCTGTGCTATAATCATTCATTAGAATGTAGAAGTATACGTTGCGCCGTCAGGCGGCGCAGGAAGGTTTGATTATGGGACTTTTTTCGAAACTGTTCGGCACGCGCTCTGAGCGCGAGGTCAAAAAGCTCGAGCCGCAGGTCAGCGCCGTCATGGCGCTGGAGGAGCCGTACCGCAAGCTCACCGACGAGGAGCTGCGCGCCAAGACGCAGGAATTCAAAAGCCGTCTGGCCGGCGGCGCCACACTGGACGACATCCTGCCGGAGGCCTTTGCCACGGTTCGCGAGGCAGCCGACCGCGTGCTTGGTATGCGTCCGTACCGCGTTCAGGTCATCGGCGGCATCGTCCTGCATCAGGGCCGCATCGCGGAAATGAAGACCGGTGAAGGCAAAACGCTCGTCGCGCTGCTGCCGGCATACCTCAACGCTCTCACCGGTGAGGGCGTCCACATCGTCACCGTCAACGACTACCTTGCAAAGCGTGACGCCGAATGGATGGGCAAGGTGCATCGCTTCCTCGGCCTGTCCGTCGGTCTGATCGTCCACGATCTGAGTGCGGAGCAGCGCCGCGCAGCCTATGCAGCCGACATCACCTACTGCACCAACAACGAGCTCGGCTTTGATTACCTGCGTGACAACATGGCCATTTACAAGGCAGAAATGGTGCAGCGCGGGCACAACTTCGTCATCGTTGACGAGGTCGACTCGATCCTCATCGACGAGGCGCGCACCCCGCTCATCATCTCCGGCAAGGGTGAGGAATCGTCCAAGCTCTACGAGATGGCGGACTATTTCGTCTCGCGGCTCAAAAAGCAGGTCTTTGCCGCCTCCGACGACAAGGAGCTTCAGGATCAGTACGACTGCGATTACATCGTGGTCGAAAAGGACCACACCGTCTCCCTCACCCAGCAGGGCATTACCAAGGCTGAGGAGTTCTTCGGCGTGGAGAATCTGAGCGACGTGGAAAACACCACGCTCTCGCACCACATCAATCAGGCCATGCGTGCGCGCGGTCTCATGAAACGGGACATTGACTACGTCGTGAAGGACGGGCAGGTCATCATCGTTGATGAGTTCACGGGCCGTCTGATGTACGGCCGCCGCTACAACGAGGGTCTGCATCAGGCCATTGAGGCAAAAGAGGGCGTCAAGGTCGCAAGCGAAAACAAGACGCTCGCCACCATCACGTTCCAGAATTTCTTCCGTCTTTATAAAAAGCTCTCCGGCATGACCGGTACGGCGCTGACCGAGGAGGAGGAGTTCGGCGGCATCTACAACCTCGACGTTGTGGAGATCCCCACGAACAGGCCCGTCATCCGTATCGACGACCCGGACGTTGTCTATAAGACCGAGGCTGGCAAGTACCGCGCCGTCATCCGCCAGATCAAGGAATGCCACGACAAGGGTCAGCCGGTGCTGGTCGGCACGATCTCGATCGAAAAGTCTGAGCTTCTGTCGCAGATGCTCAAAAAAGAGGGCATCCCGCACAACGTTCTGAACGCGAAGCACCATGAGAAGGAAGCCGAGATCGTCGCGCAGGCAGGTCATTTCGGCGCTGTCACCATCGCGACGAACATGGCAGGCCGCGGCACCGACATCATGCTCGGCGGCAACGCCGAATTCATGGCGAAAAACGATCTGCGCAAAAGCGGCATGTCGGACGAGCTGATCGCCGAATGCACCTCCTTTGCCGAAACGACCGACCCGGAGATTCTTGCCGCACGCGAGGCATACAAGGAAGCCTATGCAAAGCACAAGCCCGAGGTTGACGCCGCCGCCGACCGGGTGCGCGCAGTGGGCGGTCTGTTCATCATCGGCACCGAGCGTCACGAATCCCGCCGTATCGACAATCAGCTCCGCGGCCGCGCCGGCCGTCAGGGCGACCCCGGCGAGACGCGCTTTTATCTGTCGATGCAGGACGATGTCATGCGTCTGTTCGGCTCGGAGCGTGTGCTGGGCATGATGGACACCCTCGGCATTGACGAAGACACGCCCATTGATGCAAAGATCCTCTCCGGCGCGATTGAAAACGCGCAAAAGACCGTAGAGAGCCGCAACTATCAGGTTCGTAAGAACGTGCTGGAATACGACGATGTCATGAACATCCAGCGTAAGATCATTTACGAGCAGCGCCGTGAGGTGCTCGATGGCGAGGACCTCCAGAAGAACATCCAGTCGATGATCCATTTCGTCATCGACGGCATCGTGCATTCTGCCTTCGGCGAGCAGAAGCATCTGGCGGATCGTGCGCAGTTCAACGACATGATGCGCCATGTCGAGGGCGTCTACCTGCCCGTGCATAGCTGGACCGTCACCGACGAGGAGCTTTCGTCGCTCACAAGAGAGCAGGCGGAGGAAAAGCTGCTCTCGCTCATGAAGGCCTTCTATGCCGCCAAGGAAAAGCACTATACCTCCGCCGTCATGCGCGAGATCGAGCGCGTCATCACGCTGCGCGTGGTCGATGAGTACTGGATGGATCACATTGACGCGATGGACGATCTGCGTCAGGGCATCCGCCTGCGTGCCTATGCGCAGGACGATCCGGTCGTTGCCTATAAGCGCGAGGGCTTCGAAATGTTTGAGGCGCTCACCTCCGCCATCAAGGAGGAGATCGTGCACCGTCTGTTCGCCTTCAGTCTCAAAGAGGATGAGCAGGTCAAGCGCAAGCGCGTGGCCAAGGTCACGGGCGTCGGCGGCGGAGGCGATCATACTGTCAAACGCCAGCCCGTTGTCAAAAAGGTCAAAGTCGGCCCGAACGACCCCTGCCCCTGCGGCAGCGGAAAAAAGTACAAAAAGTGCTGCCGGGACAAGGATCTTGCCGCCGAACGCGGTCAGAGCGGCAACTGAGCCCGCTCCCGCAGCGCCCATCCCGGCAGACAAGGAGCATTATGTTTCACACCATCAAACAGGGAACTCTGGAATATCTGACTGCCGATGCGCTGACGGGAAGCATCCACTGCTTCTCCACGCGCCTCGGCGGCGTGAGTGAGGGCTGTCTCGCAAGCCTCAATCTCGGTACGCATCGCGGTGACAAGCCGGAAAACGTGCTGGAAAACTACCGCATTCTCGGCTCCGCCGTCGGCTTTCAGCCGGAGGAGACGGTGTTCACCAAGCAGCGTCACACGGACATCGTGCGCCGTGTCGGCCGGGAAAACCGGGGCGAAGGCCTCCTGCGCGAGCAGACCGAGGTCTGCGACGCGCAGATCACCGATGCACCGGGCGTCGCGCTGGTCGCGTTCACCGCTGACTGCACGCCGATTTTGCTCTTTGACCCCGTCCGCAAAGCCATCGCCGCCATCCACGCCGGATGGCGCGGCACCGCGCTTGGGATCGCAGCAAAGACCGTCGAGGCCATGACGCGCGCATACGGCTGCAAGCCGGAGAATATCCGCGCCGCCATCGGCCCATGCATCGGGCAGTGCTGCTTTGAGACGGACGAGGACGTGCCGCAGGCGATGCACAGCGCCCTTGGCAGCGAGGCCGAGGCCTGCATCGAACGGCGCGGCGAAAAATTCCACGTGGACAACAAGGCGCTCAACCGCATCTGGCTGACGCGCGCGGGCGTCCGGTGCATCGACATCAGCGCCGACTGCACCATGTGCCAGCCGGAGCGCTTCTGGTCGCACCGCGTCACGCACGGCGAGCGCGGCAGTCTTGCCGCCGTCATCCGGCTGCCCGCGCAGCGCTGAAGGCCGGTGCGCCGCATCCCTGTGAAGGAGATCACACCATGAAAAAAGCAATATGTCTTCTGCTGGCGGCAGCACTGCTGACAGGACTCCTGTCCGCCTGCTCCGGCAAGAAGCTGACCATGAACTGGGTGAAGGACCGCTTCAAGAGCATCACCTCCGGCGATGACGCAGAAAACACGCCCGCGGATGCCGATGACAAGACGCCGAACCGCGAGACGCCGGTCGCGCTGGCGACGGAGTCCTCGAACGAGCTGACTGAGTACGGTCTTGCCTATCAGGCGGAATACGGTCTGGACCCCTATGACTGTCTGAGTCTCAACAACCGCGTCATTCTCTCCTTTCTCTATGAGAGCCTCTTTGTCGTGAACAGCCGCTATGCGGCAGAGCCCGTGCTGGCGACCGGCTACGATGTCTCCGGCGACGGCTTGAGCACAACGGTTTACCTGCGCCGCGGCGTTTTGTTCCATGACGGCAGAGAGATGAGCGCAAAGGACGTCATCTATTCCATCTCGCAGGCACGCGGCTCGGATTATTACGGCTCGCGTTTTTACGCCGTCACGGATGTCACCGCGCAGGACGATTATACGCTCGTCCTGACCACCTCGGTCGCCTATGAATGCCTGCCGCTGCTGCTTGACATCCCCATCGTCCGTGATACGAGCGCCGATGCCAAGCCCGAGCCGCCGGAGGCGGAAGCTCCGGAGGATGTGGAATCCTCGGAGGCGGCGGAATCTCCGGAGGACGAGGAGGCCATCCCCGAGGAATCTACAGACGCGCCCGCGGAAGGCTCCACGGAGAATCCTGCAGAAGAACACACAGAGGCGCCCAAAGAGGACGAAACGCCTCCTGCACCGGAGGAGCCGGCGCAGCCCGTCGGAACGGGGCCGTATCGTTACGCCTCAGCCACGCGGCTCGAGCGCTTTGACGGTTGGTGGCAGGAGGGTGCGCCGCTGGCAGATTTCCCCTACATTTCTCTTTACACCGCGGAGACCTCCGCCGAGATTCGTGACCACTTTGAGTATGAGGACATCAATCTGGTGCAGACCGATCCGAATTCCTCTGCTTATGTCAACTTCCACAACGACTATGAGCTGTGGACAGCCCCCACGACGGTCATGCAGTACATTGGCTACAACCTCAACAGCAACGTCTTTTCAAACTACGGACTGCGCTCGGCGATCACCTACGCCATTGACCGCGAAACGCTCGTCACGGAGCAGGCCGGCGGCTTTGCCACCGCCTCCTCCCTTCCCTGCCCGCCGCAGGCGCCGTTTTACGACGCGCGGCAGGCCAACTCTTACAGCTACAGCCCCTCGCGCTTCCACGAGCAGCTGGAGAGCGCGAGCGTCAAGGACATGGACGGCGACGGCGTGCTCGATCTGTACGTCACATCGCTGGGCTACGCCGTGCCGGTGAGCGGCACCATGCTCGTCTGTTCGTCCAGTTATCAGCGCGTGCAGACGGCGTCGGCCATTGTGTCTGCGCTCAACGCGCTGGGCTTTGACCTGATGCTCAAGAGCGTGGATACAAGCGAGTTCCGTCAGCTTCTCGCCCTCGGTTCCTTCGACCTCTACTACGGCGAGGTGCGGCTGTCGGCAAACTTTGACCTCAGCTCATTTTTCCGCTTTGGCGGATCGCTGGCTTACGGCGCACTGGCTGACAACTACATGGAAAATCTCTGCCATCTGGCGCTTGCGAACAACGGCAACAACTATAACCTCTATGAGCGCCTCTGCGGGCGCGGCTACATCACGCCGGTGCTGTTCAAGAACTATGCCATCTACACCACGCGCGGCTCTGTCGCAGACCCGTCGGGATACCTCGACTGGTTCCTGCCGCAGCGTCCGACAACAGAACAGGAATAAAAAATCGGGAGGAAGCGTGTTGCTTCCTCCCGTTTTTTTCTTTTACTCGGCGTCGTAGCCCGCTTCCTTGACCGCCGCGACCAGTGCCGCACGGTCGGCGCTGCCGGTCACGGTCGCGGTCTTTTTCTCAAGATCCGCCTCTGCCTGCTCCACGCCCGGAACACCCATCAGAGCCTTTTCCACATGCGCCTTGCAGTGGCCGCACATCATACCTTCTACCTTCAAAACTGTCTGCATTTTTGTTTCCTCCATGTCTGTATTGGTTTTTGCCGGGGGCATTTCCCCGAGAATATCCTCTGCTTTCGGCTGAAAGAAGCGCAGGCGCAGCGCGTTCGTCACAACGAACACAGAGCTGAGGCTCATCGCAGCCGCGCCCAGCATCGGGCTGAGCCGGATGCCAAGTGGGATGAGCACGCCCGCCGCAATCGGGATCCCGAGCGTGTTGTAGAAAAACGCCCAGAATAGGTTCTCCTTGATGTTGCGAATGACAGCGCGGCTGAGATCGACGGCACGCACCACATCCATCGGATCCGAGCGCATCAGCACCACGTCCGCCGACTCCATCGCCACGTCCGTTCCGGCGCCGATGGCGATGCCGACGTCTGCGCGCATGAGCGCGGGCGCGTCGTTGATGCCGTCTCCGACCATAGCGACCACCTTTCCCTCACTCTGGAGCTGGCGGACGGTCTTTTCCTTATCCGCCGGAAGCACGCCGGAGATGACGCGGGCAATGCCGAGCCGCTTTGCGATGACATTCGCCGTCAGCGCATTGTCGCCGGTCAGCAGCACGACCTCCATATGGCGGCGCTGAAGCGCCTGCACCGCTTTGCGGGAGGTCTTTTTCTCCACATCTGCCACCGCAATGGTGCCCAGAAAGCGGCCGTCCGCCGCCGCGAAATAGAGCGGTGTTTTTCCTTCGCGCGCAAAGTGCTCCGCGTCCTCCGGCTCTGCGCCGTGCTCCTGCAGGAATGCGCGGTTTCCGGAGAGATACCGCACGCCGCCCAGCTCCGCCTCAATGCCCTTTCCGGGCACGGAACGGAAGTGCTCCGCCTCCGGGATCGTAACGCCCTCCTCGGCTGCCTTTTTCAGTACAGCCTCCGCCAGCGGATGCTCCGACTGTTTTTCCAGTCCCGCCGCCAGCCGCAGAAGCTCCTGCGCGGAAATGCCGTTCGGCGCAAGATCCGTCACAACGGGCTTTCCCTCGGTCAGCGTGCCGGTCTTGTCCATAACCACCGCCGTGACCTTGTGCAGTTCTTCAAGTGATTCGGCGCTCTTAAACAGCACGCCAAGCTCCGCGCCGCGTCCCGTACCGACCATGATGGCCACCGGTGTTGCAAGTCCCAGCGCGCACGGGCAGGAGATGACCAGCACGGAAATGCCCACGCTCAGCGCGTAATCTACGCTCTTTCCGAGCGCCAGCCACACAATGGCCGCCGCCAGCGCGATGCACATGACGACCGGAACGAACACACCCGCGATCTTGTCCGCCAGACGGGCGATCGGCGCCTTTGAGCCGCCCGCCTCCTCCACCAGACGGATGATCTGTGCCAGTGTCGTGTCCTCACCGACCTTTTCGGCCCGGAAACGGAGGAAGCCGGTCTTGTTGATGGTCGCTGCCGCGACCCGGTCACCCTCTGACTTTGCAACCGGCATACTCTCGCCGGTCAGTGCGCTCTCGTCCACGGCAGAGCTGCCGGAGACGACCACGCCATCGACCGGGATGCGCCCGCCCGGCCGGGCACAGAGGATATCGCCCACGACGACCTCCTCAACAGGGATCTCGCGCTCCGCGCCGTCCCGCTCCACGACCGCCGTCTTCGGAGACAGGTCCATCAGCTTTTCGATGGCCTGCCCGGTCTTTCCCTTGGCGCGGGTCTCAAAATATTTTCCGAGCGTCACAAGCGTCAGGATCATACCCGAGGACTCGAAGTAAAGTCCCGTTGTCTCGCCGGTCAAAATGGCATAAAAGCTGTAGAGAATGCCCGCCGCCGAGCCGACGGCGACCAGCGTATCCATATTCGGTGCGCCATGAAAGAGCTTTGCAAAGCCGCTCGTGAAGAACACACGGTTCACGATCAAAATCGGCAGCAGGAACAAAAGCTCCGTCGCCGCCATGATGAAAAAGCCCCGCATTCCGTCGTGAAACACATGCGGCATCGGCAGCCCGACCATATGTCCCATTGAGACGTACATCAGCAAAATCAGCGACACCGCCGACACCCAGATGCGCGTCTGCATGTTTTTCAGGCGTTTTTCCTGCGCCGCATTCTTCCGCGCGGCGTGCTCGCCGCTGCTGAGCGCCGCGCCATAGCCCTCGCGCGTGATGGCATCGATGATGGCCTGCGGCGAGGTCTTTGTCTCGTCATAATCCACGTCCATCCGTCCGGCAAGCAGATTGACCTCCGCCTTCCGGACGCCGGAGACCTGCCCTGCCACGCGCTCGACCCGTGCGCTGCACGCCGAGCACGTCATACCCGTCACGTTAAATCTCTGTTTCATCTCCGTTTTGCTTCCCTTCTCAAGGATTTCACTGCATTCAGTCTGCCGCATTTTCGCACGGCAATACACACTGTCCGCAGATTTTGTTTTCGTCATATGTCGATAATAGCGCAGCAGGAGGCATTTGTCAACTCCCGCCGCAGGATATTTCTCACCCCGACGGCCCGCGATATTATTTATCGTCCGACCAATCCTTGTTGATCGGCTCTTTCATTTTGAATTGCACCCTGTCCTCCGGAAAAGCCACACGATCAAATCCCTCTTAAGCGCAAAAACAGGCAGCCCTCAACCGAAGTTGTGTGATGCCTGCTTTGCTGTCTGATTCTGTCCGGAAGGTGCCGATCTTTTTCTTCCAATCGCCGCCCCTCCGTTTTATAATCGTGTGTTTTGGCGCTCGCATCCGCATTTGCAGTTGACGCAGCCACACGTACACCCGCGCTTTTTCCCTTCGCACAGGCGATAGTTGCCGCCCGAGATGACGAGCCGCTTGCCGTTCACCAGACAGTCGGCGATTTTTTCCCGTGCGCCCTGATAGATCTCCGTGACCGTGGTGCGGGAGATCTCCATGCGTTCGGCACATTGCTCATGCGTCATTTTTTCAAGATCGACCAGCCGGACGACCTCAAATTCATCCACTGTCAGTTCAACTGTCTGCGCGTTTTGTACCGCATCTGGTGAAAACTGCGCATAGACCGGTTCCTTGCAGATTTTACGGCTTCTCTGCGGCCTTGGCATGCGCACGCCCCCTTTCCCGGTATATGTCGATTATAGCACGCGCCTCCAACGCTGTAAAGCGCAAAAAGCCCTCGCTTCCGGCGCGGCCTTGGTCGAAATCGGAAGCGGAAGGCGCTGCGCGCGGAGCCTGCCCAGCCAAAGTGATTTCGGCACACGAAAAAATGCGAAATCAGGGCTTGACAAACGCCCGATTATTCACTATAATAATCGGGCTGACGGGGTGTGGCGAAGTTTGGTATCGCGCTTGGTTCGGGACCAAGAGGCCTCGGGTTCGAATCCCGACACTCCGACCAAATCCGGCTGAAATCTTCCGATTTCAGCCGGATTTTTCTGCGTTTTCGGAACATTTTCCGATGGAGAATTCTGCACATTTTCCGTTTGCCCCAAACGTGACCCAAACGGGATTTTGGAGCGGAAAGCGACGGAAGCTAGAAAACGCCGCCTGCCGGAGCAATTCCGGCAGGCGGTGTACGCTTTTCTGCTCATTTCTTGCCCTTACCCGACGCTTGCCATGAAGCTGCTGATTTTCTGCGCGGCTTCTTTTTTCATGCCTGCTGTGACGTGTGTGTAAACGTCCAGCGAGAATTCTGCCGAGGCGTGACCGAGGATCTCCGCGACTGTTTTCGGGTCGATTCCGCTTTGGATTGCCAGCGTCGAGAATGTGTGTCTGAGATCATGAAATCTGACGTGCTCCTCAATTCCGGCTTTTTCGAGCAACTTCCTAGCCGGAACGGGAAACGCCCGCGATCTCACACAGCTCGGATATTGTGAGAATGTTCGATTTTTCCATGCTTGTGTCCCGGATGACGCCGAATTTGAAGCTGCTATCTTCCATGCTCAGGTATCTGAATCCGCGCTTTCCGGCTGCCGCATAAGTTTTTTTAAAAACGCCATCTGCTGCTGAAGATACACGATTTCCTGCTGCATCCGGCGCTCACTCTCCCGGCGGGACATTTTTTCCAGCTCTGCCGCGCCGAACTGCTCCCTGCTGATTCGCATCCGGGATTTTGGCGCAGGCTGGATGCCCTCCGGTGATTTACCCGCGCGGCGGATGCGCTTTGTGATGTTGTGGACGCGCTCAAAGCCGAGCAGCTCCGGATCGTAGCCCAGCTTCCGCAGCGCCATGTTCCCGGTGCATCCCTCCACACTCAGCCGCCAGAAGGCTTCCTTGAACGCTGGCGTGAACGAAATCTGATTTTCCGTGACCTTCTCCGTGTACGGATTTGCGCGCAGAAGCTCCTGTTCCGCCGCGCTGAATTTTTTCCTTGTTCCCATAGCCGACTCCTTCTTCCTGCCTTCAGTATACCATGTTTCGCGCCGCTATGGGTCATTTCCTTGTCCACTTTCTGGGGTACAGTTTAATTTTGGAGCGGAAAGCGCCGGAAAATAAGTTTTGCCGCCTGCCGGAGCTTTTCCGGCAGGCGGCGCAGTCTTTTTTCGCTCTATTTTTCTCAAAACGCTATTCTTTGTTTACAGCAACGCATTTTT
>ERZ827520.3034-NODE-3034-length-14418-cov-28.195293_pt1 | contig 14418 bp, 10 predicted proteins | sample MGYA00519581_ERZ827520 | MGnify/ENA primary metagenome ERZ827520 (study PRJEB31778, sample SAMEA3449339) | human gut metagenome | biome: human gut; feature: human-associated habitat; material: faeces | place: United Kingdom | collected 2010/2012 ...
ATCCGTCTTTGCATTTACGGTCTGTGGGGTCATCGTGCCTTCGACCGGGTATTCCTCGCTGCCGTTGGCTTCAAAGGTAACCGTCAGCTCAATGGGTTCCTCGCCGCCCCATACGCCGTAGACGTAGCGGATGATGTCGCCCGCCTTTGCGGTCGCAGTTTCGGTGTAGGTGCCGTCGGCGTTGTGCAGCTTGGCGGGGGTGATGGGGATGGCCACCGCCTTATTGCCATTTGCATTATACTGATAGGTTGCGGTCGCCTTACCGGGCGTGCCTTGCTGAATGTACTTACCGGTGCCGTTGCTGGAGCAGATATCCGCACCACTCTCGGTGGTATAGATAGCACCAATAGCCGTTACACTGCCGTTCACATCCATCTTGGCATCGACCAAATCGTTGTTAGAACGGTTATATGCCTTGCCCGGCGCATATGCCACCGACTTAAATTTGCAGGGGCCCCAGACAAAGTTGTCGGAGATCCACTCATCGCTGTCATAGAAATAGATCTTCTTTCCGTTTGCGACCGTCAGGCCAGCGCCCTCGGCAATATTGACCTCAACGCCCGCCAACAGAGCCGCATCCTGATTGATGGTCACATTGCCGGACTGAATATTGATGGTAATGTTGTTGGTGATAGGCAGTACGAAGTTTGCAGAGTTGACACTCTGGCCCGCAAGCTTTAGCGACAACGTGTTCAATGCCGCCTCGCCGTTTATCGTAAATACAAGACGGTCTGTCTTTTCATCGTAATCCTTAGTAAAGCTACCGGATTCCACTTTGAACATACCAGTGTCGCCAATGAAATTAATAGCAGTAGTATATGTGGTGCTCATTGCATAAACGCCGCTATAAACCTTTTCGTTGGCGCCGGCATTCAGCGTCAAGGGAACTTCGATGTTTTGCACGAAGTACTGCGAAAATGGGAACACCTCATGGCCCATGCTGGTAGATGCGCTGCCGCCGCGGAAGTCTGCAATCTGATAGAATTCATACACCGTAGCGCCGGATTCCGCCAGAACAGAGCCGCTGCCGGAGATAAAGCCCCATACATAGAGATTACCGCCGTTCTTGACTGTAATGGAGCTGTTATCCGCCATTTTGATGTATCCATAATCACCAACGGGACGTCCCTGCTGACCGCCGCCAGCGGCATAATATCTGCCGCCCAAGCTGATCGCGCCATTGACGGTAATGGACGTGCCTTCGCTCATCGTCAGCGTTCGGAAAGGCTTAGACGTGGGAATCGTCTGAATCGCCGCAGGAGCATCCGTATACAGTGTCCCTGCCGCGTCGAACGGAATCAGCAGTGTAATTCTAGCCGGAATGGTATAGTTTCCGCTGATAGAGCCGTCAGAAACCAGCGTGATCTTGGTTTGGCTGGTTTTCTGCGCATAAGCAACCGCTTTGTTCAGATCATCAAATGGCTGTCCGCCAGTCTCGAAGAGAGCGGCCGTTTTACTTGCGAACCGCGCCGTGATGGTGCAGTTGCTTTCAATGTTCAGGGCTGCCTTGGGGGATGTATTGATGTATTTCCCCTCGGTCACATCGTACCAGCCCATGAACTGATAGCCCACCGCCGGGGTCGCCACTACCTGATAAGCAGTCATGGAGCTTTGCGTGTTGCTATATTCCTCGGTAATGCGTTTTCCGTCTACTGTATAAGTACCGTTTTCAGCAGGCACGAAAGTCGCAGTTGCATTGACATCGCTTACCAGAACCACGTTGGTAAGGGTGATCTTCGTAGCAGCACTGGTGCTGCCAGACTGGATGTATACTTTAACGCTCTCGTTTGCCGCCAGTTCCTTGGTAAACCTGGCACCCGAAGAAACCTCTGTACCATCCACCTGAATTTTTCCGCTGTTCTGCTCAATAGAGTAGTCAAAGGAAAGGGTTGCTTTTATCGACTTCTTATTTGTAATTGTCAGTGTGGATTTATGGGATGTATCGCTGCATGTTCCGCCTGTGCTGGTAGCTGCGCCGATAATGCTCGTACCACTGGCGCTCCATGCGTTATCTGCGTCGCCTGTAAAACTCAGTCCAATGTTCTCGTCGGCTAAGCCTGTCACTGTACCACTGGTTGCTGCAAACGCCGTCATGGAGATGTTCGGCAGCAGTGCAAAGACCATGCACATACTAAGCGCAAGCGAGATCAGTCTCTTCCATGTGCTTTTCATTTCTTCGTTACCTTCTTTCCTCTGCGATTTCTGGCTTTTGTTTCTGCGTAAATGCTGAGCCCCACCACAAACGCGATGACTGCCCAGAGGTGCGAGAGATGGAACAGCATCTCCAAGGAGGACGTCCGGAAGAATTCATTGAAAAAGCGGAATGCTCCGTAGGTCGCCATGTAAAGCGGATACATACCGCCGGGATTCTTGTCCTTGTCCACTCTGGGGATGAGCAAAATCAGCATCACCACGTAATAGAGAAGCTCGGATTCTCTCGTGGGAAAGCGCAGCTGCGTTCCCGGTATGAACAAGCCGGTGCAGCAGCCGCTGAGGATGCAGTTGACCCGTGCGCACATAACCGTGAAGATCATACACGGGGTAAACACATCGCAGACCGCGCCGTAGGGTCGCTTTGTAAGTTTGGCTCCCAGCCAATAGGCCCCCGGCATGAAAAACACGCCGCCGAACAGGCTCATGTTGCCAATGTCTCCGCTTTCCAGAAACGCGAACACCTTCACGCTCAAAACGCCGACAAGCGTGTGCAGCACCGAGCACACGATCAGCGCATACCATCTCATCCGAAGACGCTGCCGCATCCTGTACAGCCAGAACATGTTAAACAGTGTTCCAAGAATCAAGAGCAGCAGCAGGCTGTGTTCTCTCAGCCAGATCCACACAAGATTCAGCAGACTCTCCTCCTTTTCTTCCTCTCATTGTCCGTGGGGTATGGCACTTTTCGCACCATACCCCATGGCCCGACCTTATTTATCTCACCATCTTGCCGTCATCCGCGAAGTTGTAAAGTCCCGCGGGCAGCAGGCCGTTGGTCAGTGTGACCCAGTAGCTTCTGCCGTGCACGACCTCGCAGTTGGAGGTCTTGACGTAGTAGTAATCTCCGTCCAGCCGAATCAGGCCCGCTCCGGTCAGCTTGCCGTCCACATAGTAATAGAGACTGCCGTTTTCCACCACAATGCCGTTTTTCACGTCCGGCTTGGGATCGGGTTCCGGTTCGGGGTCAGGATCCGGTGTGGGATCCACGACCGGCGGATCGATCATCTTGCCGTCATCCGCGAAGCTGTAAAGTCCCGCGGGCAGAAGGCCGTTGGTCAGCGTGACCCAGTAGCTTCTGCCGTGCACGACCTCGCAGTTGGAGGTCTTGACGTAGTAGTAATCTCCGTCCAGCCGAATCAGGCCCGCTCCGGTCAGCTTGCCGTCCACATAGTAATAGAGACTGCCGTTTTCCACCACAATGCCGTTTTTCACGTCCGGCTTGGGATCGGGTTCCGGTTCGGGGTCAGGATCCGGTGTGGGATCCACGACCGGCGGATCGATCATCTTGCCGTCATCCGCAAAGGCATACTGTCCCGCGGGCAGAAGACCGTTGGTGACAGTGATCCAATAGGTTCTGCCGTGCACGACCTCCGCATTGGAGGTCTTGACGTAGTAGTAATCTCCGTCCAGCCGAATCAGGCCCGCTCCGGTCAGTGCGCCGTTCTCGTAGTAGTAGAGGCTGCCGTTTTCCGCCACGATGCCGTTTTTCACTTCCGGATCGGGTTCGGGCTTCGGGTCGGGATCGGGTTCGACCGCAGGCGGATCGATCATCTTACCGGTCTCGTCAAAGGCATACTGTCCCGCGGGCAGAAGACCGTTGGTGACAGTGATCCAATAGGTTCTTCCCTTGACTGCCGTGCTGGTGCTGGTTCGGAAATAATAGTAGGAACCTTCGATCTTCACCAAACCGGGCATGTCCTGAATGATGCCCTGCACGCAATAGTAGGTCTCGCCGTTGTAATCGAACAGCCCCGTGAGATGCTCCTGCCAGACGCCGTTTTCATCCGCGGCGTACCGCGTTGCATACTCGTAAATACGGAAGATGCCCGTCTTGACATAGCCATGCGGCCCGTAGCCGAGGTAGTACTTGTTGCCGTCCAGCTCCAGCCATTTGTTGCACAGCCACTCGCCCGCCCAGCGGTAGTGCGTACCGCCGGAGTCCTTGACGAAATCACCGCGCACGAGCTTGCAGTTTTCGAACACGTACTTGTAGCCGTCGATGGTCTGGTTCTCGTCAACGGCCTTGAAATCAGCCGGGCTGAAGTAGTAGTAGTCGCTCTCGCCGTCAGCGTCCGTGAGATTCCACCAGCCGGATTTTGCCGCGCCCTTGATGGCGTAATACCACGCGCCGTCCAGCTCGAACAGGCCGGTGATCTTGCCCTCGCTGGCGCCGGTCGTTTCATTGAAGCGGTAGAAATACTCGTTCTGCTCGTCATTCAGGCCGGGGACCTTGTGGATACCCTTCAGAGCTGCGTTATCGACGAAGTAGTACGCCACGCCGCCGACCATTTTCCAGCCCGTCCAGGAGCCTCTGTCCAGAATGAACTTGTCCGTGAAGTCCTGATACGATTCACAGTAGAAGTGTCCGCCCTTGGGATGGATGACGTTTTCCGGCTCCTCATAGGGGTAAATGCCGTACTGCTCCTGGAAGGAGACCTGGCACGCCATACTGTAAAGCGCATTCGCGCCCAGATAGATGTCATAGCCGATGGAGCCGGCGTTTGCAATGGAAATCGTCTGATCCTCGCCCCACTGTGCATCGTCCTTGATGCTCATTTTGACGCCGCTGAGGATGCAGATGGGATTCGCGGTCTCAGGCGCGATCGCCTGGCTCTGCTTGATGAAGTTGCACTTGACGGTAAGCACGTTGCTCTCATCGATCTTTGCCGAGGTCAGCGAGAAATAGTCGTTCGACACCGTCAGCCCGGAGATGTCCACATTGACCTTCGGATCGAAGCGGAACTTCACGGTCACCTTGGTCTTTTTGCTGACGCGCTCTGCCAGCTGAAGCAGCAGATCCCATGCCGTGATGTCGGCAATGTCGCCGCCTGCGACCATCGACAGAAGCGGCTCCAGCTTTTCGGGAACCTTGATCGTCATCATATCCAGACCAAAGACATAGGTGATGTCCATCGGCTGGCCGGGGTCAATGACGTGATAGCGGTCGGTCATATCATCGCCGCCGGGGATATACTCCGCGTTCGTGACCTCGCGCGTCCATGCAAACGTCCGGTCGCCGCTTGTCGCGTTGTCAAAGTCGAAGATCGCCTGACTTTCACTGTACATGGCGACCTTGATCGACGCGCTGATGGAGTAGTCACGCGTGATCATGGCGGTGATCGTGACATTTCTCAAGCCGGATTCCTCGATGCCGGTGAACACGAAGCCGCCGTCCCTCGCTTCAACGGCGCCCGCTGCATTGTTGCTCAGCTCAAATGTGATGTCGTCCGGGCAGATCGCGACCGGATTTTCGTTGTAGGTGACGACCAGCGGAAGCTCAACTGCCTTGCCGTAAATGGCGTTGACGCTCGCCTTTGCAAATTTCAGGCCGGTCGGCTCGACCACGGTGAGCGTCTTGCTGCCGATCACCGTTTCACCGGACAGGAGCTGCACTTCTGCGGTGCCCTCCGCAGCGGCGGTAAACACGCCGTTCTCGGAAACCGTACCGACGTCCTCATTCAGGGATTTCCATGTGATGTCCGCCGGGAGCTCCGCAGGGCTTCCGGTGGCGCTGACGCCGGAGGCGATCAGCGAAACCGAAGCGCCCTTTGTCAGGTAATCGTAAGCGGAGGTGACGAGCGCATGGTCAAACTCCTTGGAGGACGGCGCTGTGGAAACGACCAGCAGCGAGGAGCTGACAGAGCGCTCATAGCCGTCCGAGGGGCGGTTGACAATGGTGAGCTCATCGCTGCCTTCCTGCTTGGCAACAAACGTCGTGGAGCCGCCGCCGTCCAGATTGATGGCGGTCACGCAGCCGGCGTCCAGCATGATCTGTGCCAGTTCTTCGGCGCTGCCGCCTGCGGAGAACGGCTCCTGACGGCCGTCAAGCACCATCATGATGACCTTGCCGTCCGCGGTGATGCCCACGCAGGTGCGCGAGTGACGGCTGTTGTAATACGTCTCCGAATGCTTGACGACCGCTTCTCCGTCCCTGACGAGGAAAATGCTGCCGCCGACCGCCTCCTGAATCTGGCTCTCATAGGCCGCATAGTCACCGGGCGCGCCGATGACGGCCGTGCCGTCCTTCAGGATCGCAAAGAAGTTCTGATTGCTGTTGCCGAGGTATTTCACGCCCTCCATGTACAAAATACCGCTGGGGGCGCCGTTTGTCATGTTGTAGAAGTCCGCGTTGGTGCCGAGCACCGCATTGTAGTGCTCCACATAGTTCTCCGGGTCAGACGGGTCGGAATGGCGCGCCTGCGCCGCCGCCATCTGGTCAGTCACACGCGCCATCGCCCATCCCTGCGACGGGTCGTTGGCGTGATAGTTTGCGTGAACGCTGACGTCCTCACGGGAGATATCCACCGTAGCGATGTAATAGACGATCTGCTTTTCGTCCGTGGTCAGCGCATAGTTGATCGTCTGCGTCACACCGGGCGCAACGGTCGTCGTGTCCGACGAGAACACGGAATAGTACGGATTTTCCGGCTCGGGTTCGGGCTCCGGATCGGGGTCGGGATCGATGGGGTCGGTGCCATTGGGATCGCCCGCCAGATCGAACAGATAATCTGCAAAGGCATAGCAGCATGCCTTGCGCAGCGTCTCGCAGTTGGGAAGATCGGTCAGGGAGTACGAGCTTTCCAGTGCGCCGATCAGGGTGTTGGCGCTGTAGACCTTCAGCACCATGCTCCGGATGCCTTCCTTGGTGACCATGCCGCCGAGACGGTTGGTCAGGAAATAATCGGCGCGTGCAGCCTCTGTAAGTCCTGCTGTAAAGTAGCCTTCAGCAATCGCGCTCAGCGCCATGCCGCCGCGGTTCATCTCCGTCGTGAGATAAAACGCGTCCAGATCGCCGTAGAGGTCGGTGTCCGTGAAGGAGTGATCGACATCGTTGAGCGTATTAAAGTCCGCGCCGAGGTATCTTGCGCGGATGTTGGCCGAGAGAATGTCCACATCCGTCTCCGAAGTGTCCACCTTGTCCGGGATGTCCACGTTCTCGGCGCAGAACATCAGGTCGGCGATGTCGCCGGCCCAGCTGCCCATGTCGGCGCGGGCAAGCACCACCGCGTCCGTCATGCCCTGCACCTTGGCGTAGTTGGCAACGTCCATCGCGCCGAACATGTGGCCGAGGTCGGCATAGTTGCCGTTGGGCAGATTGAAATTTTCAAGGTTTTTGAGCGCCGATGCAAAGGTCGCGTTCTCCGCGTCCTGCTCGGCGACGTAAGCGGTAAAGGCCGTATTTTCCTTTCCGCAGACCATCTCCCACGTGCCGGAGGTGTAGCGCTCCACGCCCGTGCGGATGAAGTTGATGATGAGCGCATTGACATTCTCCGCGGGATTTTCTGCCGCGTAGCTTCGGGCATAGCCCTCCAAGTCCTTCAGGCAGGAAAGGAAGGCCGCGTAATCCGAAACCGCCGTGATCGCGGCAGCGTCTTCCATCGGCTCCAGCCTTGGCTGGACATCCGGCTCTGCTTCTTCCGGCTCGACCGAAAGATCCATGGATCCGGAAGCTGCAAGATCCTCACGCGCCGCACCGTCCTCAAACGGCGCGCCATCGGCCGCGTACACGCCGACCGGCAGCACCGTCAGCAGCATCACGACAGCCAGACACATTGCCAGATATCTTTTTATCGTTCTTCTTGCCATGTTCTTCTCTCCTTACGCGCTTATTTTAAGTGATCGATCAGATAATTCAGGTCCTCCTGCATTGCGTACATCCGTTTCTGCTCAAGCTCGCTCACAGAGCCGTCCTCCACGATCTCGCAGATCTTCACATAGACGTTTCTCTGCGTCCCGTCCGCAGCGGTCAGCGTTCCCGCGACATCGCCCGTGTCTCCGCCGATCACAATGGCAAACAGCGGGAACACCTGGTCGCTGATTTTGGCGGAGAACGTCACCTCAACGCGGTCGCCGGCCTTGCTCTGGTCGATTTTCAGATACTCCTCCCACTGATTCGGGAAGCAGAGATCTCCATACGGCGTTCCGATCACGATCTCCTCATTCACAGGTGCGGCGGATGGCTCCTGCTTTGCATCCTCTGCGTTCGATGAGCAGCCTGCGGCAAGCATGCTGACAAGCAGCGCGCAGGCGATCATCCATACGGTCCTCTTTTTCACGCCTCATTTCCTCCTTGGTCACATTGAATTTTTCCGCCCGCGCACGCGCCGGGTCTTTCGCTATCGAATGCTCCTTGTGTACTGCGCGATCTCCATCCGCCGCTGCTGCTCCAGATATTCCGTGTAGGGACGTTCGAGATCGAGGATGGCGGCATGCTCCTTGCACCTGCGCTCATGCGGCGGCGGGAGCACATGCCAGTCTCCGTACAGCCGTGTCAGCAGCGCATCATAGTGCGCGGAGATCGGAAACACGCCGTCCTCAAAGACGGCCTCCACGGATTCCTCCATCCACGCACGCGGAAGAATATTTTTCTCAAACCGCTTTCCTGCGGCAAGAAACGAATGATACAGGCGCGTCTGTTCATCCTGTTTTCGCATGCATAGCGTTTCCAGCGGACGCCGCGGCAGCAGGCGGCAGAGCTGCATAAACAGCTTCTTTGCCATGCTGTCCGTCTCGTAGCCCCGTGCATACAGCGCCTTTGCGATGATCGCCTTGGAGGCGGCGAACTGGATCCTCTGCATCAGCGGCTTCTCTGAGAGCCTGTCGCACGGAAAAATGTCCAGATAGACGCCCTGATGGATCGCCATGTCCTTCGGGTGATATTTTTCGATGCAGGCGGTGCGATTCCGCCGGAGCTTAGAAAACTGCATCGGCCAGTGCGGGCCGTGCTCCTGCTGCACATAGTAGCGCTCCGGATCGAAGTCGCCCGCCGCCTCACGGAAAAACCGCTCATATTCCGCGCGCGTCAGGATCACGTCCACATCGTCGTCCCACGGGATGAAGCCCTGGTGCCGAACCGCCCCCAGCGCCGTTCCGGCAAACAGCTGATAGCGGATCTTGTGCTTGCGGCAGACCGCGTCAAAATCCTTCAGCATCTCCAGCAGAAGCGCCTGATGCGCGGTCAGTTTCTTTTCCGTCTCCATGTCACACGCGCCTGTGCCTGGCAAGCCCGTGAGCTGCGTATGCTGTAAAGGCTCCGCATTTTCTCCAAGCGCAGCCGTTTTCATTCAAAGCTCCTCTCCAGCAGCTTCCTGCATTTTCCCCAATCCCGGTATCCGCTGCCAAGCATGTGGATATCGCTGCCAAGATATTTTACATTTCCGTTTTCGATCCACGCGAGATACTGCCTCCGCCGCAGCGGCTTTGTGAGACTCTCCGCGTTGAGCTGAAGCGGCACGCCGCCGCGGATCAGGCGCTCAACATTTTCCTTCGGATAGCGGTCGGCATGCGCGATGACGATCTGAATGTCCCGCCGCCTGCAAAGCCGGCCGAGCGTCTGCCAGATCGAATCCTGCCACGCATAAAACGGCATTTCCAGCAGCAGCTCGTTCGTGCCCTCGCGGCACAGCCGCGAAAGCCCCTCCAGCCGCTCCATCCCGTCACAGATCAGCACCTCCGCGCCGAGCTGAATTTGCGGCGCGCCCGCTGGCAGCGCCTTGCTCAAAAGGGCCGCCGCCTGCGCCCTTCGGCGCAAAAAACCATCCACAGAGTCCTTGTGCGGGTAAAAGTGCGGCGTCGCACAGACCGTTTTCACCCCCGCGGAAGCCGCCATTTCGAGCTGCTTCCGCGAGGTCTCAAGACTGTCGCTGCCGTGGTCGCAGCCGGGCAGAACGTGCGCGTGATAGTCCAGCGACAGCGCCGGCATCTTCTCAGCGTGCTTCATAGGGATCTGCATACGAATACCTGTATCCGTATTTGCTGCCGTAGCCGTATTTGCTGCTGTATTTGTAGGCATATTTTCCGGACTTCATATTCAGGTCGTTCAGCACCACGCCGCAGAGATTTCCGCCGGCGCGCTGCACGGCCTCGACCGCATCGCTCAGCTCGACGGTCGTTGTCCTGCCGGATCTTGCCACGATCACAACGCCGTCTGCGTAGGTGGAGACGATCTGCGCATCCGCCACCGTATTGATCGGCGGTGTGTCAATGATCACATAGTCGTATGTTTTCGCGCTTTCCTCGACAAACCGCCGCATCCGCTCCGACGAGAGCAGCTCCGATGGGTTCGGGGGGATCGTGCCCGTACAGACGATCCAAAGCGGCAGCGCATCGACCTTCACCAGCTCCAGCCGCCGGATCTTTGCGAGAAAATCGCACAGCCCGGTGGAGAGCTCCACGTCCCAGAGGCGGCGCTGCGTCGGCTTGCGCATGTCTGCGTCGATCAGCAGCACGCTCTTTCCGAGCATGGCGTAGCTGATGGCGATGTTCGCCGCCGTCAGGCTCTTGCCCTCCGAGGGATTTGCGCTGGTGATCGCGAAGGTCTTGCAGGGGCGCTGCTTATCGGCAGTCATGCAGAACAGCAGACTGGTGCGGAGCTTTACATATGCCTCCTTGATCGCAAACGGCGCATCCTTACTCAAAAGCCGTTTCCGGTTCGCGGTGATCGTCTCATTGGCCGCTTTCGGCAAGCTTTTCTTTTTCATTGTAAAGCACGCTCCCTCCCTCCGTCAGCCTCCAGGGCGTGTGTGTTTCGTCCGAAATGTTGATCTCCGGGATCTGACCGAGGACGGTCACACCCGCCGCCTGCTCGATGTCCTCCGGCAGATAGATCGTCGTGTCGGCAAGCATCCGCAGGACGATGATCAGCGAGACCAGCATCACACCGAGCACAAAGCCGATTGCGCTGTCAAATACCGTCCGCGGCGCGGTTTTCTCGCCCGCGACCTCCGGCCGGTCCACGACCTCCACGCCGCCCGCCTTGGTGATGCGGACGATCTCGGTCGGCGCGACCTTTGCAAACGCGTCAGCGATCCGGCAGGCAAACGCCGGATCGGTCGAGGTCACCACGACCTCCAAAAGCTGTGTATCCGAAATGACGGACACCTTCACCATATGGCCAAGCTCTTTTCTTGACAGTGCGGTGTCCGCCCCAAGGTCGTTCAGGACGGCGTCAAGGACGGAATTGCTCGCCAGGATCTTGGAATACGTCGTGGCGAGGCTCTCCGCTGCCTGAAGGTCACTGTTGTTGATGGTTCCCTGCGCAACATTGGTGGTGTTGTTGTATACGTAAAAGCTCACACGCGATTCATAGGTCGGCGTGATAAAGATCGTCACCGCGCCGTAAACGGCGGCAGCCGCAACGATGCCCGCAAGCAGAAGCCAGTGTACCTTCCGCAGCAGGATCTGCGTGATGTCCAGCAGCGTCACATCGTTGCTGCGCTCAACAGACTGCGGCCTGTTCTTTTCATTCATGTTCCGGACGCTCCTCCGTCATTACGTTTTTATTTCGTGCAGTACGCATGGCACGCTCCGCTCCCTGACCGGCTTGTGCAGGATTTTTTTATAAATCAGATCCTGCAGGAACGGCGGAGCAAGAAAAACGATCGTCTGCGCGGCACAGGCAACCAGAAAATCCCACGGCGAGGAAAAGCCCAGCCGAAGCGCATACCACCTTGTTTTTATAAATCCGCAATACGTCGCACGCGATGTCCGCCTGTCCGCCTTTTTGTCCCGGATCCGCACAAAGACCAGATCGTCCCCGATGTTCTCACAGAAGTCGTTTTCGTGCAGCATCCGAACGTAGAGGTCATAATCCTCACCGCGCATCATTGCCTTATAGCCGCCGACGTGCTGAACAGCGCTCTTCCTGTACATGACCGTCGTGTTGTTGAACGGCTGCCGCCGCCGTGCATATCTGCGGATCGCCTCGTAATCGCAGGGTACAAGTCTTCTGCTGACCGGTTTGTGCGGATCGTCCGTGAATTCAAGAATAAATCCACCGACCACTTTCAGCCTGTCATTTTTGGCAAACTCCCTCAGCTGCCGCTCGCAGCGATTGCAGACGGAAATATCATCCGAATCCATTTTGGCGATCAGCTCGTTTTTGCAATGCGCAATGCCGACGTTCAGCGCCGCGCCTGTACCAATGTTTTCCGGCAGGCGGATCAGGTGCAGCACCGATGGATTTTGCGCCTCATATTTTTCAAGAACCGCGTCCAATTCCGCGGTCAAAGGTCCGTCGCACACGATCACAAAGTCATCCGTTGCAACTGTCTGCCTCAGCATACTTTGAACAGCAGCCTCAAGATGCTCCGGCTTTTCCTTTTCGTACACAGACATCAGAACCGAGTATGTCGTCCAAGGCTGTGCACTTCCCGAAGATCGGGTATTGCCGCTTGAACAAACCTTATTAGCAGAGGGAACCTCTGCTAAAACAGCCATGGCTGTTTTCGACATTTATCTCACATCCCATATGAATTTGTCTGCTGTCACTGTTTTTGTTACGCCGTCCTGAAATCTCCCTCGAACAAAAGCTCCTCGCGGACATGGGGAACCACGAAGCTGTAGATCTGCTCAAATGCCAGAACCGTGGTCGCATCGTCATCCGGAATCTCATCGCCGAGCACCCTCGCCGCAAAGGAGAGCATGGTGTCAAACATCTGATGCACGGCCATATACGCATTTGTCTCCGGCCGGAAAGCCGGCGCCGTCATGGCGATCAGCTCCTGAAAATATTGCAGATGCTCCTCATAGGCGTATTTGCGGCAGTTCGCGGAATAGTAGTACCGAAGATAGAACGCACACACGTCCCGCGACTCCAGCACGAACCGCCAGCACGCGCTCCAAAGCCGGAACGCACGTTCTTTCCATGGCAGGTCGCTGTTTTTCATGTGGAAAAGATTCTGACGAATGATGGACGCAAAGTTGACGTCTGCCATATGAAAGGCCGCCCGCAGCAGATCCTCCTTACTTTCAAAGCAGCGATAAATATACGCCTCATTGAGGCCCGCATCCGCCGCGATCGCCTTCGTTGTCGTTTTATCCAGCCCTACTCTTGCGACGACACGAATCGCGCTCTGAATAAAGGCCTGTCTGATGTTCTCATTTCTCTTCATTTATTCACCTCGCTGCAGTTTGTGGCTAAAAAATAAGTAAGTACTTACTTCAAAATGGGGAAAGAAAAGAGCAAATCATTTACGCAGGGCCAATGATTTGCACGCATACAAGCAGCGTTTTCCGCCGCAGGGAACACAAATTTTTTATTGTTTGATTGTAGCACGATGTATATTTGAATGCAATATCTCCCTCTAAAAATTGTGAAAAATATGCAAATTTATCGGAAATGCACGGAAGCGCCTCCATTCCGTGCCATTTCTGGCGGTGCCTCCCGCCGTAAAAGGGGACACCGGGGGCAGTATTCTCCCCAATAATGGGCTGCTACAGAGTAATCAGCCGCTGACAGATATAAATACTGTGCTTCGTGTTTCAAATCAGTTTCCTCAGAAGGACTGAACGGGGCATGAAGCGTGCTTCGTGGAAGCAAGCTTCATTTCGACATAAAATCTCCATAGTCAATTATAACTATGGAGGTTTTCAGGATGAAACCATATCCGGCGCTGCTCGCAGAGCTTCTATCCAAAGAGCTGTATTCCCTGCGGCAGCAGAAGTCGCTGATGCAGGAAGCCATGGCAGAGCGCCTTCGCATATCCAGCCGCGCATACAGCGACCTGGAACGTGGGAAGTACGCTGCCTCCGCCCCGACCCTGCTGTTTCTCTTTTCCATGCTGGAGGCGGATGCAGGGTCAATCAGAAGATTATCTCGTGTAGTCTGTTCATGGATAAAAATAATGGGCTCTGGCAATATGCCAGAGCCCTATTTTTTTGCGAAGAAATAGAATTCTGCAATATCTGTGAGCATCACAGGCATTGAACAATTCTATTACAATTTTTATTACAAACGGGGAAAGACTTATAGGGAACGGGAGGGAAACGCAAGATAGGATAACACGAGCTAAGGCGCGAAACTTGTGCATATGTAACAAAAATCCCACTCTGACGAGTGAGATTCTTGTTGAAAAGTGGCAGGGGCACAAGGACTTGAACCCTGAGCCTACGGTTTTGGAGACCGCCGCTCTACCAATTGAGCTATACCCCTATATGGTGGGCCTTCGGGGACTCGAACCCGGGACCGGCCGGTTATGAGCCGGCTGCTCTAACCAACTGAGCTAAAGGCCCGTAACCAAAAGACTCGATAGTGTTATAGCCGCCACAGCAGTGACGGCTATAACATGGCTCCCCCTGTTGGACTCGAACCAACGACCCCCTGATTAACAGTCAGATGCTCTACCGGCTGAGCTAAGGAGGAATATATATGTTGGCATTACCTATTTTCCCGGCCAGTCACCCGGCAAGTATCGTCGGCGGAAA
>ERZ827520.3035-NODE-3035-length-14401-cov-4.886031_pt1 | contig 14401 bp, 13 predicted proteins | sample MGYA00519581_ERZ827520 | MGnify/ENA primary metagenome ERZ827520 (study PRJEB31778, sample SAMEA3449339) | human gut metagenome | biome: human gut; feature: human-associated habitat; material: faeces | place: United Kingdom | collected 2010/2012 ...
AGATCTCGGAGCAGATCTCGCCCGCTTCAAGGTTGCGCACCCGCCCCGCCTGTGTGGAGGCGCAGAACCGGCAGCCCATGCGGCAGCCCACCTGCGTGGACACGCACACGGTATTGCCGTAGTGGTAGCGCATGACAACGGTCTCGATGCAGTTGCCGTCCGCCATGCGCAGCAGATACTTCACAGTACCGTCTTTGGCCTCCTGACGACGCTCGATTTGCGGTGCAGCGATATAAAAGGTTTCTTCCAGCTTTGCCAGCAGGGTCTTGGGCTGGTCGGTCATGGCAGAAAATTCGGTGACCAGTTTCTGGTGCACCCAGTGGAAGATCTGCTTTGCCCGGAAGCCCGGCTGTCCCAGAGCTTTCAGCTCTGCGGTCAGCTCTGCCAGCGTCAGGGAAGAAATACAGCGTTTTTGTTCCATTCTGTTCTCCTATAACAGGATACGACCCTCAGAGAGTCGTGGTTATTGCGTTCCGGCGGCTTTTTGCAGCACACACAGGAAAAAACCGTCCATGCCGGTGCGAGTGGGCACTGAGAGGCAGCCGTACTCCCCTGCCGTCATTCCGGCGGGCAGCGGCACATCCGGTGCGCAGACCGCAAATTCCGGGTGTCGCTGCAAAAAGGCTGCGATCTGCTGCTGATTTTCTGCCGGGTCGATGGTGCAGGTAGAGTAAACCAGCCGCCCGCCCGCCTTGAGCAGCGCCGCGGCGGTATCCAGAATTGCCGCCTGCGTGGCAAGCAGTTCTGCCTGCCGGTCAGCTTCCAGCTTTTTATAGCGCAGATCCGGCTTTTTTGCCAGAATGCCCAAGCCGCTGCAAGGCACATCCGTCAAGATGCGGTCTGCCATGGGCAGTGCAGGGTTCGGTTTGGTGGCATCGTTGCACAGGGTATGCACCCCGGCAAAGCCCATACGGTCTACCGCGGTGCGGATCAGTCCCACACGGTTTTCGGCTGCATCGCAACTGTACAGTGTTCCTGTGCCCTGCATCTGCTCGGCCAGCAAAATCGTCTTGCCGCCGGGGGCAGCGCACAGGTCCAGCACCGTTTCACCGGGGGCTGCGCCCACGCAAAGGGCTGCCAGCTGACTGGCCTGTCCTTCTACATGGTAGTATCCCTGCCGGAACAGCTCGTTGTCCGCCGGGCTGCCAGCGAACCGTGCCAGCACACTGCCGGGCACGATGCCCTGCCGTACCTCCGCTACGCCCTGCTCTGTAAGCAGCGCACACAGCTGCGCAGCGCTGGCCTTGAGGGGGTTTGCACGCAGACTGGTCAAACCGCCATCGGCCTGATAGGTCAGGATGCCCAGTGCTTCATCCGGGTAGTTTTTGTGGAGGAATTCTGCCACATCCCGCCCGGCAGAGCCTAAAACCATCAGGCGCTGGATCTCGTCTGTAAAGGCGGCAGCATCTAAATCATAGCCGCAGGCCTTGCGCAGCACGGCGTTGACAAGGCCGGAAGCGCTGGATTTTTTAAAGGTGCGGGTCAGCTTGACCGCCTCGTTCACCGCTGCGGAGGCAGGCACCTGCATATAGCGTGCCTGTGCCAGCGCGGCGCGCAGAATCTCCCGCACGGGGGCATCCAGCTTCGCCAGACCCTTGGGCAGAAACTGCTCCAGAATATAGTCCAGCGTGCCGCGGTGCTCCAGCACGGTGTAGAAGATGGCACTTGCAAAAGCCTTATCCCGGCCTTCCAGCTTCTGGCGTTTGAGCTCTGCGTCCAGCACCAGATTGGAAAATCCGTCCTGCTCCTGCCGTATCAGTGCGGCAACTGCTGCCGCACGCGGATTTGCGGCCATCAAAGGCTATCCCCCGTTTTCAGGCGCAGACCTGCTGCAAAGGCAGTACCGTCCATAGGCTTTTTGCCCTCCGGCACGACTTCCAGCAGTTGGATAGCACCCTCGCCGCAGGCTACGGTCAGGGGCTTTGTAGCCAGCACAGTGCCGGGGGCTTCGCCGTTGGCGGCAGCCACGCGGCAGGACATCACCTTGAGCTTTTTGCCGCCGGAAGTGATAAACCACGCACCCGGCCAAGGATTCATGCCGCGCACCCAGTTATGGATATGGGCGGCAGAGTCTGTAAAGTGGAACTCCGCCATCTCCTTGTTCAGCATGGGGGCAAGGGTGGCGTTTTCGTGCTGTTGCGGCACAGCTGTCAGAGTGCCTGCGGCGATCTGGGGAATGGTCTCGCACAGAGCTTCGGCACCCACAGCGGTAACGCGGTCGAACAGTTCGCCGCTGGTCTCCTCGTGGTCGATGGTGATTTTTTTGCAGTACAGCACATCGCCGGTATCCAGGCCCTCATCCATCTGCATAATGGAAACGCCGGTCTCGGCATCTCCGTTCAGCACCGACCACTGTACCGGGGCGCTGCCGCGATATTTCGGCAGCAGCGAAACGTGCAGGTTGATGCAGCCATAGCGGGGCATTTCCAGCACGGACTTCGGCAGGATGCAGCCATAAGCCACCACCACGATCAGCTCCGGGGCGAGGGCGCGGATGTTTTCATCCTCGCTGCCGTCCCGCAGGGTGCGGGGCTGGAACACGGGCGTACCATGCGCCAGTGCGACCTCCTTGACCGGCGGTGCGGTGAGCACCTGCTTGCGGCCGACGGGCTTATCCCGCCGGGTGTACACGGCACAGATATCGTGCCCGGCAGCATACAGGGCTTTCAGGCACTCGGCGGCAATATCCGGCGTGCCCATGAACAAAATGCGCATCAGTTGTTTCCTTTCGCTTCGCGGGCGGCCTTTTTGCCTTCCTCGGTATCCTCATAGAAGTACTCGCTGGATTCCATAATGGTGATGCCGTCCAGATGGTCGTTCTCGTGCTGGATGCAGCGGCCCAGCAGGCCGTCAGCTTCCAGTTCGAACCATTCGCCGTTACGGTCCTGTGCACGCACCTTGACGGCAACCGGGCGGGTCACAGCGCCGTTATGTCCCGGGAAGGACAGGCAGCCCTCGTAGGCAGTCTCCTCTTCCTCAGAAACGGCGAGGATCTCGGGGTTGACAAAATCAATGAACTTGTACTCGTAATCCTCGGGGATCTCCTCCGGGGCGTCGGTGGTGTCCCACACCACGAACAGGCGGCGCAGCATGCCCACCTGCGGGCCGGCCAGACCCACGCCGTCGGCGGCGATCATGGTCTCGCGCATATCGTCCAGCAGAGTAGCCAGACGGTCGTCAAAATTGGTCACGGGGCGGCAGACTTTGTTCAGGATGGGGTCGCCTTCTTTAACAATATTACGGATAGCCATAATGGTACCTCCAGTTTTATCAGATGTCGCCGTCCGAGTGCAGGTCTACCACGACCGATGCACGGGACGGCAGTTTTTCTTTTTCATACAGTGCCAGCGTGCTGCGCACGAGGTCGCGGAAGCGGCGGTCGTTGCGGCACTTAACGGTAAGCTTATAGCGGTAGGTGTCGTTGATCTTTTCAATGCTGCCGGGCGTAGGACCCAGAATGCGCAGGGGCAGATCCGGCTGCTTGGCCGCCTGCTGTCCTAAAAGCGCCGAGAAACGGGCAGCGGCGCGCGCCACCTCGTTCTCCTTTGCACCAGCAAAGCCGATGACGCACAGCCCGCAGAAGGGCGGATACAGGCCCAGCTTGCGGTAGGCGATCTCCTGCTCGTAGAAGGCGTCGTAATCCTGTGCAGCAGCAAGGGTGAGCACTGGGTTGTCCGGGTCGGTGGTCTGGATGATGGCAAAGCCGGGCTCTTTTGCGCGGCCGCTGCGTCCCACCACTTGTGTGATCAGGCTGAACACATTCTCGTATGCCCGGAAGCCTTGCGCAAACAGCAGCGAATCAATGCCCAGAACACCCACAAGGGTCACGTTCTCGAAGTCTAGACCTTTTGCCACCATTTGGGTACCCACCATGATGTCGTATTCATGCGCTGCAAATTTGGCAAGCAGCTTTTCGTGGGCGTCCTTGGCGGCGGTAGAGTCCTGATCCATACGCAGCACCCGCGCCTCCGGGAAGAGCTTTGCAAGCTCCTCCTCGGCCTTCTGGGTGCCAAAGCCCCGGTACTGCAGCTTACCGCCGCAGGCCGGGCAAAGGGTGGGCGGCGGCTCCTGCTGGGAGCCGCAATAGTGGCACAGCACCTTATGCGCTGATTTGTGGTACACCATGGGCACGCTGCACTTGGGGCACTTGAGCACCTCGCGGCAGTCCTCGCACTGGGCGATGGTCTGGTAGCCCCGGCGGTTGAGCAAAAGGATGGTCTGCTTTTCTGCCTCCAGATTGTGGCGGATGGCATCTTCCAGCGCAAGGCTGATCTCCCGAGGGTTGCCCGCAGCCAGCTCTGCCCGCATATCCACGATCTGCACGCTGGGCAGCGGGTTGCCGCCGTAGCGCTTGGTCAGGCGCACCAGCTGGGTGCGTCCGTTCTGCGCAGCGTAAAAACTCTCGGTGCTGGGGGTGGCACTGGCCAGAAGCAGCAGGGCGCCGTTTTCGGCGGCACGCTGCCGGGCGACCTCGTGGGCGGAGTAGCGCGGTGCGGATTCCGACCGGTAGGTGTGCTCCTGCTCTTCGTCAATGATGATAAGGCCGATGTTTTCCAACGGCGAAAACACTGCGCTGCGGGTGCCGACCACGATATCTGCACCGCCATCCTGAATCATCTGCCATTGCAGCAGACGCTCGGTGTGGTTAAGCGCAGAGTGCTGCACCGCTACGCGGCGGCCGAACTGCCCTTTTAGCCGCAGAATCATCTGCGGGGTCAGGCTGATCTCCGGTACCAGCACCAGCGCCTTGCGGCCAAGTTCCAGACAGCGGGCAATCAATTTTAAAAATACCAGCGTCTTGCCGCTGCCGGTAACGCCGTACAGCAGAGCCGAATGGGGCGCGGCATCTTCTAGCTTGGGCAGCAGCGTGTCGTAAGCAGCTTGCTGCTGTTCGGTGAGGGTAATGGGGTCGTTGCGCAGCGGAATGGAGGCGTACAGGTCGATGGACTTATTCACCTTGCTGCATTCCAGCACGCCCTTGGTGCACAGATTATCCAGCACCGCGCGGCTGATGCCTTTATCCTCCAACTCGTTCAGGGTGCGAGGGCCGCCGCTCAGCAGCGCCACCGCTGCCAGCTGCTTTGCCGTAGGCTTTGGCTTTTGCGGCAGCGTGCTCACAAGCTTGTAGGCGTTTTCGGTGTGACGGGTAAGCTGCTTTTGCAGCACCGGGGTCACACCGTCTGCCGCCACGGCGGGCTTATACTGCGCACCATACGGAATGACCGCCTTGACGGCCTCGTAGTAGGTGCAGAAGGTGCGTTCCTTTAAAAAATGCACCAGCCGCAGCAGCTCCGGGGTCAAGCAGGCCGAGGCCGGGGCTACATCGAACAGATATTTGAGCTTGGAGTGCTCCGGCTCAGCATCGCAGGCCAGTACCACGCCCATGCGGGCGCGGCTGCCCTTGCCAAAGGGCACCAGCACCATGCTGCCAAGGCGCACCGCATTCTGGTGCTCCGGCAGAACAGCGTAGGTATACAGCTTATCAAAATGGAAGGTCGCATTGCTGACGGCAACGCCTACCGTCTTGGGCATTCGTCCAACTCCTTCAACGCTTGATTTTTCAGCCTTGCAGCCCGGCGCGCTGGCAGATGACCTGATACAGCTCTGCGGCGCAGGGTTCGATCTGATTATTGACCAGCTTTACGGTAAACTTATCCTGCTCAGCCAGTTCCTGCCGGGCAGTGGCAAGACGTTCCTGAATGCTTTCCTCGGTCTCAGTGCCGCGGCCGCGCAGGCGATGCTCCAACTCCTCCACAGAGGGCGGCAGCAGGAACACGGTGGTAGCGCCCGGGAACATCCGGCGGATATTGGCAGCGCCGTGCACATCGATGACCAGCACGACCACCTTGCCGGCTTCCAGCCGCTTTTCCACCTCAGACTTCAGGGTGCCGTAGTAGTTGCCGTTATAGAAGTTGTGCTCTACCACCTGATCATTTTCCAGCAGCTGCTGAAACTGCTCCCGGGTGCGGTAGTAGTAGTCCACGCCCTCCTGCTCACCGGGGCGCGGGGTGCGGGTGGTGGCAGAGACGGTCTTTTCGATCTCGGGGTGTGCCTCGCGTAGTGCCTTGACCACGCTGTCCTTGCCGGTACCGGCTGCGCCGGAAACTACAAACAGAAATTTATCATTCGCCATGAGATGCTTCTTCCTCCATTGATGTTCTGCCCTCCTGCCCGGCGGCACGGCTTGCCACCGTTTCGGGCTGAAGGGCGGACAGCACAACATGATCGGAGTCCATGATGAGCACCGCCCGGGTGCTGCGGCCATAAGAGGCATCGATCAACATCCCACGCTCGCGTGCTTCCTTCACCAGACGCTTGACCGGTGCAGAGTCCGGGCTGACGACTGCCACCACGCGCCCCGCACTGACCATATTGCCAAAGCCGATGTTGATGAGTTTCATAGGCTCCTCCACAACATATTATTCCAGATTCTGGATCTGCTCGCGGATCTTTTCGATCTCCGCTTTCATATCCACCACAATGCGGGTGATATCCAGATCCTGACACTTGGAGCCAATGGTGTTGGTCTCGCGGTTCAGCTCCTGCGTCAGGAAATCCAGCTTGCGGCCCACGGGCTCGTCCAGCTGCAGGATATCGCGGTACTGTGCAATGTGGCTGCGCAGACGAACAGTTTCCTCATCCACGGCAGTCTTATCGCCAAAGATGGCGGCTTCGGTCAGCACACGGGCATCATCAATGTCACGATCCTGCAGAATGACCTTGAGCTTTTCGTACAGGCGGTTGGTGTAGTTTTCTACCCGGCCTGCACTCAGGCTCTCCACCTTGCCGACGCACTGTTCCAGAAACACAAGACGGCTTTCCACGTCTGCCTTCATCTTGGCGCCCTCGGCAGCGCGCATCTCCACAAAACGATCCAGTGCCTGCGCGGTAACGGCAGACACATCCTGCCACAGCTGTTCCTCGTCCACATCGGCGTGGCGGGTGGTCAGCACATCCGGGAAGCGGGTCAGAACGGCGGTGGACACATCATTTTTGACCCCCAGCTGCTCGGACAAGTCCCGCATGGCCTGCTGATAGCTGCGGGCAAGTTCCATGTTGACGGCGACCACGGTATCTGCCGCGTCCACATTCTGCACGGTCATGCTAAGCTCTACCTTACCGCGGGAGATCCGCTGGTTGAGCTGTTTTTTCAGGCGGCTGTCCAGAGAACTGCAGGTGCGCGGGATGCGGGAGGAATACTCGAAATAGCGGGAGTTCACGCTGCGCAGCTCCACAGTGATCTCGCGGCCATTGAGTACGGCAGTCCCCCTGCCGAAACCGGTCATGCTTAAGATCATACTAGCTCCTATTCTTTTGCGGTTTAACTTCGGTTTTTCTGTATAGGTATCCGCTTTGGGCACACAAGCCCATGTTACGATACATATAGCATCATTTTACTATTCTTTTCTGAAAAATTCAAGGTGCAGACTGCATCCGCGCAAAAAACACAATTCCCATTTTTACTGCTGCGCAGTCAAAATAACATGACTGCGGCAGTTACTACCTTTTAGCAGCTTTTCGCTGTAAAAATTATAACCCCGCGTTTTCACGCAGGGTTATAACATCAGTTCGTCTTATAAACGCAGGTCACGCTGGTTTGCAGGATATCCGCGTTAAGCAGCGTGCGCTCCACCCAATGGACATTGTCGGCAATGGTATCCAGAGAGACCTCGTATTCCTTGGCAATGCTTTCCATCGTGCGGTACTCGTAGCGATAGATCAGGGTCAGGATGAGCTTATCCATCATGGAGATCTTGGTAAAGTGTGTTTTGCGCTTGTGCTCCTGACGGTAAGCCTCCTGCAGAGCCTTAAGCATCCGGTCAAATTCCAGCTTTGAAATGCCAAAATACAGTTGATAATCCTGCTCCTGAAACTCAGCAATGCGCTGCTCCGGGATGCTTCGCATAGCATTTTCCTCCACATCATTTGTTGTATTATACGGCTATACCAACCATTATAAAAGGTATTGGGCGGCAAGTCAATGTGTAAGCAGAAGTTTTTCCGGTATTACGCGACAGAGTGCGCCCTGCACCTTTGCCGACTGCACAAAAAAGGGCTGCCGCACAGCATTTTGTGCAGCAGCCCTGAAAGGAACTTATTTATTAGACAGGATGGGACTGGTTGGTGTAGTCCACATGATCACCGTCCACGCCCTGCTTTTTGGCATTGCGCTTATCGAAGAACTTGGGTGCGACCTGCGGGAACATTGCGTAGGTCAGAACGTCCTCTTCCTGCGTTGCCCACTTGGCAGCTTCGGCCTTCAGCTTGTCCATCTCGGGAGCAAGCGTGTCGGCAAAGCGGCAGGTAATGGGCTGCTCGTCGCCAAGGATCTTCTTGGTGAACTCGGGCTTGATGGGAGCGGGAGTCTTGCCGTAGTCGCCGTGGACCAGACCCTTGAACTCCTTGGTAACCATCTTGTAGCGCTCGCCCATGATGACGTTGAACACAGCCTGCGTGCCAACGATCTGGCTGGTGGGGGTGACCAGCGGCGGATAGCCTGCATCCTCACGGACGCGGGGGATCTCGGCCAGCACTTCGTCCAGCTTGTCCTCCTTGCCGGCATCCTTCAGCTGCTTGAGCATGTTGGAGAACATGCCGCCCGGCACCTGATACAACAGAGTGTTGGCGTCCACGCCCAAGCTCTTGGGGCTGATCTGGCCGTTGGCGATGTACTTTTCGCGCAGCTTTGCAAAGTAAGCGCGCACGACATTCAGCTGCTTCAGATCCAGACCGGTGTCGTAATCGGTGCCCTGCAGGGCAGCCACCAAGCTCTCGGTGGGCATGTGGCTGGTGCCAAGGCTCAGGGGGCTCATGGCGGTATCAATGATGTCAGCTCCTGCCTCAATGCCCTTGAGGATGGACATGGAAGCCAGACCAGCAGTGTAGTGGCTGTGGATATCCACAGGGATGCTGACAGTCTCCTTCAGCTTCTTGACCAGATCATAGCAGGTATAGGGAGTGAGCAGACCGGCCATATCCTTGATGCAGATGGAGTTTGCGCCCATCTCTTCCAGAGTCTTGGCGTAGGCTGCAAAGTACTCGTTGTTGTGCACAGGGCTCAGGGTGTAGCTGATGCAGCCCTGCACATGAGCGCCCTCCTTGTTGGCAGACTTGATGGCGGTCTGCAGGTTGCGGGGGTCGTTCAGAGCGTCGAAGATGCGGATGACGTCGATGCCGTTGGCAACGGACTTCTGTACAAAGTACTCCACAGCGTCATCTGCATAGGGGCGGTAGCCCAGCATGTTCTGGCCGCGGAACAGCATCTGCAGCTTCTGGTGGGGCAGCTCCTTGCGCAGGATGCGCAGACGCTCCCACGGGTCCTCGTCTAGGAAGCGGATGCAGCTGTCGAACGTAGCGCCGCCCCAGCACTCCACGGAGAAGTAGTTGATCTTGTCCATTTCGGGCAGGATGGGGCGCATCTCGTCCATGGTCATACGGGTAGCCAGCAAAGACTGGTGCGCATCACGCAGGACGACCTCGGTCACCTTGATCGGCTTTTTTGCCATGGTTGTCACCTCTTCCTTAGTTCATGGAAACCAGAACGTCACCGGAGTTGACGGTATCGCCCTTGTTCACGTTGATGGAAGCAACGGTGCCATCCTGAGGAGCAACGATCTCGTTCTCCATCTTCATGGCCTCAAGGATGACCAGCACGTCACCGGCCTTGACAGAAGCACCGGCAGCGACCTTGACATCCAGAATGTTGCCGGGCATGGGAGCCTTGACGGCAACAGCACCGGCGGCACCGGCGGCTGCCTTGGGAGCAGCTGCGGGAGCGGCCTTGGGTGCGACGGGTGCAGCAACGGGAGCAGCAGCAACAGGAGCAGCGCCTGCGGCGGTTTCCTCAACGGAAACGCTGTAAGCAACACCATTGACAGTAATATTGTAGTACTTCATGGAAGGATCCTCCAATTCAAAATCGAGCTCAATTTATGTAGTTTCGGACGCTTACAGGGCCATATTGCCGTGCTTCTTGGGCAGGCGGGCGGCGCGCTTGGTGCTCAGCAGCTCCAGTGCGGCCACAACGCTGGCGCGCACATTGGCGGCATCGCAGCTCATATCGGCAGCACCGGCAGCCACTGCGCTGGCAGCGCTGCACACCTCTGCAGTGTAGGCAGCAGTCTTGGCCTTGGTGGCGGCAATGATGTTGTCGGAAGCATCGATCTCGTCCTTGTACAGCACGCTGACAGCGGCGCTGGGCTCCAGTGCGCTGACGGTGCAGCCGGTCACTGCAATGCGCAGATCGGCAGCAGCCAGAGTGGTGTAAACAGGGCCAACAGCCTTGCCGGCCAGCACTGCCACCTTTGCGGTGGTAGCATCGGCGTAGGTAGCGGCCAGACGGGCAGCTTCGCGGATGCCGCCAGCCACGTCATCGGTAACGCTGGGCACAAAGCCCTCGGTGTCCACGATGGTGACCACAGGCACGCTGAAGGCATCGCACAGGCGCACAAAACGGGAAGCCTTGGCTACGCAGTTGTGGCACAGCTGCTTGCCGGTTGCCACAACGCCCACGGCGTTGCCGCCGATGGTTGCAAATGCAGTGTAGACAGACTTGCCAAAGCCTGCGTACAGCTCCACAGCGCTGTCCTTATCGATCACAGCGGCAGCAGCCTTTGCGGGCTCGGCACCGGCAGCCAGAACAGCGGTGGGCTGCTCGAACTCGAAGATCGCCGGGCCGGTCAGGTTATTGGCGGGCAGCAGACCCACGATATGAGCAGCCTTTTCAGCAGCCTCTGCGGCGTCGGCGGCCACGATGGAAGCTACGCCTGCCTTGGCGGCAGCGGCAGCGCTACCTGCGTCGGCGACCTTATCGCCCTTGGCAGCGGAGGTGAACGGAGCGGTGAAGAACAGCTCTGCGCCCTCGGCCATGATGCAGACGTCTGCGTTGGCAGCGCTCAGAGCACTGGTGCCACCGCAGACACCCAGAACAACGGCCACCTGCGGAACAACGCCGGAGACCTTTGCGATCTGTGCATTCAGCTTTGCGCTGGCGGTCAGCACATCCAGACCCTCGGCCAGCTTTGCGCCTACCGAGTTGTAGAAGGTGACCACCGGGCAGCCGGTCTGTGCAGCCATTTCCAGAACCTTGATGTTCTTTTCAACATCCTTTACGGTGACAGCCTCGCCGTTCTGATAAACAGCGTAAGCCTGCTGACCTGCAGCATAGCCGCAGGCAGCGCTCACTGCACCATCAGCAAACAGCGCAGTGTATTCCCCGTCATCGAAGAACTTGGCGAGGATTTCTCCCTTATTGATCTTTGAAGCCATAATTAGACCTCCTGGTTGTCTGTGTGAGCTTTCAAAATTATATTTATTATACAGAAGCTGGCAAAAAAATGCAAGGGATTCTATAAAAATCCATGCGATTCAACATCCATCGCTTATGGAAAGCCAAATTTTTAACGATTCATCGTTTTGCACGTTTTATCTGGGTAAACCATCATTTTGCGGATGTAGAAATTTTCCCGGTTTTTTTGGCGAAACTGCACCCGTCTGCTGCGTTTTCTTTCCCGTCTGTTTATGTTACACTATGGTTACAAAACATAGATTGCCGGGCAATCTGCCAAACTGTACTTATACAGCGCATGAGAACTGCCCGGTAAAAATGAAAAAGAGGTTGAAGCTATCTTGAAGCGATTCTCTGCCAAGCTCCGGCAGCAGGAGCAGATCTACCGTTCCCTGCACGATGCTGCCCGTTCCCTGCTTTCGCCAAAGGGGCGGGTATTTCTGCTTTTTCTGTTGTTTTATAAGGTACTGACAAACCTCCTGCTCGTACCGGCGTTGCAGCTGATCTGGGCGCTGACGCTGCGGTTCGCGCCCATCCGCTACCTCAACAACAAGACGGCTTCCCGCATCTTTGCCTCCCCTGCCATTATCGGGTGTATCGCCGTGCTGGCGGTGCTGGCAGCCTTCTGGAGCCTGTATGAAATCGCCACGATGCTGCAGCTGCTGACACGGATACGGCACGGGGAACCACTGCGGGCAAGGGCGGTGTTCTGGGACGCCTTTTGTAGCCTTGTGCGGGTGTTTCTGCCGCAGAACCTACCGCTGCTTTGATCCCGCTGACCAGCTTTTTTCTGGCAGCAAACCATCTGACCCAGTTTGCCGTGCCGGAATATCTCTGGGGGCTGCTGAAAGCGCGCGCTGCCAACCGGTTTTTATTTGCTCTGGCGGTGCTCTGCGTGCTGGCGCTGCTGCTGGACGGACTGGTAGTGCTGCCAAAATTCTTGCTGGAACGTAAAAGCTTTGGCTGTGCGTTTGTGGAGAGCCTGCGGATTTTGCGCAGCCGTACCGGGCAGATGCTTGCACTGGCACTGCGCTGGATGCTGACCGCTGCCGTGCGCACCGGGCTGATGCTGCTGTGTGGAGCAGCGCTGTTCTATTGCGTTATCCTTGGTGTCGGCTTCGCCAGTACTGCTGCCCTGCTGGCACTCTCCCGCGCGGCACTGCTGATTGAGCTGCCGTTCCTTTGCCTGCTCATGGACTGTGCCATGACGGCGGCGCAGAGTACCCTTACCGAGGTACTGTACAAAACGACCCGCCAGCCAGATACCGCGCAGCCGACCATTTGCAGTGCATCCCCTGCCCCGCACCGCGAACTGACGGTGCTGGCAAGAATGATGGCCTGCGCCGCGCTGGTCACCTGCGGCGTAGCAGCGGTGTATCTGCTGTTTCCGCAAACGCAGCCGCTGCAAAGCGTTCTGGGTCTTGCCGACCCGGTGATCACCTACCACCGGGGTTATTCCTCCCGTGCGCCGGAGAACACCATGGCTGCCTTCGAGGCTGCACTGGAAGATGGCAGTCCCCGCATTGAGCTGGACGTGCAGATGACCGCTGACGGCGTGGCTGTGGTGACCCACGACACCAGCCTGCGCAGGTGCACCGGCTACAACGCCAACATCTACGATCTGACCTATGCGCAGGTGCAGCAGCTGGATGCCGGACGCTGGTTCCATCGGCAGTTTACAGGTGCCTATATTCCCACACTGGAGGAGGTTCTGGCGCTGTGCAAGGGCAAGGCAGAGTTGAACATTGAAATCAAGCCCAGCACCTTTACGCCAACATTGGAGTCTGAAACGGTGCGGCTGATCCACGCATACGATTACGGTGCAGACTGCGTGGTCACCTCCCAAAGCTACGAGACCCTGTGCAAGGTGAAGGAACTGGACCCGGAACTTACCACCGGGTACATTCTGGCGCTGGGTGTGGGCACTTACTACGACCTGCCTGCCGCAGACTTTTTCAGCGTAGAGTCCACTTTTATCACCGCCGGTATGGTGCAGCAGATCCATCTGCGCGGCAAGACCATCTCCGCATGGACTGTCAACCGTCAGCAGGATGCCGAAAAGCTGTTGCAGCTTGGCGTGGACGACCTGATCACAGACAAGCCTGAAATCATTGCACCGCTGCTGGCACGGGATAAGGCGCTGGATAACCGTCTGCTCTGGCTGCGGGATCAGCTTCAGGAGCTATTCACCGCACCGGACGCTGAAGAAGCGATAGATGTAGAGGAGACCATTGAAGACGCCATTGAGAATCCCGAAGAAGTTTTGGACGAAGCATAAAAAACTTTTTACAGCAATACCGGACAGTCTGTGGGCTGTCCGGTATTTGTATTTTCACAAATACGCAAAAAGGAGCCGCAGCACCCTGTTACAGGTACTGCGGCTCCCCTTTTGTCTTTGGAAGTTAGATTACTTCACCATGCTTGCAACTTCAGATGCGAAGTCATCAGCACGCTTCTCCAGACCCTCGCCCTTGACAAAGCGGGCGAACTTGACGATCTTGATCTCGCCGCCCAGGTCCTTAGCGACCTTAGCGGTGTACTGAGCAACGGTCAGGTCGCCGTCCTTGACGAACTCCTGATCGACCAGGCAGTTCTCCTTGAAGAACTTCTTGATCTTGCCCTCGATCATCTTCTGCTTCACAGCCTCAGGCTTGTTAGCGGTCTTGGGATCCTGAGCCATCTGAGCCAGCATGATCTCCTTCTCCTTAGCCACGACCTCAGCGGGGACAGAAGCCTCGTCGACGTAGCCGGGGTTAGCAGCAGCGACCTGCATAGCGATGTCCTTGCCGTAAGCAACGAACTCGTCCTTTGCATCGATGTCGTTGGTGGTCTCGAAGTTGACCAGAATGCCGTGGGTGCCGCCGCCGTGGACGTATGCAGAGCAAACGCCCTCGTAACGGGTGAAGCGGCGAACCTTGATGTTCTCCTTGATGACCAGGATCAGGTTCTTCAGAGCCTCGTCAACGGTCTCGCCAGCCTCGGTCTTGCATGCCATCAGAGCCTCGACATCAGCGGGGTTCTGCTTCATGATGACCTTGGTGGCCTCCTTGACGAAGTCAACGAACTTGTCGTTCTTGGCAACGAAGTCGGTCTCAGCGTTGACCTCGATGACAA
>ERZ827520.3038-NODE-3038-length-14386-cov-3.772940_pt1 | contig 14386 bp, 15 predicted proteins | sample MGYA00519581_ERZ827520 | MGnify/ENA primary metagenome ERZ827520 (study PRJEB31778, sample SAMEA3449339) | human gut metagenome | biome: human gut; feature: human-associated habitat; material: faeces | place: United Kingdom | collected 2010/2012 ...
CCGGTATTCGGTGGTTGCCGCTGCCTGGAGCAGGCGGAGGAACCGCCCGGCAGCCTGCCGGACCGCTTCCTCCTCTGTCCCGACCGCCCCGACAAAGCCGAACATACATAAATCGGTATACGGCGGATATTTCATCATTTTCCGGGCGGCGATCTCTATCCCGTAAAAGCTTTCGTAATCCTGCTTTGCCGCCAGCCCGATCACATAATTATCCGGCGTATAGGTCTGGATGACCGCCCTTCCGGGAGTGTCCCGCCGTCCGGCCCGGCCGACCACCTGGGTCAGCAGGGCGAAGGTGGTTTCAAAGCAGCGGTAGTCGTCCCCATACAGCGACTGGTCGGCCGACAGCACTCCCACCAGGCCGACGTTGGGAAAATCCAGTCCCTTGGCCACCATCTGGGTTCCGATCATAAGGGAGTACTTCCCTTGTGAAAACGCGCGGAACTTTTCCTCATAGGCGTAGCGGGACATGGTGGTGTCGGTATCCATCCGGAGGATGGACACGCCGGGGAACAGCCGCTCCAGCTCCTCCTCCGCCCGCTGGGTGCCGAGTCCGGAATACCGCACCTTATCCGAGCCGCATTCCGGGCAGACCCGGACCGGCTCCTGCGAATGCCCGCAGTAATGGCACATCAGGCGGCCGTTGGCGCGGTGATAGGTCAGGCTGATGCTGCAGGACGGACAGGTAACCACATGTCCGCAGGAACGGCAGGACACAAAGGTGTTGAAGCCCCGCCGGTTGAGCAGCAGAATTGCCTGCCGTCCCGCCTCCAGCGTTTCGGCTATTTCCCGCCGCAGGCGGGAACCGACGATACCGCCGCCCTCGCCTTCCGGCTCCTGCCGCATGTCCACCACCTCGACCTCCGGCAGCTGGGCGTCCCCGAAGCGGGAACGCAGCACATGCAGAGAATACCGGCCGCTCTGTGCGGCGTGGAAGGTTTCCACCGACGGGGTAGCGGAGGTAAGCAGCAGCATGGCGTTGTGCTTCATGCAGCGGAAACGGGCCACATCCCGCGCGTGGTACCGGGGAGAGGATTCGGATTTATAGGTATGCTCCTGCTCCTCGTCCATAATAATCAGACCGAGGTCGGCGCAGGGGGCGAATACGGCGGAGCGGGTACCCACCGTGATAAGGGCTTCCCCGCGTTTGATGCGCTTCCACTCATCCATCCGTTCGCCGATAGCGAGGCCGCTGTGCAATACCGCCACCCGGCGGCCGTAACGGTTCAGAAACAGTCCCATCATCTGGGGCGTGAGGGATATCTCCGGCACCAGCACCAGCACATGCCGCCCCTCCGCAATCACCCGGTCGATCAGGTTCATATACACCTGGGTCTTGCCGCTGCCGGTCACGCCGTACAGAAGAGCGGCGGAGGGTTTGCCGCTGCGGTACTGCGCATACAGGCTGTCAAACGCCGCCTGCTGCTCGGCGTTCAGCGGCGTGGAAACGATCTCCGGCGCGGCGGGAGCCGAGGCGTAGGGATTGCGGAGCATTTCACTTTCGAAAAACTCGATAATCCCCTTTTTCTCCAGCGCCTGCACCACCGCCGCCGTCACCGCCGTAAAATAGCAGAGCTCCTTCACCGACGCGCAGCCGACTTCCTCCAGAAGCGCGGCTACCTTCTTCTGCTTTTCCGTGCAGTTCCGGTCGGACAGGGCGGCGGCCAGCTCCTCCCCCTCCAGACAGAGACGGGCCATCCGGACGGTGGCGTCGCCCACCCGCTGAAAAGCATCGTCGGAGCGCACCAGCGCGCCAAGGCGCACCAGCCGCTCCGGCAGATCGTTATCCCGTGTAAGACCCATCCGGGTCAGAAGCCGTTCCCGGTCCACACCGGCTTTGCTGGAGGCGACGAATTCCACCGCCGCCCGTTCCTCCCTTGTCATGGCTTCCCGCAGGTCGGGAGAAAGGGCGGCCGCCTTATACACCGGCTTGACCCGCAGGTATAAGCCGGTGGGAAGCATAGCGTGCACCGCATCAAAAACCGTGCAGAAGGTACGTTCCTTCAGCCAAAGGGCCAGTTCCAGCATCTCCGCATCCAGCAGGGGCTCCCGTTCCAGCACGGCAAAAACCGGCTTCAGCCGGCGGACGTCGGCCGGCGTGTCGAATTCCACCACTATCCCCTGCCGTTTCCTGTTTCCGCCGCCGAAGGGTACCAGCACCCGGCATCCGGGACGCAGAGGCTCCAACGCTTCCGGGACGGTATAGGAATAGAGCTTGTCAAAATGATACGCCGTCTGTTCCACGGCGATTTTGGCTACCTTGGGCAGGACCATCTGCCGACCCGCCTTTCCCGGCCGCGTTTTTCACCCGGCGCAATTTTTACGTCCGGATTACTCTTCATTACTCTATACCACTCTACTCTTCGCTCTTTACCGGCAGTATCTTGTATTCCCCGCTGCGAAAATCGCTGATGGCCAGGCTGACCGGCTTTTCCGTGAGGATGATGTTCTTTTCCTCTGACTCGTCCGCGATCTGACGGGCGCGCTTGGCGACGGCGATCACCACCGCATACCGGCTCTGATCGCCCTTGATGTTTTCAATATCCGTCGGTCTAAGCATTTTCCAGTACCTCCAACACAAGTTTTTCCATGCGGGAATACCGCATCTGTTCGGCGTTGATGATGGTTTGGATTCGCTGCACTGCAAGCTCCACTTCATCGTTCAGCACCACATAATCATAACGGAAAGCGCGGGCCAGCTCCCGCCGGGCCACCGCCATCCGGCCGCATATCTTTTCCTCGGTCTCCGTGCCGCGGTCCCGCAGACGGCGTTCCAGTTCCTCCATCGAAGGGATGGTGATAAAAACCGACACCAGGTCGGAGCGGTGATCCATTACCTTTTCCGCACCCTGAACCTCGATTTCCAGAATCACATTTTTCCCCTGATGAAGCCATTCCCGGATCGGTTCCTCCGGCGTGCCGTAATAATTACCGTTGTATTCGGCATATTCCAGCAGTGCGCCCCGCGCAATCAGCTCCTCAAATTCCTCGCGGGTCTTGAAATAGTAATGGACCTTGTCCTGTTCTCCCGGTCGGGGAGCACGGGTAGTCGCGGAGATCGACAGCACCGTGTCTGTCCGTTCCTGCAGCAGCCGTTTGATAATCGTCCCCTTGCCCGAGCCGGAGGGACCGGAAAGGATAATCAGCATCCCGCGGTTACTCATCCTCGTTCAGTTCCTCCTCGTCGTCCTCGTCGCGGTCGTTCAGACGGTTGGCCACCGTCTCCGGCTGAACGGCGGAGAGGATGACGTGATCGCTGTCGGTCACCAGCACCGCGCGGGTGCGGCGGCCATAGGTCGCGTCGATCAGGGCGCCGCGGTCCTTCGCATCCTGAATGATCCGCTTGATCGGCGCGGATTCGGGGCTGACGATCGCCACCAGCCGGTTGGCGGAAACCATGTTGCCGAAGCCGATGTTGATGAGTTTCATAATGAAATTCTGTCCTTTCCCTGCTTTCGTTCCTTCGGCGGGCCAGCGGCTCCGCCCGGACGAAAATCCGTGTGAAAAAGCGGCTTAAAGCCTTTATTCGATATTCTGAATCTGCTCGCGGATTTTTTCTACCTCCGCTTTGATATCCACCACGATCCGCGCCAGAGCAACGTCCTGCGCCTTGGAGCCGATGGTGTTCGCCTCGCGGTTAATCTCCTGCACCAGAAAATCCAGCTTCCGGCCAACCGGCTCGTCCCCGCCGAGCAGCTGTTCGAGCTGCTCCAGATGGCTGCGAAGCCGGACGGTTTCCTCCGCCACGGCGATCTTATCCGCGAAAAGCGCCGCTTCGGTCAGCAGCCGCTGCTCGTCCACCGACGCGTCGCCCAGCAGCTCCCGCATCCGGGCCTGCACCTTGTCCATATGCTCCTTCACGGTCTGAGGAGAACGTTCCTCCACCCTTTCAACCGCGTGAAGGATGGTCTGCGCCCGGGAGAGGACATCCTCCCGCAGGCGGGCACCCTCCTTCTCCCGCATAGCGATGAACCGTGACAGCGTTTCGTCCGTCACCCGGCGGACGGCAGCCCAGATGGCCTCCTCATCCTCCGCCGCGCGGCGAACGGCTAGCACATCGGGAAAACGCGCCAGCATCCCGGCCGTCGTGTCGTCCGCCAGACCGTAGCGTTCGGCAAGCTCCTTCAACGCGTTCCGGTATCCCTCCGCCAGCGTGTAATTCACCGTCACCTCGCTGCCGGGGGCGTCTACCGTTTCGATCCAGACGTAAACGTCCACCTTGCCCCGGGAGATCGAACGCTGGATATGCGCCTTCAGCTTATCGTCCAGAAAGCCGTACGCCCGGGGAATCCGGGAGGAGTATTCGTAATACCGATGGTTGACCGACTTGATCTCGACAGTGATATCCATCCCGTCGATCGTCTGCTGGAACCGGCCGTAGCCGGTCATGCTTCTCACCATGCTCCTAAACCACGCCTTTCGCAAATTGTAAGCCCCGGACGGCGGCCGCTGCGCTGTTTTCCGGGTCTATTTTAGCAGGTTCACGCCCCGGCTGTCAACTCGAACAGCCGCCGGGCGTCCCCGCAATACGAACGAAAGCCCCGGACGGGGCTTTCGTGGAAGGCAGAGCTATCAGACGGGATGAACCTGGTTTTCGGCGTTTAGATGCTTGCCGTCGATCCCGTATTTTTTGTTCCGGCGGTTCTCAAAGAACTTCACCGCGACCTGACCGAACTGCGCGTAGGTCAGGACGTCTTCCTCCTGCTCATACCACTCGCTGACTTCCTGGCGCATCTTCTCAAGCTCCGGCTCGAGCAGATCGGCGGGACGGCAGGTGATCGGCTGTTCGTCGCCGATAATCTTCTTGACGAATTCTGGAGCGATCGGCACCGGGGTGCGGCCGTACTCGCCGCGGACGAGGCCTTTAAACTCCTTGGTCACCATCTTGTACCGCTCGCCGGCGATGACATTGAACACCGCCTGGGTACCCACGATTTGGGAGGAAGGCGTGACCAGCGGCGGATAGCCGGCGTCCTCGCGCACGCGCGGCACCTCCTGCAGCACTTCCTCCAGCTTATCCTCCTTGCCGGCCTGCTTGAGCTGGCTGACGAGGTTGGAAAGCATACCGCCCGGCACCTGATAGATCAGAGCGTTGGTATCAACCTCCAGCATCTTCGGGTTCAGCAGACCGTTCTCGAGATACTTGCGGCGCAGGGTCTGGAAGTACTTGGTCAGCTCGCTGAGCTTTTTCAGATCAAGGCCGGTGTCGTATTCCGTGCCGGCCAGCGCCGCGACCATCGACTCGGTCGCCGGGTGGGAGGTGCCCATGCCCAGCGGGGACAGCGCGGTATCGATTACGTCCGCGCCTGCTTCGATCGCCTTGAGCAGCGTCATATCGGCGATGCCGGCGGTAAAGTGGGAATGAACCTGAATCGGAATCTTTACGTTTTCCTTCAGGGCCTTGACCAGATCATAGGTCTCATACGGAACCAGCAGGCCGGCCATATCCTTCAGGCAGAGGGAATGCGCGCCGGCTTCCTCGATCTGCTTCGCGTATTTCACGAAGTAGTCGATGTTGTGCACCGGACTGGTGGTGTAAGAAACCGCGACCTGCACATGCGCGCCCTTTTCCTTCAGGGCGGCCTTGATCGAGGTCTCGAGGTTACGGATATCGTTAAGCGCGTCGAAAATACGGATCACATCAATGCCGTTAGCCACCGACTTCTGTACGAAATACTCCACGATATCGTCCGCATAATGGCGATAGCCCAGCATATTCTGGCCGCGGAAAAGCATCTGCAGCTTGGTTTTCGGCATCTTCTTGCGCAGCAGGCGCAGGCGATCCCATGGATCCTCCCCCAGGAAGCGCAGGCAGGAGTCAAACGTAGCGCCGCCCCAGCATTCGAGCGAATGGTAGCCGATATCGTCCAGCATTTCCAGCGCGGGAAGCATTTCCTCCGTAGTCATACGGGTGGCGATCAGCGACTGATGGGCGTCGCGGAGAATGGTTTCGGTAATTCCGACCTTTGCCAATGTCATCATTCCTTTCTGTCAGGGAGCCGTTTACTGAAGAGAAATCAGCAGCTTGCCGGAATCCACGCTGTCGCCCTTGTTGACATGCACGCCGGCGACGACCGCGTCGCGGGGTGCCATGATCTCGTTTTCCATCTTCATCGCTTCCAGAATGAGCAGAACCTGACCCTTGGAAACCGAATCGCCCGCCTTGACCTTAATATCCAGAATATTGCCGGGCATCGGGGCGTTCAGGCTTTCCGTACCAGCGGCGGCAGCCGGAGCAGATGCAGGCGCCGCAGCGGGAGCCGGAGCAGACGCGGGCGCCGCAGCAGGAGCGGGCGCGGCCGCAGGAGCCGGGACAGCGGCGGGAGCGGCGCCGGCGCCGACCTCTTCCACCTGAACGTCGTACGCATTGCCATTGACCGTAATGTTGAACCGTTTCATTCTATCCATTCCTTTCAACCTGTAAAAATCTTTCTATTGTTGCTATGGTCTCCCGCAGAAACAGGAGCGATTTACAGCTGGATATTGGAGTGCTTCTTCGGCAGGCGGGTTACCCGCTTGGAGGACAGCATTTCGAGCATCGCCATCAGCTTCGCCTTGGTGTCGGCGGGAGCGACAACGTCGGTCACTTCGCCGGCGGCGGCCGCCGCAAAAACCGAGCCTTCGGTCTCGGCGTATTCCGCCGCAAGAGCCTTTCGATCCTCGGCGGGATTGGTCATCTTCGCAAGGCGGTCCTTCCAGAAGATGTGGATCGCCGTCTCCGGCGCCAGGGGAAGAACCGTCGCGGTCGGCCACGCCAGCACCGCGTCGGCGCCGGCGGCCTTGCCGGCCACCGCGATATATGCCGGGCCGTACGCTTTACCGACCAGCACGGTAATCTTCGCCGTGGTCGCTTCCGCATAGGCCTGGGACAGCTTAGCCGCCCCCCTCAGGCAGGCAAAGCCGGCCGTATCCACAAAGGTAATAACGGGGATGGAGAAGCCGTCGCACAGCCGGACAAAACGGGCCAGACGGGAAGAAGAAGCGCAGGAGAGCTTTTCTTCGGCCATGGTCACCAGGCCGCAGGCCACGCCGCCCACGCGGGCGAGAGCCGTCTCGCAGTCCCCGCTGTCAAGACGGATCACCGAATCGGCGTCCGCCACCGCGTCAATCACGCCGGCGATATCCTCGCAGGCACCCATCGCGGCGCTGTCAAACTCATAGGCGACCGGAACCGTCAGGTTGTTGGAGGGAAGCAACCGAAGCAGGTCGCGCGCCTTTTCAATCGCTGCGTCCGCGTCCGCGGCGGTCACCGCCGCTTCGGCGCAGTCGTCGCCGGGGTTCAGATAGTAGTCGGCGTCCGCCGCCCGAACGACAATATCCGAGGTTTCCGCAATGATCGCGGAGGAGCCCACACAGGCGCCGGCCACGACCGCAATCTGCGGCACTACGCCGGAAAGGTTGTTGGAAGCCAGCAGTATGTCCGCAATCGCGTCCATCGCGTCGATTCCCTCACCCAGTTTCGCACCGTCGCTGTCAAAGATACCGACTACCGGCGCGCCGTTCTGCGCGGCCAGCTCGTACACCTTGCAGATTTTCGCCCCCTGGGCCCTGCCGATCGCGCCGCAGCAGACGTCATGATCCTGCGCGTAGGCGTATACCGGGCTGCCGTCCACCGTGCCGTAGCCGGCTACGGCCTCAACAGGCTTGTCCCCGTCCCGGGTAAGACGGTCGATCTCCACAAAGGTACCCTCGTCAAACAGCTGCAAAAGCCGTACGCGTGCTTTCGAGCCCTCCAACGCGGAAACGGCGTCGGCGAGCTTTTGAAGCTGGTCCTGCATGTTCATATTGCTTCCTCCTAATCGAATGGTACAACCGAAGGCATACCGCCTGGTTTATTGCGCAAATTAAAGTCATTATATCGTATTTTCCAAAAAAGTACAAGAGATTTTCCGTGGTTTTCCCTGTTTCGGTCACCGGAATCCGTGATTTTTTTAACAAAATCTTTGTGCTTTTTGCCCTTCTGTCTTCTTTCCGACGCCGAACGCTATAGAAATGCCGCATGATTCACCTGCCTGCAGAATAAAAGGGCGGGTTTTCCCGCCCTTTTATTCTGCAGGCATAAATGGCCGCAGCCGCCTCAATGGCCGCAGCCGCCGGAGCAGCCCTTATTAAATATTTCGCGGATAACCGCTGCGTAAACTCGCTCTCCGGAGTCCCCGCTCTCCGCCGCACGGAAGCCAAGCGGCTCCAGGAAAGGAACCATTGCACTTTCCTGGCATACGGCGATCCGCGCCCCCGCGTCCAGCGCGGCGTTCAGTGCGGCGCGGAGCAGTCCGTCCGCCAGCCGCGGATCAGCCGCCTGAAGAAAAAGCAGTTCCGCCCTCTTCCCACCGTTTTCACGTTCCCGGCTCCCGCCATCCCGACCGGATAGGCGGTACAGAATACAGCCCAACCGCTCCGCCCCATCGGAAGCGGTCAGGCACGCCGTACCCTCCGCGCCGGAGAATCCGGCCTTCGCCGCCAGCGCGTCCCGTTCCGCTTCACCGGCGGGCAGTATGGCGATCATCAGCCGCTCCCCCTTTGTTCTGCTTTCCCGGCGTTTTCTTTCCGGCCTTTTCTGTTTTCGCCGCGCCGGGTTCGCGTTTTTTCACAGAGGCCTGCAGCAGAGCCTGTACCTCGCGCGGCTCCAGCTCCCTCCATTTTCCGGGAGAAAGCATCCCCAGTTTGACCGGCCCGAGCGCCACCCGCCGCAAGCGGGCCACCTCGATCCCCATCTGTTCGAACATCCGGCGGATCTGGCGGTTTCGGCCCTCGTACAGAGTAACCTCCACCATCACCCGCTCGTCCTCCGGCCGTTCGGACCGGGACACATCCCCCTCCGAAAGACGCTCCCGGGACAGGACGGCGATATCTGCCGGAGCGGTGGGACGGCTCTCCCCTTCCAGCAGCATACCGGCGGCGAACTGCCCGAGCTGGGTTTCCGAAATACCGGGCCGGATAGTGACGCGGTATACTTTCGGCACATGGCTGACCGGATGGATGATCGCGTTGGCAAAATCCCCATCGTTGGTCAACAGAAGCAGCCCTTCGGAATCCCGATCCAGACGACCGACCGGAAACAGGCGGTCTCCGGCGTCCGCGACCAGCTCGGCCACGCATTTCCGTCCTCTCTCGTCGTTCAGGGTGGTGACATAACCCCGCGGCTTATACAGCATGACGTACCGTTTCCGCTCGGGAAGGACGAGCCGCTTTCCGCCGACGGTCACAAGGTCCTTGCGCGGATCCGCCTTATCCCCCAGCCCGGCGACATGTCCGTTGACCTTCACCTTTCCCCGGAGAATCAGCTCCTCGGCCTTCCGCCGGGAGGCAACGCCGCATTCGGACAGCAGCTTTTGCAGCCGTATTTCACTCATTCCATCGACCATCCTTTTTCACATCCTGGACGTCTCTGCGGCAGAAAACCGCCTTCCGCCGGAGGACGGACAATTGATTTGACCGGCGTCACTCCAGGCGTTTTCGTTTGTCCGCCCTATGCCCGCGCAAATTCCCGAAGCAGGCTGCGGAAAAACTCACCGAAGCGCTGCCAATAGCCGGCCACCGGCCGCGCCTCGACCGAGGCGGACGCCGTGACCGGCAGCGTACACAGCTCCCGATCACCCGCCATATAGCGGACGCGGCCGACTTTTTCCCCTTCCGCCACCGGCGCCAGGAGGAAACGGGGCAGTTCCACCTTCGCCGTCACCTGATCCTTTTCGGATACCAGCAGCGTTTTCGACGGAGGCGTCTCCGTTGCCAGCGCAATCTCTCCCGCCGTCCCGCCCGCGACCGGGAGGGCGGGCAGCTCCGGCGGGGTCAGCGGCGCCAACTCCACCTGCGTGAAGCCGTAGTTATACAATGCTATGTGGTCGTTCCAGTAGTCCCCGCCGTTCAGGGTTACCGCAACCAAGGTCACGCCGTCCTTTTCAGCGGCGGAGACCAGGCAGCGGCCGGATTTTTTGGTAAAGCCGGTCTTCATCCCGACCGCGCAGGAATACAGGCGGAGCAGTTTATTGTGATTGGATACCGTGACTTCCCTCGGCGGATTGCCAAAACGCACCACCGCCGTTTTCATGGCGCAGATCGCGGCGAGGGTTTCGTTTTTGAGCACCTCGGCTCCCAGCAGCGCCATATCGTAAGCGGAAGAGGAATGATCCCCCTCGTCCAACCCGGAGGGGGTGACAAAGGTGGTGTCCTCCATCCCAATAGACGCCGCCCGGGCGTTCATCATCGCCGCGAAGGCGGGGATGCTCCCCGCCACCGTATAAGCGGCGACGTTGGCCGCGTCGTTTCCGGATTCCAACAGCAGTCCGGTCAGCAGATCGAGCATGGTGATCCGATCCCCCGCCCGCAGACCGAGGGCGGATCCTTCCACCCGCACCGCTTCCGCCGTCACGACGATCTCCTGCTCCGGCGGGCAATGCTCCAGCGCAACCAGCGCGGTCATCAGCTTAGTGGTACTGGCCATCGGCCGCGGGGTATGCGCGTCCTTCTCATACAGTATCCGGCCGGACTCCGGCTCGTACAGCACCGCCGACAGGGAGGACAGGCCGCCCACTCCCTCCGCCCGCGCTGTCAGCCCAGATGGAAGAAAAAGCAGCGCGGCGGCCGCCAGCCCCGCTATCCATCGTTTCCTTCTCATTTCCACGATTCCCTCCCGCCTGTTTCCGTAAAAACGAGCAGGTGAAGCCTTACCAGGCCGTTCCCGCCGCGTTTTTATTCGTCCTTTGAAACGTATGCGTAAACAAACGGGAAAATTCACAGCGGAGGAGGAAAGTGCGTCCGATGAACGCCGCCTTATTCCTTGGTTTCGGTGGTTTCGATTTCGGTAACTGTCGCAGCCTCCGGACCGCCGGCCTCCCCTTCGGTCCGAACCTCCACTTTTTCGGTGGTTTTCTTCTTTTTATTGAACAGGCTGGTCACCTTATCAAACATTTCCGGTACCAGGTTCACCATTTTATCTCCTGTATCCGGCTTGGAAACGACGGGCAGCACCTGCACGCCGCCGGCGTTCACCGCAATAAACGCGATGGGGGTAATGTTGATGCCCGCGCCGCTCCCGCCGCCGAACAGCTCGGCCTGGGTTTTGGAGGGGAGGTTCGAGCCTCCGGCGGCAAAGCCATAGGAGATTTTGGAAACCGGGATCAGGGTGGTACCGTCCGGCGTCTGGATTGGATCGCCGACGACGGTGTTCACATCCACCATTTCCTTGATCTTGTCCATCGATACGCCCATCAGGCCCTGCAAATTATTTTCCGCCATGTCGATCAACCTCTTTCCGCTTTCTTTTTATGGATATGGGTAGTTTGTCCATTTTCCTGGGAGGACGGTTCCCCGTCCTCCGGTTTTGCCTGCCGTCGGATAGTATTTCCAAGATATCCCGCAAAAAACCGGATACCGGCCCATACAAGCCGCAGCGGGAAGATATGCAGCCGCAGCTCGCCGCGTACCTCCCCCGTTTCCCGCAGGAAATCGGGGGCGACAGCGATATCCGTCCGGCGGACCCGCATCACGGTTTCCAGAACCGCCAGAGCGGGATACACGCCGGCGCAGACCTTGCCGTAATCGGTCGCGGTCTCCGCCGCGTCCTCCGCCGCGACGACGATCGTCAGAACCAGCCTGTCCACCGTGATTGCGGCCAGCGCCCGTTTCGCCGCGGTCCCCGCCAGCTTCGCCGTCTCCATCAGCATCCGGGCCGCGCCCAGCGGACCCTCCTCCCGGAGCAGGAGCTCCAGCTGGGAGAGCTCTCTTTTCCCTCCGGAGGCCGCCGCTTTCTCCGCTTCTTTTTTTACCTTTCGCCGTTTCTTTTTCTTTCTCCGGCTCTTCCGGCCGGTGGGCCGGGGATACAGGGCGAAGGAAAGGAAAGCATACCGCGCTCGCACCCACAGCTTTCCGTCGAACCCGGCCTTCAGGTGTACCGGGATCAGAAGGAGAAGGAAAAGCAAGGCGAGAAGCCCCAGAAGCGCATATATACTATATAAAAGGATAGTTAGAACGATCAACGATCAGCCCTCATTCCGCGTTTTCCGTCTCTTCCAAGCCTTTGGCCAAGTCTTTGGCCAAGTCTCTGGCCAAGTCTCCGACAGCTTCGAGCTCCGGGGCGTCCCCGCCACCAGTAACCGGTGTCGAAACCGCGGCGTTGTCCTCGATCACCTCGTCGAGCGTGGTTTCCTGCATGCCGTCCACTTCCTTCTGCGGCAGGGGCGGCAGCTCCTCCAGCGAAGAAATGCCGAAGCAGCGGAGAAAATCCGGCGTGGTCCCGTACAGCAGCGGACGGCCGGGCAGCTCCAGCCGTCCCTTTTCCTCCACCAGATTCTTAGCCACCAGGCCCTGCACCACCGCGCCGCAGTCCACCCCGCGCACCTGCTCGATAAACGCGCGGGTCACCGGCTGGTTATAAGCGATGATCGCCAGCGTTTCCATCGCCGCTTGGGAAAGCGGCGTGTTTCGGCGGATATCCAGCGCCTTGCGGATATATTCCGCATAGCTGCTTTTGGTGCACATCTGGTACTGATCCCCCAGACGGACGATCAACAGCCCGCCCGAACGAGTGTTGACCTCCTGCATCAGGTCGTCGGCCAGCCGGACGGTGGTCTCCTCGTCCAGCTCGAGCACCTCCGCCAGCCGGGAGGCTGCGACCGGCTCTCCGCTGGCAAAAAGCACCGCTTCCACCGCCGCCTGGTATTGTTTGATTTCCATCCTTTTTTGTCACCCTCCGCTTTCTGCTCCCTAAGCGCTTCCGCGCTCTGGTCCTACAGCTTTACTCCGCCCAGAGAGGCTCCTCCTCCGGGGAAAAATCGGACGGCTTTGCTTCCCCCGTCATTCGCACAGCCTGCTCCCGGCCCTCGCCGTCCACACGGATACGCTTGGCCTTGATCAGCTCCAGCAGGGCGAGGAAGGTCGCCACCAGCTCGGACTTGCTGCCGGCCCGTTCAAACAGGGAATCGTATGTCACCGCCTCCCGCCGGTAAAGGCGGCGCAGCACGTAAATGATTTTGGAGGATACCGACACGATCTTCCGGGAGACGATACCGCTGAACGCCTGTACCGGTGGAGGCAGCCGCCGCTTGCCCCGGCCGGCCGCCGCGAGATACGCGTCCAGCATGGTCTCCTTCGGATGGACGCGGCGATAGGTCAGGTCGGGCGATATCTCGGCCGGCTCCCGGGTAAACAGGTCGCCGCCGATGTTCCGTGCGGCGAGACGGCGGGCCGCTTCCTGGCAGAGCTGGTATTCGATCAGCTCCCCGCTCAGCTCCCGGCGGAGCTCCTCCGCCTCCTCGTGCTTCGGCAGCAGCATGGAGGACTTGATATGCACCAGTCGGGCGGCCATCTCCAGAAATTCGGTCGCCACGTCCAGATCGGCTTCCTTCCACTCGTTAATGGCGGCCATATACTGATCCAGCAGCTCGGCAATCGGGATGTCGTAGATATTCAGTTTGTGCTTCTGCACCAGATGCAGTAGCAGGTCCAGCGGCCCCTCGAAGCTTGGCAGCCGGTAGGATATCGTCTCCATGTGGCTCCTCCCGCCCTGTCTAAAATCCCAGAATCATAATGAAAAACCGGTAAATCCATCCCGCAAGGAAGCCGATCGGCCGGGACAGCGCGCCGGACCACACCAGCAGCATGACCGCCAGAGTAATGTACATCTGATACCGGTTCACAAAATACGACCACTTAGCCGGCAGTACGTTGGCCACGATCCGGAACCCGTCCAGCGGCGGAATGGGCAGAAGATTGAAAACCGCCAGGCTGATATTAATCAATGCAAAATTAACAAAAAAGATGTTGACAATCGTCAATGCCAAGCCAACAGGCAGCACCGCATAACAAACGCGCAGAATCGCCAGGGACAGGAAGGCCATCAGCAGGTTGGATACCGGCCCGGCCAGCGCGGTCAGCGCCATCCCCGTCTTATAATTGCGGAAGTTGCGGGGATCCACCGGCACCGGCTTGGCATAGCCCACGCCGAACAGGAAAATCATCAGCGTACCGAAAACATCCAAATGAGCAAACGGGTTCAGCGTCAGCCGGCCGTTCCATTTGGCGGTATTGTCCCCCAGCCGATAAGCGATATAGCCATGCGCCAACTCATGCACCGGCAGGGCCAGCAGAACCACCATGGCATAGGAGAGAAAGGTAAACAACAGCCACTCAAAGGACATCTGACCAGCCCGCAGCTGTTCGACAAAATCCATTAACACAGCGCCGACTCCTTCCATACGGCGGCAAAACGCCGCCCATTCTTTGGACCGAATGGGAAAGCCGTCGCTTTTCGGTCACTTTTCATTAATTATAGTATTATACTGGAAATGCGGGCGGAATACAAGCATTCCCGGCTTTCCGTTGCGAGAATTCTGTAGGATTACAATACATATTGGACAGATAAATAAAAAGGATGAAGGATAGAGCC
>ERZ827520.3039-NODE-3039-length-14375-cov-3.398883_pt1 | contig 14375 bp, 11 predicted proteins | sample MGYA00519581_ERZ827520 | MGnify/ENA primary metagenome ERZ827520 (study PRJEB31778, sample SAMEA3449339) | human gut metagenome | biome: human gut; feature: human-associated habitat; material: faeces | place: United Kingdom | collected 2010/2012 ...
GGGCTGCCCGTCGGGCAGCCCGTTTTTTTCCCGGGATCGCAACCGCAAAGGGGAAGCGAGGTTTCTCCTCTTCGGCTTGCCGAGGCCACCCGACCTTGTCAAAAGATGCCTGGTGCGGCAAGTTTGCAAGAAACCCCATGGGGACGAACCGGCATTGGCAGCTTTTTTCGTAACTTTGCACATTCCAAATAACGAAGGACTCGTATGCACAACAACATTCGCAATATCGCCATCATCGCGCACGTGGACCACGGGAAAACGACGCTGGTGGACAAACTTTTGTATGCCTGCAAACTGTTCCGCGACAACCAGCAGGCCGGAGAACTCATCCTGGACAACAACGAGATCGAACGCGAACGCGGGATCACGATCCTTTCCAAGAATGTTTCGGTACGTTACAAGGATACCAAGATCAACATCATCGACACTCCCGGGCACGCCGATTTCGGAGGAGAAGTAGAGCGCGTGCTCAATATGGCCGACGGTGTGTTGCTGCTGGTCGATGCCTTTGAGGGTCCGATGCCCCAGACGCGTTTTGTGCTTCAGAAGGCACTGGACATGCACCTGAACCCCATCGTGGTGATCAACAAGGTGGACAAGGAAAACTGCACCCCCGAGGAAGTTCACGAGGCGGTTTTCGACTTGATGATGAACATGGGCGCTTCGGACGAACAGTTGGATTTTCCCGTCATCTTCGGCTCGGCCAAGCAGGGGTGGATGTCCACCGACTACCGCAAGCCTACCGATTCGATGCTTCCGCTGTTGGACATGGTGTTGGAAAAGGTACAGCCGATGGAAATCCCGGAAGGGAACACCCAGATGCTCGTTACCTCGATCGACTATTCGAGCTATACCGGACGTATCGCCGTGGGACGTTTGGCCCGCGGGGAAATGCGCGAGGGGATGAACGTCAGCCTGGTCAAACGAGACGGAACGATCAAAAAATCCAAGATCAAGGAACTGTACGTATTTGAGGGACTGGGCAAAGTGAAGGTTCCTCAGGCATTGGCCGGGGATATCTGCGCCGTTTCGGGGATCGATGATTTTGAGATCGGAGATACCATTGCCGATTTCGAAGCACCGGAGGCCCTGCCGACCATAGCCATCGACGAACCGACGATGTCGATGCTCTTTACGATCAACGATTCGCCGTTCTTTGGCAAGGACGGCAAGTATGTAACCAGCCGCCACATCCGCGAGCGTCTGGAAAAGGAACTCGAGAAAAACCTCGCCATGCGCATGACGCAAGGCGATACCACCGACAAGTTCATCGTGTACGGCCGCGGCGTGCTGCACCTGTCGGTACTTATCGAAACGATGCGCCGCGAAGGCTATGAACTTCAGATCGGTCAACCTCAGGTGATCATCAAGGAGATCGACGGGCAGAAGTGCGAGCCGATGGAGGAACTGACCATTGACCTGCCGGCCGATGTTTCGGGACGCGCTGTCGAATTGGTTTCCGCCCGCAAAGGCACCATGACCAGCATGGAACCGAAAGGCGACCGGATGCTGTGCAAGTTCGACATTCCTTCGCGCGGTATCATCGGCCTGCGCAACCAACTGCTCACCGCCACGGCTGGAGAAGCCATCATCTCGCACCGTTTCCGTGCTTTCGAGCCGTTCAAAGGCCCGATCCCCAGCCGTCAGAACGGTTCGCTCATTTCGATGGACCAGGGGAAAGCTATTCCTTACGCCTTGGACAAATTGCAGGATCGCGGCACGTTTTTCATCGATCCGGGCGAGGACGTGTACGAAGGTGAGATCGTTGGGCAGAATACCCGCAGCGGCGATATCGTGGTCAATGTAACCAAGGAAAAGAAACTGACCAACATGCGCGCAGCCGGATCGGACGACAAGGCTAAGATAGCCCCTGCCGTGAAATTTTCCCTTGAAGAAGCCTTGGAATATATCCAGAAAGATGAATACGTCGAGGTAACTCCCCATCATTTGCGTCTGCGCAAGATTATCCTTTCCGAAGCCGAGCGCCGCAAAGCCGAGCGCCGCACGGAAAACGAGTAAACGCTCAACAAGACAGGTCTTCCCAGGGAGGGCTTCCGGCGCAATTCAGTCCTGGACAGAGGGACGGAGGTGGTTGGAATGGATGTTATTCACGAAAAATTGTACATTTTTTCTTTCATCAAACAAGCAAAGCGGCAGGAAATTTTTTCTGCCGCTAAATGTTTGTAGTCAGACACATAAATATTCCTTCCCGTTGTAAAAAAGCTGGGGAATAAAATGTACATTTGTTTCCGGATCGGTCTGTCGACCGAAAAGGTCGATCGGTGATCGGTCAAAAAGCACACAACCTCCGTTTCGGGGAGGGTAAAAAAAGGGGAAAAACGATGAAACGCATTTTTTGGCTGGTATTCTTCCTGGCCATCTCGTTGTCTATGCAGGCCGCTTCTTGGGTGGAAGGGGAAGTCTACCTCAAGGATGGGACGGTCGTTCGCTTCGAACAGAAAGACCGTATCCGGCTGCCGAAAGGGAGACAGGCATTGAAGGCTTTTCGCAATGCCTTCTACAAGACAAAGCAAAAGGAATCTTTTGCCTTCGATCAGATCGACTCCTTGGTGTGTTGGCATCCCAAAGAAAAAGGGTATCCGAGAAAATACATACCGGTCTCTTCAACCGGCTGGTGCTGGGTGTATATGGAAACGCCTTATATCTCGGTATGGGTCTATTCCAAAAAGGGTTTTTCCATGGAAGCCGACGGAGGCATCGCTCCGTTGTATCGCAGCAGGATGGTTTTCGGACATTCAAAGGTCTCGTATTATCTGGAACAGAAAGACAGTGGCGTGGTTTGTCCCCTTGGTTCGGCAGCAAAATACCGGGCGGACAGAATGTTTCGCGAGCGGATCTGTCGTTGCATCGAGGACGATCCCTCGTTGTGCCGCACGATCCTCGGCATGGAGGAAGCTTCGCGCAACGACCTCATTTTGACCTTGGCCGACTATCATCCCTCAGGAAAGGAACAACCGAACAATTAAATAACCTACCATGAAACGCATCCTTCTTTTGGCAACCCTGTTTGCCATCAGCGCAGCAGGCGCTCAAGCCCAAAGTTTGAAAAAAGATCCGGACTCCTATCACGTGATCATTACCCTGGCCAATGGCGAAAAAGTGGACGGCTACCTCAAAAGTGGCTGGCATGCCGAAAATTCTCTCTTGAAAAAGGAGAACTACTCGTTTAAGGTCATCAAAGATCTTCAGGATAAGGAGCCTGTCAAATATACGGCCGAGGAGGTCCTTTCCGTCGAATATACGGACACCACCGAGGCCAATCCCGATGGAACACGCTGGGAATCCCGCCCCTTGGCCTCGCCCGGGATAGGCGACCGTTATCGAACCATTCCTCGGCTGCTCTGTGTGGATAAGGAAGGCGAGAACGCCACGATCTACTGGTGGAAAGTCTGGGTTTGGGGAGGTATCAACAATTCCCAACGCCGCTTGGTTACCTTTTACGGGATACGTTTCCACGACGATCCGGAAAACATTGTCTATCCCTATGATTTGGTTACAACGATGCTGATGGACAAGAAGCATCCCGGTTTGAAGGAATTTTGCAAGAATTGGTTCAAAGGTCCGGAAGGGAAAGCCCGGAAGAAAGAAAGCCGGGACGACGAAACCTGGATACTGGACATGTACGATGCGTATCTGGCATCTGCAGCTGAAAAATAACCAAGGTCGAGAGTTTTCCGCATCATCCTCAGGACGCGGTCAAAAAGAGCGCCGCTTCTCTTTCATGAGAAGCGGCGCTCTTTTTGACCGCTGGTTTGCGAGAGGATCGTTGCTTGGCCGGAGTAAGTGAATGCGCATTTTTTATGCAAGCCTTCCATTAACATTTCTACGCACAACGCCGATCCATAGGAGGGATAGGACGTCTTGTTGCGTGATACTCCGCCGACGGCCCTCCTGTAGGCGGAAATACTTCGGAAGAAGGGAAGGGCTACCGGGAAAATTCCTCGAAAGTGTGGTCGTTGTAAAAAATGACGATTTTGGCAATTTTTTTGCTGCCAAGTCCCTCCGGGGAATCGAAAGAAAAACGACCCCTCGAGGGTTTTGGATCTTCGAGAGGGGCGGCCACAGAAGGGGCGTTTGCCGACGAAGGGGCATCCTTTACCTGAAAATCTTCGTGGGAAAAGGTCGCCCGCGGAGAGGAAGTTTCAGGGGAAGTCTCGGGGGACTTTTCGGCAGAATCTTCCGTTTGTTGAAAATCGAACAGCGTGTTTTTTAGCGATTTACTGTTATTTTCTTCCAGTGCTTTTTTAGGTTCTTCTGCGGTCTTTTGCCGCAGGTTGATCACACTCGGAGTAGAGAGGGACAGGTGGCCAGTGCCATTGACCAGCCAAGCCAGGTTGATGTCCGGGTAGCGTGCGACGATCTTTTGCACCACGTCCAGCGAAGGGCGGTTTCTCCCTTTGAGAATGTGGGAAAGGCCGGAACGTTGAATGCCGATCTCGTCGGCAAAGGCCGTAGGGGTGAGGCCGAGGAATTGGATTACCTCGTAAATGCGCTGATTGATGGCAGATATTTCCATAGGCGAGCCGGAGATTGACAGTTGTGCAAGACTTCTACAAATGTAAAAACCAAAAAACGAATATCAAAATACAAGTGTAAGCAAACAAATGTTTTTAATAGACAATATAAATGTAAACACAGTAGAACATCTGTATATTTTCAGGTGTTCATAATGAAATGTAGCATTAGATAATCGATATAAAAGCACTGGTTTTATTTATTTTATAACTTCAAAAAAATATTGACGACAAAAAACACGTCTTTGATACATTTGTATAAAAACAGAGGCGAACAAAAGTAAACAGGCGCGAAAAAAATCGAGGAACAATTGTGAAATATCGATGATTGACAAATGTAAACCTTCAGAGATTTGTAGGAAAACAGAGGTGGGTCGGCAGGATGCGCCTCGGCCGTGTTAAGATCGAAAACTTCGTTTTCATCTTTCCGCTGCGCTCGGCTTTCACTATCTTTGGATAAGATAGGATGCGCCTCGGCCGCGTTAAGATCGAAAACTTTGTTTTCATCTTTCCGCTGCGCTCGGCTTTCACTATCTTTGACCAGCGAACAAAAATCAATAGTTTGCCGGTATTTGCCGGGCTCAGCACGCGTATGGATGTAGAACAGTTAAAAAGGGTGTATTCCGCCTCGAAAGAGAGGTCCATTACCGGACGGATCGTTCCTCCGGAACGTGTTTTCTCCCTTTGTCAAGCCTTTGGTGCGCAAACGGAATGCGTGGGGACCTCTGTCCTCGGACGGCCCATCTGCTCGGTGAAGTTCGGACGCGGACCGCGGCGTATCCTGTTTTGGACGCAGATGCACGGCAACGAACCGACAGCTACCGGGGCGGTATTCGACCTTCTGAACTTTCTCAAAGCTTGCCCCGAAGCAAGCGAACGCTATGTGGAACGCTTGCACGAGGATTTTACCCTGCTTTTCGTCCCGATGCTCAATCCCGATGGAGCAGTCCTTTTCCGCCGCAGCAACGCGCTGGGCATCGACCTGAACCGCGACGCGTTGGCCCTTGCGGCTCCCGAGAGCCGTATTTTGCGCCGGGTGCTCCAGGATTTCCGTCCCGAGTATTGCTTCAATCTCCATGACCAGCGCAATATCTACAATGTCTCGGGTACTCCTCGGACGGCTACTCTGTCTTTTCTGGCCCCTTCGGAAGACCTCCAGCGGACGGTTACCCCGGGCAGAAAGGCTTCGATGGCCCTCATCGCAGCGATGAACCGCTGCGTGCAACAGATCATTCCAGGGTGCGTGGGGCGTTACAGCGACGAATTTTACCCCACAGCCGTGGGCGACACCTGTCAAAAGGCGGGCTATCGGACGGTGCTTGTCGAGAGCGGTACGTATCCGGGCGACCCTGAGCGGCAGGTGGCCCGCTTTGGCAATTTTGCAGCCATCCTCTCGGCTTTGGAATACCTTTCCCATCCGGGCGACCTTACCCGGGGGTGGGAGGACTACGAAACGATCCCTCGCAACGATACCAAGATGATGGATGTGATCCTGCGGGGAGTACGCACTTCTCTGGGCGATTGTTCGGCAAGGGTGGACATCGGGGTGATGTTCGAGGAAAAACCGTCGGCAGATGGACAAAGTCTGGTGAAAAAGGCGGTGATCGAAGCCATCGGAGATTTGCGTTATTACTACGGTATCTGTGAGATTGACGCGAAGGAAGAACCTGTGACGGGCCTGGGGACTTGTCCTCAAGTGGGCGACGCACTTTCTTGGGATGGTTTGGTCGGCCAGTGAACGTGGGCTACCGGGCCTGAAGCTGGATGTAGCCGAGCAAACAGCCTTGAAGGGGCGTGGACACAGGGACGAGGGCGGAGAAAGGTCAACAGATAGATAGTGCGAATAAAAAATATCGAACCATAGGAACCATGCGTATTTTCTGTGCTGAAAAAGGCTTCGGAAACAAAGGACTGAAGGGGAAAGGGAAGGCTGTTGCCTGCTTGGGCGGAGTGCTTCTGGCAGGGCTGTTGTTTGCGGCCTGCCAAAAAGATGCTCCTCCCGTTCCCGAGCCGGAACCAGACCCCACCCCCGATCCCGTCACAGTCGAATACCTCCGCCCGAATACCACTACGGCCCACCAGATGAAAATTTCCCAGACCGGGCAGGAACTCTACCAGATCGTTACCGAGGGAGAAGACCCTTATGTCTATACACATGCCTTGTCCAAGGCCAATCCGGCCGATTCCGTCGTCTTGACCTTCGAGTACCGCTCGCCGCAAGGGGTGGATTTTCTCCAGGTCTTTCTGTGCGCTCCGGTTACCGAAGATCGTTCGAACTGGACGAAAGCCCTCGAAGCTACCTCCGAGTGGAAAACGTGGTCGTACAATCTGTATTTTTCCATCCGGGATTGTGCCTGGGGGCGGGCGGGCGACTACCTTCGTTTGGATTTCGGCAACCGGGCCGGCATTTCGCTTGATATCCGCAATTTGCGCCTTCGGGGAATGACCGCCGAAGAAAAAAAGGAAGTGGAGCAGCAGGAATCCGAAGAACAGCGCGATCAGGCGATGGAAACACGTCTGAAGGACTATCTGTCACGGGATTATCCGGAGGCGGGGATCACCTCGGTACAGGTGGGCGGCGATCAAGTAGCGGTGCAGGGATACTGTCCCGCCGGACAGACGTATGCCTTGGCGGAAATACCCCCCTATCAGGATGTAACCGAAAGTTCGGAGTTTCCGTTTGCCACTCCGGTCAGCTCCGGAACTTTCTCCGCGACGCTCGATCGATGGGTCGAGCGCGACGGGATGCTTTACGACCGCGCCTTGTCCAAATGGGCTGTTGTCCTTCTCGAAGGAGAAAAGGAGACCCTCGCCTCTCACGCCCGCTATGCGGACCAGGTGGGGGCGTTGCCGGAACTTCCCCTGCTCGAACTTTCGAGCAAGAAAGGCCTGGGAGGGTTCCACATCAATCCGGTGGTGGGCGATCTGGACGAATTGGGCATAACGAGCGTTACGGTCAATATCCTTCCTACCCAGCAGATGTTCCTCTCGCCGCAGGCCAACGCCGTGGCGCATCGGTACGGAGGGAAGACTTACTATTTCTCGGAGAGTTTCGTACAGGAAACCGACGAACGTTTGGCCCTTCTGCAGGAAAAGAACATCGTCGTGGCAGCCATCCTGCTCATCCCCCCGGCTTCGGCTCATCAGGATCCGTCGGTCGGCGCGCTGATGCAGCACCCTTCGTTCGATCCGAGCGTGGGGGCGGCTCACTACACGATGCCCAACCTGACTACGCCGGAGAGCGTGAACTGTTATGCGGCGGCGCTCGATTTTCTGGCTACACGGTACGGTTCGGACCAGAGTACGCACGGGAAGATCCACAAATGGATCCTGCACAATGAGGTGGACTGTGGCCGGGATTGGACCAACATGGGCAACAAGCCGGTGCGGGTCTATACGGATACTTACCTCAAGTCGATGCGGATGTGCTACCACATCGTCCGCCAGTACGATGCCCGGACGGAAGTAATGATCTCCCTGACCCATTCCTGGACGCACGAATCGGCCCAAGGGTATTCCTCGCGCAATATCCTGAACTTGCTCAACGCGTTCTGCCGCCGTGAAGGGGATTTCCGCTGGGGAGTGGCCTACCATCCGTATCCGCAGGACCTGAACAATCCCCGGACGTGGGAAGATCCCGAGGCCCTGTTTTCGATGAGCACACCCTACGTAACCTTCAAAAACCTGGAGGTGCTGGATCGCTGGAGCAAACAGCCGGAGAACCTTTATAAAGGCACCCAAAAGCGCAGTGTTTGGTTGTCCGAGAACGGTACCAACTCCAGGACCTACCAGCAGAAGGATTTGGAGGAGCAGGCGGCCGGGTTTGCCTATGCCTGGAAAAAGATCAAGGCGCTCGAGGGCATCGACGGCATCCAGTGGCACAACTGGATAGACAACCGCCAGGAGGAGGGGCTGCGGATCGGGTTGCGGAAATTCCCGGACGAACCCGACGACCCTTACGGGGCCAAACCCGTTTGGTATCTGTACTGGGCGGCCGGCACGGCGCAGGAGGAGGAGGCTTTCGAACCTTACCTCGCGGTGATCGGTCTTTCGGACTGGGACATCGTACAGGAGAATATTGCCCAATGATTTGCAGGTGGGGCACGGCTTCCGCAAACCGAAGAGGTGGGGGAAGGTCCAAAAAAACGTCAATGCTGCGCCGGGAAAAACGTGTTTTTTTGCCTTAATACGCGATTTAAGCCGGGAAAAAAGGCGCTGTTCGGTCAAAAATAAGTACATTAGCGCGTATTTTCACTCACGCGACAGGCAAGATGAAACAGACTGAAAAACAGCAAAAACAGATCATCCTTCTTTCGGTTTCCGGACCCGACCGTCCGGGACTGACCAGTAGTTTGACCGGTATTCTGGGACAGTACGACGTATCCATCCTCGATATCGGCCAGTCGGACATCCATCAGACGCTCAATTTGGCCATTGTTTTTGAAATGGGCGAGGATGCACAGTCCGCTCCCTTGCTCAAGGACATCCTGATGAAGAGTTATGAGTTGGGGCTTACCATCAAGTTCACTCCGCTCTCCCGGGAAGAATCCCTCGAATGGGCCATCAACAAGAACAATTCCCGCTACATCATCACCGTGTTGGGGCGCTGCCTGACGGCTTCGCAGATTCATGAGGTAGCGAAGGTAATAGCAAGTTACAACCTGAATATCCGTACGATATATCGCCTTACTCACCGTCCTCTTCCGGACGATCCCTCCCGGAGGGTCTGCCTGGAGATGAACGTTGAGGGAGCTATTTCCGACCGGAAAAAGATGACCTCCGACTTTCTGGAAGTCTCTTCCCGCGTAGGAGTGGACATCGCCTTTCAGCAGGACAACATGTACTACCGCAACCGCCGCTTGGTGTGCTTCGATATGGACTCGACCCTGATCCAGACCGAGGTGATCGACGAACTGGCGCGCCGTGCCGGCTCGGGCGAGCAGGTGAGCGCCATTACCGAATCGGCCATGCGGGGTGAAATCGACTTTCAGGAGAGTTTCAAACGCCGGATCAAAACCCTGGCCGGTCTTCCCGAGAGTGTACTGGCCGAAGTAGCCGAATCCCTCCCCTTGACCGAAGGGGCCGAACGGCTGCTCTCCGCTCTGAAAATATACGGGTACAAGACGGCGATCATCTCCGGAGGTTTCACCTATTTCGGCCAGTACCTCCAGAAGAAACTGGGAATCGACTACGTCTTTGCCAACGAACTGGAGATAAAGGACGGTCGCCTCACCGGCGGCTACGTCGGTCCGATCGTCGATGGGGCGCGCAAGGCCGAATACCTGCGTCTGCTGGCGCGCATGGAGGGATTGTCCACCGAACAAGTCATTGCCTTGGGCGACGGGGCAAACGACCTGATGATGCTCAATACCGCCGGGCTGGGGATCGCCTTTCAAGCCAAACCCGTCGTGCGGGAGAATGCTCGCCACAGCATTTCTTCGCTCGGGCTGGACGGGGTGTTGTACCTGCTGGGCTATCGCGACCGCCACATCGAAGATCTCTTGGCGCGCAAGTAGTTTTTTCCCCGCGGAGCAAGGTTTTACGAAGCCAAATGTACACGCCGCACGGATCCGATTAAAATACGCAAAGAGAGCAGGGCGCAAACGAAGGCAAGATAGTGCGCCGCGAAAAGCAACGAAACACAACAACCTGACAAATAAACATGGCACAAGAACAAGAACGCAAACATAGCGGGGAGGAACTGCCCGAAAATGCTTTTCGGCCGCTTGCCCCCGGCGAGGAATATCACCCGCTGATGTCTCCGCAAAAGGACTATCCGGAAGTAACCTTCTGGTCGGTGGGTTGGGGTATCCTGATGGCCGTTATTTTTTCGGCCGCTGCCGCCTTTCTGGGACTGAAGATAGGCCAGGTGTTCGAAGCGGCGATCCCGATCTCGATCATTGCCGTCGGACTGTCCTCGGCTGCCGGGAGGAAAAAAGCCCTGGGGGAGAACGTCATCATCCAGTCGATCGGCGCCTGTTCGGGTGTGATCGTAGCCGGAGCCATCTTTACCCTGCCGGCTCTGTATATCCTGCAGGAGACGCATCCGGAGTTGGCGGTCAATTTCCTGGAGGTATTCCTCAGCTCGCTGCTGGGAGGTATCCTCGGTATTCTGTTCCTGATCCCTTTCCGCAAGTATTTCGTCAAACAGATGCACGGCAAATACCCCTTCCCCGAGGCTACAGCCACCACGCAGGTGCTCGTTTCGGGGCAGAAGGGCGGTGCGCAGGCCCGTCCGCTGGTGATCGCCGGACTGGTGGGCGGTTTGTACGACTTCCTGCTGTCCACCTTCGGCTGGTGGGCGGAGGTGCTCAAAACGGACATCCTTCCCTGGGGGGCCGCCTTGGCCGAGAAAACCAAACTCGTCTTCCGGGTCAATACCGGAGCAGCCGTACTGGGATTGGGCTATATCGTGGGGCTGAAGTACAGCACCATTATCTGCGCCGGTTCGCTGCTGGTGTGGTGGGTGATCATCCCGCTGATGGGAGCGTTGTTCCCGGATACGGTGCTGGCATTGGGCGATCCGAACATTACCACGCCCGTAGGTGCGATGTCGGCCGATACGATCTTTACCACTTATGCACGCCACATCGGCATCGGAGGCATCGCGATGGCCGGTGTGATCGGGATCGTCCGCTCGTGGGGCGTGATCAAGGGCGCTGTCGGACTGGCCTCGCGTGAACTGGGCGGGAAGCGTTCCGCTGTACAGGGACAAGAGAAGGCCGTAGCCCGAACCGACCGCGACCTCTCGATGAAATTCATCCTGATCGCTTCCGTAATCGCTCTGGCAGCGACGTTCCTGTTCTTTTACTTGGGCGTGATCCACAACCTGCTCCAGGCGGTGGTGGCCTTCGTGGTGGTAGCGGTGATCGCTTTCCTGTTTACCACCGTAGCGGCCAATGCCATAGCCATTGTGGGAACGAACCCGGTATCGGGCATGACGCTGATGACCCTCATTCTGGCTTCGGTCATCCTGGTGGCCGTCGGACTGAAAGGCACGGCGGGCATCGTCGCTGCGCTGGTGATCGGCGGGGTGGTGTGCACGGCGCTTTCGATGGCCGGCGGATTTATCACGGACCTGAAGATCGGTTATTGGTTGGGCTCCACCCCGGCCAAACAGCAGACGTGGAAGTTTCTCGGTACGCTCGTTTCGGCCGCTACGGTAGGTGGAGTGATCCTGGTGCTGAATAAGACGTACGGATTTTCGGCCGAGGGAGGCTTGGCTGCACCGCAGGCCCATGCCATGGCAGCGGTGATCGAGCCCTTGATGTTGGGCGGAGGCGCGCCCTGGCTGCTGTACGGCATCGGAGCGGTGCTGGCGCTGGTTCTCACCTGGTTGGGGGTTCCGGCTCTGGCTTTTGCGCTGGGAATGTTTATCCCGCTCGAACTCAATACGCCGCTGGTGATCGGTGGACTGATCAGTTGGTATGTCAGCTCGCGCAGCAAAGATGCACAGGTCAACAAAGCGCGTCAGGACATGGGTACGCTCCTGGCTTCGGGTTTTATCGCCGGAGGTGCGCTGATGGGTGTGGTGAGTGCGGCGATGCGTTTCGGTGGCTTCGAGTACACCTATACGATGGGGGCGGGTTGGTCCCAGGGATTGGGACTGGTGCTGTATGCGCTGCTGATCGTCTTTCTGACTCGTTATAGCATGAGAGGAAATAAAACGTTTCATTGATTTGAAAAACAATAATTTATAAAAGCGAATAAAATGAAAAAAACATGGTTTCTCCCTGCAGCGGCAGCCCTGTTGCTGGTGGGATGTGCACAAAATGAACCGAAGGATGCTCAGGAGGTAATCGGGCAGTACGAAGCGGCTACCGGTCTGAGCGGGGTAACGAAAGATACTCCCTTGATGCTGAAACTGCGGATGAACATGTCGGACAGCACCAAGATGTATTGTACCTTTATCGTCAATCCTCCTCAGGAGCGTCTGCGGCTCGAAATGTCGGTAAATGGTCAGACGGCCATCTTTGCCGTCGATGGCCAGCAGGGTTGGATGTTGCCGCCGGACGGATCGGGCGTTCAAGTCCTGCCCAAGGAGCAGATTGAGGCATTTTCCCAGCAGTTCAATGCTCTTTCGGGCATCAAGTGGGATACGGCCGACTATCGCTTGACGCTGCTGCCTTCGGAAAAGAAAGACGGGAAGAAGTACAATGTCGTGGAAGCCGCTCCCAAACAGGACTCGCTCGGACAGGTACACCAGAAGATTTTCTTCAACCGGGAAACGGGGTTGGCGGACTTTACGGAATACAAACTGAGCATGTACGGCCAGGAAACCTCCGGAGAAGTGGTCTTCGGAGCATATGAAGAAGCTCAGGGCGTAAAGTATCCTTCGAGCCTTACTTCCTCGTCCGACGGCAAGGAGGTTTATTCGGCGCTCATCGATACCTTGATCGTCAATTACGCAGCACCCGATTCGCTGTTCGTTCAGCCCACGGAGAAAAAATAATCGTTTGAAAGATAAACAAATACGATGAAAAAAATACTTTGTCTGGCGGCTGCCCTCTGGTTTTTCGGGGCAACGAGCCAACTTTCGGCCCAGGATGTCCAGTCGGTGATGAACCGTTACGAGGAACGTTCGGGTTTCAACCGGGTAGATCCGGGTAAGACGGCGGTAATGAGCCGTTTGAGTGTCAATGCAATGGGCATGCAAATCCCCTGCACGGTCATCACGGCACCTCAAGGACGCGTACGGGTGGAAATGACGGCCAATGGACAAACGATCCTGATGATCGTCAATGGACAGCAAGGCTGGATGTCTGTCCCCGGAATGGGGGTTCAGACGATACCTCAGGAGCAGTTGCCCCAGATGATCGACCAATACGACGTAATATCCGGACTGAAATGGAACAGCGAGGATTACGACCTCGAACTTCTCGACCCCGTTCAGCAAGGCGGGATCGAGTATCAGGTAGTACGAGCCGTACCCAAGGCCGAAGACGACCCGACGGAACAGATGGACATCTATTTCGATACCCTGACCGGAATGCCGGCGTTTGCCGAAGCACAGGTGGAGGTAAACGGACAGAAAATGGCCGTGAAAACGCTCCTGCAAGACTACAAGACTTCCGCCGGGATGAAATATCCTTCGCAGATAAAAACGGAGGTGGGAGGAAATACGGTTTCTTCCGTTTCCATCGATACGCTGGCGGTGGATTATCCGGTGAACGACGCAATGTTCGCCCGTCCGCAGTAAGGGGATTTTTTGCGGAAAAGTTCGGAGGGGCTGCCCATGGCAGCCCCTCCGAACTTTTTATTACCCGTTATCATCCGGCTATTTCGTATTGCCGCAGGGCATCGTTGAGCGAAGTCTTCTTGTCGGTACTTTCTTTCCGCTGCCCGATGATCAAGGCGCACGGCACACTGAACCGACCGGCGGGGTATTGTTTTTCGAACGATCCCGGGATTACCACGCTGCGAGGCGGCACATACCCGATGTACTGCCGTCCCTGTGGGGTGGTTACGTCGATGATCCGGGTCGAACCGGTCAGCACCACACCCGCGCCCAGGACCGCTTCCCGGCCGATGTGGCAACCCTCTACCACGATACAACGCGACCCGATGAACGCATGGTCTTCCACGATTACCGGCGAGGCTTGCAGAGGTTCCAGCACTCCTCCGATGCCCACTCCGCCCGAGAGATGCACATGGCGTCCGATCTGGGCGCAGGAGCCCACCGTAGCCCACGTATCGACCATCGTCCCGCTATCGACATAAGCACCGATGTTGACGTACGAAGGCATCAAGATCACGTCAGGGGCAATGTAAGCCCCGTAGCGGGAGGCTGCGGGCGGCACGGCACGTACTCCCCGGGAGGCGTAGTCCGTCTTCAGGGGT
>ERZ827520.3047-NODE-3047-length-14343-cov-2.615482_pt1 | contig 14343 bp, 12 predicted proteins | sample MGYA00519581_ERZ827520 | MGnify/ENA primary metagenome ERZ827520 (study PRJEB31778, sample SAMEA3449339) | human gut metagenome | biome: human gut; feature: human-associated habitat; material: faeces | place: United Kingdom | collected 2010/2012 ...
AACAGTCAGGAAATTATGCGCAGACTGGAAGAAGAGATCAAGAAAAAAGGTCTTGATAAAGAAGTCAATGTAGTATGTACCGGCTGCTTCGGTTTATGTTCGTTAGGACCTGTTGTAATTGTATACCCGGAAGGCTCTTTTTACAGTAAGGTTACTCTTGCTGATATTCCGGAAATTGTGGAAGAGCATTTGCTGAAAGGAAGAATCGTAAAGCGTCTGTTATATCAGGAGACCATCGACAACGATGCCATTCATTCCTTGACTGATACACCGTTTTATAAAAAACAAAAACGAATTGCGCTGCGCAACTGTGGTGTAATTAATCCTGAAGTAATTGAAGAATACATAGCAATGGATGGATACAGCGCTTTAGGTAAAGTGCTGACTGAAATGAAACCGGAAGAAGTCATTCAAGTCATTAAAGATTCCGGCTTGCGCGGCAGAGGCGGCGGCGGTTTCCCAACAGGATTAAAGTGGAGCCTTGCAGCCCAAAATGATGCTGACCAGAAATATGTTTGCTGTAATGCGGACGAAGGTGACCCAGGTGCATTTATGGACCGTTCTGTGCTGGAGGGTGACCCGCACTCTGTTTTGGAAGCAATGGCAATTGCAGGTTATGCCATTGGCGCTACACAAGGATATATTTACATTCGTGCAGAATATCCGATTGCAGTTGAACGGTTGCAAATTGCAATTCAGCAAGCAAGAGAATTGGGCTTGCTTGGAAAAAATATCTTTGACAGCGGCTTTGATTTTGACATTGAATTACGTCTGGGCTCCGGCGCTTTTGTTTGCGGTGAGGAAACATCTTTGCTGGCATCCATTGAAGGCCATCGCGGTGAACCTCGTCCTCGCCCTCCATATCCAGCAGTAAAAGGTTTGTATGGCAAACCTACCATTTTAAATAACGTTGAAACGTATGCTAATATCGCACAAATTATATTGCATGGGGCAGAGTGGTTCCAATCTATTGGAACAGAGCGTTCAAAAGGTACAAAAGTATTTGCTTTGGGTGGTAAAATCAAACATACAGGTTTGGTTGAGGTTCCAATGGGAACTACTTTACGAGAAATTGTGGAGGAAATCGGCGGCGGCGTTTCCGATGGCGGCAAATTTAAAGCTGCACAAACAGGCGGTCCTTCCGGTGGTTGTATTCCAGCCAAATTTTTAGACATTGAGATTGACTATGACAACTTAACTGAAATTGGTGCCATGATGGGTTCCGGCGGTTTAATTGTTATGGATGAATCCACCTGTATGGTTGATATCGCAGAATTCTTTCTTCGCTTTACTGTTGATGAATCCTGTGGTAAATGTACTGCTTGTCGTATTGGTACCAAACGCCTTTTGGAAATGCTGGAGAAAATCACCAGCGGCAGAGGTGAAGACGGTGATATTGAGAAGTTGGAATCCTTGTGCCACTATATTAAAGACAACTCTTTGTGCGCGCTGGGTCAAACAGCGCCCAACCCCGTTTTGTCTACCCTGCAATATTTCCGTGATGAATATGTAGCTCATGTACATGACCATCGTTGTCCGGCAGGTGCTTGTAAAGAGCTTACCATATTTAAAGTGTTGCCTGAAAAATGTATTGGTTGCACCAAATGTGCTCGTAATTGTCCTGTCGGCGCAATCCATGGTAATGTGAAAGAACATCACTTTATTGATATGAACAAATGTATTAAATGCGGTGTTTGTATGGAAAACTGTAAATTCAATGCAATTGTGAGAGAATAAGAGAGGAGTGTGGCAACATGTATCAGATTAAAATCAATGGAATGCCTTTCTCCGTACCGGAAGGCTCCACAATTTTGGAAGCGGCAAGATTTGCCGGTATTAAAATTCCTACCTTATGTTTTTTAAAAGATTTGAATGAAATCGGCGCTTGCCGTGTTTGTGTTGTAGAAGTAAAGGGAGCGCGCTCTTTGGTCGCCGCTTGTGTACATCCTGTAAATGAAGGCATGGAGATTTTTACAAATACTCCAAGAGTGATTGAATCCAGAAAAACAACACTTCAATTATTGCTTTCTGTTCATGAAAGAAAATGTTTGTCCTGCGTACGTAACGGCACTTGCGAATTACAACAGCTTTGTGCAGAGTTGGGTGTAGATGTTGAAGACAAATTAGACGGAGAAAGACCGGCCAGTGTACCGGATACATCTACTGCCCATTTGGTGCGCAATAATGCCAAATGTGTGTTGTGCCGCCGCTGTGTTGCAGCTTGTGAGCATCAGCACGTAGCAGTAATCGGTGCAAACAACCGTGGTTTCGATACACAAATCGGATGTGCGTTTAACTTGCCTTTGGCAGAAGTAAGCTGTGTCTCCTGCGGACAATGTATCGTAAGTTGTCCGACAGGTGCGTTGGTTGAGCGTGATCAAACAGCCGAATTATTGGCAGCGATTAACGACCCTGAAAAATATGTTGTAGTGCAAACAGCACCTTCTATTCGCGCTACTCTGGGCGAATGTTTTGATATGCCGATTGGTACAAACGTAAAAGGCAAAATGGTAGCGGCTCTGCGCAGACTGGGTGTGGATAAAGTATTCGACACTGATTTTGGAGCAGACCTTACCATCATTGAAGAGTCTCATGAATTTATACATCGTGTTAAAACAGGCGGTGTATTACCTATGATTACATCTTGTTCTCCCGGTTGGGTAAAATTCTGTGAGCATTATTTTCCTGACCTATTGCCAAATGTATCCACATGTAAGTCTCCTCAACAAATGACAGGTGCAATGTTGAAAACTTGGTATGCTGAGAAACATGGTATTGACCCTAAAAATATTGTATCTGTAAGTATTATGCCTTGTACTGCGAAAAAGTTTGAAATTGACCGAGAGGATCAAGATGCAGCCGGAGACGGTATTCAAGATGTGGATATTGTATTGACAACACGTGAAATTGGACGTTTGTTAAAACAATGCAACATTGATTTTGCAAATTTACCGGATGAAGAATTTGATCCTGCTATGGGAGTCAGCACCGGTGCGGGCGCTATTTTTGGCGCAACAGGCGGTGTTATGGAAGCTGCTCTTAGAACAGCGGCAGATACTATTTTTGGTGCACCTTTGGAAAATATAGAGTACCATGAAGTACGCGGTACACAAGATTATAAAGAGGCAACTTATAATTTAAATGGCTTGGAAGTCAAGGTTGCTGTTGTCAGTGGACTGGAAAATGCCAATACATTATTGGAAAAAGTACGCTCCGGAGAAGCGGATTGTCAGTTTATTGAGATTATGTGTTGTCCCGGCGGCTGTGTCAATGGCGGAGGACAGCCTACACAACCGGCAGATGTACGTAATTTCACAGATTTAAAATCACTGCGTGCCAAAGCGTTATATGAAGAAGATAAGAATCTTCCGTTTAGAAAAAGCCATGAAAGTCCGATTATTAAGCAAGTTTATCAGGAATACTTAGAAGAACCGGGCAGTCATATTGCGCATCAAATTTTACATACTACTTTTGTAAAACGAAATAAAACAGTTCAGCTGTAAATAAAAGACTCCAAAGCATCAGCTTTGGAGTCTTTTTACCGTTATAAAATATTTCTTTGTAATAATGCAGAAATCAATTTGCAGTCATTCCTACCTTATGGTATGATATAGTAAAATAGTCCCAATTGGAGAGGGGTTTATATGAAAGCGTTGTCTCATAAAAAGATAGAAATAAAATGGTACGAACCGGTAACCATAGCAGTAGGCTTTGGACTGTTTATCTGGTTTTGTATTCCTTTTTTCTTTGGCATATTTAACGTAGGGTCATATTTTGGTATCGCTGTCAGTATCCTTGCTATGGCTTATTTTCCGGTGAAGCGTTTTTGTAAGAGGAAGATGGCGCAAAAACCATACTTTGTTACATTTAGCATTGTGAATTTTCTGGCTGTGATATTTGGAATTTGGATTGCATTTTTAACAGGTTTGATGATATTTGCAATTAATCAAGTACCTTTAGCGAATGTAACGGCAGTTGTACTGGGGAGTCCCTTGGAAGAAAATGAGTTAGGACCGTCATTGACAGCAAGGTTAGACAGAGCTGTAGAATATTTAGAGGAAAATCCGACCGTAAACTGTATTGTAGCAGGTGGTTTGGGAGATAAAGATACGCCTTCGGAAGCAGAGGTTATGTATGATTATTTGGTGCAGAAAGGAATTTCCCCTGAAAGAATTGCAAAAGATGCCAGCTCACGTAATACAAAAGAGAACTTAGAAAATGCAAAACAGATTATTCAATCAAAAGGCTGGAACCAAAACATAGCCATTATCACTGAGTACTATCATGAATTTAGGGCAGGCAGGTTGGCTGATGAATTAGGAATGCGTTCTTATGCAGTATGCGCTGAAACGCCGTGGTATATTTTTTCTTCTTCTTATGGAAGAGAAGTGCTTGCACTTACAAAATTTTTCTGCCATATTTAATGTTTAAAATTGATTTCAAATTGCTTTGAAATCAATTTTTATTTTTTACAGTCTTAATAATGCCAAAGAAAAAGACTTTCATTCGCATCTGGAGGACTTTCTTTTCATATTTGTTTACTCAATATGCAGAGCAATTTCTCTTATACGATAACAACCAAATAATAGCAACAAAACAAACATTGAAAGGAACTTCTTTCAATATTCAAAATTTGGGCTATTATTAGGACATTTTAACGTTTATCTGTTATAAATTGTTCAGCCTATTTCTTTTATGTTATAACAACCTAGCAACAAATGCAAAATCACAGATTTTGATTGTTGACTAGAACGTTTTAGCGCTCCAACGTTAAAAACTTACTTTGTAATTTTTTCTATGCTATAACAACCTAGCAACAGCAGCAAAACTAAAGTTTTGGCTGTTGGCAAGAACGTTTTAGCATTTGTCAGTAAAAAATTGCAAAGCAATTTTTTTAATGCTATAATATAAAAAAACAGTGCAGAGAGGGAGCGTATAAAAGATGGTGAAAATTTTAATTAAGAATGCGCATATATGTGACCCTGCAACAAATATGGATTGCGAGGGAGACATTTTTTTAGTAGACGGTGTGATAGCTGACATTGGTACTAACTTGGAATACGAAACAGAAGTTACCATAGACGCCAGTGGATTAATTGCTGCTCCCGGTTTGGTAGATATGCATGTACATTTACGCGACCCGGGTCAGACCGAAAAGGAAGATATTATCAGTGGTTGTAAGGCAGCTGCTGCAGGCGGCGTTACCAGCGTACTGGCAATGCCAAACACAAATCCAACAGTAGATAATGTAGAAACAGTGCAGTATATTTTGGAAAAAGCAAAAGATGCAGATGCACACGTATATGTATCGGCTGCTATTACAAAAGGATTGCAAAGTGATGTGCTTTGCAACTTAGCAGCTTTAAAAGAGGCGGGAGCGATTGCTTTAAGCGATGACGGAAGGCCTGTGATTAATACAGAATTTATGGCAGAAGCTATGCAGGCCGCGCCAAAGCTTGGTATGACGGTTGTATCTCACTGTGAAGATTTGTATTTGGCAAAAGGCGGTATCATTCATGGCGGAAAAGTAGCGGAGACATTGGGCGTAAAAGGAATTCCTGCTGCTGCGGAAGATTGTGGAACAGCCAGAGAAATCGCGTTGGCCGCAGCTTACAATGTTCCGATTCATATTTGTCATGTAAGTACTGCCACTTCCATTGCGTTAATACGCGACGCAAAAGCAAGAGGGGTGGCAGTAACGGCAGAAACAGCGCCTCATTACTTTACTTTAACAGAGGAAGAATTGCTCAAACGTGACGCCGATTACAGAATGAATCCTCCTCTCAGAACAGAAGCGGATCGATTGGCAGTAATCGAAGCATTAAAAGACGGCACATTGGATGCAATTGCTACGGACCATGCGCCACATACACCAACAGAAAAAGCTGATTTTGAAAAAGCACCAAATGGAGCCATTGGTATGGAAACCTCTTTGTCAGCAGGAATTACCGCTTTGGTCAAACAAGGACATTGTACCATGTTGCAGCTGATTGAAAAGATGTCAACAAAACCGGCACAGTTATTGGGTATTCCGGCAGGCACTTTAAAGAAAGGAAGCCCTGCGGATGTGATTCTCATTGACAAAGATGAAGAATGGACGGTTGATGTAGATAAATTACATGGTAAAAGCAAAAACTGCGTCTTTAAGAATAGAAAGCTGACAGGAAAAGTAAAATTTACGGTATGCGGCGGAAAAATTGTATTTAACGAATTGGATTAATTGATATAGTATTTGATGGTATGAAATCTGTTTCATGCTTTCAAATACTATTTTTATGTAAGGAAAAATTACCGTTTATTCTCCAACCAAATTGCTTTAGAATCCTGTATGTTATTGTTCGTAAAGTCTTTGCAAATATTGCAAATTTTGTTATAATAATTTTATATGACTTTTATCGCATGAAATGAAATTGGTATATTGCATATTATAAATTGTTCGGAGGAAACAACATGTCTTTAGACCGTTTAATCGAAAATATCATCGAGAAACAAAATCCAACCGTAGCGGGGCTTGACCCAAAACTTAGTTATATTCCAACCTATATCAAAGAAGCTTGTTTTGAAAAATATGGTCACACATTAGAAGGGGCGGCTGCCGCTTTATTTGAGTTTAACAAAGGACTAATAGATGCTTTGCATACCATTGTGCCTGCTGTAAAGCCACAGTGCGCTTATTATGAAATGTATGGTTGGCAAGGAATGAAGGCTTTGCATGATACCATAGCCTATGCAAAAGAAAAGGGTATGTTTGTGGTGACAGACGGCAAACGAAATGATATTGGCACAACCATGGAAGCGTATGCGGTTGCACATTTAGGACAAGTAGATGTGCAAGGTGAAAAAATTGCACCGTTTGCAGGAGATTCCCTTACAGTCAACGGATATTTGGGTTCTGATGGTATTTTGCCATTACTGGATATTTGCGATAAACAAGATAAAGGCATTTTTGTATTAGTGAAAACCTCTAACCCGTCTTCAGGAGAATTGCAGGATTTAAAGTTGGATTCCAACGAGAGTATTTACGAAACTATGGGACACATGTGTGAAGCATGGGGAGCAGAGCATATGGGTAAGTACGGTTACAGTGCGGTTGGTGCAGTGGTTGGTGCAACTTATCCGGAACAGCTGAAAGAACTGCGCGAAAAATTGCCGCATACATTTTTCTTGGTACCGGGGTATGGTGCGCAAGGCGGCGGTGCTGATGATGTAGCTCCCGGTTTTGACCCAAAAGGGCTTGGAGCCTTGATTAACTCTTCACGCGGCATTATGTGCGCATGGCAAAAGAATCAAGTTGCGGAAACGGATTATGCCAAAGCAGCAGCGGAAGAAGCAATACGTATGCGTGACGAGTTAATTGCCCGCATTGGAAAAATTGGTTGATTCCTGTTCACAGAAAAATGGAGGATGTTATGAAATTTGATGTAAAAACATGCAGAATTATAAGCAAACAAAAAATAGCAACGGACACGTATGATTTTACTTTGTTTGCAGGTGAGCTGGCACAAATTGCACAGCCGGGTCAATTTGTACATATTCAGGTACCGGGAAAAACACTACGCAGACCTATTTCCATTTGCGATGTCAATAAAGAAAATAATACCTTGCGCATTGTATTCCAGATTCGCGGAGAAGGTACGGAGATTCTCTCTCAATTGAAAACAGATGACACCATGAATCTATTGGCGCCCTTGGGTCATGGTTATGAAATCGGAGATACAAAGAAAAAAGTATTGTTGGTAGGCGGCGGTATTGGCGTGCCTCCGTTGTTGTACTTAGCAAAACAATATGGAGAAAATGCAACGGTTGTAATAGGCTTTCGCAGCAAAGAATTCGTAATTTTGGAACAGGATTTTATCAAGGCAGGCTGTAACGTAATTGTAGTAACAGATGACGGTACATATGGTCATCACGGTTTGGTAACGGACTGTATTGGTGATATTGTATTTGATGAAATGTTTGCTTGCGGTCCAATGCCGATGCTGAAAGCACTGGCACATGTCGCAGATGAACGCCATGTACCGTTCCAAGTATCTTTGGAAGAAAGAATGGCATGCGGCGTAGGTGCTTGTCTTGGTTGTGCTTGCAAGACCAAAAGAGAAGAAAAACAAGATGAAACATACAGCCATGTATGTAAAGACGGACCGGTTTTTGACTATAAAAAGATTGTATTTTAACAGAACAAGAAACAGAAAAGGTGGTTTCAAGTATGGCTGATTTACGTGTAACAGTTGCAGGCGTCGATTTTTCCAACCCATTGATTGCAGCATCAGGTACATTTGGTTTTGGAAGAGAATATAATGAATTTTATCCGCTTTCCACATTAGGCGGAATTTCAAGTAAGGGTATTACTCTGAAAGAGCGTTTGGGAAATCCTCCGCCGAGAATTGCGGAAGCCCCTGGTTGTATGCTCAATGCAATCGGTCTGCAAAATCCCGGAGTGGACTATTTTATTGAACATGATTTACCTTGGTTGAAAGAACAAGGCACCGTAGTCATTGCCAATATTGCGGGAAATACTCCCGAAGAATACTGCGCTATGGCAGAAAAATTATCCGATACCAACGTAGATATGCTGGAAATGAATATTTCTTGTCCAAATGTAAAAGAAGGCGGCGTTCAATTTGGTACTTCTTGTATAGGAGTAGAGCAAATTACCGCAGCAGTACGCAAACATTGTACAAAACCTCTTATGGTAAAATTGTCTCCCAACGTAACGGATATTGGTGACATTGCCGCATCTGCCGAAGCAGGCGGTGCAGATGCGATTTCTATGATTAATACCTTAACAGGTATGAGAATTGATATTCAAACCCGTCGTCCTATTATTCGCAATAATACAGGGGGGGTATCAGGTCCTGCATTATTGCCCATTGCTGTTCGTATGATTTGGCAGGCATATAATCGTGTCAAAATTCCGATTGTAGGTATGGGTGGTGTATCCAATTGGAAAGATGCCGTTGAATTGATGTTGGCAGGTTCTACTGCTTTGCAGATTGGTACTGCATTCTTTACCAATCCGTATGCGCCTGTAGAAATTGTAGAAGGACTGAACAAATATTTAGATGAGCATAGAATTGCATCCGTAACAGAATTGACCGGCAAAATGATTCCTTGGGGAGAATAAATCGGTATGACTCGTATTATTTTAATTCGTCATTGCGAGGCGGAAGGAAATATCAAACGTGTATTTCAAGGACACACAGATGCTGACATCAGTGAAAACGGAAGAAAGCAGTTAGATTTGCTGAGGCTGCGTTGCCGTAATATGCAGATAGATGCCATTTATTCCAGTCCGTTAAAACGGGCCTATCAAACAGCGGAAGCAATTAACAGCTTTCGCAATTTAACGGTTGAAATTCATGAAGATTTGATTGAAATTAACGGCGGGGATTGGGAAGGCCATTATTGGAGAGACCTTCCCGGATTGTTCCCTGAAGATACAGTGTTATGGAATACAAGACCATATGATTTTGCTCCGAAAAACGGTGAACCTATGCGTCATGTATATGAGCGCATGAAACATGCGGTACTGGAAATTGTAGAGAAGAATCAAGGAAAACAGATTTGTATTACTTCTCATGGCTGTGCCATTCGTAATTTTCTGTGCTGGGCAATGGGAAAGCCGATTGAGCAAATCAATGAGGTAGACTGGTGTGATAATACTGCTGTTAGTATCATTGATTTTGATGATGCATTTAATCCTACCGTGGTACTTGCCAATGATGCTTCCCATTTATCGGGAGAAACATCTACTTTTTCAAAACAAACGTGGTGGAAGCCGGAAAATCGTATCAAAACAGAATGGGATGAGGAGATGTTTCAATGAAAATCATGGCAGTTGATTTAGGTAAAGCGCGTACAGGTATTGCTGTTTGTGATGAAAGTGAAATGCTGGCTTCTCCTGTGACTGTAATACATGAACACAATGAGGAACGTCTGTTGGAAAAGATAGCCCAAATTATTTCTGAGCAACACCCCAAATTGCTTGTAGTGGGTCTGCCCCGAAATATGGATGGCAGTGAAGGGGAAAGTGCACAGCGTTGCCGCAGTTTTGCAGAAAAACTGCAAAATAAGACGCAGTTACCTGTAATCTTACGGGATGAAAGAGGTACAACCATTACCGCACATGGTTATTTAAACTCCACAGATACACGCGGCAAGAAAAGAAAAGCGGTGGTGGATGCCGTAGCAGCCACCATTATATTGCAAGATTATTTGGATTTTCGCAGAAATCAAAAAAATTCTTTGTAGCATAAAAAACGAAATACCCATCTGTTCTTTTCAGAAAGCAGATGGGTATTTTATTTTTTCTTTGTTCCAAATAAACTTCCGTTGTATTTTATGGTACAGATAATCATCCATACAATACCGACTATGATAAATGGTATCACAGTATAGTACCCCAATGGTGTATAGATTAGATTCAAATAAGGCATAATCAGTACACCAATGCCAAGAATAAAGGTTCCTATTCCCATCTTTTGAGTGTAAGGCTTTTTGTCCTCCTCACTTATATTCTGATAATGATAGGAATGCAAAAGCTGAATTTGACCTTTGCAGCCAATCAGATAAGCAAAAACAATCAGCAGAATCCCCAGCAGAGTTTCTATTATGATTTCAGTAATTTCCATACTGCGCCTCCAAATGAAACGATTATCCATAGACATGGAAGAAATTTATGTAAAAGTTTAAGATAAACATAGAACACTATTTTGACAGCTGTTCGATGCTACCGGATTGTATGGCAGGAATATGCTTTTGTATTTTTTCTTTTGGCAATCCCACCATCGAATTTGAAGTAAAGCTTCTATTGTTTTTCAGAAAAACACTTTTAATTGGCTTTGCAGGTACTCCTCCTACAATGGTATAGGGTGGTATGTCTTTTGAGGCAAGAGCGCGTGCTCCAATTATAGCGCCATCATCAATTGTAATTCCTGCCATAATAATGGCTTCAAATCCAATCCAAACATCATTTCCAATGACAATATCTCCTTTATTGTTCCAAGACATTGTTACATCACATGGGTTTTGCTTCCATTCCTCAAAAAATAAAGGAAAAGGATAAGTAGATAGAGACGTTAAGGCATGGTTGGCACTGTTGAACAAGAATCTTGTACCGCATGCGATAGAACAAAATTTTCCTATAATGAGTTTATTGTGATTGATAGGATAATGATATAATACGTTATTTTGTTCAAATAATGTAGGGCCTTTTCTGAAGTTGTGATATATCGTGTAATCACCCATGATGATATTTGGATTGGTAATTACTTGATAGAGATAAACCGTATGGTTATCCCCTGAACGCGGATATATTTGTGTTGCCGGAATCATGATTTGCAGCCTCCTGCTGTATGTTATATTCGAACATGATTCCGGCTTTTACAATGCAGCGTTTCATGCCATATACGTCTTAGTTTTGCGGTTTTTCTATCTGTATCATAAATCCCTTATTCTGTTTTGTCAATGTGTTAAGATACATGATATAGAACAAAAACACTTCTTCTGACCAATATGGAGATAAGTCAGGAGAAGTGTTTTTTGTGAAGTGATATCAAAATGTTTAAAGTTCAATTTTGTAAACAGCACCCAGTATTTCAGCTTCTGTTGGGTCATGCGTTACAAGAATAACGGTTTTTCCTTGGCTGCGCTGTTTTACATCAGACATAACCAATGTTTTTGTTTCTGCATCCAAACCTTTGAAAGGTTCGTCCAAAAATAAGATGTCATAGTCAGCAAGCAATGCGCGCAAGATTGCCACTCTTCTTTTCATTCCGCCTGAAAATTCTGAAATAGGGCAATGCGCATATTCTGCCAGTCCTACTTTACTTAATGCCTCTTCAATTGTTTCATTTTGCAATTGAGGAGACGCCAGTTTAATGTTGGACAATGCACTTAAATTTTCGCATAATCTGTCTTCCTGAAAAACTGCACTTTGTTTAAGACCGCTGAAATCTGAGATATCTCCATTGTCAGCTGTTTCAAGTCCCATTAAAATACGCAAAAGCGTTGTCTTTCCTTTTCCAGATGGCGCGGTTAACAGTGTCACTTGCCCTGTAGGAATGTCCGCATTGAAATCTTTCAGAACAATATGTTCGCCAAACGATTTGGATAAATGATTGATTGTAAGTGCCATCTCATATCCTTTCAAGTCTTTTAATGCCTTTATCCAGCAGATAGATAAATAATTTTTCAAAAATAAGGCTGATTAAAATGATGACTACCGTCCAAGCAAATAAATCCGGGGTATCCAGATAAATTTTTGCGTTATATAAATTTTCTCCAATAGAATTTTTTGGAATTCCAATTACCTCTGCGGCTACGCCTGACTTCCAACATAATCCGAGGGAAATGCTGCAGGCAGCGCGGAAGAAAGGCATAATCTGAGAAATATAAATGTAACGGATTTTTCTCATAGGAGAAATACGGAATACTTGTGCCATCTCCAATAATTGTTTATCGCATGATGAAATACCATCTTTGATATTGGTATAAATTACAGGCAAAACAATCAAAAAGGAAATAATAATGGATAAGTTTTTGGAAGAAACCCAAATTAGAATCAGTATGACAAAGGATGCTACGGGAACTGCTTTCACAGTCAGCATAAATGGAGCCAAGAATTGCTCCACATATTTGAATTTAGCGGAAAGTGCTGCCAAAAGAATTCCGGCAATACAGGCAGCCAAAAAGCCGCCTATAATCCTTAACAGAGAAAATGCAATGGATAACCAGAATTCTCCAGTACAGGCCAGCTCAAACAATCTTTGGAATGCAGTAACAGGAGAAACCAACAGGATATTCTGTCCGATGATTAAGGCACAAATTTGCCATATGATAAGCCATACGGCAACAGACCATAATTTAATTTTTCCCGGGCGCTTGTTTTTTTTAGGCATTGTAATAGAAATCGTCTGCCGGTAGTTTTCCGCCGATGGATTTTGCGTTTTGATCATTTAATACGGAAAGATAGCCGGAAAGTTTTTCTTTCATTTCATTTCCGCTAATGAAAGTAATATTACATTCAGGAATTGCTTTTTGTGCTACTGCTTCTGTTACAATATCATACTTACCAACCAAAGCAGCACCTTCATTTACATTGTTATTAATATAGTCTACGGATTCTTGATAATGTTTTAGGAAATCTTCCACAGCTTGCGGATTTTGCTCAATAAATTCAGTTCTTGCAACTACCACGCCTGTTACCAAAGTGGAAGGAGATTCCGCGTTTTCTTGCAATTTGTCCCATTCTTCTGTTAAGTCAAGTGCAACACGCAGATTGCTGTTTTTGCTTTGTGCTGTTGTAACAAAAGGTTGCGGAAGCATTGCAATTGCGTCTTCGGAAGCATTTAGAGCAGCAACACATTCAGAATGTTCACTTTTCCATTCAATGGTTACATCTTTTGCAGGGTCAATACCATTTTGCTCCAGAATATAGTTTAGTGCATATTCAGGAGTAGCGCCTTTACCGCTGGCATAGATGGTTTTGCCGCGTAAATCTTCAACGGAATGAATGGTATCACCGGATTCTACCATATAAAGAACGCCAAGTGTATTAATTGCCAATACCTTTACGCCGCCTTCTGTATTATTGTACAAAACAGAAGCTACGTTGGCAGGAACTGCGGCAATGTCAATTTCACCTTGTACAATTTTTGGAGTTACTTCATCAATGGAAGCAGCAATAGAAAAATTGTAGTTGTTAACACTACAGCTATGGAAACTAAAATAGCACAAAGATTAGTTGACTTTATTAGTGGTGCTTGTTGTGTATTAGGAGCTCAGCTTCAAGAAGTTGAACAAAGAGTATATTTACTTTCACCATCAAATGTTGAAGTTAGTAATGAATTAAGAACTGAAATAAGCTCAAAAGCACTTTTCAATTGGAATAAGTAGGAGGTGATTCCAATAGGAATCATAGGTAGTTTTTTATATTTACTATTTTCAGTTTTGAATATAACAATTTTAGCTGAGGTAATTTTATCATATATACCTAGTATTACTGAAAGTAATTTTTATAGAATTTTAATTTCATTGAATTATCCTATATTATAACCTTTTAGAAGAATTCAAGAAAAATTTTTTGGAAATATGATGATTGATTTTGCGCCTCTTATGGCAATTGTTGTATTAAATTTAATTAGTGGGATGTTGTTATAATAATGATTTCTAAAGAAGATATTTTAAAAAATTTTTTAAAAGAAGATACTGAAGATGTTTTAAAGGTTTATGAATGCATGAGTTTAGCCTATAGCAAAGGTATTCCTATGTTTACTAAATTCTTTTGTAAACCTAATATATGGCTTTTCTTTATTAATAAATTTAATTCGAATAATTTCAAAG
>ERZ827520.3048-NODE-3048-length-14340-cov-2.562688_pt1 | contig 14340 bp, 13 predicted proteins | sample MGYA00519581_ERZ827520 | MGnify/ENA primary metagenome ERZ827520 (study PRJEB31778, sample SAMEA3449339) | human gut metagenome | biome: human gut; feature: human-associated habitat; material: faeces | place: United Kingdom | collected 2010/2012 ...
TGCAGCGCAGCGGCGATCTGCGTTGCCTTCCCACCGGGCGCGGCACCCAGGTCCAGCACCAGCTCGCCGGGCTGGGCATCCAGCAGCACAGCCGGGGCCATGGCGCTGGGCTCCTGCAGATAATAGACCCCCGCCTCATGATACGGATGCAGCCCGGGCCGCGTCGCCGGGTCGTAAAAATAGCCGTGCGGCGCCCAGGGAACCGGCGTCAGGCCGAAGGACAACTGGGGCAGATCCGCCCCCTTCAAGGGGTTGAACCGCAGTCCGACGCTGCGGGGCCGGTCATAGCTTCGCAGAAACGCTGGGTATTCTGGCCCCAGCATCCGCTGCATCCGCTGTAAAAATGCCGTTGGGAGCATAAAAGAAACCTCGCTGTGATTAAATCATGTCATGCCTTAAAAATAGCCGTACTTGCGGCGGTTTTTCAACAAAAATACGCCGGAGGCCAAGAACGCAAAGACCTCCGCCACCACCGTCGCCCACCAGATGCCGTCCAGCTTGAACAGCAGCGGCAGCACCAGTACGGCGGAGAGCTTAAAGACGAACGTCCGTAAAAATGAGATTGCCGCCGAGACGACGCCGTTGTTGAGGGCCGTAAAAAACGACGAGAAAAAGATATTCAGCCCCAGCAAAACAAATGCCACCGTAAAAATGCGGAAGCCGTGCACCGTCATGGAAAACAATGCCGGATCATAGCCGACAAACAGGTGCGCCAGCGTCATCGCCAGCGCCTGGGCAATTCCCAACATCACAATGCCGGAACCAAGATTCAGCGTGACACTTTTGCGCAGCAGGCTCTTGAGCTCCCCAGTGTTTTCCGCGCCGTAATGATAGCCGATGACCGGCGCGCTGCCGATGGCATAGCCGATGAAGACGGCGACGAAGATAAACTCTGTGTACATCAAGACGCCGTAGGCCGCCACGCCGTCCTTTCCAGCAAACCGCAGCAACTGGAAATTATACACCATACCGATGATCGACGAGGTCACACTGGAGACAACCTCCGAAGCGCCGTTGCCGCAGGACTGCAGAATAGGCCGCAGCTGCAGCTTGACCGGGCGCAGCCGCAGCAAGCTGTTATTCGGCCGCAGGAAATAGAGCAGTGGGAACAGCCCACCGACGCACTGGCTCAGCCCTGTCGCAACGGCGGCGCCTGCCACACCCCAGCCGAACCCGGCAATGAACAGCGCGTCCAGCACCATATTCGTCACCCCGGCGGCGATCGTCGCGAGCAGGCCCAGCTTCGGCTTTTCCGCCGTAATCAGGAAGCTTTGGAATACATTTTGCAGCATATATGCCGTGTTGAATCCCAGCAGAATCCGGCCATAGAGGACGCAGTCGTCAATGATCTCCGCATCTGCCCGCAGCCAGCGGCAGATAGGCCGCATAAAGGCCGCGCCCAAGGCTGAGATCACAATACCGGTGCCGACTGTCGCGATGGCAATCATCGTAAAATAGCGGTTGGCCTGATCCCTGCGGCCCTGGCCCAGGGTCTTTGCCACGAGCGCGCTGCCGCCGGTGCCGAACATAAAGCCCAAGCCGCCGAAGATCATCACAACGGGCATCACCAGATTCACCGCCGTAAACGGCCCCTTGCCGACAAAGTTTGAGACAAACAGCCCGTCCACCACGCCGTAGATCGACGTAAAGACCATCATGACAATGGACGGCAGGGTAAAGCGCAGAAGCTTTCGGTAGGTAAAATGGTCCGATAGTTGGATGCGCATCGTTTTCTCCTTTTTATCGATTCATCCTATCACACCTATCACAGAAAAAGTGCGGGCGCGGCTGTTTCCGGGGGAAGCATCCGGGCCCGCAGGCTGTTTCGCGGTGCTTATTATAAAATTAAATCAAGCCGCAGGCGTATAGACTGCGCCGTCGCCAAACTGTAACGACTGGAAGACCGATGGCAGTTCCTGCTGCATAGCAAGGTACTGCTCCCGCAGCTGGCCGGAGGCCGGGGCCTGGGGATCGTCGATCACATCGGCTACGACATCGTAGGTGACACCGTCGATCGTCACCCGGCCCAGCAGCTGGCAGCCGGGGATCCCGGCATAGCTCTCCGGGTCGTCCGTCCAGCCGATGCTGCACAGCAGGCCGCCGTATCCGGCGTCCTGATTTTCCTTGCTGTAAAGAGAGAGCCACTGGCCTGTCTCCTCGGCCACGCAATGGTCCTGCCAGTTCTCCGGCAGCAACAGCGTATAGATCGACGCCGTGACGAGCAGGCCATCCGCCTGGGGCTGCTGCTCCAGGGTCTGCCAGGAGTAGTCCTCCGGCCCGGGGGCCTGGCCCATGGACGCTGCATCCGATTCGATCTCGGCGACGACCTTCTTCTGCTCCGCCGACATTGGTGGTGTCTCCTCCGGCCCGGCGGCGGGGCTGCCGGGGGCCGCATCCGACCCGGCCGTCTGCCCGCAGGCGCACAAGAGCGCCGCCAGGGCCAGGACCAAAAGCCATATAAGCCCGCGTCTTTCCATCTTCATGCCGTCTCCTCCTCCAAGGCCTGTGCCAAAAGCCGCGCCGCGCTGCAGACCAGCGCGCGGCAGGGCCGTGTTTCGTAAAACTCTTTATCCCGGGGCGGCGAGACCGGTGCGTCGTCGCCCCCGGCCTGCCCCAGCAGCTCCCGGCAGATCAGGCTGCCATTTTCCGCCGCAAAGGCCCGGACCGCCCGCTGCACCCGGGCATAGTGGGCGGATTTTGCCGCGCTGTCGCCCGGATCGCTATAGCCCGCCAGCATACCGAGAACCAGCGCCATCCCGCTCACAGCCCCACACGTTTCCCGCAGACGGCCAATGCCGCCGCCAAAGGATGAGGCCATCTTCGCAAGGTTCTCCTCCGGCAGCCCCGTCAGGTCCGCGAAGGCGCAGGCGACGGACTGGGCGCAGTTATACCCCCGGTCGAACAGAGCCCCCGCCCGGGCGGCTCTTTCTTGGGCGCTCATCCTCTCCATGTCGGGAACGTGACGCCATGCAGGCGCATCATAAAGCGCACAGGGTAGTATTGATCCAGATAGTTGCGGCTGTACCAGTCATACGTCGCCTCCGGCAGATGTACTAACTCCGGCGCCTGGCAGCGGAAGAGTTCAAACGTCTTCTGGTCGCCCGAAAGCAGCGCCGCCAGCAGCTCCTTGTCCCCCTCGTCGGCCACCCGCTGCAGGCAGGCGTCCAGAATGGCAACACAGGCTTGCTCCTCCTCTGACGCATCCAGCTCTTTATTGCCCAGCCAGATGAGGAAATCCTCCAGGGAGATCTGCTTCCGCGCTGTCACCTGTGACAGGCGGAAAAAGCCCATTTCATCCTTTGTCTTGAGCAGCTCCACCAAATACGAGAACAGATCATCCTCCAGTAGGCAGCAGTCAAGCAGGACCTCGCAGGCGTTGCGCGGGCCGTCGGGCTCCTCGATCTTCGGCGTCTGGTCCGCCGCGTCGTCTGCCGCATCTGCCGGGGCGGTCTCCGCCGGGGCCTCCGGTTCCGCCGCTTGGGCCTGGCCAAACTGGCCCATGGCCTGCATCACCTGCGCCAGATCAAAGTTATCATACCATTCCTGTGGGACCTCGCGGCCCTCGGCCTCGGCGCAAGCTCTAACAAAGGCATCAATGCCCATCTCCAGCGCCGCCTGCTGCACCGCCTGTACCTTCTCCTCCGCGCCGGATGCCGGGACGGTGATCCCCGCCGGGGCAGGCCGCGTTCCCTCGCAGATTTCGCTCAAGAATTGCAGATACAGGGCAAATAATTCCATGATATTTCCTCGCTTTACAAATAGTAGTCCCACTATACCACAGCCCAGCCAAAAATACAACGCCCCAAAGCTGCGGGTGCGCCCTTATTGCCGCCGGGCCAGCGTATAATCGTCTCCCTTGCGGAAATAGGGGCAGTCGCCGTTGCGGTCTGTATAGATGCGATAGACCTCATCCTCGTCCAGGTCCATCCGGCAGACCTCCATGTCCAGTTCCTCATCGTAATCATTATACCAGCAGTCAGCACAGTTTTGCTGCATATGACGCCCTCCTCTCCCGATCCGCGCGGCGCGGTAAGATGCGCACAGGGCGCCGCAGCGGGCGCCCTGGCTAAGACGATATAAAACGTGCGGCGCGCTCAGCAGAATTTCTGCATCTGCGCCGGCAGCTGCGCAGTATCCGCCGTAAAGGAGACGGTGAAGCTGATGCCGTGCTTTGCGCCGAAGTCCTCACACCACTGCAAAAAAGCAGCGGTCTCATCCAGATCGACGTCGTCACCGACGATCTTCAGCAGGTTGTCGATAAAAATATGGGCGATGTCAAAATTGCCGGCGTGCAGGCCGCAGATCATGCCGCGCAGGAAGGCATACCCACTCTCGGTGTAATCCCGGGCATCGATCAGCCGAACCTGATAGTTGATATCGAATTTCAGCTTTCCGCCCTTTTCAATGCACACAAGTGCGCCGGTCTCTTCCTTCACCGCATCATTGATGCACTGTACCAGTCTTTTCGTTTTTCCGGAGCCCTTCGGCCCCACGATAGCTTTGACCATGGAAACACCCTTTCTTGTGCCGGGAATACGGCTGTTGTTGATGTTTTTATTTTACCAGCAAACGGGCCGGTTTGCAACTGCTTTCACGGAATATTTACAATCTAAAAAATCAGCCCTCATTGCACGCCGGGCTTGCCCAGCAGGCGGAACATATTGCGCTTATAAAACTCCACCCCCGGCTGGTTAAAGGGATTGACCCCTAGCATGTATGCAGAGATGCCGCAGGAAAGCTCAAAGAAGAAGAACAGCTCGCCCAGCGTAAACGCGCTGACCTCGCCCAGCTGCAGCTGCAGCACCGGCACACCGCCGTCCACATGGGCGGCCATGGTGCCCTGAAAGGCCTGCTCCTCGACATAGTCCAGCGTCTTTCCCTCGAGATAATTCAGCCCGTCCAGGTTCTTCCAGTCGACCTCAATGGCCGTCTGGTGCACCGGCGGTGCAAAGCGCAGGACCGTCTCGAAGATGTTCCGCTGCCCCTGCTGGATCATCTGGCCCAGGGAGTGCAGGTCCGCGGTAAACTCCGCCGTGGCCGGGAAGATGCCCTTGCCGTCCTTGCCCTCAGATTCGCCGAACAGCTGCTGCCACCAGCGGGCCATATACTGGAACGACGGCTCATAGCAGCACAGCAGCTCGATCTGCTTGCCCCGGCGGTAGAGCAGGTTCCGCAGCGCGGCATACTGCCAGGCGGGGTTTTCAAACGAACGGATATCCAGGTCGATCTTTGCCGACGCCGCGCCCCGCAGCAGCTCCATCGAGTCGATGCCCGCCACAGCCATCGGCAGCAGGCCAACGGCGGTCAGTACACTATATCGGCCGCCGACATTGGGCGGGATGACAAAGCGTTCCCAGCCCTCTTCCTCCGCCATCTGGTGCAGCGCGCCCTTGCGCGGGTCCGTTGTGACGTAGACGCGGGTCCGGGCCTTTTCTGTGCCGTATTTACGCTCCAGCATCCATTTCAGCGCCCGGGTCGCGATGGCGGGCTCTGTTGTTGTGCCGGATTTGGAAATAACGTTGATGGAAAAATCCTTGCCCTCCAGCAGCTGGCACAGCTCCTGCCAGGCGCGCGTGGAGAGGGTGTTGCCCGCAAAAAGGACCTGGGTCTGCCCCTGCAGATTGTGGTGCTGGCCGCACAGCAGCTCGATCCCGGCCCGGGGCCCTAAGTAAGACCCGCCGATGCCGACGACGACCAAAACATCCGAGGACTCCCGGATGCGCTGGGCCGCCGTCCGGATGCGCTGCACCTCTTCCGTCTCGTCCACCGTGGGCAGATCGAGCCAGCCGGTGAAATCGCCGCCCTCGCCCTTGCCGCTGGCCAGGGTCTGATGGGCACTGGAGACCTCCTGCTCCGCCGCCAGTAAGTCCGGCAGAGAGAGCTCACCCCATACGTTGGAAAGATCAAGATTTATCATACGGTCAACCTCCCGTTACAGTTCATTTTCTATAGCATACCGCAAACGGGCGGGAAACTCAATGGATTTTCCACGGAATTTCCAGGAAAATTTTTCCGCGCCCCGCCGGCGGACGACGCCTTGTCTTTTTCCGAAAACAGACGTATAATAGTTCCAAAATCCGCCGCCTGCGGCGAAACAAAAGGAGCAATCGCCATGCAATATACCTTCGGCGTCGACGTCGGCGGCACCGCGATCAAATATGGCCTATTTGGAGACGGGCTCATCGAAAAATGGGCTTCTCCCACCCGGGTAGACGCGAACGGCAGCCAGATCCTCCCGGATATCGCCGCCGCCCTGGCCGCCTGTCAGGCGCGGCACAGCATCACCCCGGGCCAGATCACTGGAATCGGCATCGGCGTCCCCGGCCCGGTGGACGCCGCCGGGCGCGTTAACCGCTGTGTCAACCTCAACTGGGGTGTCTTCAATATCTGCCAGGCGCTGGAGGCGCTGACGGGCCTTCCCGTCCGCGCCGGGAATGACGCCAATGTCGCCGCCCTGGGCGAGTATTATGACGGCGGCGGCCAGGGCTGCCGCAGCATGGTCATGGTCACCTTCGGAACCGGCGTCGGCGGCGGCATCATCCTGGACGGCAAAATTCTAAATGGCGCCCACGGCGTCGGCGGAGAGATTGGGCACATCGTCGTCAACCGCGACGAGCCCGTCGCCTGCACCTGCGGCAAGCGGGGGTGCGTGGAGCAGTACGCCAGCGCCCCGGGCATCTGCCGCGCCGCGCAGCAGGCCCTGGCCGCAACGGACGCCCCTTCCCTGCTGCGCCGCCTCGAACCCTTGACCTGCAAGGATATCTTCGCCTGCGCCGCCCAGGGCGACGCTGTGGCGGCGCAGGTGCTGGACCGCACGTTTGCCTATATGGGCGAATTTCTCGCCGATGTCTGCTGCGTGATCGACCCGCAGCGGGTCGTGCTGGGCGGGGGCGTCTCCGCAGCGGGGCAGCAGCTGCTGGACGGCATTGCGCCCCACTTCCACCGGTTCATGTTCCACGCCTGCCGAGGCACGGAATTTGCCCTGGCCACCCTGGGCAACGCCGCCGGGATCTACGGCGCAGCCAGCCTGTTCCGGTCCGACCGCTGATGCGCAAAAAACGCGCTGCACTTCTAAGTTTTTGGAAGCGCAGCGCATTTTTTCGTTTCTTTTCGCCGCAAGGGCCGTTTTATTCTGCAGAGATCAGGAAATAGTAGACCGGCTGGCCGCCCTCGACCAGGGTGACCTCGGCGTCCGGGCAAGCGGCTTGGAATATCTCCAGTGCCTGCTGCCCCACCTCCGGCGTCGTATCCACGCCGGTGTAGAGGGTGACAAACTCCCGCCCATCTTCTGCCACATGGCTGGCCAGGCGCTGCAGCAGCACCGCAAGCTCCTGCGCCGTGCCGAAAAGCGCGCCGCAACACAGGGCCAGATAATCGCCCTGGTGGATCTCGTAGCCGTCAAAGTCCGAATCCCGGGCCGCATAGGTAATCTGCATTGTCTCGACGGTGCCCAGTGCTTCGGTCATCGCCTCGGTATTGGCCTCCGCCGTGCCGTCCGGGTCGAACGACAGCAGCGCCGTCACACCTTGGGGGACCGTTTTCGATGGGATGACGATGACCGTCTTCTCTGTCAGCGGAATGGTCTGCTCGGCAGCCATAATAATATTTTTATTGTTGGGGAAGACGAATACCGTCTCCGCCGGGGTCCGGTTGATGGCGCTCAGGATATTCTGCGTCGAGGGATTCATCGTCTGCCCGCCGGAAACGATTTGATCGCAGCCCAGATCGCGGAATACAGCAGCCAGCCCGTCGCCCGCGCAGACGCTGACGACACCGAAGGGCTTCTCCGGCGCAGCGACCGGCTCTGTCTGCTGTTGCTGGGCCATCTCCTGCTTCTCCAGGAGCTTTTCCGTATGCTGCAGGCGCATATTCTCGATCTTTACTTTGACAAGATAGCCGTATTCCAGCGCCTCCTGCAGCGCGATGCCCGGCTGGTTCGTGTGCACATGCACCTTGATGATCTCCTCATCGTCCACCAGGACCAGGCTGTCTCCCAGGCCGCTGAGGAAGCTCCGGAGCATCTCCGGGTCCTTCTCCGACTGACGGGAGACGATAAACTCGGTGCAGTAAGTAAAGGTGATATCCTCCGTGGCAAAGTCGGAAAAATCGGCCGCGTCCTTGACATCGCCTGCCTGTTCCTCCGTGGGCATCTCGATATCCTGCCCCCGCAGCGCCGCCAGCATTCCTTCCAGAATCAGCAGCCAGCCCTTGCCGCCCGCGTCCACAACGCCGGCCTTTTTCAGCACCGGGTTCTGGTTGACTGTCTCCGCCAGGGCCGCTTTGGCCGCCTCGACTGCCGCCTCCAGGACTGCTTCCGGCTCATCGCACACCTCCGCCTTTTCCACAGCAGCAGCAGCAGCCAGGCGGGAAACCGTCAGGATCGTGCCCTCGGCGGGCTTCATAACGGCCTTGTACGCCGCCTCGACGCCCTCGGCCAGCGCCGCCGCAAATTCTGCACCGGTGCAGGTCTCAGCCCCCTTCAGGGACTTGCTCATGCCCCGGAACAGCAGCGATAGGATAACGCCGGAGTTGCCTCTGGCATCCCGCAGCAGCGCGGAGGCCGCGCCGCCTGCCACCCGGCCGACGTCCATCTGCTTCGGCTGCTGCAGCAGCCGCACCGCGGCGCCCAGGGTCATGCACATATTCGTTCCCGTGTCGCCATCCGGTACCGGGAATACGTTCAGCTCGTTGATGTGCTGCTTCTGCATCTGAAGCGATGCCGCCGCACTGAGAATCATTCTGCGAAAAATGCCGCCATCAATGATAAGGCTCATTTGTCACATACACCTCCATGGGGATCGGGGCCGCGCCCTCAATCAATATTGATAGAATCCACAAATACATTGACCGCCTTCACCTGCGTTCCGGTGCAGGAGGCGACGACATAGCGCACTTCGGAAATAATGGAACTGGACAGCGCGGTGATATTCACGCCGTGCTCCACAACAATATGCAAATCAATGGAAATCGAATCGTCGCTCTCGAAGGTCACATAGACGCCCTTGCTCATGGCCTCCTTGCGCAACAGGTGCACAAGCCCATCGGTCATGGAGCGGAAGGCCATGCCCTTCACGCCAAAGCAGTTTGTTGCGGCGATACCGGCGATTTTTGTATAAACATGGCTGGAAACAGAAATCGTTCCTTTGTCCGTAGTCGGACGAATCATACCGTAACCTCCTTATTCCGTTCGGCCGCGCCGCCATTTTGCCCTCTGCCCGTATCCTGCAAGCAAAGGGCACAGGCGCCGCCTGTGCCTGGATTATCTTATTTTAACCGATTTTATAGAAAAGCACAAGAGAAATTTTCAGATTTCCCCCGCGATCCACCCAAAAACAGAAAAAAACCGCACGCGGCTGCCCGATCCGTGTGCGGCTTCCTGCCAAAAATGGCGGCCATTCCCTGCTGAAGATGCCCCTGCCTAAGCCGCTGGGGCCTGCAGACGCAGCACGACGACGGTGATATCGTCGCCCGGCGCTGCAGCGTCGATGATCCCGGCGGCCAGTTCCGCTACAGGCCGCTCCGCCCGGGCGGCGATGCAGCGCTCCGTCTCCTCCACGCCCGCGCCGTCGCTGGTCAGGACGATGAGATCGCCGGGGCGGAGCGTCAGCTTGATCCTCTGGGCCTTGTCCAGCCCCGCCAATGCCAGCCCTGGTGGCATGGACGCCTCGCCCAGCCGCCGCAGCACGCCGTCGTGGCGCAAATAGGAAGGCGCCGCACCCCATTTGAGCAGAAGGGCATTGCCGCTGGCCAAGTCGATCTGCAACAGATCCACCGTTGCGAAACGGCCATCGTCCCGCAGCACGTAAGCGCTGTTCAACAGCTGCAGCGCGCTGGCGGCATCCAAACCCGCCCGCAGCAGTCCCGTCAGTGCCTCCATGGCGCTGCTGCTCTCCGCCTTCGCCCCGCGCCCTGTGCCCATGCCGTCGCACAGCAGGACGAAGAACGTCGTCCCCGGTCCATGGAAGCAGGCGCCCCGGTCGCCGGAGAGGGCCCGCCCCCGCTTGCCGACTGCCCGGGCAGCGATCTCCGGCGTGTACTGCGCTTCCCCTTCCACGCCGCACAGCCCGGCATCTGCTGCGCCCTGCAAATAGCGGGCCAGCAATAAGTATTGGTCCCGAAGCATCCGGCGGCTCTCCTGCTGCCGGGCCCGGTACTGCCGCCGGTATAGGATCCCGTCCAATTGGCGGTTGACCGCCTGCAGAAATGCATCCAGCTGCTGGCAGCGGGTGCAGAACGACGGCGGAAAATCCTCGGGCGTCGCCCGGTATTGGGCCAGCATCGGCCCAGCGGCGCAGCACAGGGCGTGATACGTATCGCCGCTCTCCCGCTCCCAGCAGGTCCGCCAGCCAGGGCAGTCCTTGCAAACCGCCTCCGTCGCTCGGTCGAAGATCTCCGCCGCATCCGGGTCGGTATCCTCCATGGCGGCGGGTGCCAGGACGGTATCGTGCAGCCGCAGGAGCGCATCGGACGCCATCTGCAGCTGCGCGCCCAGCCGCTTCTCCTCTGCTGCACTGCTGGCATGCGGCAGGAGTCGCAGTCGCGGCACCGCCAGCGCCGCAATGGATGCTGCTGCCGCGGAGAGCAGGCACATCTGCGCCGCCGTCTGACCCAGCAGCCAGGCAAAGGCCGCGCTTAGCAGCAGCACCGCCAAACTCCGGTGAAAGACTGTCAGATGCCGCACGAGATACCCCGCACCGCTGCAGAGGCAAAACAGCGCTGTAAACGGCAGGTGCATCCCGCTGCACGCCTCCAACACGATCCCCGCAGCTGCCGCCACCGCCAGCCCCTCCGGTGCGGCCGCGGTCACCGCTATCAAAAACAGGCCGACGGCCAGCCCCGGGTGGAACCACCCCGCCAAGGAAAACCGGCTCAGCGCCGCCAGCAGTGCCGCACCCAGCAGAAGCCACGCCCAGCGCCGCTGCTCCAGCAGCGCCAGACGGCTGACCCACGAGCCGGCAAATACGCTCACCAGGCTGGCAAAATACCGCCCCAGCGCTGCCGGTGGGAATTGCAGCTGCCACAGCATCCCAAACCCGACCGCCGCCGCGGCCACCGTGTGGACCGCAGGCAGATACCAGGCGACAGCCTGATAGCGGCTCTTCCGCAGCAGCCACGCCGCCGCTGGCAGGACAGCCGCCAAAATCAGCGGCCAAACCCCGTCTGCCACCGGCCACAGCAGGCAGTACCCAGCGCAGCAGCCCAAAAACGACGCCGCCAGTGCTCCTCCGCTGCAGGCCGCCGCCACACAGGCCGCCAGGGGTGACGGCGCGTCTCCCGTCGGCAGCGCGCAGAGCAGCCCCGTGCCCAAAAAATAGAGCCCATACCGCAAAACCTCCCGCCAAGGTACCTGCAGTGCCAGCTTACGGTGCTTCGGCCGCGGCAGCTGCAGACCCAGGCCGCCCTGTTTCTTTTCCCTCTCGTTCAAAACGCCATCCCTCCCCATATCGTTACTCGTATCTTAGCATAGGTCGGATGCGGATTATGTCGGAACCGGGCGCAAAAAATGAACTTGCAAGATCGTCATTTTTCCCATATACTAAAAGAAAAAACAACGCAGGAGGTAACCACCATGGGGATGGAACAGGAGATCAAGCTCCGAGCCCGGGACGGCGCGGATCCGTCGCTGTTGCCGGAGGACCCAGCGCTGCTGCCGCTGCGCTGCAGCCCAATGGAATCCATTGAGATGCGCACGACCTACTATGACACGGAGGAGCATATCCTCGCCCGAGCCAAATGGGCGCTGCGCTGCCGGACGGAAAACGGCGAGCCCGTCATCACCCTGAAGACGCCGCCGGACGCCAACCATAAGCGGGGCGAGTGGGAGCTGCGGGGCCCCGGCCTGGTCGAACAGGACGAGATCCTGCCCGGCGCCTTCAACGCACTCTTCGCCCAGGGCGCGCCGCGGCAGATCCTGGACCTGCGCCGCTGCCCCCTTGAGACGCTCTGCCGCGTAGAGTTCCTGCGCCGCCGCTGCCTGCTCTGCCTGCCGGAGGACACGCGGGTCGAGCTGGCCCTGGATAAGGGGACACTTTACCGGGGCCGCCGCAGCGCCCCCTTCTGCGAGGTCGAGTTGGAGCTCAAGCAGGGCAGCTTCGCCCATGTGGAAGTGCTGGCCCGGCGTCTGAGCCAAAAATACGGCCTTGTCGAAGAGCCGCTGAGCAAATTTCAGCAGACGATGCGCCTTTGATCCCCCCTGCGCCAAGCACACCAGATGCAACACTCGGGAATGCCGCAAGCGCCGCACGCATTTCGCGTGCGGCGCTTGTTTTTCGCCTTGCCTGCTATCTCAAAAACACCTAGCGGCAGAAAAACAGCGGACTGCCGAAGCAGCCCGCTGTCTTATCGTTTGTACAAGTGAAACATGCAAAGGTATGATGTAAGTGCTCCTTAGAATGCGCCCTGCGCCATCATGGCGTCGGCGACCTTCTTGAAGCCGGCCAAGTTCGCGCCAGCGACCAGGTTGTAGCCCAGGCCGTACTCTTCGGCAGCTTCCACGGAAACCTTGTGGATGTTCTGCATCATCTTCTGCAGCTGTGCATCGACCTCTTCTTCCGTCCAGACCAGACGCTCGGAGTTCTGGGCCATTTCCAGAGCGGAAACGCCGACACCGCCTGCGTTGACAGCCTTAGACGGCGCAACGATCATGTTCTTCTGCTCCATCATGTAGTACAGCGCATCGTTGGTGGTGGGCATGTTGGCAACTTCGATGTAGTACTTGATGCCATTGGCAACAATCTTCTTCGCGGAGTCCATGTTGACGTCGTTCTGCATCGCAGAGGGCATGATAACGTCGACCTTGCGGCCCCAGGGCTTTTCGCCTGCGAAGAATTCAACGCCGAACTTGTCTGCATAATCCTTGACCTTGTTGCGGCCGGAGTTCCGCATGGTCAGCAGATAAGCAACCTTCTCATCGCTGGAGGAGACGCCTTCCGGATCGTAGATGTAGCCGTCAGGACCGGACAGGGTAACGACCTTTGCGCCCAGATGACGGGCCTTCTTGCAGATGCCCCAAGCGACATTGCCGAAGCCGGAGATGGCAATGGTCTTACCCTTGATGTCCTCTCCCTCATGCTTGAGGACTTCGTTCAGGTAGTACATCGCGCCAAAGCCCGTTGCTTCCGGACGAATCAAAGAGCCGCCAAAGCTAAAGCCCTTGCCGGTCAGGACGCCATTTTCCCAGACACCCTTCAGGCGGCGATACTGGCCGAACAGATAGCCGATCTCACGGCCGCCAACACCCATGTCACCAGCAGGAACGTCAACGTCCGGCCCAATATAGCGGTACAGAGCCGTCATGAAGCTCTGGCAGAAGCGCATAATCTCAGCATCAGACTTGCCAGAGGGGTCAAAGTCGGAGCCGCCCTTGCCGCCGCCGATGGGCAGGCCAGTCAGGCTGTTTTTGAAAATCTGCTCGAAGCCCAGGAACTTGATGACGCCGGGGTAAACATTGGGCTGGAAGCGCAGGCCGCCCTTGTAGGGGCCGATGGCGCCGTTGAACTGGCAGCGATAGCCGGTGTTGGTATGATAATTGCCGTTGTCGTCCATCCAGACAACACGGAAGGTGAACATTCTTTCGGGCTCAACGATGCGGTTCAGCAGGTCAGCCTTTTCATATTCCGGATGCTTGTCAACCATGGGAGCAATGGAAGAGAGGACCTCCTCTACGGTCTGGCAAAATTCGGGCTCATGCGCATACTTTTTCTTGACGTTTTCAATTACGCTCGTAACATAAGCATTCATGATAATCAGTACTCCTTTTTATTTATTACCCGCAAATGCCCGCGGGTAAAATACACAGTGTCCCAGCGTGAAGGCCGGGGGAAAAATGGGCCACATCTCTGCGGCCCATTTTCTTATTTTGCCAAAAATTATTTTCCGAAGTTTTCGATGATGGAGACAATCTCCGTACCGATCCGCTTCTGGGCTTCCACGGTGGCAGCGCCGATGTGCGGCGTGCAGGAGACCATGGGATGGCTGTAGAGCGCATGGTTCTTCGCGGGCTCTTCGGAGTAGACGTCCAGGCCAGCAGCGCGGACCTTGCCGGATTCCAGAGCGGCCAGCAGCGCGTCCTCGTCGACGTTGGTGCCGCGGGAGGTGTTGATGATGCAGACGCCGTCCTTCATCTTGGCGATGCGCTCAGCGCTAATGAGAGCGCCGCCGTCAACTGCCGGAGCGTGGACGGAGATGAAGTCGGACTTGGCCAGCAGCTCATCCATCTCGACGTACGGGATGCCCAGCTGCTCTTCGATGCCGGGGATGTGGAAGATATCGAACGCGATGACGTCCATGCCGATGGCCTTGGCCATGACGCCCAGATGCTGGCCGATGCGGCCGAAGCCG
>ERZ827520.3049-NODE-3049-length-14336-cov-2.419508_pt1 | contig 14336 bp, 10 predicted proteins | sample MGYA00519581_ERZ827520 | MGnify/ENA primary metagenome ERZ827520 (study PRJEB31778, sample SAMEA3449339) | human gut metagenome | biome: human gut; feature: human-associated habitat; material: faeces | place: United Kingdom | collected 2010/2012 ...
CCTTTTTATTGATCAAATAATATTCACAGGTTCTGCGTACTTCACGTCCCAGATTTTCAACCTCGTTGAAAAATTCTGCAAATTTAGTTTTATCTGTTTCCAGGCTGCTCAAAAGCAGCTCATCTTCCAGTTTGATCTTTTCAGCAGCCGTCAGGTCAACGCCAGCACCGTTAGCAATAGCGGCATTAAACATCTGCCCTCCCTGGGGAATACTGCGCTGCGCAACAGGAGCACCGTTCTGAAAAATAGTCAGCATCGAATATGAACGCCCTATATCAAGCAAAACGAAGTTTTCCAACTGCCTGGGCAAGGTTCTATAAGCAGACAAAACTTCGATATCAATACCAATAGTATGCCAGGCCAGCGCATCACTGATTTCCAGCAGTGAATCAATAACATCCTTAGGTGAAGCAACCAAAAGCACAGGCTGCAGACCTTCATTAGTATATGCACCAAATTTAGCCGAATCCACATAATAAGTATCAGCTTCATAAGGAACATACTGACTGGAATCCCAAGCTACAGACTGTTTCATTTCTTCGTCAGGCATTTCCGGCATATCGATCTCACGTACAAAAGCATTACGACCGCCTACAGTAAAAACCGCATGCCTGGCATTAAAATCATATTTTGCCACCAAGCCTTTAATAAAGCTTATCATCGCATCACTGTTACGGACAAATCCATTATTGATAAGCTCCAGTGGCAGCTCTGCTACAGCAAAACAACTAACTACAGGCTTACTGCCTGTTTCTATCTGCACCATTTTTATACTTCCGGTGCCGATATCGACGCCAACTATTTTTGACGGCTTTGTGTGAAACATTCTTTTTACGATGGCTTGCACATTCACTTGCGCAGACCTCCTTGATTCGTATAAATAAAATCAGTTTTAATACTATATTTTATAAATTATATCATAAATTCATAAACTCATACAAACAAATTCCAGTAAAAATAAATTAAATATGGAGAAAACAAAAGCGCAATATAAGCTCCGATACATAAAAACGGTCCAAACGGAATCGGATCTTTACGCTGCTTGATACCGGAAGCCAGCAGCAGCACCCCGATTATCCCCCCAAAAACAAAAGCCAGCATCAGACAGACGATACTCGCCTTAAACCCAAGCCAAACGCCTAAAACAAAACTGAGCTTAACATCGCCAGCACCCATTCCACCGCGGCTCAGCAAAAATATCAGCAGCATCAGCCCACCGGCAAATAAAGCCCCATATAAAGAATCCCACATGTCCGGTAAAGCATAATAGGCATAAATGATACCTGTCGGCAGCATCAGCATCAAAATTTCATCCAGCAGAATTTGATGATCCAGATCAATAAAAGCCTGCACGATCAGGCAAGCTACAAAAAAGAAAACCAGTATTATTTTTAAGCCAGGCAAATAATACAAGCCGCACAAAGCAAATAAAATACCTGTCAAAAGTTCTACCAGCATATAACGGGCGCTATACGCAGCATTACAGTAGCGGCACCTGCCGCGCAGCAAAAAATAACTTAGAACAGGTATCATATCCAGAGCCCCTAACCTGTGTCCGCAGCTGCCGCAGGCTGACGGAGGGCTGATAACAGATTTCCCAAGCGGCAGTCTGTAAATACAGACATTCAAAAAACTGCCGATAACTATGCCGATGACAAAATATAAACCAAATAACAAATACACAAAACCACGCTCCAACATAAAATATCCTGTAAATTATAGTACTTTCAGTTAATTTCAGCACAAAAAGAACTGTCAAAATATATTACATAAAAGACAAAAACAGACACTACTGCAAGTTTATGCTTCTACATCAATAAACTACAACGATTCATCACAATGTAAATATTTTTGATAATAATCACGTTTAGCGTCATACATCGCCTTATCGGCAATAGCAATAAGCTTTTCGACAGAAATCTCCTCGTCTGTCCAGACTGCTCCAAGAGAGAAGTTTATTTCTGCATTCTGCTCCGCAAAAGCACGTAAAGTTTGTTCTCTGCGCATAAATTCTTCACGCATCATTCCAGTACAGATTACAACAAATTCATCGCCGCCGATGCGAAACACCTTCTCCGCAAAAGTTTTTTTCAGTAAACCACTGATCCTAACAATCATTTGATCACCATAAGCATGACCTCTACTGTCATTGGCTTTCTTCAATCCATTTATATCAATAAAAATAACACCGAGAGTACTGTAACTGTTATCTTTCAGCTCATCTAAATATTTAATATAACTGGTCCTGTTGCAAACACCGGTCAATGAATCCCTATAACTAAGTACCTGCAGCTTTTCAATCAGTAGTCTTTTCTGCAAATCATTGACGATAAAAGAAGTTATCTGCTCCAGTAAACCATAGTGCAAATATTCTACCGAAGGATTATCCACACCTATAAAACCAATAAGCAAGCCATTATTGAACAATGGTGCTGCTACCAGCGAATCAATATTCTGCGGCCCTAAAATTTTATATTCTTCAGAATCGTGGTCCAATTCTTTTTTTAAAGAATAAATAATACGGGATTTATGATTGCTGAACCTTTCAATCCACATGTCAAAATAACTGAAAGGCACCTTCTGTAATGAATCCAGCTGCTGCACAATTTCCTTTTTACACCATTCATAAGTATTAGAAACCGTATTATCAGCTTCGCATCTTTCAAAAATATACGCCCTGTCGCCGTCATATGTTTCGCCGACTATTTTAAGCAATTCATTGATAGCTTTATTGACATCGTTTTCATGATTTAAAGTATCGATACATTTGATCAGCGTTTTTTCCATATTCAATTTATTTTTAATTTCACGTTTTTCTAAAACCTGATCTGTAATATCAGTGCCAACTTCTACACGAAATTTTCTGTCGCCCAGTATCAGCAGCTTATCGTGCAAAACAAAATACCGCTGCATATCCTCGCGAAAAATCTCCCAGTCATAATATTTATTTTCTGAAAGTATGCTGTTAGTGCAAAATTCGCAGGGACATTCCTTATCCTGCAAAGCTTGATAACACGGTTTCCCAAATACTTCAGCCTTATTTTTACCAATGACCTGCAAAAGCTTTTTATTCGCAAAAATCACCTCATTAGTCTCCATATCAGTCACATAAACCAGGCCGTCATGACTATCAATGATTTTGCAACAAAGTTCTTTATAATCCATCGAGAACATCTCCCGCATTCAGCTATATTAACTAATATTTATTATATCATACAAATAAAATATTACTTATTATTTTTCAAAACATACCTGATACAAAAATATATAAAGATTTTCGATATCTATAGGCTTTGCCAAATGCTCATTCATACCTGCGGCAAAAGATTTATGCACATCATCGCTGAATGCATAAAATGAACACATTCCTTGAATTCAGGAATGTGTTCAACAATAGTACACTATTATTTAATTAGTACCGTAAATTTGCTCTTTCGTATAGTAACCGCTTTCGATTAAAACTTTATCGATATTTTCTTTTGTTACCATTTCACCTGTAATCAAATAAACCTGGATTTTCTCGCCTTTATCATTAGTTATTTCTGAATTAGCAGTTACTTTTTCGCCTTTAGCAAGTGCAACAGCCTGATCAACCGCAGCTGACGCCATATTTTTCAAGTCCATATACACTGTTGCATCCTGCGTTCCTGCAACAAGTCTTTTAACCGCCGCCAGTTCTGCATCCATACCGACAATGATAACATGATTTTTTAATCCCAGCTCCTGTACTGCAGCAGCGGCACCACCAGCCAAACCATCATTCGGACACAAAACTGCATCTAATTTCATGTCATTCGCTATAACAGCTTTTTTTACCATTTCCTTGGCCGTATCAGCAGACCACCCCGGTACATAATCATTCAATATTACATTGACGCCCGTTCCGACCATTGGTTCAATGTATTTATTGGCCCCATTGTATAAAAAGTGAGTATTAAAATCACCTTTATCACCCTTCAAAACAATAAAATTACCCTTATAAACACGCTCTGATAAATGCTTGCCCAGGTTCTGCCCAATTTTGTAAGTATCATAACCAATAAAAAGATCCGTCTGAGGATTTAAAATAGCCCTACTATATGAGACAACCTTAACGTTTTTCTTTTTTGCATAATCTACTATATCGTCAACCTGACGTAAATCTCTGGGAATCATAATCAATACATTGATGCCGCTGTCAATAAGTTCAAAACAGTCTTCCCGCCATGTCTTAGGTGTATCAGTAGTATTAAAACGAACAGTTATATCTGCTCCGAGTTCTTTAGCACGATCTTCCATAAACTGTTTTTCTTTCACCCATCTTGTAGCACCACCAACACCAAAAGAAACTCCCAGCTTGGGTTTCTGAGGCTCGCTGCTGCAGCCCACAGCCAGTATAAAAATTGCCACAGCCCCCATAATACATACGATTTTTTTCAGCATAACTTACCCTCCCTGAAAAGCTCGGCAAATTTACTTTCTTCCATTGGTCTGGCAAAATAATAGCCTTGAGCAATATTACATCCGCATTCACGCATCAGACTGACATTCTCCCCTGTTTCAACGCCTTCTACCACCAGACTGATATTCAGCTTGCGAGCCATTTCTACAACTGAAACAAAAATAATATTACGTTTTTCGTTATCAGCAGCTTCCTCTAAAAAAGCTCTATCTACTTTTAAAGTATCTATCGACAAGTCTTTCAACATATTCAAAGAAGAATAACCGGAACCAAAATCATCCATTGCCACAGCGACGCCATATTCACGAACTTTCTCTGTAAAATCATAAATAATACTGAAATTATCAAAAATAGCGCTTTCCGTTAGCTCCAATTCAATCAAATGCGCTGGCACCTGATATTTTTCCATTTTCTGTAAAAGTGTCGGTAAAAATTTTTCGTTTGAAAAATGCAAACGTGAGAAATTTACAGAAATCGGCACACATTCAACACCGGCATCCAATGAACTTCGCAAGAAAGCTAATACTTTTTCAAAAACAATCATATCCAAATCTGTAACTAAACCAGTTTTTTCGCTTAAGGGTATAAAATCGCCCGGCGCAATCAGTTTATTATCTCTGGTCCGCCAACGGATCAATGCTTCTGCACCAACCAGCTTCCCACTGTTGATGTCAACTTTAGGCTGATAGAAAGCTACAAACTCATCATTTTTAATTGCAAGTTTTAAATCCCGTTTCAGTTCTTCATTATGAGCAGTCATATCATCAAATTTCTTGGAATAATAGACCACGTGCTGATTCAGCACACCTTTAATCGTCTGCGCCGCAACGCTGGCCTTGTCGACCATAAGATTAATATTTTCATCGTAGTCTTTGATAACATAAACGCCGGCCGAAAAATGCAGTATCAGATTTTCTTCTGTGATATTTCTGATCGCTGAAAATAAAGCTTCGATTCTTTCTTCATCTGCATCCAGCAACAGACAGACAAACTGGTCTCCGGAAATACGAGCCGCTGTTTCACCGGGCTGCATCCAGGAATTGACTGAATTGTAAATCTGCCGCAAAATCTTATCACCGCAGGCAAATCCGTAAAAATTATTGATATACTTAAAATTGTCTACGTCAAAATTAAGAACATAAAATTGTTTATCCGTGCTCTTATTCAACAGCTCCTGCACATCAACCAGAAATTTATTATAGGTATTACCGCCTGTGACATTATCCACAAAAGCGATTTTTTCCAAAGTCCGTTTCTGCCGCCGCTTATTCCAGGCAAAATAACAGATGCTTACCAAAAAGATAAGTACCAGAGCAACCATAACCATATAAAAAATCTTCATAACCACATTGCCATTTTCAGCAATGACATCAGTAGGCACGCTTGTTACAAGATACCAGTCATGCACCTGTTCAATAGGAGTATAAGCAGAGAAGGTTTTTTCACCATTGACCACGTTTTCCATAAAACCGCTTTTATTGGCTTTGATATCTTCTTTCATTTTACGAACAGCTTCAGCATTTCCATATTCGTAAACGTCACGAAAATAATTATCGGATTTTAAAGCACAGTTGATATGCTTGGTATGCAGAATAATATAACCTTCACTGTTGATAACATACATATAACCTTTAGATGAAAACAGCGAAGCCGCGAACAGCTCATTCATCTGTTTTTCTGTATAGATTTTCTGTATCGTACCGATGATTTTATTATCATAATACAATGGCACGCTGCCAACAAAAATGTATTCACCGTTGATCCTTGAAATAGTACGTTCCGAAATATTGGAAATCCCATCAATAGCCAGTTTAAAATAACGGCGCCCGGAAATATCGATAGGTATCCGCTTTTCCACATAGGCTATCCCATCTTTATTGGCAAGAAACAAACTGTCGTCGATACTGTTTTTAGAATAATCTTCTAAAAATTTATTGAGTTCTGCTTCTTTGGTGATATTCTTATTTTTCAGTCCGTCAGATATTTTATTACTGATAATATCCAGACGATTAAGATCTAAAAGTAGTTTACTGGTAATAACGTTCTTATTTTGCGAAACTATTTCTTCAAGGTTATTTCTGGAATCACTGTCAAGTAAATTTTGAACATATCCCAACAAAAAAACAATAACACCAAATAAAATGATGTTAAATACAAAAACAGATATCAAAAAAGGTTTTTGTAAAATTTTATCAAAATTCATGACAGATCCCATCCGGCTTCGTTAGAAGTATAAAAAAATTAAATATCACTTTTTTTCACTATGGCATTACATTGAACAATTACTTATCAATAAATTTCAATATCTTTATTTCTTTTTATTTAGCAACTAAATATTATTCTCATAAATATATTTTTAAGTTTTATTTTAAATATTTTATCACTTTATTTATCTTTTATCAACTTAAAATAATAACCCCGTTCCCAAAAAGGGAACGGGGTTATTATAAAAACGGTTTGATTTATAAAATAGAAGCTTCATTTACTTCTTCAATATCATTTTTTTCAGCATAGCCTGTCAGGGCCAAAGTCAAAGCACCGTCACCAGTTACATTGCAGGCAGTACCAAAGCTGTCCTGCAGTGCAAAAATCGTCAACATCAAAGCCGTACCAGTAGCATCAAAACCCAGTACACTGATGATAAGGCCTAAAGAAGCCATAACTGTACCACCGGGAACACCTGGGGCACCAATAGCAAAAATACCCAGCAACAGACAGAATAAAATCATCGTACCTAATTCAGGCAAAGCACCATATAAAATCTGCGAAACAGTCATAACAAAAAATACTTCAGTCAAAACACTGCCACATAAATGAATATTGGCAAACAGTGGAATGCCAAAATTTACCAAGTCTTTGCGCAGCACTTTTGATTTACGTGCACATTCCAACGCCACTGCTAAAGTAGCCGCCGATGACATTGTACCTACAGCAGTAATATAAGCCGGCCAGTAGTGCTTAAGTACTTCCATCGGGTTAGCGCCGGCATAAATACCTGCCAGTCCATACAATAAAGCCAGCCAGATATAATGCCCCAGCACTACAATCAGGAACACAGGCAGCAGCTTGGTAATCGTCCCTTCGTACGACAACGCGCAAAAAGTGCAGGCGATAAAAATCGGCAGCAGCGGAATAACAATATTAGTAACGATAGCCAAAACAATTTTCTGAAATTCTTCCAAAAATTTAGTAATCACAGCAGCCTTAGTCCAAGCGGCTGCCACACCAATCAAAACAGAAAAGACCAAGGCGCTCATTACGCTCATGATCGGGTCGATCTTTAGATCAAACAGCAGCTTAGGCAGCTCTTTTAAACCATCTACAGAAGAAACAATATTCAGATGGGGAATAATACCATACCCTGAAAACATTGCAAAAAATGCTGCTCCAACCGAAGAAACATAAGCTAAAGTAATAGCAACACGCAGCATTGTCGACGCATGCTGGCCCAAACGCGTGATAGACGGGGCAATGAACCCGATAATAATCAGCGGTACACAGAAAATAATCAATGAACCAAGTAAATTTTTGATGGTTAATATAACCTGCATCAAAGCTTCATTGGCATATAAGCCTACCAGAATACCTGCAATAACACCCAGTAAAAGTCGGGCAGGCAAACTTCCCAGTATGTTTTTCATTAGCGTCACTCTTTTCTTGGATAAAATATTTTACTATATACTAAAATAGCATATACTAATCAATTCCTCAACTGTTTTTCACTTTTTCTCTCAAAATATTATTATTTTCTTAAATAAAAGTACTGAAAATAGTATTTTAGACTTTTTTACTACCGTGGAGCCCACATCATCAGACCCACACCACTGCCATACAAAATAACCGCCGCCGATTTCAGCCAGACCTGCCAAAATAAAAATCATAATCGAACTAAACATAACATTTTCCTTTCCAAATACGCAATCCATCTAATATTATAGCCATAAAATAAAAAATTAAAAGTCTGGCTAACTAAAATCCAGACTTTTATCATTTTCACATTTAATATAAATTATTTTTGCTAATATAAAAATCTAAATCTGCCAGCCGCTGTTTAGAATCAGTTCCAATTTTCTGACCAATCAAGATTGCTAACGACTCTGCAACACATAATGGAACTACATAAGAATTTGTAAAACCAACTCCGTCTATTTTTACCGTTAACAAATAATCAGCATATGGCACTAATGGTGACGTTACTCTGTCTGTAATGAGAATGATTTTACTACCACGCTTTTTAGCCAGCTCTAAAATAGAATAATTAATCTCAGAGTAGCGCGGGAACGAAAACATCACCAAACAATCTTCTTCATTAAGATCAATCAATTTTTCTATAACACTGCTTTCTGCCATATTGCACAAAATCAAATGCGGCACAAAAAACACTGCTTTACGTGTAAAATAATCAGCACAACAAGATGTTCCTCTAAAACCAATAATATATTTATTCCGACTTTTTATAATACACTCAGCGATACTATTCACTAATTTGTCATCTAAATTAAGCATCGTCGAAGATAAATTATCAATAGCCTTATAAAAAACATCGTTTACTACGTTATCACTATTTATTTTATCTTTGGTATTAGTAAATTTCTGGCTTGGCGATAAATTCAAATTATAATGTTCAAGCATCCGTTCTTTCATAGTATTTTTAAAATCAGCAAACCCAGCAAATCCAAGTAATCTAATAAACCTAATAATAGAAGTATCACTTACACCTAACTTTAACGATATATCAGTCACTGTACTAAGACCAATGTTATTAATATTATCAAGAATATAATCTGCTATAACTTTTTCTGTTTTAGTTAAATTCATAGACTGGATCTTACTAATCAAATTATCCATAACAACATTCCTTTAAATATTAAGTATTATGTTAATATTATACACCATAAAATAAAAAGAAGCAGGGATAAATTTCCCTGCTTCTTTTTATTTTATTCAAGTTCTCTTACAAAAGACTGTATTCTATCCATTGCTTCCTTTAAATTCTCCATAGAATTAGAATAAGACAATCTTACTTTACCCTTAATATTAAATGCTTCCCCTGGAACCAATGCCACCAGAACAGCTTCTAATAGAATATTAGCAAAATCAACGGCATCTTTTATTTCACGGCCACGATATTTTTTGCCAAAATAACAACTGAAATCCGGCAATAGATAAAAAGCTCCTCTAGGTTTCGCACAGCTTACCCCCGGCATTTCGGCCAAACGCTGCAATAAATAAATTCTTCGTTTATCGAACTCTGCAACCATTACTTCCAAATCATGCTGCGGTCCACTCAAAGCAGCAACAGCAGCCTTTTGAGATATAGCACTGGTAGCTGAAGTTGTTTGACTTTGAATTTTCTTTATTGCATCTATAATAGTTTTATTGGCAGCTACATATCCAATACGCCAGCCAGTCATTGCATAAGCCTTAGAAAAGCCATTTACAGTTAAAGTCCTGTTCCAAACATCTTTAGAAATAGAAGCTATTGAAAAGTGCTTTGCATCGTCATAAATAAGCTTTTCATAAATTTCATCTGTAATAATATAAAAATCATATTTACAAGCTAAATCAGCTAATTTACGCAAAGTACCTTCGCTATAAACAGCTCCAGTTGGATTATTAGGAGTACAAATAACAATAGCTTTTGTCTTCGTAGTTACAGCCTTCTCTAAAGCCTCAATATCCAAATCAAAAGTTTCTGCTTCTACATCTACAAAAACTGGTTTCGCTCCTGCAAACTTAATCATCTCAGTATAACTAACCCAGCAAGGAACTGGCAAAAGCACTTCATCTCCAGGATCTACTAAAGCCATGATCGAATTAAAAATTGCCTGCTTAGCTCCTACAGTCGCGCAAATTTCATCTGTGGTATATTCTAAATTATTATCTTCATGTAATTTTTTAGAAATCAAACGGCGTAATTCTATAATACCGTTACCAGCAGTATACTTACTGAAGTTATCAACTATTGCCTTGATAGCTCCGCATTTAATATAATCAGGAGTCCCAAAATCAGGTTCACCCACATTTAAAGAAATAATATCTTTTCCCTCTGCTCTCAACTCAGCTACTTTCGCAATCAATGCAGAAGTTGGCGAACCTGAAAAAGTATTCATTCTTTCTGCTAACATTATAATTCCTCCTATCCTAAACTAAAGTTTTATTAAAATCTTCACCAGTCCAAATATTTTCATTTTTGGCAACCAGCATCGTTCCTAAAACATCACCCGATACATTTACTGTAGTATGTGACATATCAATAAGTCTGTACATTCCAGCAATAGGCCCCATTAAATCCATTGGCAAACCTAAAAGATTTAAAAAAATCGCACCTGTTACAATACCACCACCGGGGATACCTGGTGCCGCGATAGACATAATAGTCGAAATAATAATAACCATTAAAATCTGATCAATAGTGAGCTGCAAACCATAGATCTCAGCTACAAAAAACGCCAGTATCGTTTTATATAAAGCGGCTCCAGTCAAATTTATCGTGGCTCCCAAAGGTATAGAAAATGAAGCAATAGACATCGGTACCTTTAACCTTTCTGTAGTAACATTTAGAGTTATAGGTATCGTACCTGCGCTGGAATTAGTAGCAATAGTATTTACCCAGATCGGTATCATTGATTTACACATTTCCAGATAATTTACTTTAGTATATAACCAGACGATACCACTAAAGAAAAACCAAATCAAAAGACAGCCAACCCAATCTGTAAAAACAAACTTAGCCAGAACCCCAAAAAGCTTAGGTCCAAATACAGCCGTAGTATTCGCCATCAGTGCTAATACACCAATAGGAGAATATAACATAACTATATCCAGCATTTTATAAATAATACTTGCACATTGATCAAAAATTTTAGTAACCCCAGCTACCTTCTCACCTAAAGACACCAGTGCCACACCTACAAGAACAGTAAAAAAAATCATTTGCATAATCTGATTTTTAGCCATACTGTCAACAATATTAACTGGTACCATATCAAACAAAAAATTTACAAATGATGGGGTTTTCACTTTTGAAGTATCAAATGCCTGCATATTATCAAGTGTAAATCCCACACCTGGATGAGTTATATTAACCATAACAATACCAACAATACAAGCAATAACTGTCATAAGGAAATAGACAATGACTACTTTACTGCCAATTCTTTTCAACCGCTGCACATCACCAATAGCAGCAATTCCGCTTGTAACGCTAAAAAAGATAACCGGAACAATTAACATTTTAATCATATTCATAAATAGATCTCCGGCAGGTTTTACCCAAATAGAAAAATCATGGAAAAACAGTCCGGCTATAATACCTATGATAAAACAAACGCCTACTCTATGCGGCAAATATTTTTTATTTAACAAAAACGTACTCATACTATCCCCTCGTTTCCCAAACAACTTGCTTTATTAATAGTAATCGTCAATTATTTCAATCTTTTTTGTCTCGATAGCTTTAGCTACCCACTCACGCTTAGCAGTTCCATTCCCAGCGGCAACCACTTTAGCTTCATCAGTTTCTTGCAGTTTTTGCGCTGCTGCAAGTACCGCAGAAGCATCCTTCAAGGGAATAATTATTACACCATCATCATCCATAACAACTATATCTCCTGGGTTTACGCTAATACCACCACAAGAAATTGGTACATTTATTTCTCCCGGTCCTTCTTTATAAGGACCACCTGGTGTAGAACCTGTAGCATAAATAGGTAATGTTATTTCCTTTGCGGATTTTACATCCCTTATCGGACCATCTAATACTAAACCATTAAGTTTTTTATAAGCAGCATATGTAAACATAATCTCTCCCATCAACGACCTGTTATCTACACCGCCCTCATTAGAAACAACAATCACATCACCTTCTCTAGCCATATCCAAAGCTGCGTGTATAAGAAGGTTATCTCCCCCACGAGATTTGACAGTAAGGGCAATTCCTGCCCATACCGTTCCATGCGGACTGGAAAACAACTTAATTCTTGGATGCATAGCACAAGAACGTCCCATCGTATCAGCAATATTAGCTGTAGGTATCTTGGCAAACGCTTTAACTAATTCCAATCCACTGTTGTCCTTTTTTAAATAAATTCTTCCGCCAACTGTCATTTGCTACACCTCACTTGATATTATATTAGTCACTTTCTTGTTTATTTAACAACATTTTAGCTTCAAAAAGAATATTATTCAACATATTTCTGTAAATATTTAATAATATTTTATTTTTCTACCTAAAAAGTAAAATTTGTAACAAATTTCTAGCCATTTCATTTATTATTTCTATTATGTATTCAAACTTTAATTATTTCTATAAATTCAGTGTTCTCAAATCAACTATAAATATTACAGATGCAATTATCGAAAAGCCTTTCATTATAACAAAAACAAAAAACCATTTCTGAAAATATCAGAAATGGTTTTAATTCATCTTATTTTGTTGGTGATCTGGGAGGGATTCGAACCCCCGACCCACGGCTTAGAAGGCCGTTGCTCTATCCTACTGAGCTACCAGACCAAAAATTGGAGCGGGCGATGGGAATCGAACCCACAACATCAGCTTGGAAGGCTGAGGTTTTACCACTAAACTACACCCGCAATTTACTAAGCAATGCTCTATGTATTTGGTCGGAGCGGCAGGATTCGAACCTGCGACCCCCTGCTCCCAAGGCAGGTGCTCTACCAAGCTGAGCCACGCCCCGAATACAAAGGATATTATATAGATTTTTGATCCTAAAGTCAAGTCTTTTCGTATTTTACCTGACAGATTCTTCAAATAAAGTTTTCTGCAATCAAAAAGGCAGTCATAAAAACTGCCTTTTGGGGTCTAACCATTTACTAAAACTTAAGCTTCTTCAGCCACTTCTTCAGCAATAGAGTCCTTTTCTTTTTGTTTTGCCAGATGTGCGGTATAACGTTTTGTTTCGGCTACAATAACTCCAGTAAGGCCCAGAAGCGCGATCAAATTAGGAATAGCCATCAAACCGTTAACTATATCTGCTAAAACCCAGATTGCTTCCAGTTTCAAGAATGCACCGCAGGCAATCAGGCAAATAAAAATAATACGGTACGGCAAAATTGCTTTAACACCCAGCAAATATTCGATGCAGCGTTCACCATAGTAATTCCAGCCTAAGATCGTAGTAAAGGCAAACAGTACCAGGCCAACCATCAATAGATATTTGCCCCACACCGGGAAGCCCATCGTAAAGGCAGCCTGAGTCAAAGCTGCACCATTCAAATCACCAGTCCAGACATTAGTAACAACCAGCGTCAACCCAGTCAGTGTACAAATAATGATCGTATCAATAAAAGTACCGGTCATAGAAATCAGCCCCTGTTCGGCGGGCCATTTTGTTTTAGCAGCAGCAGCAACGATCGGGGCACTGCCAAGACCGGATTCGTTAGAGAAAACACCACGGGCAATACCATTACGCATTGCCATCATAACAGTTGCGCCCAAAAAGCCGCCAGCGGCAGCCGTAGGACTAAAAGCATTAGTAAGCACTGTGGAAATAGCTGCAGGCACCTGATCTGCAAATATAAGTAAAATACCTACGGTAGTAACAACATATAACAAGGCCATAAAAGGAACGATTTTACCTGCTACGCTGGCGATAGATTTAAGACCGCCAATAGTAACGACAGCAACCAGCACAGTCAGCGCAATCGCAGTATAAATAACAGGAATGCCAACAGACAACTGCGTGATCTCAACTATAGCGTTGACCTGAGCAAAAGTACCGATACCAAAATAAGCGCACAACACACCGGACACGGCAAAGAAAACAGCCAGCGGTTTATAAGATTTACCTAAACCGTTTTCAATATAATACATAGGTCCGCCGGCAATATTGCCATTAGCGTCAACTGTACGGTATTTTACCGCCAAAAGACC
>ERZ827520.3052-NODE-3052-length-14317-cov-6.702636_pt1 | contig 14317 bp, 9 predicted proteins | sample MGYA00519581_ERZ827520 | MGnify/ENA primary metagenome ERZ827520 (study PRJEB31778, sample SAMEA3449339) | human gut metagenome | biome: human gut; feature: human-associated habitat; material: faeces | place: United Kingdom | collected 2010/2012 ...
CCAAAAGACCGGCAAGGTGTGCGGCATCCAGCTGCCCGAGGGCCTGCAGGAGTCCGATAAGCTGCCTGAGCCCATCTACACCCCCTCCACCAAGGCAGAGATCGGCGACCACGACGAGAACATCTCCTACGAGCAGAGCATCGACGTGCTGGAGAAGAAGTTCCCCGGTCACGGTCTGGAGTACGCCACTAAGCTGCGGGACTACACCATTGCCCTGTACAAGAAGTGCGCCGAGTATGCACTGTCCCGCGGCATCATCATTGCCGACACCAAGTTCGAGTTTGGTCTGGACGAGGACGGCAACGTGGTGCTGGGTGACGAGATGCTGACCCCGGACTCCTCCCGCTTCTGGCCGCTGGAGGGCTACGAGCCGGGTCACAGCCAGCCCTCCTTCGACAAGCAGTTCGTGCGCGACTGGCTGAAGGCCAACCCCGACAGCAACTACGACCTGCCGCAGGATGTCATTGACAAGACCATTGCCAAGTATCTGGAGGCTTACGAGCTGCTGACCGGCAAAAAGCTGTAAGCGTATCCCGTATCCATAAAAATCAAGGCTGCTGCGGAAAATTTTCCGAAGCGGCCTTTTTTGCGCCCCGCCCCTTGACATTGAGCAGGGAGATGAGTAATATATGTATTGTATCAAACAGTTTCACATCAAACAATTTGACCGAAACAGAGGAAAACCATTATGTGTACACAGCACCCTATTGAAGAGCACTGCAAGCTGGACCCGCCGTGGGATGGGCCGCAGGTCATTCCTGCCCAGCTGCGCCGGGTGGATAACCTGATCTTCCGCAGGCTGAACCAGTTTTCCCGCGCCAACGGGGTAGAGCAGACCACCCCCATGCACGGGTGGATCATCGAGTATCTTTACCGCCACCGGGACGAGCCGGTGTTCCAGCGGGATATCGAGCGGGAGTTTTCCATCACCCGCTCCACGGTGACGAACATTTTGCAGCTGATGGAGCGCAAGGGCTACATCCGGCGGCAGAGCGTGCCGCAGGACGCCCGGCTCAAGCAGCTGGTTTTGACCGAGGAGGGCATCCAACGGCACGAAAAGACCCTGCTTTCCTTCCACCAGACCGACGATTATGTGGCCGGACTGCTGACCGAGGAGGAGAACGCAGAGCTGCTGCGGCTGCTGAACAAGCTGCGGGAGGCGTTGAAATAACGCCGTTTTCCGTCAAAGCGCCGAAAAAGGACTTGTTAAATTAGCAATTATGAACATTTTTCGAAAGCTATTGACATTTAAATTGTTTTGTATAAAATTGTTTTGTAACAAACAAATAAATTCAACAGGAGGGAACTCAGATGATCAAAAAGCTTGTGTCGCATCTGGGCGAGTATAAAGCCGCCTCGATCAAGACACCGCTCTTTGCTGCGCTGGAAGCCATTATGGATGTGCTGCTGCCCACCATCATGGCCTTTATCATCGATCAGGGCATTGAAAAGGGCGATATGAACGCCATCATCCGCTACGGCCTGCTTACCTTTTTGGTGGCAGCCATTGCGCTGGTGCTGGGCGTGCTGGCGGGCAAGTACGCCGCCGAGGCATCCACCGGCTTTGCCGGAAATCTGCGCGATGCCATGTATGAAAATATCCAGCATTACTCTTTTTCCAACATCGACAAATTCTCCACGGCGGGTCTTGTCACCCGCATGACCACCGACGTGACCAACGTGCAGAACGCCTTCCAGATGATCCTGCGCATGTGCGTGCGCGCCCCGGTGCATCTGGTGTTTGCAATGTTCATGGCTGTGGTCATCGGCGGCCCGCTGTCGCTGGTGTTCGTGGTGGCGATGGCTTTTCTGGTGGCGGTGCTGGCTGCCATCATGATCCCCACCTTCCACATCTTTGACCGGGTGTTCAAGAACTATGATAACCTCAACGCCTCGGTGCAGGAGAACGTTTCTGCCATCCGCGTGGTCAAAAGCTTTGTGCGCGAGGGCTTTGAAAACGAAAAATACACCGCCGCCTGCGAGAGCCTGTACAAGCAGTTCGTCAACGCGGAAAGCCGCCTGAGCTTCAATAACCCTGCCATGCTGGTGGCGGTGTACGGCTGCAACATCGCGATGAGCTGGTTCGGCGCAAAGTATGTGCTGCACGGTGCCATTACCACCGGCCAGCTGAACGCCCTGTTCGGCTATATCATGAACATCCTTATGGCACTGATGATGCTGAGCATGGCCTTTGTTATGATCGCCATGTCCGCCGCCTCTGCCAAGCGTATCGTGGAGGTGCTGGACGAGCACACCGACCTGCCCCCGGCAAAACAGCCGGTGCAGCAGGTGGCAGACGGCAGCATCCAGTTCGACCACGTTACCTTCAAGTATAAGCACGGCAGCGGTCAGCCAGTGCTGAACGATATCAGCTTTACCATCCAGCCCGGCGAGACGCTGGGCATCATCGGCGGCACCGGCAGTGCAAAGTCCAGTCTGGTGCAGCTGATCCCCCGCCTGTACGATGCCGAGAGCGGCACCGTGCGGGTGGGCGGCGTGGACGTGCGGGATTATAACCTTGACGTGCTGCGCCGCGAGGTCTCCATGGTGCTGCAGAAGAACGTGCTGTTCAGCGGCACCATTCTGGATAACCTCCGCTGGGGCGATGCCAACGCCACCGAGGAAGAGTGCATCCGCATGGCAAAACTGGCCTGCGCGGATGAATTCATCCAGCGCTTCCCGGATAAGTACAATACATGGATCGAACAGGGGGGCTCCAACGTGTCCGGCGGCCAGAAGCAGCGCCTGACCATCGCCCGCGCCCTGCTGCGCAAGCCCAAGGTACTGATCTTGGACGACTCCACCAGCGCCGTGGATACCGCGACCGATGCCAAGATCCGCAAGGCCTTCCGGGAGGAGATCCCCGGCACGACCAAGATCATCATTGCACAGCGCATCTCCTCGGTGCAGGATGCAGACCGCATTCTGGTGCTGGATAACGGCCAGATCAACGGTCTGGGCACCCACGCAGAGCTGCTGGCGACCAACGCCATCTATCAGGAGGTCTACAACAGCCAGACGCAGGGCGGCGGCGATTTTGACAAGCAGGGAGGTGCGCAGTAATGGCAGTAAAAGAAGTACATGGCCCCGGCCCGCGGGGCGCACGGGGGCCGCGCCCCAAGGTGGAAAACCCGGGCAAGCTGCTGAAGCGCATCATGGATGAGGTGTTCCGCAACTATCTGCCCCACTGCATCCTTGTGCTTGTCTGCATCGTGGTCAGCGCGCTGGCCAATGTGCAGGCCAGCCTGTTCTTGCAGACTTTGATGGACGATTACATCGTGCCCATGACCCGCCAGCAGAACCCCAGCTTTGCACCGCTGGCCGGTGCATTGGTGCGGATGTGCTGCATCTACCTTGTGGGTATTCTGGCCGCATGGGCCAACGCCCGCATTATGGTCAACGTAACGCAGGGCACGCTGCGCAATCTGCGCACCAAGCTGTTCACCCACATGGAAAGCCTGCCCATCCGGTATTTTGACGCCCATCCCCACGGCGATATCATGTCCGTGTACACCAACGACGTGGATACCCTGCGCCAGATGCTCAGCCAGAGCATCCCGCAGCTGGTGTCCAGCGTCATCACCATCGTATCCGTGTTTTTCAGCATGTGCATGCTCAGCTGGCAGCTGACCATCGTTACCATGCTCATGGTGGCGCTGATGCTGTTCTGCTCCAAGCAGATCGCAAAAAGCTCCTCCAAGTACTTCATCCAGCAGCAGCGGGATCTGGGCAAGGTGAACGGCTACATCGAGGAGATGATGGAGGGCCAGAAGGTGGTCAAGGTGTTCACCCACGAGCAGCAGACCCTTGCCGGCTTCCGTGCGCTGAACGACCAGCTGAAGGAAAGCGCCAAGCAGGCCAACAGCTTCTCCAACATCATGATGCCGGTCAATGCCCAGCTGGGCAACATCAGCTACGCCATCTGTGCACTGGTCGGCGCAGCCATGGCTGTTGGCGGCGTTGGCGGCATGACCCTTGGTACCGTGGTGGCTTTCCTCAGCCTGAACAAGGGCTTCAATATGCCCATCAGTCAGGTGTCCATGCAGGCCAACAGCGTCATCATGGCACTGGCCGGTGCAGAGCGCATCTTCAAGATGATGGACGAGCCCAGCGAGACCGACGAGGGCTATGTGACGCTGGTGAACGCCAAGTACGACCGCAACGACCAGCTGGTGGAGACGAACGAGCGCACCGGCCTGTGGGCGTGGAAGCACCCCCACCACGACGGCACTACCACCTACCACAAGCTGGCGGGCGATATCACCTTTACGGACGTAGACTTTGGCTATGTGCCGGAAAAGACGGTGCTGCATGACATCAACCTGTATGGCCGTCCGGGGCAGAAGATCGCCTTTGTCGGCTCTACCGGTGCGGGCAAGACTACCATCACCAACCTGATCAACCGCTTCTACGATATTCAGGACGGCAAGATCCGCTACGACGGCATCAACATCCACAAGATCAAAAAAGCCGATCTGCGCCGTTCGCTGGGCATCGTGCTGCAGGACACCCACCTGTTTACCGGCACGGTGATGGAGAACATCCGCTACGGCCGGCTGGAGGCCACCGATGAGGAGTGCATCGCCGCCGCCCGTCTGGCCAACGCAGATGGCTTTATCAAGCGCCTGCCGGAGGGCTACAACACCATGCTGACTGGCGATGGCGCCAACCTCTCGCAGGGACAGCGCCAGCTGCTGGCCATTGCCCGTGCAGCCGTGGCAGACCCGCCGGTGCTGATTCTGGACGAGGCGACCTCTTCCATTGATACCCGCACCGAGGCGCTGGTGCAGCGCGGCATGGACGGCCTGATGTACGGCCGCACCAGCTTTGTCATCGCCCACCGCCTGTCCACCGTCCGCAATGCAGACTGCATCGTGGTGCTGGAGCAGGGCCGCATCATCGAGCGCGGCAGCCACGACGAGCTGATCGCCAAAAAGGGCAAGTATTACCAGCTTTATACCGGTAATCTGGCCGAAAACTAAACAATTTCCCACCTTCTCACAAAGTCGCCGCACAGCCATGCCGCCGTGTGGCGGCGTTTTTTTGCTCTCATGAAGAAGCAATTCTGGAAAATCCGCAGATTTTCCAGAATTGCAAATATAAAAATATTTTTCCGCTGAAGATGGCCAAAGCGCACGCGGCGGCCATTCAAAATCGTTCGCTCCACGGTATACAAACGCCCCGGGCTGTGCTAGAATGGAGCAAACGAGTAGAAAAGGCTGGTGAGTGTATGCATCCTTTGACGGAATATCCCCGCCCCGCCATGCGCCGGGACAGCTACGAGAACCTGAACGGCCCGTGGCAGTACGCCATCACCGCCTCGGCACAGCGCCCGGCGGGCTGGGACGGTGAGATCTTAGTGCCCTACGCGCCGGAGTGCCGTGCCTCCGGGGTGGGGCGCACATTGCAGCCCGGGCAGTGGCTGCACTACCACCGGTACTTTGCGCCGCCCGCCGGGACGGGCGGACGGGTGCTGCTGCACTTCGGTGCAGTGGACTACGCCTGCGCTGTGCAGGTGAACGGCCATCTGGTGGGCGGCCACCGGGGCGGCTACTGGCCCTTTACGCTGGATATCACCGCGCAGCTCAACGGCACAGGCCGCAACAGCCTGTGGGTGGCGGTGCAGGACCCCACCGGCCACGGCACACAGGCGCGGGGCAAGCAGACCTTGCAGCCCGGCGGGATGTTCTACCCCGCGCAGAGCGGCATCTGGCAGACCGTCTGGCTGGAGCGCGTGCCGGAAAACTACATTCAATCTCTCACCGTTACGCCGGACTACGATGCCCGCACCGTGACCGTGAAAGCCCATACCTCTGCACCCGGCGGCGCGGCGAACCTGTGGGCGGTGGTGCGCGCCGGGGGCGTGACAATTGCCGAGGACTGGGGCAGCGATGAGGCCGGCCAAGACGGTGAGGTGACGCTGCATATTGCGGACGAGTATTTCTTCCCATGGAGTCCGGACACGCCCTTTTTGTACGACCTGACCGTGGGCACCACGCAGGGAGAGGAAGAGCAGTTCGACACTGTGCACAGCTACTTTGCCCTGCGCAAGTGGAGCTGCGCACCGGACGCAAGGGGCGTGCTGCGCTTCTGCCTGAACGATAAGCCCATTCTGCTCAACGGCCTGCTGGATCAGGGCTACTGGCCGGAGGGACTGTACACCCCGCCCTCGGATGCGGCGGTGGAGCGGGAGCTGAGCGAGGTAAAGGCGCTGGGCTACAACCTGCTGCGCAAGCACGCAAAGATCGAGCCGCAGCGCTGGTACTACCACTGCGACAAGCTGGGGCTTGTAGTCTGGCAGGATATGGTCAACGGCGGCAGTAAGTATAACCTGTGGTTCGTCACCTACCTGACCAATGTTTTGCAGCCGCTTATGCGCCGCCTGCCGGACAAGGCGGCGCTGTGGGGACTGCTGAGCCGGGGCAGCGAAAGCAGCCGGGAAGAATACCGCCGGGAGCTGGAAGATACGGTGCAGGCGCTGCGCTGTCACCCCTGCGTGGGCTGCTGGGTGCCCTTCAATGAGGGCTGGGGACAGTACGATGCCGCCGGGGCAGTGCAGGCCATCCGTGCGCTGGACGACACCCGCCTTGTGGACGAAGCCAGCGGCTGGTACGATCAGGGCGGCGGGGATGTATACTCCCTGCACAACTACTTTTACCCCCTGCGGGTGCGCCCGCAGACCCGCACCGCAGCCCTGAGCGAGTACGGCGGCATTGCATGGCCCATGCCCGGGCACGAGCCGCCCCGCAAGACCTACGGCTACGGCACGGCCAAAAGCAGGGAGGAGCTGACCGCCCGGTACAAAAAATTGCAGCTGGGCACGGTGCTGCCGCAGCTGCAAAAGGGGCTTTCGGCGCTGGTGTACACCCAGCTGACCGACGTGGAGGACGAGGTGAACGGCCTGTTCACCTACGATCGCACCGCCATCAAGCCGGACGCCAATGCCGTCCGTTCGGTGAACGCCGCCCTTGCCGCAGAGTTTGCAAAAGTAATAAAATAAAAATAACGCCCGGGTTTTCCACCTTCCGCAGAAAGGATGTGGAAAACCCGGGCGTGTTGTTTTTTTTACAAAGCCATTAGCTGTTGGCGCTGTTGGCGCTGGTGGCGTTCACAATCTTGACGGCGGGCAGCTTGCTCATGGCAGAGCTGCTCAGGCTGTTATCCAGCTGAGCACCGTAGGCGGCAAGGGCGTCGTCCAGCTCCTCGCCCTTCAGGTCGCTCAGGATCTGGCTGCGCAGAGCATCCAGCGTGGAAACGCTCAGCGGGTCCAGACGGACGGCCAGCATCAGGGCATAGCCGGAGTACTGGATGGCAGCTGCCTGCCCATAGGCAAGGCCGCGCAGGGTATCGGCGGCACCCTCCTGCGTAAAGGCGTCGGTCAGGTCGCTTTCGCTCAGCAGGTCGGTCTGCAGGGTGCTGGTGGAGGGAACCTCGGCGTCCAGCACAGCACAGATCCCGGTCAGTGCGCTGCTTGCAATGCTGTTAAAGGCGGTCAGCTGGCTGGAAGTGTCCTCCGGAGCGGCGGCGTTGTAGCTGTCCGCAGCCTTCTGGGCAAGGGAGAGCATCTCGGCCTTCTGGTCGTCGCTGGCAAAAGCGAAGGTGCTGGTGTTGTACAGGGGCACGGTGATAAAACCGATCTCGTACATGGTGCTGTCCAGATGCTCGGTCAGCTCGCCGTCCTCCACAGGGGTCTCGCCGTCCTTGCCGTAGACAAGATCCAGCAGCAGGGTGTGCTTGTATTGCAGCTGCTGGAACAGCTGCAAGGTCTCCAGCCCGATGCCGTTGGCGGTGTAGGCATCGCCGTAGTTGTCCATCAGCTGCTGGGCGTAGCTGTCGGCGGCAGACTTCTGCTCCTCGGTCAGCTCACCGCCCAGTTCAGTAAAGCGGGCATCCACGGCGGCAAGGGTCTGCAGGGTCTCAAGGGTCTTTTGCGCCACATAGTCCTTTACCACGGCGGTCTCGCCGGTGTCGGCATCGGTGGTGATGGTGGCCTTGAGGAAGGACTTTACCTTGCTGGTGTCCTGCTCAGAGTCTGCCAGCTGCGCAGCCTGCTGGTAGGCATCGTACTGCGCCAGCAGATACAGGCCGCTGGTCACCTCAAAATCACCGATCTTGCCCACGGTGTCCGGGGTGGAGAGTGCACAGCCCACAAGGCTGACGGTCAATGCAAGTGCGCATACCAGCGCAAGCAGTTTCTTTTTCATGCGTTTTGCTCCTTGTTTGTTTTTATAAAACCTGCTCAGTCACGCTTGCGCGTGCCAGCTCCCCCTGTTTGGGGAGCTTTTTCGCGTTCGGTGCCGGTCAGGATATCTGCCATTGCTTTCAGGATGCTTTGCAGCAGTTCCAGCGGCTTTTCGTCCGGCTGTAATACCACCGAGAGATAGGGCTTTGTGCCCGCCCCGGCGGTGACCCGGCCATTGAAAGCCTGTAACAGGCCGCGGATCATGGCAAGGTCCAGCGTTTCCAGATTCAGCACGAGCGTATCCTTCTTCTGGGTCACCTCGTACACGCCCACGGCAGCGGCCTGTACGCGGACGAGGGAGACGTTGACCAGATCGCTCACCGAGGGCGGCGGGTCGCCGTAGCGGTCGATGAGCTCGTCCAGCACATCGGCGGCGTCCTCTGGGGTCTGGATGGCGGCAATGCGCTTGTAGGCTTCGATGCGGCCCGCGCCGTCCGGGATATACTTTTCCGGGATAAAGGCGTCCACCCGCAGGTCCACAAGACAATCGCTCTTGTCCCGTTGGACGGGCTCGCCCCGCGCCCGGGCAATGGCCTGTCCCAGCATTTTAACGTAGAGGTCGTAGCCCACGGCTTCCATGTGGCCGTGCTGGCTGTGCCCCAGCAGACTGCCCGCGCCGCGAATTTGCAGATCCCGCATGGCGATGCGGAAACCCGAGCCAAAAGCGGTGAACTCCCGGATGGCGGAAAGCCGCTTCTGGGCGATATCGGTCAGGGTCTTGTCCCGGCGGAAGGTGAAGTAGGCGTAGGCCTTGCGGCCGGAGCGCCCCACCCGCCCGCGTATCTGGTACAGCTGCGCCAGACCCATGCGGTCGGCGTCCTCAATGATGAGGGTGTTGCAGTTGCGCACATCAATGCCGGTCTCAATGAGGGTGGTGCAGACCAGAATGTCGATCTCGCCGTTCAGCAGGTGCTGCCATACGGGGTTCAGCTCCTCCTCGGTCATCTTACCGTGGGCGATGCCCACCCGCGCGCCCGGCACCATCTGGCTGACATGGGCGGCGCAGGCTTCAATGTTGTCTACCCGGTTGTGCAGGTAGTACACCTGCCCGCCCCGGGCAAGCTCCTTCTTCATGGCTTCGGCAAGGATAACGTCGTTATATTCCAGCACAAAGGTCTCCACCGGCTGGCGCTCGATGGGCGGCTGCTCGATGGTGGAAAGATCCCGGATGCCGCTCATTGCCATGTTCAATGTGCGGGGAATGGGGGTGGCCGACAGGGTGAGCATATCCACCCCGATGAAGTTTTCCTTCAGCTTTTCCTTGTGCTTCACGCCAAAGCGCTGTTCCTCGTCGATGATGACAAGGCCGAGGTCGTGGAACTTTACGTCTTTAGAGAGCAGCCGGTGGGTGCCCACCACGATATCCACGCTGCCAGCCTGTAAGCCGCGCAACGTCTCCTTCTGCTGCTTGGCGGTGCGGAAGCGGGACAGCATCCCGATCTTTACCGGGAAAGCCTCCATGCGGGAGAGCAGGGTGTTGTAGTGCTGCCACGCCAGCAGGGTGGTGGGTGCCAGCAGGGCGCATTGCTTGCCGCCCATGATGCACTTGAAGGCGGCGCGCAGCGCCACCTCGGTCTTGCCCACGCCCACATCGCCGCAGAGCAGCCGGTCCATGGGATAGCCTTTTTCCATGTCCTGCTTGATCTCGGCGGTGGCGTGCAGCTGGTCGTCGGTCTCGTCGTAGTCAAAGCGGGTCTCAAAGTCCCGCTGCCAGTCGCCGTCCGGCGGGAAGGCGTAGCCCGTGGCCTGACGGCGGCGGGCGTAAAGCTCGATCAGCTCCTGCGCCATCTCCTCGGTGGCCTTTTTCACCTTGGCGCGGGTGCGCTGCCACTCGGTACCGCCCAGCTTTGCCAGCTTTACCTTTTCCTCGTCACCGGGGGCGGTGTAGCGGCTGAGCAGATCCAGCTGGGTCACCGGCACATACAGCACGTCGGAGCCGGAATACTGCACCTTGAGGTAGTCCTTGGTAGCGCCCTGCACCTCCAGCCGCTGGATACCGGCGTACATCCCGATACCGTGGCTCTGGTGCACCACATAGTCCCCGGGCTTGATGTCCGAAAGGCTGGACAGGGCGTTTTTGTTCTTCTTGCGCTTTTTGACTTCGGCGGCGGCTTCCTCGTCCAGCCCGTGGCGGCGGCTGGAAAGCACCGCCGCGTGGGCAAAGGGGAAGGTGCACCCGGCGGTCAGATGTCCGGGCAATACCTGCAAAATGCCCTTGGCGGGGCGCACATCCCGGCTCATGCTCACGGCGTAGCCCTTGTCGGCAAGGTCGCGGGTCAGAGCGGCTGCGCCCTTGGGTGTACCGGCAAACAGGGTGACGGCGTAGCCTTGGGCGATGAGCGGGTCTAAGTCCTCCCGCAGGGAGGCAAGGTCGCCGTTCCAGTTAGGGGCGGCAAAGGCTTCGGCGTTGATGAGGTCTTTCAGCTTGAACTCGTTCATCCCGCGCAGAAAGTTCTCGCACAGCAGGGTGCTGTGGTTCTGGGCGGCAATGACAAGATCGTCCATGGTCTGGTACAGCACGTCCAGCCCGGGGCAGAGCACGCCCTCTTCCAGCAGTCCGGTCAGCTCCTCGCTGCGGCGGAACTCGGTGGCCTTTTGGGCATCCCGGATGCCGCCAACTTCATCCAGAATGAACAGCGGCGCGTCCAGATGGTCCAGCAGCGTGGCGGGGGCAGGGTAGCGGATGCCGTAATATTTATCCATGGCCTCCGGCATCAGGCCGGAATCCAGCTGGGAAAGATCGGCTTCGGTGGCCTTTTCCAGCGCGGTGCGGCGCTTGCCGCGCGCCTTTTTGATGGCGCTGCGCAGCGCCTCGGCAGTCTCGGCGATGCTGCCGAACAGCACCTCGCGGGCAGGGGAGAGGTATATTTTTTCCAGTGCGCCGTCCCGCCGCTGGGTCAGCAGGTCAAAGGAGGACATGGAGTCGATCTCGTCGTCCCAGTACTCCACGCGGGCAGGCTGGCGCATATCTGGCGCGTAGATATCCACGATATCGCCGCGCACACTGAACTGCCCCGGGCCGTCCACCTGACTGCGCCGCACATACCCGGCGGCAAACAGCCGCGCTACCAGTGCTTCGCGGTTGTACACCATGCCGGGCTTTAAGGTGAGGGTATTCTGAATGAACTCAGCCCGGGGCACGGTGTACTGCAAAAGCGCTTCAGCGGGCACGCAGACGGCCTGCAGCCGCCCGCCCGCCAGTGCGCCCAGCACCGAAAGGCGGCGGTACTCGTACTCGCGGCCTGCGCCCTCCACCGGGCGCAGCATAAAGTCCCGGGGCGGGAACACCGCAGCAGTAAGCCCCAGCGCCTTGAGGTCGTCCGCAAAATGGGTGGCCTCGGCTTCGCCGGGGGTCACGATGCAGAGCACCCGGTCAAGGTCCTTTTGCAGGGCGGCATACAGCAGCGCCCGGCCTGCGGGCGGCAAGCCGAACAGCGCCGCCGGCCCTGCCGAGCCAAAGCTTGCGGCGACCTTCTGATATTCCGGGGTGGCCTTGAGTAAGGCTTCGTACATGGAAAAACCTCCTTTCTCAAAACCCTCTCAGTCATCGCTGGCGCGATGCCAGCTCCCCCGAAAGGGGGAGCTTTTGACAAAGAGATTTTGTTTATCGTTTAAGGGAAAGTTTATGGGGTGATGCGGAAAAGCTCCCCCCTCGGGGGAGCTGTCGCCGTCAGGCGACTGAGAGGGTTCGTTCCGCTTACCCGTTATACTTGCTCTGTGCCAGACTGAGCTTACCGTCCATGATAAGCTTTGCGGCGGCCTCAAGGTCAGAGTAGCGGTCGGCGATGGCCTTGACGTCTTCCGGCGGGAACTTGCCCAGCACCCATGCGGCAAGGTCGTAGTCCGGGTGGGGCTTTGCGCCGATGCCGATGCGGATGCGGGGGAAGTTCTCCCCGCCCAGCCGGGCAATGATGCTCTTCAGGCCGTTGTGCCCGCCCGCAGAGCCGGAAGGACGGATGCGCAGCTTGCCGGGGGCTTGTGTGATGTCATCGCACAGCACCAGCACATGGTCGGCGGGGATCTTGAAAAAGCCCGCCATAGGGGCGATGGAATCGCCGGAGAGATTCATGTAGGTCAGGGGCTTCAGCAGCACCACCTTGTGGCCGTCCACCTCGCCCTGTCCCCACAGGCCTTGGAACTTGGTTTTGCCCACAGAGATGTTCCACTTGTCGGCCAGCGCGTCCAGCGCGGCAAAACCGGCGTTGTGGCGGGTGCCATCGTACTTTGCTTCGGGGTTGCCCAGCCCTGCAATGAGCCAGATATCGTTTTCATTCATGATATGATAATACCTTTTCTTGATAATAGTGTGATACAACATCTAAGTATAACATACGCGCGCGCAAAAAGATATACATTATAAGCAAAAAATGCCCCCATGCCGCAGGGCACAGGGGCAGAGAAGCATTATATTACAGGTTCAGCGTGATGGCAGAGGCCTTCCAGCGGCCATCTTCCTTCACCATGGTGATGGTGCCGGACACCTGTGCGGCGGCGGTGCTGTCCGTAGCGGTCAGCAGGGCGGCAGAAAAGTCGTAGCAGTTTTCTGCCCCGGCGCGCTTTTTCAGGGTGAGGTCGCTGGGCACCAGCTGATCGCCGGACTGCCCTGCCAGCGCGGTGATGCGGGTGGGCAGGCGGTTCGCCATGATTTTGTTCAGGCAGTCGGCTGTCATGGCATCGCCCAGCTGCGCCTGAAGAAAGGCGTACAGACCATCGGTGTCCACAGCAGCAAGCCCCGGTTCACTGCCGGCGGGCGCGGCGGCATCCACGGCCTGCTCTACGGCAGAGGAGCAGGAGAGCAGCTGCTGCACCACGAACTCGGCCTGCTTTTTGGCGGGGTCGCTGCGCAGACGGGTCAGGGCAAACACGGCGGCAACAGCCGCGAAGAAAAGGACAAGGCTCAGCGCCTGCTTGCGAAAGTTTTCAGACTTCATAGGCAGCTCCCTTCCGACAGAGCGTTACTTGCTCTGCTCGTTTTCCAGCTTCTGCTTTTTGGCGATGTAGGCTTCCATCTTGGGCGCTGCCCAGCCGTCCAGATTGGTCTGGCGCTCCCGGGCAATGCCCAGTGCCTGTGCGGGCACATCCTTGGTGATGGTGCTGCCGGCGGCGGTGTAAGCACCGTTGCCCACCTTGACCGGGGCCACAAGGTTGGTGTTGCAGCCGATGAAGCAGTAGTCGCCGATCTGGGTACGGAACTTATCCTTGCCGTCGTAGTTGCAGGTGACGGTGCCGCAGCCAAAGTTGCAGTACTTGCCCACATCGCTGTCGCCGATGTAGGTCAGGTGGCTCACGGTGTTGCCCCGGGCAAAGTTGGAGTTCTTGGTCTCCACATAGGCGCCCAGATGCACGCCGTAGTCGGTGACAGTGTTCACCCGCACATGGGTGAAGGGGCCGATGTTGTTGTGGGGGCCGATATGGCTGCCGTAGATCTGGCTGGCGTTCACGGTGGTGCCTTCGTCCACGGTGCTGTCCTCGATCAGGGTGTTGGGGCCGATGACGCAGCCTGCGCCGATGACCGTCTTGCCCCGCAGGATGGTGCCTGCAAGAATGACAGCACCCGGGGCAATGACCACTTCCGGGGCGATCTGCACGGTGCGGCTGTCAATGACCACGCCGTTTGCAATGTGCTGCACAAGGATGTCCTCGCGGGCAGCCTCGGCGGCGTTCAGCTGTGCCAGAGCAGCGGCACGGGCCTGCTCAGAAATAGGATTCTGCATAAAAAAATCTCCCTTCCCAACCAAAGCGCGCGGCGGAAGAGAGACAGAAAAGGCGACCGGAAAAAATGTTGCCTGTCCGCCCCAGCACCCCGCTGCGGAAAGCTTTGTTCCGACAAAATAGAATTTGAAAAGTTACAGGGATAGAAAGTTGTATCCAACAGGACGAGAAATCGCGTGTACAAACAAAAAACCTCTCGAACTTTCTCCCATTCTATACTACCTTAAAACTTGGCAAATTTCAAGGGATTTGCATAAAAAATAACAGACAAATTCGGGATTTTGCATGGTGGAAAGGAATGGATTTTCTGGTATAATAGTTTAGCATTCATAAAACAATGTTCATCGTACGTTCAAGACAAGG